>ERZ824600.426-NODE-426-length-63244-cov-4.434189_pt1 | contig 63244 bp, 61 predicted proteins | sample MGYA00519933_ERZ824600 | MGnify/ENA primary metagenome ERZ824600 (study PRJEB31778, sample SAMEA3449178) | human gut metagenome | biome: human gut; feature: human-associated habitat; material: faeces | place: United Kingdom | collected 2010/2012 ...
TGTATGCGCCGATATGCTGTGTAATACCGCCGGCTTCGCCCGCCGTAACGTTGGTGTTGCGGATCGCATCGAGCAAGGAGGTCTTGCCGTGGTCGACATGGCCCATAACGACAATGACCGGTGCGCGCGGAACGAGGTTTTCCTCGCTGTCGGCGGTTTCGTCGAAAAGCTTATCCTCGAGCGTGACAACGACTTCGCGTTCCACCTTTATGCCGAATTCATCGGCGATAAGGTATGCGGTGTCGTAATCTATGGATTCGTTTACGGATACCATCGTGCCCATCGCCATGAGCTTTTTGATAACTTCCGCCGCCGCCGTTTTCATGCGGGAGGCAAGCTCCGTTACCGTGATGGTTTCGGGAACGGTTATTTTGAGCTGAACGGGCTTGGGCTTCTGTGCGGGCTTCTGCGGCTGCTTCATGCCCTTTTTGTCAAACTGCTTTTTGCCCTTTTGCTGGTTATCCGCGAATTTGTTTTTCTTTTTGATCTTCTGCATGCTTGTCTGGGTTTCGGGCGCGGTGTCGTATTTCAGTATCTTTTCGTCATACTTGGAAAGATCGACACCGGCGTTGCCGCGTGTATCCACGACCCTGACTTCATCGCGCGAACGCTTCTTCTGTGGCTGCGCTTTTATGCCCGCGGCTTCTCTCTTTTTGCGCTTTTCCTCCTCGGCGGCTGCGCGAGCGGCTTCCAGCTTCTTGCGCTCCTCCTCCTTGCGGGCGTTCTTTTTGTCCTCATAGGTTTTCAGATAAGCGGTAAGATCCACCTGGTTGTTCTGTGTGATGGTTTCGAAGAGCAGATTGAGCTCGTCCTCCTCGAGCACCGCCATGTGCGTTTTCCCGGTATACCCTGCGTTTTCGAGTATGTTCAGGAGATCCTTGCTTTTCATATCGAAATCCTTGGCAAGGGTATTTATTCTGATTTTTTCACTCGTTGTTGCCATATTGTAACCCCTCTTTCCGTCTAATCGGCATGGCTGTTTTGAAGGCTTTTGCGGTATGCCTTCACGAAGTTGGTATCGGTGAACGCCACCGTTGCCACCGGGCGTTTGCCCACGGCGCTTCCCAGCTCCGTAACCGTCGCATCGATTCCCTCGGAGCAGACCGAATAAAATGCGCATTTATCTCCGATCGACTTTTTTGTGTTATCGGATGCATCCTGCGCGACAAGCACAAGCTTTGCCTTGCCGCTGCGGATCGCTTCCAGCGTGCTTTCCGCGCCGACGGTGACCGCCCCGGCGCGTTTTGCAAGCCCGATGACCCCCGATGTATTCTTCTTCAAGGTGTTCGCCCCCTTTTTTACCGATCCTCCGGTATTTGCTCTTTCAGTCCGGCATAAATATCCTGCGGGACAGCGCAGCGAAAAGCCTTTTCGAGCCGCTTTGATTTCGCGGCGGCTTCAAGGCAGGCTCTGCTTTTGCAGATATATGCGCCCCTGCCGGCGAGCTTACCTGTCATATCGACATTCATTGCTCCGTCCTTATCGCGGACTATCCGTATAAGCTCGCGCTTCGGGTGCATTTCGTTGCAGCCGATGCACTTGCGCAACGGTTCCTTCCTTTCGGTCAATGAAGCTCACCCCCTCTTTGCTATTCCTGCTCGGAAGTGCTCCTGCTGCTCTTTATGTCTATCTTGCAGCCGGTAAGCTTGGCGGCAAGGCGCGCGTTCTGGCCCTCCTTGCCGATAGCGAGCGAAAGCTGATCGTCGGCGACAATGACCCGGTAAGCCCTGTCGGATTCGGGAAGCTTTGCGACCGATTCCACCGTCGCGGGCGCAAGCGCCGCGCTGATGAATTCTTCGACGTTTTCGCTGTACTGGATAATATCTATCTTTTCGCCGCAAAGCTCTGCGGTAACGTTGTTTTTGCGTATCCCCTTGGGACCGATGCAGGAGCCGACCGCATCGACGTGTTCGTCATTGGAAAGCACCGCGATCTTTGTACGGCTGCCCGCCTCACGCGCGATACGCTTTATTTCCACTATGCCGTCGCGGATCTCGGGGACTTCAAGCTCGAACAAACGGCCGACAAGCCCGGGATGAGCGCGGGAAAGCACGATGCTCGGGCCGCGGGTTTCCTTTTTGATCTCGGTGATAAAGACCTTGATCCTGTCGCCCACGGAAAGCGTTTCGCCGGGTATCTGCTCGTTGCGGAAGAGCACCATTTCGTTTTTGCCTATTTCAAGCGTTGCGTTGCCGGTTGTCGGGTCGACACGGACAACAACGGCGGAAACGATTTCTTCCTTCTTTTCCTCGTATTCGCGGATCATGTTTCCGCGTTCGGCTTCGCGGATACCCTGAATGATGACCTGCTTTGCCGCCTGCGCCGCGATACGCCCGAAATTCTTGGGTTTGAGCTCGATCTCGTAAATATCACCGATCTTGTATCTTTTGGATTTCATCATTGCATCGGCAAGACTGATCTCCGTGCGGTCGTCTATGACCTCGTCCACGACATTGAGCTGCTTATAGATCTTTACGTCCTGCTTGACCGGGTCGAGCTTGACACGCGCGTTTTCGCAGCCGGCGCTTTCCTTGCGGTAAGCCGAAAGCAAAGCCGCTTCGATCCGTTCGATCATGTAATCCTTCGAAATGCCCTTGTCCTTTTCGAGCGCGTCGAGCGCTTCAAACAGTTCCTTGTTCATTTTTTCACTCCTTGTCCCGCTCCGCTTCCGGGGCTGCCCCTTCGGCGGATCCGAATTCTGCATTTATTTTTGTGATCTGTTTTTTCGGTATGCTGTGGCGTCTGCCGCCGCAGTTCAAAAGTATTTCGTCGCCGGAAAAATCCTCGATAACGCCGGTGAGCTCCTTGCTGCCGTCGATAGCGGTAAAAAGCCCGATACTGACCTGTATTCCGGATTCGGCGGCGAAGCGGATGTGTTCCTCACGCGTGAGCGGGCGCACCGTCCCGGCGGAGGACACCTGCAGGCAATAGCTTTCCTCGATCGGATCGAGCTCGTCGATAACCGGTTCGATAATCCGTGTGACGACAGCGCAGTCGTTTATGGAAACGCCGCCTTCTTTATCTATGGAAATTTCGAGTATCATTTCCGGGCCTTCTTTGAAATAATCCACATTCCAGAGCTTGTAGCCCGCGTTCGTAATAAGCTCTTCGACAGCCTCGCGCACACGCGCGGCGACGCCGGTTCTCTTTTCCGCCATGAATATCCCCCCATCATGAAATCAAGAGAGGGCGTTTGACCCTCTCTTTGATACCTTACTGTTCTTTATGGGACTATTATATCACACCATTGCGCGTTTTACAATAGCCTTTAACGGATTTTTTCGGAAAAACGGTGCGATTTCAGCCGTTTTTTTCCTTCATCAGCGCTTCTGCCTTTTCCCAATCGACAAATAAAAGCTTTTCTTTCTTTCCTTTTTGACCCGGCCGCCCGAAGCCGACAGTGCGTTCCGAAATGATGTCGTTTTCAGTGAGCGTTTTCATCGCATTGACGATCGCTTGCTTTGTGGCACCGCCACGGCACTTCTTCTGTGCTTCGGCTATTGCTTCGTTGTAGCTCGGGTTCGGACTCTTTTTAAGATAATCGAAAATGTATTTGTAAAAGCTTTCGTTTATATCGCTTTCGGTGGGGAGTATGTAAAAGCGGCTCGCCGTTTCGCGGAGCTGCTTGGAAAACGAACCGTTGACTCCGTATATAACGACCTCTTTGCGATAAAAATTCTTCAAAAACGCGGGGACGGAGCTGAAATGCCCGTCGCCGGAAAACAGGATGAAAACGTCGATATCATCGGACGATAAAGCCTTTTGATAAATGTTATCGAGTATGATGAAATCGGTGAAATCCTTTTGCACGCCGTTGGGGCTTCTTGTATCGATTATCTTGTTGGAATAAAGGCGTATCCTTCCTATCTCGTCAGCAAGGCTTTTGTGTGAGAAATCGGCAAAAAAGTTGACTTCGACAAGATTGAACTGCGAGTTCAGATCGTCAAACCACGCGCCTATGTTCGGCTGAAGCCCGTAATTGTTTTTGAGCGATATATACCAATGCTCGTAATCAACAAATGCGGCAGCCTTCGGCAGGTGTGCCCGCGGTGATTCTTCCTTTGCCGGTTCCTTTCTGAAAAACCCTATAACAATACCTCCTTTCCTATTGCTTTATTGCTTTGATTATAAACCCTTGCCGCTGCAAAGTCAATAGTTTTGCTTTATCAGATATTCCTTCATGCGGGCGATTATCTTCTTTTCGAGCCGCGAAATATAGCTTTGCGAAATGCCGAGCATATCCGCCACTTCCTTCTGTGTCATCTCCTGCCCGCCGCGGCCTATCCCGTAGCGAAGCTCGATTATCTGCCTGTCGCGAAGGCAAAGACCGCTTATCGCACGCAGGATCATGCGCTTGTCCTCGTTTTCCTCGATGCTCTTGTAAACATAATCGCTTTCGGTGCCGAGTATATCGCAAAGCAGCAGCTCGTTGCCGTCGTAATCTATATTCAGCGGCTCATCCAGCGACATTTCGTTCTTTGTTCCGTTCTGCTTGCGGATAAACATCAATATCTCGTTTTCGATACACCGCGAGGCATATGTCGCCAGCTTTATCATTTTGTCGCTTTTGAAGGTGTTTATTGCCTTTATCAGCCCTATTGTCCCGATGGAAACAAGATCCTCGATCCCGAGTGACGGACTTTCGAATTTGCGCGCTATGTAAACGACAAGCCTCAGGTTGCGTTCGATAAGCGTCTGCTTTGCCTTTCTGTCCTCTGCCATTACGCTTATCAGCACCGCTTCCTCCTCTGCGGAAAGCGGCGGGGGCAGTGTCTGCGGGCCGTTGACATAGTAAAGCTCGAGCTCTATCCCGAGCACCTCTTTTATCCATTCCATAACAAGGCTTCTCCCGCGGGGGAAAGCCTTCGGTCTTCCTGTCAGCTTCATTTTTGCTCCTTTACAGCAGGCTTGCGGGCAGAAGCCCGTCATAGCCGGAATAATTCGTCTCCCCGCGGTCGACCCCGATATAGGCGTTTATTCTCCGCGGCTTTTTTCCTATCCTCACTATTTCCGCGCTTTCCGGCAAAAAACCGATCAGGCAGTCGCCGCCAGCGCCGGTGGAAAAGGGTATTATCCTTACGGGGAGCGAAAAGCCTTCGCACAGCGGGTCGTCGAACGGCCGCGGAAGCGCCGATGCCGACACGATCACCACCGGCAGTGCCGAAAACGGCTCCGTGAGCAGATTCCCGCTGTCCGCAAGCAGGTTGACGCGCATGGTTTTCCCCGCCGCGGTGAACCGCACCTCCGCGCAGCGGGTTTTCAGCTTTACACGGCAGGCAAAGAGGTACACCGCCGCGGCGAAGGCGGAGGCAATGCAGATCAGTGCGAAGGAAAGCGGCTGCACCGATGAAAACATACCCTTTCCGCTGCCGTTTGCGGCAATACCGTAAAGCGCGGTTATCAGCCCTCCGGTGAGCGCGCAGGAGCCGATAAACGCGGCGGCGGTAAGCGCAAAGCGTTTGATATCGCCGAACCCGAAAGCGGCAAAGCAGATCACCGCTTCCGCCGCCACCCCCGCGGCGACCGAGAGCGCGGGGGACATTTCCGCAATGTACGGCAGGAATCCGTATGCCCCTCCGAGTGCCGCGGCGATGAAAATGCGGTAAAAGCGCAGCCTTTGGCCGCACAGCCGCCCGGCAAGCAGCAGGCACACCGTGTCCATGCAGAAATTCACCAGGAAGAGTATATCGGCATAAATCACCGTGCCGCCGTCATACATACTTAACACCCCGGAACAAGTATATACCTGCCGCGGGGCAATAATTTGTCGTAAACAAAAGCTTGGGAGGAATTTTTTCTGAAACGCCTGCCTGTATTTTTCAAAAGCCCGAAATCGCTTGCGGCGCTTGCGGTTTCGCTGCTGCTTGCCGCTGCATCCGCCTGCCTTCTCTTCCGCTCGGGCAATACGCCCGTATTTGCGCAGGGCGGCGCACGGGAAACGGCAAACAGCCTCTATTCGCTTATATCGGAGCTTGTATAGATGTACATTCTTTTTCCGCGGCTGCGGCTGCGGGTATCTGCGTTTGCACTGCCCGGTGCGCTTCTGCTGATATATTGCGAGGGCTTGCTCCCGTTCTGCATTCTGTTTCTTTCCTGCCTGCTGCACGAATTCGGGCATCTTGCCGCGCTCTGCATCTGCAAATGCCGTTACCGCCGCATGGATATCCTGCCGATGGGCGCGCTGATCGTCTGCCCGGAGGGAATGCCGTATAAAAAGGAGCTTGCCGTTGCGCTTGCCGGCCCCGCGGCTTCGGCTTTGGGGTGCGCCGCCGCGCTGGCTTTTTTTGCCGCCTTCGGCTCTGTATCGGCGCTTTATGCGTTTGCCGTCGGCGCGGTGCTGTGCCTGTTCAACCTGATGCCGGCAAAAAGGCTGGATGGCGGCAAGGCGCTGCTTAATTACCTGCTTATGCACAAAGAAAAGGACACCGCAGAGCGTATCTGCTCTGCGGTGTCGTCGGTTGTGTTTGTTTTGCTTTTTGCGCTTGCCGCCGCGGTGTACTTCGCGCTTGACGGCAATGCCGGAGTAATGCTGATGCTTACTTTGCTGCTGCTGGGAGCGGCGGAGTGAGCCGCGCGGTTTATTTCGCGTTGGCGCGTTCCTCTTCTATGGATTGCTCCTTGCTGTTGACATCGCGCCAGTCGGAAAGCTTGAGATCGGTGTAATCGATATAGCCGAACCAGCTTGCATCGTCGTCATAGCCGCCGATTTCGCCGCTTGCAACATAGCTTCTGTTGTACCAGAATACCATTGTCGCGGGGCAGAGGTCGGTGAGCATATCCTCCGCCTTGTGGAGCGCTTCGGCACGCTTTGCACGGTCGCTTTCGTAAACGGCGGTCTTGATGATCTCGCTGTATTCGGCGTTGTCGAAGTTCGTGTAATGTGTGTTGAAGGTTTCGGGGAAGTCGGAAGCGGTGTAGTCTATGCTGACGGAAGCACCGCTGAATTCCTTTGCAAACGGGGCAAGGTAGGTGAGCGCATCCGCGGAGCCGCTTATGATGTTCACGCCGATTATGTCGTAATCACGGGTGTAAAGGGCTTTGAGGAAATCCGCCGGGTTGAGCCCGCGGTATTTAATGGTGAACCCGAGCGATTCCCAATATTCGCCCGCCTTTTTGGCGATGTTTTCATAAACGTTGTCGTAGGTAAGGGATCTCTGATACTTTGAAAGCGTTTCCACGTTCTGGGGGATAAGATATGTCACGGTGAGCGTGCCGGATTTCTTTGCGGCGGAATCCAGAAGCGAGCGTGCGTTGTCCATATCCGAACCGGTGCTGTATTTATCGCCGCCGGTCTTGCGGAAATCGCTCTTGCGGTCGGTATTGAACACTCCGGTGGGCACCCATCCCGTGGCGGGGGTGTTGCCTACACCGATGTAATCGGTGATACCCTTGCGGTCGAGCGCGGCGGAAAGAGCCTTTCTTGCGTTTGCATCCGAAAGTATCTCGTTACCGTTATTGAAGTAGAAGGCGTAGCCGTTGAGCGTGCGCATGGTTTCGAGATCGTATTTCTTGCTGTCGGCGAAATACTTGTATGTTTCGGCATTGAAGCCGGCAAGAAGGTACTGTTCGCCCGCAAGGAAGCGCTTTGCCTGGAAGGCTTCCTGGGTGGAGCCCTTTTCATCGGGGTAGTATGCGACCTGACCTTCGGCGAAGCAGCAGGTTATACGGTAGGGAAGGACATATTTGTCGAGCGCATCATCCTCGTCGTTGCGCATATAAAAGCTGTTGCGTTCGAGCATGAGGCGGCAGGAGAAGTTGTCGAAGTCCTTTTCGGCTTCGCTCAGGGTTCTGGGCATATCCATTGTCTGAACCTTGAATTTACCGTTGCAGACGATATCCGTCGCGGAGGCAGCCCAGTCGGTGCCGTCCTTTTCGCAGCGGGTAACGATATCCTCGCGGCAGGGCGCAAGGTGAATGTTGGAAACGATTTCGGCAAAAAGATCGATATCGTAATAGTTTTCGAAGGTCACTTCAAGAAGCGTATCGCTTGCCGCGGCGAGCCCAAGATCGTCAATGGTGCCTATGCCGGATTTGACGTCGCGCGCACCCTTGATCGGGTAGAGCAGTGCGGCATAAGGGCTGTCGGTTTCGGGGAGGAGTATACGTCTCCATGCGTATATGACATCGTCTGCGCGGACGACACGTTTGTCGCTCCACGAGGTGGTTTTAAGCTGGAAATACATCTTGTGCTGCTGATATATTTCGTCGTATTTGTAGTACCATTCGGTCGCAAGCGCGGGCTTTACCTTCCCGTTTTCGTCAAGCGTGGTGAGCGGCTCGAATATCATGGAAAGGATCTGCTCGGTATCGCTGTTGAGCTGTACGAGAGCGGGATCGAGCGTTTGCGGATATTCGGCAAAGTACATACGGATGCTTGCGCCCTTTTCATCGTCTTTGAGCGAGCTGCAGCCTGCCAGCGCGAGGAAGCAGAACATTAAACAGAGCGCAAGGGAAAGGAATTTTTTCATAGTGACCTCCGGACAAAATCTTCCATTGTGTTGCTTTCGTTATTATAACACCCTAACGGGAAATAATCAAGCGGGTTTTCACTATTTGTATATTATCACAAATCGCGGGGAGCGGTATTGTTGATTTTACAAATAAAATTCGCGTTAGTTGAAAATATTTCGCGCAAAATGAAAAGCCCCCCGGTTTTCATAAGCCGGGGAGCCGCTGTTTTACAGCCCGAACAGCCTTTCGGCGTTGCCGTGCGTGATCATTTCGAGCGTTTCGCCGTCGGTCACCACGCTTTTTACAAAGCCGAGCACCTCGGAGGGAGTCGCCCACGGGGCATCGGAGCCGAACAGGATCCTTTCGCGCGGGTGCGCATCAAAAATGCGCTTTGCCTGCCCGCGTGTGAGCCCGGTGCGTTCGCAGCAGAATGCGGTGTCGAAATAAAGCTCCCTGCCGCAGAGCTTTTCGTAAACCTCGTCCCAAACGCGTATTCCGCCGAGATGGGCGGCGATAAGCGTTATGCCGGGGTAACGTGCAAGCACACGGAGAATCATATCCGGGCTTGCGTGTATTACACCGGGGGAATAAGGATCGAACCCGGCGTGGATGACAAGCGGCATTCCGAGCTCGGTTATCGCCGAAAGCAGGGGTGCCATTGCACTGTCGTCCAGCGCGATGCCGATATAATCCGGGTGGAGCTTTATGCCCTTTATGCCGGCATCCTTTAACCGTTTCAGCTTTTCATACGGTGAATCCGCAAGCGGGTGGAAGCTGCAAAAGGGAACAATGACCTTGTCGCCGAGCAGCGAAAGCGCAAATGCGTTTACGTTTTCGACCTGGCGTGCGTTTGTCGCCGTGTTCAGAAGAAAGGCACGGCCGACCCCGTCACGCGCAAGGAGCGCCCGAAGACCGGAGACGGTGCCGTCGAATGCGGCGGCGATACCGGCCGTCTTTTGTAAAGATGCGATCGCCTTTTGGGCGATCGCATCGGGAAATGCATGGGTATGTGTGTCTATGAGCATTTATTATTTGATGATTGTCTTTATAAGCGGGGTGACGGACTTGAATACGCTGATAAAGGTGTTGGAAACGGTCGACATCATCTTGATGAATATATCGAGCGCAACGCCGACAACGTCCTTGCGGGTGTCGCCGACGGTATCTCCGGTGACTGCTGCCTTGTGAGCAGCGGAGCCCTTGCCGTGACCTTCGATAGCGCCGCTTTCAATGTATTTCTTCGCGTTGTCGAACGCGCCGCCGGAGTTACCCATGAAGATGGCTCTTGTGATAGCAACGATTGTTGCGCCGATAAGCACGCCGCCCACGAACTGCAGGCCGAATACAAAGCCGCCGACGATCGGAATGAGGAGCGCGAGAACGGACGGAGCAAACATCTTGCGGATAGCCTGCTTTGTCGCAGTCGCGATCATTTTGTTGTAATCCGGCTTCACGGTGCCTTCGAGCACGCCGGGGATGGAAAGAAGCTTGTCGCCGTCATCCGCCATGATACGCGCGGATTCGATGGTGTTGTCGGTGAGGATTGCGCAGAAGTATTCGATCAGCGCGCCGCCGATGATACCGCCGGCAACGACCAGGAAGTTGGAAAAGTCGAGCGCGCTTTCGCCCGAACCGGCGATGAAGGAAACGATAAGCGAAACGGTCGCAAATGCAGCGGAGCCGATGGCAAAGCCCTTGCCGATAGCGGCGGTGGTGTTGCCGACGGCATCGAGCTTATCGGTGATAACACGAACTTCGGGTTCGAGGTGGCAGGATTCGGCAAGGCCGCCCGCGTTGTCCGCGATCGGGCCGAATGCGTCGATGGAAACGGTTGCGCCGACGAATGCGAGCATACCGAGTGCGGAGATCGCAACACCGTAAATGCCGGAGAGAGCGCCGGAAACGATAAGCGCTATGCCGATAACAAGGATCGGAGCAAGGCAGGAACGGGAGCCGATGGCATCACCCTTGGTGATAACAAAGGCTTCGCCTTCGGTAGCCATGTCGGCGAGCTTTTTGGTCGGGTTGAAATCGGTACTGGTGTAGTATTCGGTGATGGAGCCGATGGCAATACCGGAGATTATGCCGAGAACTGCGGATATCCACGGGGAAAGCCAGCCGCATACCCAATCGGCTTCGTAAACGATGTTTTCCTTGCCGAAGATGAACCATGCGGCGCCGAGGCCGATGATTATCGTAAGACCGGCGGAAACCCATGTCGCAAGGTTGAGCTCGCGGGAGGGATTATCGCCCATTTTACGGATGGAAGCGAGGGCAAGACCGATAACGCAGCCGAGAAGACCGCCGCCCGCAAGAACAACGGGAAACACGGTGGTGGACTGTATAAGCGCTTCGGAGGGGTTGGTGAATGCAAATACCGCGATCATGATGCTTGCCGCGATGGTGGCGACAAAGCTTTCGAGAAGGTCGGAGCAGTTGCCGGCGATGTCGTTGACGTTATCGCCTATGAAGTCGGCAACAACGTTGGGAACGCGGCTGTCGTCTTCGGGCATGTCGTGACGGATCTTCGCGAGAATGTCGGAGGAGATGTCGGCTGCTTTGGTGTAGTTGCCGCCGGCAACACGGTTGAACATCGCGACGAGCGAGCAGCCGAGGGAGTAGGAAGTGATTCTGATCACTTCGGCATTGCCGCCGAGCTTGCAGAGCAGGCCGTTTGCGACTTCGGCGTTTGCTTCGAAGTTGAAGCCGTTTCTGCTGAATATCAGGAGAACGGCAACGCAGCCGAGCATACCGAACGCCTGAACGGCAAGACCGGAAATGGAACCGCCGCAGAGAGCGACCTTGACGGTTTCGCCGATATTGCGGGATTCACGCGCCTTGTTTGCGGTGCGGACGTTTGCATAAGTGGCGGAACGCATGCCGAGTATGCACACGCAGCTGCTCATCAGTGCGCCGACAAAGAAGGTAAGACCGCTCCATTTTTCGACGACAAGACTCAGTATGAGAGCAACCATAACGACGACAATCGTGATCGTCTTATATTCGGTCTTCATAAAGGTGTTGGCGCCGGAACGGATTATGCCCGCCATTTCGGCCATTTCGGGGGTTCCTTCCTTCATCCTGCGGATGCGGAAGAAATTGAAAAAGATGTAGGCGATCGCAAGCACGATCACCGCGAGGATAACAATGAGCCAGTTCGATGTACTTAGCATGGTAACCTCCCCATATTGATGTGAAAATAGTTCATTGTGTGCGGAAAGTCCGTAATGCCCATATTCCGCACGATACCCATTATATAATAATATGTCAATAGTGTCAAGTGTAAAATCGTTTGCGCACGCCTTTTTGTGTGAAGCGGCAAAAATAAGCGCGAACTCGATTGACTTTCGGGGTCGATTATGGTAAAAATAGACTAATGAACCGCATTAAAGGAGAATTGCAATGACGATACTTCCGCAACCGAAAAAATTAAAGCTCACGGGCGGCACGCTTTCGCTCGCGAGGCTTTCGATCGTTCTTACACAAAGCTGCGACAGCCGTATTTTCCACGCCGCACAGAAGCTTGCCGGTGAGATTTACGACGAAACCGGCATAGAACCGAAGATAACCAAGGTGCTCGGCACACCTTCCGAAAATGGCAAAATCGTTATAGATTCGCTCGGCAAGGCGGGCAGAGAGGGCTACACTCTCACCGTCGGCGACGGTATCCGTATAACCGGCGATTCGCTTGCCGGCGCGTTTTACGGCATACAGACACTGCGCCAGATGCTCGAAAGCGAGGGCGAGGATATCCCCTGCTGTGAAATCGCGGATAAGCCCGATATGCAGTACCGCGGATTTTACCACGATGCCTCCCGCGGGCGCGTTCCGAATCTGGACGGCGTATTCAAAATGATAGATTTCCTTGCTTATTATAAGCAGAATTCCTATCAGCTCTATATCGAGCATACCTTTGCCTTCGAGGAATACAAGGGCATATACAAGGAATTCGGCTACCTCACCCCCGAGGAAATAATGGAGATCGACGATTACTGCTACGAAAACTTTATTGATTTCGTCCCCTCCGTTTCCACATTCGGCCACCTGTTCCGTCTGCTCGAAAGCAACAGATACGGTCACCTTCGCGAGCTTGATTCCTTCGACGATTCCGTGAAGATCCCGTGGTACCCCACCATGTGCCACCACACCATCAACGCGACGGACGACGAAAGCATAAAGGTCATCTGCTCGATAATCGACCAGTTCGTGCCGCTCTGCCGCAGCAAGTATTTTAACATCTGCTGCGACGAAACATTTGACCTTTGCAACGGCAAGAACGCCGGCAGGGACAAAGCGGAGCTTTATGTCGAATTCACGCTCAAAATAATCGACCACCTCAAATCGCTCGGCAAGACGGTAATGATGTGGGGCGATATAGTTCTCCGCCACCCGGAGGTCATGGATCGCTTCCCGGACGATATGATCATGCTCAACTGGCATTATAACGACGACCCGCCCGTCGAAACGGTGGAGCAGTTCGCACGCCAGCGCTTCGGTCAGGTCGTCTGCCCGGGCACATCCTGCTGGAACCAGCTCTGCGAAAACGTCGGCTATGCCGAAAAGAATATCACAAAGCTTGTCGGTGCGGGCGCAAAATACAAATGCTTCGGGATGCTCAACACCTCCTGGGGCGATTACGGTGCCGTCTGCCCGATGACCTGCACGCTTTACGGCGTTGTGCTCGGGGCGTGTATGTCCTGGAACGGCAGGACAAAGGCAATGTGCGAAAAGTTCGACAAAGCCGTGTCCGAACACGTTTACGGCGACCCGACGGGCGAAACGGTAAAGCTTATACGCGCCTTCGGCAAGCTGGAGGATCAGTTCAGCTGGGGCTCCTTTATCAGCTATGTGTTCAACGGAACGGCGTTTGCGTGGGATAAGACCCCGCTGCCCGAGGACAGCAAATTCCACCGCGGGCTCGCAAAGCAGGGCTTCGAGCTTGCCGAAAGCTTCCGCCGCCTGCCGGTACAGAGCGATATCACCTCCGACCTTCGCCTGATGGCGGAAGGCTACGGGCTTATGTGCCTGCAGCTTGCCCGCGTGATCGACGGCGAACCCGATCCGGAGGACGGAGCTTCCGAGGATTGGTGCGAACGCTATACCGAAGCATGGTGCCGCGACGACAAACCCTCCGAATGCGCCTTTATCTGCGCCGTTATGCGCGGCAAGCGCTTCACATGGAAGGATCTCCTTTCCCATTAAATCCCGAAAACAGGAAAAAAGCAGAGCATACGGCGCTCTGCTTTTTCTTTATACCGGTATTAACGAAAAAATCCCGCGGCAGACAGGACATAAGCCCGTGTGCCGCGGATTTTCGGTTATGCGACAACTGCTTCAACCCTTCCGGTGAGAAGCTCGTCGATGGTGATCCCAAGCGCAAGTGCAAGCTCGTCGATAAAGACGATGTCCGGCAGCGATAAGCCGCGTTCCCACTTGCTGACGGCCTGGGGCGAAACGCACATTCTCCGGGCGAGTCCGCATTGACTCAGACCCATTTCGCGGCGCCTTGCCGCGATGCGCGCTCCTACGGATTCCGTAGAGATCATTGGCGGTGTCTTCCTCATTTTTATTCGGGCGGTATCAAAGCAAGTCAAAGACCCCGCCCGGGCGGCACAAAGCCCGCCCGGACGAAGCCGGAATCGCTGTTAATCCCGAAAAACGGTGGAATCAGCCGCGCCCACCCGTGAGGCGCGGGCAGCGATATCCGATGTTTACCGAGTTAGTCATAACTCCGCCTCCTTTCGTGTTCATTATGTATTATGCGCGGTGCGGATGTCGACCTCCGTACCCCGCCCTATAATTATAACGTATTTTTGCCGCCTTGTCAAGCAACCGTTGGTTTATATAAGCATCGCTTCCAGCTGTGCAAGTGTGCGGACGGAAAAATCCTCCCCGCAGCCGGAATTCGTGCCTGAGGGGTCATAAAGGCAGGCGGGCATACCGCAGCTTTTCGCCCCGGCGATATCGGCGCTCGGCGAATCGCCGATAAGCAGCACCTCTGCGGGGGAAAGCCCGCCCGCGCGGGCAAAGCAGGCATGGAAAAAAGCGCGTGACGGCTTGTGCGCACCCAGCTGCTCGGAGCAGAATATACCCTCGAAGCAGTCGAGCATCCCGCAGCGTTCAAGGCGGGTGCGCTGCTGCGCTTCGGAAGCGTTGCTTGCCGCAAATATGCGGTATTTACCCTGCACGGATCTCAACAGATGCGCCGCGCCCTCCACCTCTGCGGCGGAGAAAAACAGATATTTGCGGAACACGCGCTCGAACCCGACACCGTCGAAATCCACGCCCGTGCGGGAAAATATCGTGTTCCAGCGTATTTCGTGGAGCCGATCCACGGTGAGCGTTCCGCGCTCCACATCCTTCCACAAAATATCGTTCACCGCGAGAAAGTGTGCAAAGAGAGCTTCGCTTTCGGCTTCCAAGCAAAGCTCCGCCATTGCATCGCACATCGCGGAATATGCGCTTTTGTGAAAGTCGATAAGCGTGTTGTCGATATCGAAGAACAGCGCCTTTATGTTCGGCAGCATGGGTTTACTCCTTTATTTGCCAGTCGATGGGTTCAAGCCCGTTTTTTTGCAGAAACTCGTTGCATTTCGAAAAATGCCGGCAGCCGAAAAAGCCGTTGTATGCCGAAAGCGGGCTCGGATGCGCCGCTTCCAGAACAAGGTGGCGCGGATTGGTGATGAGCGCCTTTTTTGCGCGGGCATATCCGCCCCACAGCATGAAAACCGTGGGGGTGTCACGTTCGTTCAGAAGCGAAACGGCGCGGTCGGTAAAGGTTTCCCAGCCCCTGCCGCGGTGGCTTCCCGCCATGCCCTCGCGCACGGTTAGCACGCTGTTCAGAAGCATCACCCCGCTTTTTGCCCAGTCGGTCAGCTCGCCGTGGTTCGGCGGGGCAATGCCGAGATCGGATTCCAGCTCCTTGAATATGTTTTCGAGCGAGGGCGGCTTTTTCACGCCCTTTTTTACGGAAAAGCAAAGCCCGTGCGCCTGTCCGAAGCCGTGGTACGGGTCCTGCCCGAGTATAACGGCGCGTACATTGTCGAAATCGGTATAAACGAAGGCGTTGAATATATCGTTTTTATCCGGGAATATTCTGTGCCCGGAGCGAAGGTATTCATCCGCAAGGAAGGCGCGCAGCCTTTTATAATAATCCTTTTCGGTTTCGGGAACGAGCCATTGATCCCATTTGTTGCCGATACGGAGCATATTACCACCTCTTTTTGAGTCATTTTAACATATCCGCCCGGCGAAAATCAAGCTTTCGGTTGACAAATCGCTTCCGATGCGGTACAATTCCGTTGACCGTGCGCGGTCAGTTCACAAAAAGAGAGGTGGATACGAATGGATTCCGGACGAAGTATCGGCACAGACCCGAAGCATATCTGCGCGCCCGGTTTTTCCGCCGTATCCCGCCCGGTAATGCCGTGACAGTCCGCGCAGTATAAAAACGGGTTTTGCCGTGCTTCTTTTTTGCGGAAGCAATCTTTGCTTTCCGCTGCTTTTTCGAGCAAAAAGGAAAGGAGAACGGTTTTTTTATGAAAAAAAACACCCTGCTGCTTGCGGAAAGCATAAAGGAGCTTTTCGAAAGCAAAAACTACGCCGCGATACGCGCCGCCATCAATGCGACGGAACCTCAGGATCTTGCCATCGTATGTGAGGAGCTGGACGGCGAAATGCTTATAAGGTTTTTCAGGCTGATGCCCAAGACCGTCGCCGCCGAGACATTCACGGAAATGGAGACCGACACTCAGGAATCGGTCATCCGCTGCCTTTCGGACAGTGAATTGCGCGCCGTGCTGGACGAACTGTATATCGACGATACCGTTGATGTTATCGAGGAAATGCCGGCAAACGTGGTAAAGCGGATACTTGCAAACAGCGACCGCGAATCCCGCGCGCAGATCAACCGCATACTCAATTATCCGAAGGATTCCGCCGGCAGCATAATGACAGTCGAATACATCCGGCTCGACCGCAATATGTCGGTTTCGGATGCGTTTGCGCGGATACGCCGTATCGGGGTTGACAAGGAAACGATATATACCTACTATGTGACCGACCATTACAAAAAGCTTGTCGGCGTTGTCACCGCAAAAAAGCTTATGCTCAACGATCCGGACACGCTTGTTTCGGAGCTGATGGATACCGATGTCATTTATGTCACTACCGACGAGGACAAGGAATCCGTCGCCATGAAGATGAGCCATTACGATTTCCTTGCGATGCCGGTCGTGGACGGCGATATGCGTCTTGTAGGAATCGTGACCTTCGACGATGCGATGGATATCGTCCAGGATGCGGCGACGGAGGATATCGAAAAAATGGCGGCTATCACGCCTTCGGACAAGGCATATCTCCGCACAGGTGTTATACAGACCTGGCTTGCGCGCATACCGTGGCTTCTGCTGCTGATGATCTCCGCGGCGCTCACGGGCGCGATAATCTCGCATTATGAGGAAGCGCTCGGCAAGGTCATAGCGCTCACCGCGTTTATCCCGATGCTTATGGATACCTCCGGCAATGCCGGAAGCCAGAGCTCCGTCACCGTTATCCGTGCGCTTTCGCTCGGCGAGATCGAACCGCGCGATATCTTCAGCGTGCTTTGGAAGGAGCTGCGCGTTTCGCTGCTCTGTTCACTTTCGCTTGCGGCTGTCGGCTACGGAAAGATAATCCTTACGGACAATGTCGAGCCTGCCGTTGCACTCACCGTCTGTCTGACGCTGGCGATAACCGTTGTCATCGCAAAGCTTGTCGGTTGTATCATGCCGCTGTTCATCAAACGAATCGGGTTCGATCCTGCCGTTGTCGCGAGCCCGTTTATAACAACCATTGTCGATGCTATAGCGCTTGTCGTTTACTTTGCAGTGGCGACGGCGTTCATCCCCGCTCTGAAATAAGCCAAATATAAAACGGAGAAAACAAAATGCATCATATCGAGATCGACCGCACGACCGGTCAGCTTGCGCTTCACACCGCAAATACGAGCTATATCATGCAGGTGCGCGAGGGCTTCCTTCTGCATCTTTACTGGGGCAGGAAAACTCTCGGCGATTCCACCTATATGTTCCGCACACAGGGGCGCGCGGCTTTTTCGCCGTGCATGGAGCATTGCGAGGGCTTTATACTTGACGATGTCCCGCTCGAATACCCTTGCTGGGGCAGGGGAGATATGCGTACCCCGGCGCTCGAGGTCATCAATCCCGACGGCTCGGATATCATCGACCTACGTGTGAAGAAATACGATGTTATCGAGGGCAAGCCTTCTGTCCCCGGGCTTCCCGCCGCGTATGCAACGGCGGAGCACGGCTGCGAAACGCTTGTCGTAACCCTTGCGGACGATATAAGCAATATCACCGTGGAGCTGTATTACTGCGTTTTCGCCTCGCTTGATGTTATCACCCGCTATGCCCGCATAATCAATAACGGCAGCACGCAGGCGCGTATCGAGGCGGCTGCTTCCGCCTCCGTGGATTTCGATAATGTGAATTACGACGTTATATCCAACTTCGGCACTCACTGCCGCGAACGCAATATCGAACGTGCTCCGCTTGCCCACGGGAGGTACATTATGTCATCCCGCCGCGGCGCTTCCTCCCATGTGCACAATCCGTTTATTATAATCACTTCGCACGATTGCAGCGAAACCGCGGGCGATGCCTACGGAATGGCACTCGTCTATTCCGGCTCGTTCGAGGCGGAAATGGCCGCCAATCAGTTCGATACGGCGCGCGCCGTTATCGGCCTGAACCGCGAGGATTTCAGCTGGCTCCTTTCCGCGGGCGAGGAATTTTATACTCCGGAATGTATTATGTCCTATTCCTCCGAGGGGCTGGATACGCTCTCGTACAATTTCTCCACGCTCATGCGCAAATGCCTCTGCCGCGGGAAATACCGCGATATCCGCCGCCCCGTGCTGCTCAACAGCTGGGAGGCGTGCTACTTCGGCTTCGATTCGGATCGGCTGATAAGCATCGGCGATGCCTGTGCCGACCTCGGGATCGAGCTTATGGTAATCGATGACGGCTGGTTCGGCAAAAGGGATAACGACCGCTGCTCGCTCGGCGACTGGTTCGTGAACGAAAAGAAGCTCCCCGGCGGGCTGAAAAGGGTTTCGGATCACCTTGCGGCGCGCGGCGTGAAGCTCGGCATATGGTTCGAACCGGAGATGATATCACCGGATAGTGAGCTTTACCGCGCTCATCCCGATTGGTGCTTGCATTATGTAAACCGCCCGCGTTCCGAAGGGCGCTTCCAGCTCATACTCGACCTTACCCGCGCGGATGTCTGCGATTATATTTACGAATCGGTTGCAAGTGTCCTGCGCGATGGCGGAATATCCTATGTGAAGTGGGATTTCAACCGCAACATGACCGAAGCGGGCAGCCCGCTGCTCCCGCCGGAGCGTATGCGTGAGGTAGGGCACAGGTATTATCTCGGGCTGTATTCGGTGCTCGAAAGGCTCGTGACGGATTTCCCGGATGTTCTGTTCGAATCCTGCTCCGGCGGCGGCGGCAGGTTCGATGCCGGTATGCTCTACTATATGCCGCAGGTGTGGACAAGCGATAATTCCGATGCGATAGAGCGGCTGCGGATACAGTACGGCACATCGCTTGTTTACCCGATGTCCGCGATGAGCGCCCATGTTTCGGCTTCACCCAACCACCAGACCGACCATGTCACCCCGTTCGAAACCCGCTTTACCGTTGCCATGACGGGCTCCTTCGGCTACGAGCTGGATCCGACGGCGCTTTCGGATGAGGATAAACAAAAGGTGCGCGAAACGGCACAGCTTTATAAGGAATACGGCGATGTGCTCGTGAACGGGCGCTACCACCGCCTGCGCGACCCGCACGCCGGGAACTGCTCTGCATGGTGTACCGTTTCCGCGGACAGGCGTACCTGCATTGCCGGCTATGTGCTCACACATGTGCGTATGTACGGCAATAACGAGCGTATCGCGCTGCGCGGGCTCGACCCGGATGCGACATACCGCGAACGCTTCTCCGGTGCTCTTTACCGCGGCGATCAGCTTATGAATTTCGGGCTCCATGCACCGATAACGCTTGAATACCGCAGTATGCTTTGGATACTCGAACGCGTGGACTGATAATTTATATATCTTAAAAGGGGCTCTTTGCAGCCCCTTTTTTGTTCATGCTTCACAACTGCATTTGTGCACGTTTCACGAAAATGCATTTTTTGAAATAAAGCCCCGATATTTTGTTGACAAACTCTTTTGCGATATGCTATATTAAGAATACAAATGAATATTACGGAGGTTGCCATGAAAACCCGCAAGCCGTTACCCCTGTTTATTCTTTCGCGACTCTTCCGAATATCAACGCTTTGACCGCCTCCGTACAAAACGGGGGCTTTTGCTTTTTTTATCAACAAAAGGAGAAAAATCATGAAACGACTTACTGCGATACTGATTCTTGCGGCAATACTGCTCATATCGCTTTATGGGTGCGGCGGGGACGTGGCGGAAAGCTCTGCGGAGGAAAGCACGGTTTTATCGGCTTCAACACCGCCGGAAAGCATTCCCGGTGATGAATCCTCCGCCGATGTGCCGGATAAGGATGAAGCGTTTGTGATACTCCTGCGCAGCGGAAGCTTTGATATAAAAGAACCGCAGTATGATCCGACGGTGAAGCCCCCGGATAAGGATAGAGACGGATGCACGAGGATTGTCGCAGTACCGTATTATTCCGCCTTGGAATTCGCGAGGGAAATGTTAAAGGGTAACAAAAAGAACCTTGATATAATCGAAATGTCACCGATACTCGGCGGAACTCCGGTCGTATTCAACTCTTATCCTATCGAAAATGAAAATCAATATCTTATACTCACAGACAGTGATTCGTTTAGCGGACTGAAATTCCGCGTCACCGCCAGAGGTCACATGGATGTAAAGGAGGGCGAGGCGCTTTCCAATCGCGGCAAGGTAATCCCGAAGGACACGATCGAAGAAAGAGGCATTTGGGCGTGGGACAGAATACTCGGATATCGGTGGAGCCCGGCGTATGGTTTTTACGAAAATGTCGGAAAGCCCATAACGCCGGAGCTGCTGAATGAAGCCTTTTTCGCCAAGCACACGCTCCCGGGTGCTGAGGGTCGTTCGCAGGTTTTCATCGAATCGGGCGTCAATGACAAACTCATTTTGAGCTGCCGCAAGGAAGGGCTTGAGGTTTATTACAGCATATCTGTTTGGCCGCGCAGCATCGATTTCTCTGTTTACTTTATGATAGATGACAGTATAATCGAGATCACCTCTCCCGCATTTTGCATTAACATGGAAAATCGTGGTGATGAACGCACTTACGAACAGGAAAACTGTGATTTTGCCTGGCCGACACTCGAAAGCTTTGCGGATTACGGCGGCGAGCTGATATACGGTCTTGTGGACACCTCCACCGAAAGCTGCGAGCTTATCCGCCGTATAAAAGCGGCTTATGCCAACGCAAAAACAGTTCCGGAAGAATAACCCCCTATACAGCACAAAAAAAGGAGCCGCTCGGCTCCTTTTTTTGTGTTCTGCTTCAGCGGTTTTTGATGCGCAGGTGTATATCGCCCGTGCCGGTTATGACCCCGCTTCAACTGACCGTCCATGCAATATCTCCTTTCGTGCAATGCATCACATCACGAAGTCTCGGCGTTGTCAATAGCCATTGCAAAAAAATAAGGCGGAGGAAAAAATCCTCCTCCCCGATATCGGCGGTCGGCAAAATACGCTTCGCTTTTAACGCGGCGTTCCCGCCGGGAAACCCGCAGCCGAAACGCGCTTGCACCCGGGAACGTATACGCAAAATGTATATTACAGGTTGACATAAATCGGTGGGCAAAACGCGTTATTTTCGGGGTTTTCCACTTTATCCACCGGGTTTTCCACCGCCCGAATGCCGAAAACGCTTGAAATATGGGGTGCGCCTGCCGAGTTATCCACTTTATCCACCGGGTTTTCCACATTTCACACGGTGGATTATGTCAATGAATAATTATCCCCGCGCCGCCGCGCGGCGCATTCCCGCGCACGGCTTCGGCGGCTAAAAGCGGCATCCGATGCCGTTTACACACCCATTGTGGCGTATGCGTTCAGGTCGAGCCCGGCGCGGGCGCCGGCAAGAAATTCGTAATAGCCCTGTGCGGCAATCATCGCCGCATTGTCCCCGCAAAGCGAGAGCGGAGGCAGGAAAATGCGCCTGCCGTGCTTTTCGGCTTCCGATTCGCAGGCGGCACGCAGGTGGCTGTTGGCGGCAACGCCGCCCGCAAGCACAACGCTTTCGTTTCCGCCGCGTTCGGCAAGCAGCGCATCCAGCCGCTGTGTGACCGCGCCGACAAGCGCGTTTGTGAAGGAGGCTGCGATATCCGCGCGGAATTCGTCATCAAGCGTTCTGCCGCGCTGAAGCTCGGTATGCACAAGGTTTATGACAGCCGTTTTCAGCCCGGAGAAGGAAAAATCATACGGAGCACCGTCGATATGACCGGCGGTGAAGGAATATTTGTGCTTATCGCCCAGCTTTGCAAGGCGATCCATAGCCGCGCCGCCGGGGTACGGCAGCCCGAGCACGCGGGCGCATTTGTCGAAGGCTTCGCCCGCGGCATCATCGCGCGCCGAGCCGATAAGGCGGTATTCGGTATAGCTTTCGGCAGCCATCAGCGAGGTGTGCCCGCCCGAAACGACCAGTGCGATAAACGGCGGTTCCAGCTCCGGGTGGACAAGATAATTCGCCGCGACATGGCCGCGGATATGGTGTACCGGCACAAGCGGCTTTTTTGCGCTGTATGCAAGCCCCTTCGCGAAGGAAACGCCGGTGAGCAGCGCGCCGATAAGCCCGGGCGCGTATGTAACCGCAATTGCATCGATATCGCCGAGCGTGACCCCCGCGCGCGAAAGCGCTTCCTCCACCACGCCGGATATTGCCTCCGTGTGTGCGCGGGATGCGATCTCCGGCACAACGCCGCCGTATTTCGCGTGGATATCTATCTGCGATGCGACAACATTGGAAAGCAGATTTCTGCCGTCCTCCGCGACACTCGCGGCGGTTTCATCGCAGGAGGATTCTATTCCGAGTATCTTCATAGCTTTTTCTCCATAATATATGCTTCCGCGCCGTGCAGAGCCTTGCGCCTGCCGACCTGCGCGAACCCGTATTTTTCATAAAGACTTATCGCGGCGGTATTGTCCGCCCGCACCTCGAGCAAAACGCTTTCCGCACCCGCCTGCGCGGCTGCAAGCAACGCAGCGGAAAGCAGCGCGCCGCCAAAGCCCCTTTTGCGCTTTCCCGCGGCAACGGAAAGGTTCATAATTTCGCCGCAGGCGGTATAAACGCTCACCGCGCCGACCAATTCACCCTGCTCAAACGCGGCAAGGTATTTTACGCCATCCATAAGGCAGGCTTCGCTTATCTGGCGTTCGCTCCAAGCCTTTGCGGGAAGCGCTTCGGATTCCAGCGCGGCTGCCGCCGCGGCTTCGCCGGGGGCTATCTCGCGTATTTCCATCAGCCCTTACCGTAAATGCGCACGGATATCTCACGCGGGCAGATGACCGATTTGCCCAGATATCTGTCGCGCACGAAATAGCGCCCGTATGTATCGCCGTAAACGGCAAGAAGATAATAAAGCCCGGGGTATTTCTGCGAATAAAGCCGCACAAAGCGCAGCGTGCTGCTGTCGATCTCGTCATCCTCGCAATCGGACTGCTCGTTTTCGGCAACGGCGCGCGCAAGCTCGCGGCAAAGCGCGGTGTCCTGCGAAGGATTGCGCCCCTTTAATTCATCGGGGAGATATTCGTCGTCGGCATAAAGCTGCGCCATTTTGCGGGCGTTGCCGCTGTTGTATATCCCCGCGGATACCGGTTCGAAGGAGACGACATCCGGTTCCTCGACATCCTTCGCGCGGTAAAGCAGATTTTCGCCGTTGTCCGGCAGGCAGAGAAACTTCGATTTTTCCTCAAATTCGACGGTGTAAAAAGCCGTGTCGGCTGCCGTGAGGTACTTTTCGCCCGCGGTCACGGCATAAAGTGTCCGCCCGCCGCGCGCGGTAACATATTCCACACCGGTGTTCGGGTCCACAAACCCGTCCGCCGTGTATTCGGAGATCTCGGCAGGCTCTTCGCCCCCGTTGCAGGCGGAAAGCAGAAAGCCGGAAAAGGCAAGAAGCAGCGCAACGAATTTTTTCATTTTCAATACCCTATGCTGCCGAGGCTGTCGTCGTTTTCGACCCAGTCTGCAACGTTGTAAACCGTGTATTCGTCCGCCGTGTCGCGCACGATAACACGCGCGATACCGGCGTTTATAATCATGCGCTTGCACATCTGGCAGCTTGTTGTGCCGGGAACAAGCGCTTTCGTTTTGGAATCTATGCACGCCATGTAAAGGTCGGCACCGAGCATACGCTCGCGCGCGGCGGAAATTATCGCGTTTGCCTCCGCATGGACACTGCGGCAAAGCTCGTACCTTTCGCCGCGGGGGATGTTCATCTGCTCGCGCAGGCAAAAGCCGAGATCGCAGCAGTTTTTGCGACCGCGCGGCGCACCGGCGTATCCGGTGGAAACGATAACGTCATCCTTGACGATTATCGCGCCGAACCGCCGCCGCAGGCAGGTACCGCGTTCGGTGACCGTCTGGGCAATATCAAGGTAATAATTTATCTTGCTGCGTCTTTCTTCCATGCCGCGCCTCCGGGTAAATTCACTGCATTACATTATATATCGCATTTTGCCGCTTGTCAACGCCGCGTATGCTGCGGAGAGCGTTTGAGAAAGCGTTTTATGCCCGACCACATCACAATGATCACCTGCGCAGGGATGCCGATAAGGAATATCGGCCATTTGTCGTAATCGCCGATGCCGAGATATATCCCGGCAAGCAGCCCCCACACGAGCACGGAGATAAGAAAGAAGTTGAGCGCCCTTTTGCCCCACACGGAATTGAAAACGATGAGTACAACGGCGCACACAGGGACAGCATATACATAAGCCAGCCAGTAGCGTGTTGTTTCCGTCGCGATCATCAGCGCGGCGACAATGACCGTCGCCACAAGAAGAACGAGCATACAGGAAAGCCCGGAGATTATCAGGCGGTTGCGCCGCATGAGCCGCGGTATGTCCGGCTCGCTTTTATCGTGCGTTTCGCTCAGCAGGTAATCGACACTCACGCCGAACAGATCGGCGATCTGCTTCAAAACCTCGATATCCGGCATGGATTCGCCTCGTTCCCATTTGGAAACGGCTTTATCGGAATAGTTCAGCTTTTCGGCAAGCTCCGCCTGGGTAAGCGGAAAAGCACGCCGCAGCTCGGAAATATTGTTGGCAATGATTTTTTTCAGGTCCGACAAGGTGCCGCCCTCCTTCCGCAGACATTATAACACATCCGGCACGGCATTGTCAACAACAAAACCCGAAATCGGTTGCGGCGCAACGACTCTACCGTGGGTAGAATCGCCGGTTTTCGACTCTACCGCGCGCACCCCTGCGTGTAGTGGGCGCGCACGCGTGAGTAGGTGGATTTTTCCTGCGGCAAAACGTATAATAAGCCATGCGCAGGGGCATATATGGCGGCAGGGCAAAAAGCTCTGCATGGGAGCCGCCGGCGGGCGGATACCGCTTCGGCAGGTACGCGGAAATATGCGGGCTCGAAAAGCGCTGTGCAGCACATGACAAGCGGCGGCAGCAGGCAATAAATGAATTCGCTTTTCGCTGCGGCTTTGGGCGGGTACCACGCAAGCACACGGTACGCGATAACAACGGACAATAAAATCCGAGTGCCGTTTCGGATTGCATCGCAGCCGTGGGCGAGCGATGCGGAGGCACACGACACGCGATGACAACGGGCGATAAATGAAACGCGGTTTCGCTTTTCGCTGCGGCTTTGGGCGAGCGATGCGAAAGCACACGACACGCGATGACAACGGGCGATAAAAAGGAGTTGTGAGAGATGAAAAAGCTTAAAATATATGGTGATTCGATACTTAAGGGCGTTATGTACAGCGAGGAGCTGAAACGTTACCGCCTGTACGGCTACCGCTTTGATGAGCTGGCGGCGCGGGGCGTGGAGGTCGAGAACAATTGTAAAATGGGCGCGACGGTTGACAAGGGCTTCGAGATAATGCGCGATACGCTTTCGGACTGCGGGAAGGATACCGTGGTGGTAATGGAGTTCGGCGGCAACGATTGCGATTACAATTGGAAAGCCGTTTCCGAAAACCCGGATATCCCCCACTTCTGCAACACGCCGGAGGACAAATTTATCGAAACCTACCGCAAGGCGATAAAATACGCGCTCGACCGCGGCGCGGATGTGCGGGTCTGCACGCTTGTGCCGATTGAATCCGGCAAGTTTATGGATTGGATAACCCGCGGGCTTTCGTATGATACGATCCTGGGCTGGCTGGGCGATGTGAATATGCTCGCACGGTGGCAGGAGTACTATTCCCGCCTTTCGGAGCGGGTCGCCGCGGAGGCGGGCGTGCCGATGCTCGACCTGCGCACCGCATTCCTGCGCGACCGCAGATTGCACGATATGATCTGCGCCGACGGTATCCACCCGAATTCGCTCGGGCATTCGCTGATAAGCTCCACCTTCCAGAGCTCGGTCATCGCCGGCTGACGTCGCAATTGCATATCTGACCCCCGCCGAAACAAACGGCGGGGTTTTTTATTGAAGCCGCGGCGGCGGTGTGATATAATAATGCGGAAATATACCAACGCGCCGCAGGGCGGTGCAACGGGGAAAGAAATTTTTTTTGCAGCATATGCAATAAAACGCCTGCCTTGTGCGTTGTTATGGTGAAGGGGTGAGAAAATGCTGCTGTTTTCGCTCACAGAGGAGCAAAATACGCTTATCGAAAACGCGGAGCTGGAGGCGCTGATAACCGCCGTTTCCGCCGGCGACAATGCCGCAATGGAGCAATTATACCTGCGGACACGCACGGCGATATACGGATACTCGCTTTCTATCCTGAAAAACCCGCACGATGCGGAGGATGTGCTCCACGATTGCCTTATTGCGGTGAAGAACGGCGCGGAAAAATACCACGCGCAGGGCAAGCCGATGGCATGGCTGATGACGGTGGCACGGAACCTTTGCTTCGGACTGCTGCGCGAGCGGCGCAAAACGGAGGCTGCCGATCCGGACGGCGCGGCACCCGATTTTGCGGAAAGCACGGCAATGTCACCGGAGGATAAGGTGATCCTAAAAGCCTGTATGGAGCAGCTTTCGGATGAGGAGCGGCAGATAATAACGCTGCACGCCGTTTCCGGGTTCAGGCACCGCGAGATCGCGGCGATAACAGAGCTGCCGCTTTCGACAGTCCTTTCGAAATATCACCGCGCCGTAAAACGGCTGCGGAAGCAATTGCAGAATTGAGGTATCGGCAATGACGGAACACGAGATCAAAACAAAGCTCCGGCGCGCTTACGAAAACGCAACGCCGGATATTCTGGATTCGGTACTGAACGACAACGAACAAAGAAGAGAGGTAAAAATGTCAGAAAACAAAAAAACACCGGCAAGGCGCCCGTGGCTGAAGTATATCGCGGCCGCAGCATGTCTTTGCATACTGATCGGCGGCGCGCTGGGGATAAACGGGATAAGGCTGGACCGCGCGGTGAACGCGACGGTTTCGCTCGATGTGAACCCCGGAGTGGAAATAAGCGTCAACCGCAAGGACCGCGTGCTTGACGTGAAGCCGCTCAACGGCGACGGCGAAATAATACTTGCCGACATGGACCTTTCGGGCACAAAGCTCGATGTGGCGGTGAATGCGCTTATCGGCTCCATGCTCAAAAACGGGTATATAAACGAAAAGGCAAATTCCATCCTTATCAGCGTGGATACGAGCGATACCGCCCGCGGTGAAAGGCTGCAAAAGCAGCTTTCGGAGGAAGCAAGCCGGCTTCTGAGCGCGGAAAACCTCGACCCGAGCGTGATAAGCCAGACAGTCAACGCGGACGACGGGCTGAAAGAGCTTGCTTCGGAATACAACATATCAGCCGGAAAGGTGCGCCTGATAAACGAGCTGATCGCGCAGGATGCGACACGCAGCTTCGAACAGCTTGCCAAGCTGACGATAAACGAGTTGAACCTTTTGCTGCGCAGCACGGGAAAAACCGAAACCGGGCTTGATATAACCGGCTCCGCGAGCGACGGCGCATATATCGGCTCCGAAAGGGCGGCGCAGCTTGCGTTTGAACACGCGGGCGTTTCGGCTGCCGCGGCAGAAGCGCTCGAAATCGAGATGGATTACGAGGACGGCAAAATGGTTTACGAAGTGGAATTCCTTGCCGGCGGGTATGAATACGATTATGACATCGATGCCGCCACCGGCGCGGTGCTTAAATGCGAAAAGGAACGCCGTTAATACAGCCCGATCACAGGCAAAAAACGCAAAGCCCGCCGCCCGAAACTTTCGGGCAGCGGGCTTTTTTACGGCTCTTATCGGTATTTATACGGCACCGGCGGTGCCGCGGGCAAATGTCAATCGCTCAGCGGATCGAGCACGCGGCGAATGTACAGCATTTGTGTCAGTATACTCTTGTATTCATAATAAAGCCGATCGGACAGCCCGGGTGTTTCCATCCGCTTCTCGTAATACTCACGATAGGGGTTCATGAACATTTCCTCCCATGTGGAATCGAAAAGCGAAGTCTCTCTCGCATGCGCCATGTCCACCATTTCGCCCCAATTATAAAGCTTGTCACGATATATCCAGGTCGCCTTGCCGCGAAGGTGGGAACGGATCACGCCGAGGTCATTGGTATCCCAGTAAAGGTACTTTATCTCCTCATCGGAAAAGACAAGATCCTTCACATTTTGAACATGATAGTCCTCATACAGGTCTTTCTCATCCACATCCTCCATCTTCATTTTCTTTATGCTTTCGTTTACCTCGATAAACTGTTCCTTGCTTATCTTGAATTGTCTGATGAAATAATACAAAACCGGAATCTGATCTCTTTCGAAGCGGAGATCAAAGCATATCGGATCATGTTTGAGTATCTGCGGCTTAATAATATTTTCAAAATAATCCGGATCGCCATTGTCTTCCGGGAAGGCGACATTTATAAGCGCCTTATACAGCGTACTGCTGTAAAACCGGTAGGGATAATGGCCTTTATCAAGTGCGACGCTGTCGTTTGTGTATAACTCGGTAAGGAGATCGCAATTATCATCAAAAAGCCTTTCCATGTCCGCAGGATCGGGGCCCGGGTCCACAGGTGCGGAAGAATCGGACGAAATATCCGGCTCGGATATTTCGGGCTCGGAAACGGATGTATCGCCGATATCGCTTGTTTCGGGTTCACCCGGGGCAGCGGAGGATGTATATGAGCTGCCGGCAGGGGAAGTGTTACCCTCCGGCTTGCCGCAGGCTGCCAGCCCGCACGCAAGCGCAGCCGCCGCAAGCAGCAGCGCGATAACCCTTGTTAAGTTCTTGTTTGTCATAGTCGTAATCGTTCCTTTCGGTTAAAATGAATTGATTCGGGGCAACGCGTTATTTTGAAACAAGGAGCAGGGGGATCCGTTCGGCGGCACCGCTTTTGAACTCTACCGTTATCCAGTAAAATATGCCGAATTTCGTTTCGGAAATTCTTACCAGCTCGACAGAGCGCCGCCCGTACCACTGCATCTTATCGCCGTACAGCTGCCGAAGCTGCTCGTCAACAGCGGCAGAAGCCTTTTCCTCATCGATCCGCACGCTCTCGATTCCCTCGAAGGAGCCGACATCCCACGCATAAAATGCACGGAGCCCGCCATCGCTGAACAGCTCGATCTTTATCGCATCCAGCGTTTTATACCCGCCCACCTTGCGGTAATATTCGAATTCATACGGCGGATAACTATCCTTCCCAACATTGGTATTGGGCAGCTGCGCGACATAGTATTCGTTTATGTCGATATACTCCGCGGCGATCTTATCGGCAAACTCGCGCGCCTTCCCCCAGCCGATCCGTTCGTATTCCATCTGCGTATTTCCGGGCAGTATGTATGTGAGCTTTCCGGTTTTGCTGTCGACCTCAAAGCGCACGCCGCTGCGCTCCTCGCCCCCGCTGTATTGGTTTAACGGGGTCAAATACGGCGGCTTGATATAGGTTTCATTGTAATCGCAGACATACTTCCTCCCGAGAAATTCGACCTCCATCCGCTTCGGCGCCGATTCATCGGTATAAGCCTTCCATGCCCGGTAATAATACGAGGCGTTCTTATCGTCCACGAGTTCATCTACATTGTAGAGCACGAAATCATCAAACACCGCTTCGGTCGTTTTTTTTGCACAGGAGGAAAAAGCCGAAAGCGACATCACCGCAAGAAAAAGAGAAACAATCCTGAAACTGCGCTTCATAATGATTACCTCCGTTTCACCCGATTGTTGTATATTTGTACCCGCATATAACAAAGCTGTCTAACCCAGCACCAGTATAATTGGCCTTCAATGCATCGCAAGCCTCCTGTACACTTTTTCCTTGGAAAAGTAATTGTATAAAAGCTTCCGTCCATTCATTTGCACGACCGCAGTAGACTTCTTCGGTGAATCCTATGGCGGCTTGTGCCCCGCTTGCCACCGCCACGTTCGGGAGATTGTTTTTGTTCTCTCCGCCTACGCCTGTATAGCAACCGACAAACACCGCCAATGTCAAATTTGATAAATCCAAATTTCTTATTGACCCTGTACTCAAATACCGCTCGCCTGCCTCCGAAACGTTTATGTATGTACTAAGTGGAGATGCCATTGACCCCAAGTAGCCACCGTGGCTTCGACTCAAAAATATATTATTGCCATTGGCATTTAGGAAGCCATCAACTTGAGTACAATTAAAACTCCCCGTTTTCTTCAATACACTCGAATATCCATGATCGGTAAAATAATTCTGTACCAGTGAAAACACCGAACTATGATCATGTGTCCCAGCATCCACCCCCATAAGAACCACTCGTGGATTTAATACCATGGAAAATGTAGCCGTTCGATTCGTCACCTTGTGCGTACAGGTTATTGTCGCCACATAATACGAACCGTACTTTAATGTGAACTTTCCGGAAGCTGCATCGTATATCACATAGTTGTTGACATATCCAGTATAAACAAAATCTGCGGCTGTTGCCCACACAGCGTTCGCCGGCGATTTGTTGATTGTCGGAGCTTTGGGGGTGCTGCCAACCAGCGTTAATGTACCGACGGAAAATCCCGAGCCCAGTTCTCTACCGGAAATATAATCTTGCTCCGCGACTCGCCACACTCTTGAACCATACAAATAATCACTGTCCGGAAGCGTATCCGATGTATACGCGTTACCACCAAATGAATACAGATAACGCCCGCTGTATACATTCTTTATTATGCACCCGCCTTGATTAGCATAGGATATAGTCCACCGGCATCTATCGGGAGTCGTGCTGGAACTGCTAACAACCACAGGCTCAATATTGGTGCTGTTCAGGTTAGAGGAAACGCCAAGGTGAACAGATGTCGCGCTCGCGGAAAAAATAGAATAGATATTTCTTGCAACATCAAGACATCTAATTGTCCATTTTATGGAATTTCCAAACGCAGACATAAGCCCCGATTCAGCCGTTATTGACGATGAGGAATATCTCAAATAATCTCCGCTGAGTTTTCCGTTCAAATAATATGTACCATTTGCGACCTTCTGAGATTTCGTTGCCATTGTTTCTATTTGCTTCGAGAAGTTCATGTCAAAGTCGCCATTTCCAGCGATAAAATCTTGAAGAGTATATGTTGATGCCTGTGCTACAGGGATCGATGCGTTATTATTGTCAGCATCGCCTATACTGTCGGCGGCAAGAGACTGAATCGGCATTGCGGCAAAAACAACCGCGATAATAAGTATTGCTGTCAATAATTTGAGTAAAGATACTTTCTTCATTATTTGTTCCTCTCTTTGTATTTGTGGTTTTCAGTCCTAAAAAAGCGCACAGATACCCCTTTCGGGATGCCTATGCGCCGCGTGAAATAAAGACCAATCGAGCAAAAAGAAGGTAACGCCTAAACGAATTCATAATCGCACCTCGCTGTTATCGGTTGTCGATCTTTGTTTACAATATAACATATCAATTCCGCATTGTCAACAACAAAATACAAAAAATTCCGCCCGGTTTTGCCCACGGGCGGAATTGATTTTATATATGTTCTTATTCGGTATAAAAACAGCCGTTCAGCGTGCGGAGGAAGCCGCAAAGCTGTCGCGGATAAGCCTTATATCCGCACCGACGGCGCGCAGCTTGCCGACAAGATCCTCGTATCCGCGCTCGATATGATAAATATCATCGATAACGGTGGTGCCGTTTGCCGCAAGCGCGGCAATGACCATTGCCGCACCGGCACGCAGATCCACCGCGCGCACGTTTGCGGGCGAAAGCGCGGGAACGCCGTCGATATGCGCATCCCTGCCGACAACGCTGATCTTTGCGCCCATGCGCGCAAGCTCATCCGTATATTTGAACCGGTGATCCATAACGCTTTCCGTGAGTACGCTGTGGCCGTCCGCCAGGCAGAGCAGGACACAGAACTGCGGGTTCATATCCGTGGGGAAGCCGGGGTAAAAATCGGTTTTCACACGCGCCTTGCGCAGCCGTTCCGGCGCGGAAACGATAACGTGATCGTCCCCCTCCTCCACCGTCGCGCCCATTTCCACGAGCTTGGCGGTGATAGCCTCCAGGTGGCGCGGGATAACGTTGCTTATCGTAAGCGTGCTTTTTGTCGCCGCGGCGGCGATCATATATGTGCCCGCCTCGATCATATCCGGGATAATGGCATAGGTAACGCCGTGCAGCTCGCTCACGCCGCGGATCTTGATAACCTCCGTACCGGCGCCGGAGATATTCGCCCCGCAGGAATTAAGAAAGTTTGCAAGGTCGACGATATGCGGCTCTCTTGCGGCATTGTCGATGACCGTCATGCCCTCGGCGGTGGCGGCGGCAAGCATTATGTTTGCCGTTGCGCCGACGGAAGCGACATCCATGTATATCGAGGTGCCTTTAAGCGGGCTTTCCGCAAAGCAGGAAACGGCATCGTTGCCGGAAATGACGGTTGCGCCCAAAGCCTCGAAGCCCTTGACGTGCTGATCGATCGGGCGGACGCCGAAATTGCACCCGCCGGGGAAGCCGGTGGCGCTTCTGCCGAACCTGCCGAGCTCCGCGCCGAGCACATAATAGCTCCCCCGCATGGAGCGGGAAAGATCGAGCGGGGCGCTGCCGCAGCGGACGGAGCGCGTGTCGATACGGTATGTACCGGGGGCAAGCATTTCCACCACACCGCCCATACAGCGGATTATTTCGAGCGCCGTCGCGATATCGCGCACATCGGGAAGATTTTCGAGCACGCAGACATCGTTCACGAGTATTGTCGCAAAAATTATCGGGAGCGCGGCATTTTTCATGCCCCCGACGGTCACCGTACCCAAAAGCGGCTTGCCGCCGGAAATACAAAGCTTATCCATTTATACCCAAACACCTTTCGGTCGATTTGTTTTGCCGTAGCGGCGCGGACACAAAAAGAAGGTACTGCCGCACCGTATCAGCCTATGATAACATCCGCCGGCGGAAATGTCAAGGTTTTTCAGCGGGGTTTGCATTTACGCGCGCGGATATTACATTATATGCGCTTAATCGCTTCTTGACAAAACGGCTTTTGCGTAGCATAATAATAATAGGATATTTCCGCGCGGGGAACGCGCGTATGAAAGGATAAATATAAATGGCAAAAACCAAAAAACCGAAGACGGAGGTAGTATTTCTCGGGGGCGTGGACGGAATCGGCATGAACATGACAGCCTTTTCCTACGGCAACGACATTATAGCGGTCGATTGCGGCGTTGCTTTCCCGGAGGATGATATGCTGGGGATCGATCTTGTTATCCCCGATTTTTCATACCTCGAAAGCAATGCGGAAAAGGTGCGCGCGCTCTTTATCACGCACGGGCATGAGGATCACATCGGCGCGGTGCCCTACTTTTTGAAGAAATTCCCCGGCATACCGGTATATGCCACTCCGCTCACCATCGGGATAATCGAAGGCAAGCTCGCCGAACACGGCATCCGAAACGCAAAGCTCTGCCGCGTGCACGCGGGCGACACCGTCCGCGCCGGCGTTCTCGAAGTCGAATTTATCGCGGTGAACCATTCCATGCCGGATTCCTGTGCCGTGTGCATAAGCACCCCGGTGGGAAGGATACTCCACACCGGCGATTTCAAGGTGGATTTCACCCCGGTTGGCGAACACCCGATCGACCTTGCCCGCTTTGCGGAGCTGGGGCGCAAGGGGATACGTCTGCTTCTGTGCGACAGCACCAACGCCGAACGCCCCGGCTACACGCCGAGCGAAAGCTCGCTTGCCGTCAGCTTCGACAGGCTGCTCGGCGGCGAAAAAAGGCGCGTCGTCATCGCGACATTTTCCTCCAACGTACACCGCGTGCAACAGATAATAAACGCTTCCGAAAAATACGGCAGGAAGGTCGCCGTCACGGGGCGCAGCATGCAGAACTTCTTCCGCGCGGCGACGGAGCTGGGGTATCTTGAGGTTGCCGACGGCACGGTGATCGACATTTCGGATATCAAAAAATACCCGCCGGAGCGGATAACCGTCGTCACAACGGGCAGCCAGGGCGAACCGATGAGCGCGCTTTACCGCATGGCGTTCGGCGAGCACAACCAGATCACGCTCGGAAGCGGGGATCTTGTGGTGCTTTCCTCCTCCGCCATTCCCGGCAACGAAAAATTCATCACAAAGATCATCAACGAGCTTTTCAAGCGCGGCGCGGAGGTCATAACCTACAACAATTACGACGTTCACGTTTCCGGCCACGCCTGCCGCGAGGAGCTGAAGCTGATGCACACGCTGACAAACCCGGAATTCTTTATCCCGGTGCACGGCGAATACAAGCATCTTATCGCCCATGTGGATATCGCACGCTCGCTGGGCATGGAGGATAACCGTATAATCATCCCCGAAGTCGGCGGTGTCGTGGAGCTGAGCAAGCGCAGCATGAAGCACGGCGGCACCGTTGAAGCCGGCGGCATAATGATCGACGGGAACGGCGTCGGCAATATCGGCGGCGTTGTCCTGCGGGACCGCAAAAAGCTTTCCGAGGACGGCGTGATAATCGTTTCCGCCTGCGTGGATGCCTCCGGCGGCGAAATCGTGACACAGCCGGAGATCGTGACCCGCGGCTTTGTTTACGAGCGCGAAAGCGAGGATATGCTTTCCGATCTTTCGGAAGCCGTCTGCAATTCGCTCGGGCGTTCCTTTGCCCGCGGCGTGGACGATCTTTCGGTGCTCAAATCCCGCTTGCGCGACGATATTTCCGAATTTGCGCGCAAGCGCACGAAGCGCCGCCCGATGGTCATCACGATGCTTTTCGATATAACGGTATAATTTCACAAAAAAGCACAGCGCCCCCGCCGCTTTGGCGTGGGCGCTGTTTTTTTGCAGCTTTTTATTTGTGGTTGGGCAGGAGCGAAACGGCATCCGTAATTGTCTTTTCGAGCGCTTCACTGCCGTATTTGTCCACCTCGGCTTTGTTCTTTTCGCCGTGGGTGAGACAGCCGGCACCGCCGATACAGCCGCCGACACACGCCATCCCCTCGATAAAGTTCGCATCCAGGAGATTTTTGCTCTTTTTGAACAGCGCGGTACGGCATTCCTCGATCCCGTCGCAGGCGCAGTTTTTCAGCTCGAAGCCGGTAATATCCTGCTCCTTCAATGCCTGTGCGACCGCATCCGAAAGCCCGCCGCTGCGCGCAAAGATCCTGCCGAAATAGGATGCGTTGTCCAGAATATCCTCCGGCAGCGCGGTTATATCTATGTCGCGGCTGTCGAACAACGCCTGAAGCTCCTCGAACGTAAGCGCCACATCGACATACGGGCTGACGGAATCCTTCTTTACCTCTGCCTTCTTTGCGGTGCAGGGGCCGATAAACACCACCTTGCAGGGCGCTTCGTGCTCCTTGATATACTTCGCGATCTGCGCCATCGGCGAAAGATTGTGCGAAATATAAGGCACCAGTGCCGGGAACGCCTTTTCGATATAGCTGACAAAGGCGGGGCAGCAGGAGCTTGTGAGAAAGCCCTTTTCGGCAAGCTCCTTCGATTCCGCAAGCGCGACCATATCCGCGCCGAGCGCCGCTTCGACAACGGTGTGGAATCCGAGCGCTTTAAGCCCGCTTATGACCTGGCCGAGACGCGCATATGTAAACTGGCTGGATATGGAGGGCGCGACAACGGCAAACACCTTGTATTCGGTATTGCCGCGGCTCTTTTTGATAACGTCTATCGCATCAAGTATATAGGATTTATCGCTTATCGCGCCGAACGGGCATTGATAAACGCAGGCTCCGCAGGCGATACATTTGGAATTGTCAATAGCGGCAGCCATGTTTTCGTTCATGGAAATCGCCTTGATCTTGCAGGCGCTTTCGCACGGGCGGCGGCGGTTGATTATCGCCGTATATGGGCAGACCTTGGAGCAGGCACCGCAGGATTTGCACTTTGCTTTGTCGATATGCGCGACATGGTTATCATCGAATGTTATCGCGCCGAACCGGCATACGTCCTCGCAGCGGTGCGCAAGGCAGCCGCGGCAGGCGTTCGTGACCTCGTACCCGCCCATGGGGCATTCGTCGCAGGCAATTTCGATAACCTCGATAACATTCGGGTTCTGTTTATCGCCGCCCATCGCAAGCTTGACGCGCTCGCCGAGTATCGCGCGTTCCTTATAAACACAGCAGCGCATTGTCGGCTTGTTGCCCGGCACGATCATTTTGGGGATATCGAGCAGGTTTTCCGTGAGCCGGTCATCCCAGGCGAGCCGTGCCGTTTCACGCAATACCTTGTATTTCAGATGCTGAACTTTTGTATCGAATTTTCTCATGGCTTTTTCCCTTAAAAATAGCTTACCTTGATGCGCTTGCCCATCTTTTTCAGGCAGGCGGAAAGCTCCTCCACAAGGTTCATTTTAATATTGAAGTTGATCGGAAGCTCCGGGTTCTGGTGCGCGGGGTTGACCGCACGCCCGACAAAGAAATTGATATCCGTCGCCTCCTCGAAAAGCAATCTGCTCATGAGCGAAGCGCCGTCGCGATGAACGCTCCAATACGCATATTTTTCGTTGGAGTCCAAAGCATCCTTGGCGTATTCGAGCACCTTGTTGACGGTTATCACGCCCTCCGTGACAAGATCCACGCCCTCGATCTCCGCCGTGGGCGGGATATCGCCGCTTTCGAAATCCAGGCTCGGCACGAGCGGCTTGCCCAGGTATTTCGCGGCGATGGTGGAGGTCGTTCCTCCGCACACGATATGCTTGCCCTCCTTGGAAAAGAATAGCGACATCATCCTGTTGCAGTCATCGCGGTTGCGCGGCGGGCCGAACAGTATGTTCACCGGTTCGCGGCGGCGGATGCGCACAACGCAGGCGGTGGCATCGTCGCCGGGGTGGAAGCCGTACTGGCGGTCGCACTCGTCGACAAGCATTGTCGCAAGCGTTTTCGCCGTATAGCCGACATGGGCGAAGGTTTTCATGTAATCGGCGATATCCTCGCGCTTCCAACCGAAGTTATAGGCGATCCCGATCCCCGCGTGGGGGCAGCCGTCGCTCATGGCGATGAATATATCGCCCTCGCGCAGGCTGATAACCGATTTATATATCGTTTTTCCGTTGATATTCAGCTCCGAACGCGGGTATTCGTAATTGTCGCAATCGCGCAGGAGTATTATGTGGGGGTTATCGTACTGGATAAGCTCCGCAACGGAATTATCGATAATGTGGATAATTGTGAAGGTGGAATAGGCGACTCCGCGCACGGAGCATATCGGCAATGTCGCCGCGATGGTGGAAACGCATTCCTCGAGCGGCAGCCCGGACGCCATCATTGTGGATATTATCTTGGAAGTAAGCGTGGAAAGTATGCTCGCTTTGACGCCGCTTCCCAGCCCGTCGGCAAGCACGATAACGGTGGAGCTTTCGCTCTGCTCCACGATATCCACATGGTCGCCGCAGAGCTGTTCGCCCTCGTGATTGATACTTTTCCAGCCGATATCGGTGCAAAGGTTATTCATCGCCGATCGACTCCTTCAATTTGGAAAGCGCGATCTTTGTTTCGGCAGCCGTTTCGCCGAGCAGAGATGCGATCTCCTGTACGATGCGCATCTGATTATCGACGACCCTGTCGGCTATTTCGACAGTCTGCCGGCTGATGCTTTCCTTCTTTTCACGCTGGACGGCTTCTTCCGTCACATCGCGCAGTATGCACACGAGCAGGCGGTATTCACGGTCGTAAACGATCGTTTCCTCCGCGTATTTTTCATATTCCGCAAGGTATACACGCTTGCCGTGGATGCTCCTTCCGTTTGCAAGAACTGCGGCGAAATCGTCCGGCTCGAGTATCCTCACGACCTGGTCGCCCAATATATCCTTTTCGTCGCGGATATTAAGCAGCTTCAGCGCGGCGCGGTTGATCTGCTGCACCTCCAGCTTTTCGTTCAGAACGATCAGCCCGTTGGGCGTATTGCGCACGATAGTATCCGAAAAGCTTTCCGCCTTGTCCTTCAGATAAGGCAGGCACATCGAAATTTCCGCCTTGCCCTGGCAGACGGCGATCGCCTTGTCGCGGCAGGTCGGATACCCGCAGGAGCCGCAGTTCAGCTCGTCGGAAGGCTTTATTTTGCCCATCTGGCGCAGGGTATCGCGTATTTCCTGCTCGCTCGGGGTCGGGAGCTTCCTTCCGATAGCCGTAAATGTTTTGCGCAGCGCAAGCGGATCCGGCTGTTCCACCGTGAAATCCTCCCTGCCCGCAAAATCCGAAACCGATTTATAATCCTGAACCGGGGATCTGTGGAATTTTTCCATTACCGGCCCGCCGACACAGCTTCCCACGCAGGCGGACATTTCGATAAAGCAGCGGTGGAGCTTTCCGGTTTCGATATCCTTAAGCGCCGCCATGCAGTTTTCCACGCCGTCGATCGCCATGTAGGTGAATTTCGGCTCGTTTGTCGCCATTGTTTTGAGTATACCGCCCGTCACCGGGAAAAATCTTGCGCGGGAATGCTCGTCCGAATCCGGTATCTGCTCCGGCTCCACGCCCTCCGCCTTGAACCAGGCGGTCAGCTCGTCAAACGTGAGCACGGCATCCACAACGCCGGAATAATATTCCGCTTCGTCCTTTTTTGCGACACACGGCCCCACAAACACCGTTTTTGCATTGGGGATCCGGCGCTTTATATCGCTGCAATGAGCCATCATCGGCGAAACCACATCCGCAAGGTATTCCAGCTCCTTGGGGAAGTATTTCTGTATAAGCAGGTTCACCGAATGGCAGCAGGAGGATATGATTATATCCCTCTCATCCTCGTGCAGCATTCTTTCGTATTCGGTTTTGACCATTGTCGCGCCGAGCGCCGTTTCCTCCGCATCGTAAAAACCGAGCTTTTTCAATGCCGCGCGCATCGCGCCGATCCCGACATTTTCGTAATTTGCGATAAACGAGGGCGCGAGGCTTACCACGACAGGGTCGCCCGATTGCAGAAGCACACGGACCTTTTCGGTTTCGTCCACTATCTGCTTTGCATCCTGCGGGCAGACAACAAAGCAGTGCCCGCAAAGAATACATTCGTTGCCGATAATATACGCCTGGTTCCCGGAAAAGCGGATCGACTTCACGGGGCAGTAGCGTATGCACTTATAGCAGTTACGGCAATTGGATTTTTTGAGTGTCAGGCAATCCATTTAATGCTCCGCCCCTTCCCTTTTGAGCCTTGCCGCGATCTTATCCTCGAAAAACTCCGCGAAATTCTGCGGCGTGATCCCGGTATAAATATCATCCTCCACGGTGACGGTGACCCCTTCGCGGTTGCATTTGCCGGCGCAGAAGTTGCCCGCAAGCGTGATATCGTCCTCCAAGCCGCGTTCCCGAACCGCCGCGCGGAACAGCTCCACGATCTTTTCCGAGCCCTTCAGGTGGCAGGATGACCCTACGCATATCCTTACAAGCATTTCAGTTCACCCTTCCGAGCACGTTTTCCGCAAAAAACGTGTCTACACTTTCGGGCGATACGGAAAAAAATTCGCCGTCCGCCGTAACGCACACGCCCTGCTGGCATTTGCCCATGCAGAATGTGCCGGAAAGATCGACCTTATCCCCAAGCGAATTTTCGCGGATAAGCGCCTGAAGCCGTTCCACGACCTGGCGCGAACCCTTGATATGGCAGGATGATCCGATGCAAACAGTTATCCTCATAATTGTCTCCTTCAACCGAAGCCTGTCGGTTCAGTCTGTATTTATTAAAGCCCGCAGGGCTTTCCGTTCGTATTCGTTGGCGTAATGCAGCATTGCCGCAGCCGCAACGGGGATACGCCTTGCGGCATCCTCCGCGCCGACATCGCCCGCGCGGCAGCGCAGCTCCAGATATTCCTCCGCCGCCGCAGTGCCGTAGATCCGGCGGGCAAGAATATACCCGCGTGCGACATCCGCAGCCGGGCAGCCCTTCACCGCCCGCGACCAGCCGACAACGTGCGCTCCGCCGCCGTTATCGATAATAATATTACTCATTTCCGGGGTGCCGTGGAGAAGCCTGTCGCCCCCCGGAAAAGCGGCGTTCTGCGCAAGCAGCACGGCGATCTGCCCCTGCGGAAGCCCGGAGCGAAGGATCCCCTCCGCCGCGGCATCCTTTTCGCTGCGCAGCATCGGCGCGGCAAAGGAATTTACAAGCGCGTGTTCCCGTGCGAAGCGTTCCAGGCAGCCGTGCACGCTGCCCTGCTCGGATGCGATCGCCGCAAGCGTTTTGCCCTTTACAAATTCCGAAACTATTGTCGGCATGCCGTCGAGCTCCGTCACGCCCAGCACCCGCGGAGTACACACTCCGACCTCCGCCGCGCTTGCGGCGTTGAACGCCTCGCGCAGCACGCTGCTTTGCGTATGCTCCGCGCCGAAAACCTTCAAACAACGGTCGCAGTCGCGGAAAACGGTCAATGTCGAGCGCAGCGCTATAATACGGTCGGGATTCATGCTTCCTCCGTATCCGCGCCTGCTTCGCGCGACTGCATTTTGAGGTGTGCCAGCGAAAGCGCCATATTTTCGTACCTTATCACCGCATCCGCGGGCTGATAAAGCTTCCTCGGCGCAAAGCACCACATGGTTTTCACGCCGGAATCATACAAAAGGTTGCACACCTCCTGCGCCGCCTGTGCCGGCACGGCGATCACGCCGATGCGCACCTTATGTGCACGGCAGAACGCGCCCAGATCGGACAGCGGAAGTATCTTCCGCCCGCGCGGCGAAAATTCCGGTTTTTCCACATTTATATCAAACGCGGCGAGCATATCGATCCCGTATTCCGAAAACCCGCCGTAGTCGAGCAGCGCCCTGCCCAGCTTGCCCGCGCCGACGATAACGGTGCTCCCGTCGCCGAGCCGCAGAAAGCCTTCCAGCGAAGCCTTTAATTCGCCCACCGGGTAGCCGATCTTCGGTTTGCCGGCGCCGCAAAGCGCCCCGAGATCCTTCCTGACCTGAACCTCGCCCAAGCCGAGCTCCCTTGCGATTATCGGTGCGGATATCGTTTCCGTGCCTGCCGGAAGCTCGCGCAAAAAGCGCAGATATTCCGGGACGCGCCCCAATGTCGCGCGTGATATATCATTTTCTCTCATTGTCCGGGCTCCTCCTTTTTCGGCAAGCGATGCTTCTTTTACGACATTATTCTATCATACCCGCCCGAATTTGGGAATTGCCGCTTTTTCATATAAGTGTTGCATTTATCGATATGCCGTGTTCGGATTAAAAGACAAAAAATGCTTCCCGAACCGTTTTCGGCGCGGGAAGCAGGCGCATCACAGTGCTTTATGTACAAACTCTCCGTTTTCGAGAAGTATATACCCGCGTTCCGAGCCGCCCTTCGGGATCGCAACAGAGCCGGGGTTGACATACCTTATTCCGCACGGAAGCATTTCATCCGCGGGGATATGCGTATGCCCGCAGAGCAGCACATCGCCCCTGCGCAGGCGTGGCGGGTCTTCCCTGCCGTTCACATGGCCGTGTGTCATATAAACAACGCTTTCGCCGATATCCATCAGCGCATATGTCGCCATTATCGGGAATTTCAGCAGCATCTGATCGACCTCGCTGTCGCAGTTCCCGCGGACACACACCACCCGGCATTCAAGCGCGTTCAGCATATCCGCGACCGCTTTCGGGTCGTACCCGTCCGGAAGCGCGTTTCGCGGACCGTGGTAAAGTATATCCCCGAGCAATATCAGCCCGTCGGCGCGTTCCGCCCTTATATGCTCGATCAGCCTGCCGCAATAAAGCGCACTGCCGTGGATATCCGAAGCAATGATCCTTTTCATAAATTCACCCTTTTCGACCCGATCATTCCGCAGCGATAACCCGCCGCTTTGCCTTTACAAGCTCGGAAACAAACAGCTCGTCCAGCTCGGAAAGCGTATAATCCCTGCGGTGTATCATAACATCCTTATAAACCCTGCCGTTCTGCTCGCAGCTGCGCTGTATCAGCCCGTAACGGTCCAGCAGCTCCTGCGGCACGGGCGACACCCACATAAACGTTTCGGGATTCTTCGCCAGAAGCTCGAACTGGCTTGCCCGTTCGAAAACAAATATCCTACTGCGCGAATTATCCGGCAATTCCTCCTTTTTCACCTCCGCATACGGAAGCGAGGGGACATACGGATCCGCATGCGCTATCTCCGTATATTCCCGCAGGTCGTCATATGTCACATTCTCCGCGGCGGCAAGCGGGCAATCGCGGCTCATGCACAGCACATACGAAAACTCCGTCACCAGCTTATAGGAAAGCCCCTTTTCCTCCATCATCTCTTTATAATATTTATCGTAGTTTTCCGCATAGCGCACGATCCCGAGCTTGTAATCCTCCGCAAGTATATTCTTCACCGCGCGCATGGAGTTCGTTTCCTTATAAAACAGCTCGTATTCGCCCTTTTCCCCAATCAGCTTCGAAAACCGCACAAAAGCATCGGCGATATAGCTTGCCCGCGGCACGCACACCGAAAACCGCTTCTTGCCCGCGGCGCCTTCGTTGAACATATTCTCGATCTCATCGACCTGCTTCAACACCGTCCGTGCATAGCGCACAAACACCTCGCCGTCCGCAGTCAATGTCATTCCCTTTGCGCTCCGCTCGAAAAGCGTCACGCCCAGGCCCGCCTCCAGCTCCTTTATCGCTCTGCTCAGCGCCGACTGGCCCACATAAAGCTTTTCCGCCGCTTTATTTATCGAGTTGGTATCCGCGATGGTTACCGCATATTTCATGTGCAACAGGTTCATAAAACGCTGACCTCCCTCGGGTATATTTTCCCGTCCTCTCTATTCTACCACATCCCCCGCCAAAAATCCACACTTTTTATTGCTCGCGAAGCTGCCGTGCTCCTATATCCGCCTTTATTCCCCGCGACAGGTGCTTTTGCCTCTTTATTGTTCGCGAAGCTGCCGTGCTCCTATATCCGCCTTTATTCCCCGCGGCAGGTGCTTTTACCTATAACTCGCGCAGCGAATACCACTCGCGCAGCGAATATCACTATGCGAAGCATAATACCACTCGCGCAGCGAATATCACTCGCGCAGCGAATATCACTATGCGAAGCATAATATCACTCGCCGACAGGCGAATACCACTGCCCTTCGGGCAATAAAACCGCGGCACACCCCTTTTTGGGAGTGTGCCGCCGAAATACCGATATTGATTTTATTCCGCCGCTGCCGCGGGCTTGCCCGCCTTTGCGCCCTTTATGATAAAGCGCACGCCGAAATAAGCGCTTGCGACGATAGTCAGTACAGCGCCGATGACCGTTGTGATCGAAGGAGTATTCTTGCCCTCGAACAGCTTTTCCATCGTGAGCCCGAAGCTCGGCGCTTCGTCAACATTCGCAAGCACATACGCCGTTTTTACAAAGGAAGCGCGGGAATTGTAAAGCGCCTTTTCCTTGCCGTACTTTTCCTTATATGCTTTTGCATAGCGCGTATCGTAATCCAGCTTGTCGGACACTTCTTTGTATACTTCGTCAAAGGGCTTGCTGCCGACATTGGAAAACACCTCAAACGTGTTGTAATATTTGAGCACGGTGACTATCTGCCCCGCCGGCGCATAGCCGTAATTATCGTTCATGACGGTGAGCGAGTAATCGACAACGAGAGCACCCGCAAATGTATCCAGAACGAACAGCGCGACTATCAGCAGCACAATGCCTATCGCGATATACGCCCATTTTTTATTTCCTGCAGTTTTTGCCTTTTCTGCCATGCGGATTTACCTCCGAAAACGATTATTTCTGCCACTACAAAGTATAATACAAATCGGGCGGGATGTCAATATCATCTTTTGTGGAATTTAACGTTTATCCACCCGCACCGGGCGAAAATCCACAAAATCCGCCGCGATAAGCCGCGTTTCCGCCCCCGCGATCTGATAGATCAGCTTTTCCCTGCGCGCGCCGTGAATATGCCCGTAAAACACCCGCTTCACGCCGTATTCGTGCAGCACCTCGCATATCCTTTCGCACCTCACGCCGCCGTATGCCGGCGGGTAATGCAGGAACACGAGCGTTTCCGCACCCGCATCGCCGGCTTTCAGCGCTTCGCCCGCCAAAAGCGACGTGCGCAGCCGTTCCGCCTCGCGGTTGACAATTTTTTCGTCATCCGCGCCGTAATTGCTTTCCGGGAACCAGCCGCGTGTGCCGCAGATAATAAAATCCTCTGCCCGATATGCGTTGTTGAACAGGAATTCCACGCTGTATGCGCCCGCGCGCTCGCGGAACTCATAAAGCTTTTTCATTGTCGCCCACCAGAAATCGTGGTTGCCCTTGCCGATTATCTTTTTGCCGGGAAGCCGTTCGATAAACCGCAGATCCTCCTCCGCATCGTTTATCCGCATACCCCAGGATATATCGCCGGGGATGACGACGGTATCCCCGGCCCCCACGGTTTCGCGCCAGTTTGCCTCCAACCGGTTGACATGGTCCTCCCATTTTGCGCCGAAAACATCCATCGGTTTATTTGTCGTATGCGAAAGATGAAGATCGGCGATCGTAAAAACTGCCATTTTCGACTCACTGTAAATAAAAATGTTCCTTGCGGGAATAATAACAGAGCAACAAACAAAAGAAAGGACAAAACACCATGAACGATATTTCCTTCAACAGCACGCCGAAGCACATCCACGGCATAAATTGCAGCGTGACAAACTGCGCCTACCACGACGGAGTGCATTTCTGCACCGCGGAAAAGATATCCGTCGGACCCTCCACGGCAACAAACTGCGCGCAGACCGTCTGCGCCACCTTCCGCCAAAAGCAGTTCTGACATTATCCCGGCTTTTTCAATGCGGGAACGGTTTTCACGCCGTTTCCGCGCTTTTTATTATTTTGCGAACACCGCTTCTTCCATTTCTGCGGGGTCGACAACGCGGCTGAACCGCACCGCCTTTTCGCGCAGGCGCACAAGCGTTTCCGGCGCTTTGACCTTTGTGAGCTCTTCCAGCGCCCGGATCGCTTCGAACCCGTCCGACGGCACCTCCGCGCCCAGTGCCGAAAGCACCGCCGGCGCAAACTTATACGGCGATGCCGTGGAAACGACAAGCATTTTGTTCCCCGTGCGGTATCTTTGTGCAACGCTCGCGGCAACGGCGGTGTGCGTATCGCAAAGATACCCGTATTTGCCGAACAGCCCGGATATCGCACCGAAGGCCTCCGTCTCCGTGGCAAAGCCGGCATCGAAATCGGCGCGCACCGCAGCAAGCTCCTCCTGCGTGAGCCGGTAAACGCCCTCCGAAGAAAGCGCCGCCATCAGCTCCCTTGTCCGTTCCGCGCCGAACAGCAGAAACAGCAGCCGTTCCGCGTTGCTGGAAACGAGTATATCCATGGAAGGCGAGCTTGTAAGCTTCAGTTCGCGGCGGCGGTCATAAACGCCGGTATTTATAAAATCGGCAAGCACGTTGTTTTCGTTGCTGGCGCAGATCAGCCGCCCGATCGGCATTCCCATCCGTTTTGCGATATAAGCCGCAAGAATGTTGCCGAAGTTCCCGGTGGGCACTGCGATATCCAGCTTTTCGCCCTCCGCAAGCTCACCCTCGGCACGAAGCCGCACGCAGGCGTGAACATAATAAACTATCTGCGGGACAAGCCGCCCCCAGTTGATGGAATTGGCGCTCGAAAGGAAGCAACCCTCCTCTGCCGCGCGTTTCGCCGCGCTTTCGGAGGCGAATATCCTCTTCACGCCCGTCTGAGCCGCATCGAAATCCCCGCGCACGGCGACAACATCGGCGTTTTCGCCCTCCTGCGTGGACATCTGGCGCTTTTGAGTATCCGAAACGCCGTTTGCCGGATAAAACACGGTGATCCTCGTGCGCGGAACATTTTTATAGCCTTCCAGCGCGGCGACACCGGTATCCCCGCTTGTGGCGACAAGTATATGCGCATCCTCTCTTGCGCCGGTCTTATCCAGTGCAAGCGAAAGCAGGCGCGGCATCACCTGAAGCGCCATATCCTTGAACGCGCAGGTCGGGCCGTGCCACAGCTCCGAAAAATAATCCTCGCCCACCTTTGATATCGGCGCGGGCACGCCGCCGAACTTTTCCGCCGAATACGCCGCCTCCGCCGCGGCAAGAAGCTCCCCGTATGTATAATCGGTAAGAAACAGCGACATCACCTTTGCCGCAAGCGCCGCATAATCGCTTTGCTGCAATTCCTTTATTTCCGCACCGGTAAGCTGCGGTATGCTTTCCGGCAGATAAAGCCCGCCGTCCGGCGCAAGCCCGTTGCGTATTGCGACAGCGCTTTCGACCCCGGCTGCATTTTCGGTTCTTGTGGTTATATACTTCATATCCGTTTTTCCATATCTTTTATATGATTTATCCTTGTTTTGCCGTTTTCGAGGTATACCTCCACGGCATCTATCCGTTCCCTGTGCACCGCGCGCAAAAGCGTGAGCCCGCACGGGTAACCCACCGGCACCCTGCCGCCCTGCACATACATTCTGCGGAACTCTGCCGCGGCGGTGCGGATATGCGCTATCTTTTCCGCTCCGATCGCGGAAGCGGGCGTTCCGTATGTATTGCCGGAGCGCGTTTTCACCTCGAAATAAACCAGCACCCCCGCGCGGTAGCCGATCAGATCGATTTCGCCCCCGCGGGCAAGAAAGTTGTTGGAAATTATCCTGTAACCGCGGCGCGCAAGGTATTTTTCGGCGGCACGTTCCCCGAACGCGCCCTTCTGTTTAGCGTTCATAAAGCTTTTTCAGGAAGCTCATCCTGTGAAGCGGTGTCGGCCCGAGCTGCGTTATCGCGGCATAATGCGCCTTTGTACCGTAGCCCTTGTGCGCCGAAAAGCCGTAACCGGGGTAAAGCTTATCGAAGTGTTCCATTAGCCTGTCCCGCGTGACCTTTGCCAGCACCGAAGCCGCCGCCACGGAGGGGCAGATCCCATCCCCGCCGACAACCGCCCTTGCCGGGATCGAAAGCCCGCGCACGGTGTTTCCGTCCACCAGAGCAAGGCTCGGCGAAACGCAAAGCGTTTGCGCCGCGCGGTCCATCGCAAGCAGCGCCGAATTCAGGATATTGTATTTTTCGATCTCGTAAACCGAAGCAAGCGCGACCGAATAAGCGACAGCCTTTTCGGTTATTTCACAAAAAAGCGCCTCGCGCCGCCGTGCGGAAAGCTTTTTGGAATCGTCCAGCCCGGAAATCTCCGTACCCGGCGCCAAAATGACCGCCGCGGCGACTACCGGCCCCGCCAGCGGGCCCCTGCCCGCTTCGTCGCAGCCGCAAACCGTTTCCGCGCCGCCGTAAAGTGCAAGCTCGCGATCCCAACTCAAAGCCATTGCGTTTTCACTCCGTATCCAGCGTTATCCGCCCGAGCTTGCCCGCGCGGAATTCATCCAGCACCACCCTTGCGGTGCGTTCGTCATCCACAACGCCGCCGCGGCACAAAAACCCACGCCTGCGTGCGATCTTTTCGAAAATTTCGCCTGCGGTGTCGCCTTCTTCGATACTTATGCCGTATCTTTCGCATATGCTACCCGAATACCGCGGCGATATCAGCGCGATCAGATCGTAGCAAAGCGCCGTCTGATCTATGATATCATCGTTTATCGAGCCGAGGCAGGCAAGCTTCATGCCCACCGCCTTATCCTCGAACTTGTGCCAGAGCAGCCCGGGGGTGTCTGTCAGCTCCAGCCCGAGCGCGGGCACGCTTATCCTCGCGTTCTGCCGTGTGACGCCGGGGCGATCCTCCGCCGCGGCGCGGCGTTCGCCGCACACCGTATTTATAAACGTGGATTTGCCCACATTCGTGATCCCCGCGACCATTGCGCGGATCGGCCTTTTTATACCGCGCTGCGCATCCCGCGCCAGCTTTTCGCGCATGAGCTCTCTTATCGCGCCGTTGATCTTTTTTATGCCCCAGCCGGTCTTGCAGTCGATCGCCATCGCGGCGATATTTCCGCCCGAAAGCTGCCGTTCGTAACAGGCTGTGAGCGCCGGATCGGCAAGCGCGCTTTTCGTGAGCAGCGTGAGTGTCGGCTTGCCGCCGAAAAGCGATTTGAAATCCGGGTTGGCGGAGCTTATCGGGGCGCGCGCATCCCGAAGCTCGATAACCATGTCGATGTTCGGAAGCGCCGAAACGATATTCCGCTTTGCCTTTGCCATATGACCGGGGTACCAGTTAATATTCGTATTTATATCCGCCATTGCCCGCTCCGCCCTTCTGCCGCGCAAATCAATCCACGGCGCCCGTGTCCGGAGAAATGCGGAACACGACCCTGCCGAGTATCCGGTTTGCGCTCATTTCGCCGTATTCGGCGCTGCGGCTGTCCTTGCTGTTATTTCGGTTATCGCCCATGCAGAAGACCTTGCCCTCTGCAACGACAAATTCCACGCGGTATTTCAGCGCGCCGGTGAGCATTCCGGAATTTGCCCAGTAGCGCTGCCGCATCGGTTCGATATACGGCTCGTCCAGCTTGACACCGTCCACATAAACTTCCCATTTTTCGTAATCTATCCGCACCGTCTGACCGCCCACGGCGATAACGCGTTTGATTATCGGTTCATCCGAAAGGCGGTGCGAATCCGGCTGTATCACGACTATATCCCCCGTTTTCGGGGTATAAAACATTCCGGAAACTATAAGCCGGTCGCCGTCGTGAAGCGTTTCGAGCATGGAATGCCCGTCCACCGTGACAAGCCGGAAAACAAACAGGAACAGTATCATCATCGTGAGCAGCGCGTATGCAAAGGTTTCCGCATAATCGAAAACGGCGCGCATTACGCGTTTGGACGTGCTCACCTTACGCTCGCGCACGGGCGCTTCCGGATCGCTGCCGCTCGCGGGCGGAGCCGGCTGTTCTGGCTGTTCCCGGAGCGGGGTGGTGTTCGTTTCGTTGTTTTCGTTCATTCCGTTACCGCCTGAAATAGTGATTTATCGAATAAAAAGCAAAAGGCGTCTGCACTTACGCAGACGCCGAGGGCAAAAGCAGCCGTTTCGATCGCCGTCCGCCTTTGCCCGGCGAGCCGACTTAGATTTTTTCCTTGACCTTGGCGTTCTTGCCGACTCTGTCGCGGAGATAGTAAAGCTTCGCGCGGCGAACCTTACCTGCTCTGACGACTTCGACAGACTGAACGTTCGGGGAATGGATCGGAAAGGTCTTTTCCGTGCCGACGCCGTAGGAAACACGCCTTACGGTGAAGGATTCGGAAATGCCGCCGTTCTTCTTCGCGATAACGGTACCTTCGAAGATCTGGGTCCTGACTCTGGTTCCTTCAACTATTCTCTGGTATACCTTTACGGTATCGCCGATGTTGAACTGAGGAACCTCCTTTTTCAACTGCTCTTCTGTAAAAGCTTTAAGCATATCCAAAGCGTTTTACCTCCGTATTTCTTCGGCGTTCATGCGAGCGACAGAGGACCGCCGAGTTTTAACAACTGATTATATCATGGGTTTTGCACAAAATCAAGTGTTTTTGCGCATTTTGCGTGGAAAATCCCGCCCCCGCAATATATTGTGCCGCGCCCGGGCGGGGTGGGGCACATATCGTTATTTTTCCCGCGGGCGGTAGCGTGAGGCATAGTAGATTACCTGCATCACCGCGCTGACAAGCGCCGCAACATATGTGAGCGCCGCGGCGGTGAGCACCTTGCGCACCCCGGGCAGCTCGCTTTTTTCCATCACACCGCCCGAAAGCGCCTTCAGCGCGCGGCGTGAGGCATCCAGCTCCACCGGCAGCGTGACAAGCTGGAACAGCGCCACGGTGCAGAACAGTATGAGCCCGATAAAATACAGTGTGTTGCCGACGGTTATCATCGATTCCGCCATGTAGGAAAGGAAGAAGCCGAGTATTATGAGCAAAGGACCGAGCCGCGTGCCGATATTGCAAACCGGGATTATCGCCATACGCAGCTTGATCGGTGCATAATTTTTCGCATACTGGACGGCATGGCCCGCCTCGTGCGCGGCAACGCCTATAGCGGCGACCGTCGCGGAGTCGTAAACCCCCTGCGAAAGGTTTATGCTGTTGCTTCGCGGGTCGTAATGGTCGGTAAGCGTGCCGCCGACCCTGCCGATGCGCACTCCGCCCACGCCGTTCATTTGCAGAACTCTTTCGGCAGCTTCCCTGCCTGTCAGACCGGAACGCGAAATGACCTTAGAATACCGGCTGTAATTGACCTTGACCATTATCTGAGCATACAGCCCGAGCAGCAGCGCGGGAAGCATGAACAGAAGATACCCGAGATATCCGTAGTACATAAGCTTTTACTCCTTTTCCGGTGTGACCGCGGCGTTCAAACCGCCTTTATTTGGGTATGCGCGAAATTGCCTTTTCGATAAGCAGCGAAACAACAACGGCAACAATCATATTAACGAGCATATAGCTGCCGTTGTATACGATCGAGTAAAGCACTGCGGCATCGCTGCCGTAGGTTTTGCCGAACAGCTCCACGCTTTCGCCGATACCGATACGATAGATCGTTATACCGCTTGCGAAATGCACGAGAAATCTTGCCGCGGAGCCGACAACGGAGCCGATTGCCATGCCGTGCTTTGCGCCCTTGAAGAAGCCGGCAAGACCGACAGCACCGTAAGCCAGCACATAATCCAGCATCACGGAGGCAAAGCCGTAGGAGAAGCCTTCGCCCATGGCGCATTTGATAAGCCCGAACGCAAGCCCCGCGGGGATCGACCACTGCCACCCGCGGCGATAACCGACAATGATTATCGGGATCATTACAAGGTTGAGTGATCCGCCCTGCGCCCAAAGATCAACTTTAACAAAGCTGAGCGCCACGGCAAGCGCGACCATGACAGCCGTTTCACACAGCGCACGAAGCGCCTCTTTTTGTTTTGTTTTTTCCATTTTTAGTTTCCTTTCGGTTTGGATAGATATATATAATATCGCCGTAAAGGAAGGAAAAACGCAGATTCCCGGTCAAAGTGGATCCTCCCTACGGCGGCATTACCCGCATCAGGTTCAAGGGTATATTCTCAGCCGCCCGCTCCTGCGGGAAGCACCCCTAATCCTATTTATTTGTATGTGATCTTTGCGGAAACCTTCACGGTGACGGTATATTCGCTTTCGGGTGCCGAATAGACCTTCGAATACGCCGGCGTATCGAAAAGCTTTACGGTATACTCATACCGCGCGGATTCCACCGTGCCGCCGCGCACGACTATAATGCACGCGACCTTGCCGTATTCGGTTTTTTCACGCTGCGGCTTTTTTATCGCCGTCACAAGAGAATACAGATCTCCGACGACGCTTTCGGCAAAGGCTTTGCCGTCCGGCATCGTGTAGGTATATGTCGTGGCTGTGCCGTTTTCCGCCGCGGCAAGCCCTTCGCCCTGCGCGGAATATTCCGGCAGGCGGAAGTAGGGAAATTTGGAGAAAAGCTCGCCCGCGTCGCGTTCGACCTCGAGCTCGCCGCCGTTTTCGATGCTTTTCATCACGCCGTTTTCAAAAACGTTTTCGCACCGCACCGAACTGCCGAGATGGTTCTGCGTGAAGCTCGCACGGGCGGTGAGCGCCGCGCGATCCCATTCCACATCGCCCGCGGCATAATAAAGCGTGCTGTTCTGACCGAAGGTCATTTCCAATGTATACTTTCCGGAAAGCGCATCCCTGCCGTTCACATCCGAAATCGCTTCGGCAAGCGGCTGCGCATCGGGTTCCTCCCGCGCGCCGCAGGCACACAGAACCGCCGCCGCGCAGAGCAGCAGCGCAAGCAGGCGCCTCATCGCCGTGTGATAGTCTGCCCGTCGAGATATTTCAGAACATCATCGCGGACGGTATTGACCGATTCAACGGTGGTATAGTATCCGCCGCTGCCGTCGACGGTGAAATAGCACTTCGAAGCCGAAACGCGGTAGAACACAAGGCTTATATCCCGTGTTTTCGCCTTTATCTCTATGCGCAGGTATTCCTCGCCCAGCTCGCCCTCGCCGGGGGTGTATTTATCCTCCAGATAAACGGAAAGCACATCCTGGAAGAGATATTTGAAGCTGAGTACATCGTATTCCTTGCCGCCGTGTCGGACACTGGCAAGGCTGCCGTCGGAATCCAGCCCCATGCGGAAATCGTATTTGTTCCCGCCGAACTCGAATGTCATTTCGCTTATCTCGACAAGGTATATGGAAAGTATCGGGTGGGCTATATATTCGGTCATATCCCAATCCAGCCATGCGGCCGTAGAGGGGGATATTTCGCAGATAACATCCGGCGTTATAAGCATATCCTTGCCGTCGTAAACGCCGTAATAGGTATTGTAAACGTAATAATTGCCGTTTTCGTTCTTTTCGGAAACGTAAAGATCAACGGTGATTTCGCCCTTGTAAACAAAGGAAAAGTGCTTTGCCGGGTTATCCAGCCCGTATTTTGCGAGCAGCTCGGTATTCAGCTCCTTTGCATCGCCGTCCTTGCCGATACCGCAGGCAACAACGCTGTCGCCCTTGAGCGAAGCGATGCTCTGCACGAAATTTCCGAAGTTTGTCATATCGAGGTAGGCGAAATTGCGCCCCTCCGGGATCAGGCTCTGCGGATTGACAAGCCGCCACACCCCGGAAAGCGAATCCGAGGGCTGCGCATCGATCCCGCCTGCGGTTACATGGATCTCGTCCATCACAACATAGCTGTATTTCACCTGCGGGACATCAAAGCAGACACGAATATACTTCACGGCGTTTTCGGATTCGAATTCAAGCGTATAACGCTTTATTGTCTTATCCTCCTGCGCCGGGGAAAGCGTTTCGCCGATCTGTTTGTAATTCACTCCGTCGTCCGAAACGGTGAAGTATAGCTCCCGCGGGAGATATGCCCCCGCCGCTTCATCACGCAGCAGCCCGACGGAGACCGAATACTTTCCGTCCGCGGCATTGCGCGCAAGAACCGCTTCGATATATGTCGCGCCGCCGTCCGAGCTGGAAAACCCGCCGAAAATATCGGTGTGCTTTGTCCACCCGTCCGCATATTTCGAATAATCCTCCGCATAGACCTTATCCGACATCAGCTTGGAAAGTGCGGAATTATCGTTTGCGGAAAGGTTGGAAGCCGCGATAAACGCGCTCATATTGCGGATATGAGCATTTATCCCCGCGGCGGGGATATCTATACGGATATCGTCGATATAATAAATATCGTTCGCGCTCGAGACCGTTTTGATAAGTGTCGGGTCCATCATGGCCGTTTCGGGCTGCATCAGCGAGCCGGTAACGACGGATGCCGAAATGTAATAAATTATATCCTTGGAAAGGTTCACGACCATTTCGGATTCCCCGCCGTTGTCGGCAAAGAGCCCGCCGATATAGCGCGCGTAATAATAGCTTTTCGTGCCGGAAAGCCCGCCGATATAAACGGTGTGCAGAAAATATCTGCCGGAGGAATCCTTTTCGGACATTATCGTGTAGCTCGCAGCCGCATCCGCTTCGCTTTCCAGCCCGTAATCCTTCCAGCTTCTGCCCTCCGGCAGCTTCATTTTGCCGACAGAGACGGGATAGCGCATATTTGTCGTGATAAGCGAGAAGGTTTCGCTGTTCATCGCAACGGCGGCGGAGCCGGAAAAGTAAAAGCTGCCGTCGTTCTGGTAAACAGAATATTTGCCGTTTTCGTTATTGACTGTGATCAGCGAAATTTCGCTCCTGTCCAACGATTTGAACACAAACGGCGCGCCGGAGGCGGTAACTATGTCGCCGTCGATATCATAGCCGGAATACGCCCTTGCCTCGACGGCAAGCTCCGGCTTGGCATTGCATTTCAGTATCGCGTTTGCGATAAGCGGTTCGCCTTTGAAGGCATAACGTGTGCCGTCGTAAAGCGTTTCGAAGAAATCGCCGTAGGCAATGACGACCTCGCCGCCGTCGGAGCCGATACGCACGTCGCCCGCGCCGGAAGCGGTTTTGACCTTGACCTTTTTGCTTGCCGAAGCAAAGCAAAGCGCGGATTTATAAATATCCTGCCAGCCGGCATCGCTTTCGGAATAGCCGCGAAGCTCGATTTCCGTATCCTCGCCGATCTCGCCGATCGCCGCCTTTACTTCATCGGAAAGCCTGTAAAATTCATCGAAATCGGTGTCGTCCGATTTGCGGAAAAACACGAAATAGCTTGTCACGAGCAGTATTATCGCCAGAACGACGGCGGAAACGGCAATGATCTGTTTTTTCATTTGGCTGAAAAGATCCTTTCGGGGGTTGATTTACAGATGTCTTCTTCGGAAGAACACGACAACGCCGATGATAAGCATCGCGCCGGGGACAACGGTGCAGATAAGCCAGGTGAGTGTCTGCGCCGTGCCGGTTTCGAGCGTGAGCGCGGTGGAAGCAAAGGGCTTGCTCTGGATATCCGGCGCCACGCGGTTTGCCGTGAACACGCGCGCGGAGGAAAGCATCACGCGGCGGTTGCCGGCATAGGCAAGGTAGGAATCGGAGGCAAATTCGGTGCTGCCGATAAGCATCACATAGGAATATTGCAGCACGTTGTTTTTGCCGTATTCGTATTTTGTGGAAAGCAGCGCAAGCGGAATTTCACCGCCCGGCACATGTTCGGAGGAAGTCGTACCGCTCACCGCGGTATCATAGGTGGTGAGCACCGTTTCCACCGTGACAGACTGCTTGTCGCGCTCGGTCATATCCCTGATATAAAGCCGCACGCTTTCGGGCATGAAGGTGTTTATCCTGCCGTTGATATCCGATGCGCTCTTTACGATCTGGTATGCGGCGGAGGAGGAGGAGGAATCCGAATCGTAGGTGGGGTATTTCGCCGAAATAACGGTGGATTTCCCGCCGGAAAGCGAATGCTTTTCGTCGCTCACGAGAGCGCCTGCATCAAAGCCGATACACCAGTCGGTGGAAAGCATATCCGAAAGGTTTTTAAGATCCTTCGGGGTGGAGGCATCCACCATTACGATAAGCGAATTATGCTGTTTGAGGTACGCGGTGAGTATGTCCAGCTCTTCGTATGTCAGATCGCTCTTCGGAGCGCAGATAACTATAAGCTCGGTTTTTTCGCCGACGCCGTTTGCGGTGATATTATCCTCCTCGCGGATCTCGAAACCGGCTTCGGAAAGCACGGATTTGAGGCTTGCGGAGGGCTGTTCGCCGTGACCGGTGAGGAAGGTGACCGCCATCGGCTCCTTTATCGCGCTTTGGAGCATGGCGGCGGTGAAGCGGTATTCGCCGTTGAAGGAATAATACTTGCTGCTGTCGCTGCTGTCGGTTTCGAAAAATGCAGGCAGCGCGAGCACGCGGCGGTGATATTTACCGCTGACAATAACGCTCACGGAGGAAAGGGCGGTGCCGGTTTCCTCGATAACGCGGTTCTGGAATTCCGGATCGGAATCCAGCTCTTTATATTCCACGCGCACGGTACCGAGATCGCCGCTGCCGTCGAACCGGCGGGCGTAATTTTCGGCAAGGTCGCGCACGAGCGCGGTGAGGTTTATGCCGTTGTAGGCGTTGGCGCTGTCGTCAAAGCGGTCGCGCGGGGACATGAAGGTTATGGTTATATCCAGATCCTTGCCCAAAGCGGAAAGCAGCGAGACAGATTCCTCGCCTATTTCGGTGAAGCTTTCGGCAGTGAGATCGGCTGTGAGCGCCCCCGTGAGCGAAAGCGAGGTGAATACGATATTTATAACAATGATAAGCGCAAGCACAACGGCGGTGAACACGAGCGAGAATGTGCCGTATTTTACACGTCTGCCGTCGTGGCCGGCTTTGTTTCCTGATTTCATCGTGGCAATGCTCCTTTCTTTACGACCAACGGCGTTTTTCGATAACGCGCGTCGTGAGGAAGAGGAATGCCGCCGCAAGGCTCAGATAATAAACGATAGCGGAAACATCCAGCATCTGATGTGTGAACGGAGCGAAGCGATCCAGCACCGAAAACCATTTTACGACGGTTCTGAGCGCAGTGCCGGATATCTTGTCCGCAAGCAGGCTAACAAGCAGCATCGCGGCATTGACGCCCATTGCCGAAACCGCCGCGATAAGCTGGTTTTCGGTAAGCGAGGAGAGGAATATGCCGACAGCGATAAACGCCGCACCGAGCAGGAATACGCCGAGTATGTTTGTGAGTATCGAGATCGCGTTCGGCTCGCCGTATTTGGCAAGCAGCACGAAATTGAAGCTGTTCACAAGGAATGTCGCGGCATAAACGGTGAGCGCCGCAAGATATTTGCCCATCACGATCCCGGTAACGGATACCGGGCTGGTGAGCAGTATCTGATCGGTTCTTGTTTTGCGGTCCTCGGCGATAAGCTTCATGGTGAGCAGCGGGATAAGCACGGCGAAAATGATTATCATCCAGACAAAGTATTCGCCGATGCTGTCCGTGCTTTGTTTGAGCAAAGTGCACTGAGCGAAGGCAAGCCCGGAAACGACAAGGAACATACCGCAGTAAACATACCCGATAGCAGTGAGAAAATAGGATTTCAGCTCGCGCATATATATTGCAAACATCTTATTCCCCCCTTTTCCCCTTGGTTTTTGCTTCTTTTTCCCTGCCGACAAGGCGGATGAATATATCCTCGAGCGAAAGCTCCACGCCCTCCAGGCCGACAAGCGGCCAGCCCTTGGAGGAGAGCATATAAAACAGCGGCTTGCGGATATCGACACGTTCCTGCGATTCCAGCAGATAGCTGACGGAATCGGTATCGCGCCTGCCGATAATATCCGCCGTTTTGACACCGGGCAGCGCGCGCAGCGCTTTGAGGACTTCCTCCTCCTGCCCGACTATCTTTGCGACAAGCTTGCGCGAGCCGTCCACCGCGTTGATAAGATCCTCCGTTTTTTCGTTGGCGACGATCCTGCCCTTGTTTATGACAACGATCCTGTCGCACACCGCCTGCACCTCCGGCAGGATATGGGTGGAAAGGATTATGGTATGCTCCTTGCCGAGCATTTTAATCAGGTTGCGTATTTCGATTATCTGGCGCGGGTCCAGACCGATCGTCGGTTCGTCGAATATGAGCACCTTCGGATTGCCGATAAGCGCCTGTGCGATCCCGACACGCTGCTTATACCCCTTGGAAAGGTTTTTTATAAGCCGCCCGGAGACATCCCAGATCTTCACGACCTCGCATATTTCCTTGATATGCTGTTTGCGCGGAAGCTTGCAGCCTTTCAGCTCGTAAACGAAATCCAGATATTCCGCGACCGTCATTTCCGGGTAAAGCGGCGGTATTTCCGGCAGGAAGCCGATATCCTTTTTTGCCTTTATCGGATCGGAAAGGATATCCGTCCCGTCTATCTTCACAACGCCGCTGTCGGCGGAAAGGTACCCCGTGATAATGTTCAGCGTGGTGCTTTTGCCCGCGCCGTTCGGCCCGAGAAAGCCCATTATTTCGCCTTCGGCAACGGTAAAGGATATCCCGTCCACCGCGTGCTTATCGCCAAAGCTTTTGCGTATATCCGTAATTTCGATCATTGGATTTTATTCCTTTTCTTTTATTACGATCCCGAGATCGTCAAGCGCCCGCTGCGGTACGTCCGCGGGGCAGTCGGTCATGAGCTCCTTTGCGTTCTGGACCTTCGGATAAGCGGTAACGTCGCGCAGGCTCGAAGCGCCGAGCATCTGCATGACAAGCCTGTCCAGCCCGATCGCCATGCCGCCGTGGGGCGGGGCTCCGTATTTGAAGGCTTCGAGCAGATAGCCGAATTTGACCCTTGCTTCCTCGTCCGAAAGCCCGAGCAGCTCGAATATCTTTGCCTGCAGCTTCGGATCGGTAATCCTGATGGAGCCGCTGGAAAGCTCGATCCCGTTGAGTACAAGGTCGTAAGCCTTGGCGCGGACTCTGCCCTTGTCGGTTTCGAGGTATTCGCGGCATTCGTCAAGCGGTGCGGTAAACGGGTGGTGCATCGCGACCCATTCGCCGGTTTCGGCATCCAGTTCGAAGAAGGGCATTTCCACGACCCAGAGGAATTTGTAGCCGGTTTTTTCGATCCCGAGCCGGTTTGCGGCTTCCACGCGGAGCTGACCGAGCTGGAAAAGCATACGGTTCGTGTCCGTATCCGCAAGAATAAGCAGCACATCGCCCTTTTCGCAGCCGGCGGCGGCATAAAGCGCGGCAAGCTCGGGTTCCGTCATATGTTTCAGGAAGGAGCCGCTGTCCGTATCGTGGCGGCGCACCCAGGCAAGACCCTTTGCGCCGCAGCCCTTTGCGTAATCGGCAAGGCGGTCGATCTCCTTGCGGGTGAGCTTATCGGCGCAGCCCTTCAGATTGATGGCGCGCACGCTGCCGCCCGCTTCCACCGCGGAGGCAAACACCGGGAAGGAGCAGCCCTTCACGGCTTCGGAAACATTCTGTATCTCCATGCCGAAGCGGATATCCGGCTTGTCGGAGCCGTAACGCTCCATGCACTCTTTATATGTATGCCTCGGGATAGGCGTTTCGATATCCACGCCCATAACGGATTTGAAGATATGCTTCACGAGCCCTTCGCCCACGGCAAGGACATCCTCGGTATCGACAAAGCTCATCTCGATATCTATCTGCGTGAATTCCGGCTGGCGGTCGGCACGAAGGTCTTCATCGCGGAAGCAGCGCGCAAGCTGGAAGTATTTATCGAACCCGGCAACCATGGAAAGCTGCTTGTAAAGCTGGGGCGACTGCGGCAGCGCATAGAACGAGCCCTTGTGCACGCGGGAGGGAACAAGGTAATCGCGCGCGCCCTCCGGGGTGCTCTTTATGAGCATCGGCGTTTCGATTTCGATAAAGCCGTTGTCGCAAAGATAATCGCGCACCGCCTTTGCCGTTTTAGCACGGAACATGATATTGTTCTGCAAAACCGGGCGGCGCAGGTCGAGATAGCGGTATTTGAGCCGGAGCTCTTCGTTTGCCTTGCAATCGTCGGTTATATCAAAGGGCGGCGTTTCGCTTTCGCCGAGCACGGAAAGCGTTTCGGCGTATATTTCGATATCGCCGGTGGGGATATCGGGGTTCTTGCTCGATCTTTCGCGCACTGTGCCCGAAACGGCAAGCACATATTCGCTCCGCACGGAGGCTGCCGCTTCGAAAAGCTCGGGCGCGCTGTTTTCGTCAAAGGCAAGCTGGACATAGCCTGTCCTGTCGCGCAGGTCGATAAATATAAGGCTGCCCAGGTTGCGCTGCTTTCTTACCCAACCGGCGACGGTCACCCTGCTGCCGATATCGGCGGTACGCAGCTCGCCGCAGTAATGAGTTCTCTTTTCCATCATTTATACCTTCTTAATATAAGTTTCGTTTTCCTCATGCGGCATCATTCGCGTATCGCACTGATTATACCCTCGATACTTAAATCAGTCTTTATGCTTTCGCCGCCGCGCATCGGGCGCAGCTCGGCAACACCGCTTTCCAGTTCCGAACCGCCGATAACGAGCGCGTATTTCGCGTGCGTTTTATCCGCATATTTCATCTGCGCCTTTACCGACCTTGCGCAAAGGTCGGTCACGGCGGAAACACCGCGGCAGCGCAGCTCCTCCGCAAGCGCGAAAGCCTTTTTTGCCGCATCCGCGCCCATGGGGGCGATATATATATCCGCGCCGGTATCCGGCTGCGGGATAAGATCTTCGTCGCGCAGCGCCTGTATCAGCCGCGTTATGCCCATACCGAACCCGACGGCGGGCAAAGCGGGGCCGCCGATGGATTCGAGAAGCCCGTCATACCTGCCGCCGCCGCAAACGGTGCTCTGCGCCCCGATGCTTTCGGCAATGAATTCGAACACGGTGCCGGTGTAATAATCCAGCCCGCGCACAACGGAAGGATCTGTGACATATTCGACCCCGCAGGCATCCAGCAACCCGCAAAGCGAATCGAAATGCGTTCTGCAATCGCCGCAGAGGTGATCGAGCGTTTTCGGCGCATCCTTTGCAAGCGCCCTGCACGAGGGGTTTTTGCAATCCAGCACACGCAGCGGATTGCGCATGAGCCTTTCGCGGCAGGTGTCGCAAAGCTCGCCGGAATGCGCGGAGAAGTATTCGATAAGCGCATTGCGGTAATCCGGGCGGCATTCCGGGCAGCCGATGGAATTTATATGCAGCTTTATGCCGGAAAGCCCGAACCGGCGGAAAATATCCCGCGCAAGCAGTATGACCTCCGCATCCGCTTCCGGCAGGGTACTGCCGTAAAGCTCGGTACCGAACTGGGTGAATTCACGGCTCCTGCCCGCCTGCGGCTTTTCGCGGCGGAAGAAGCTGCCGGTATAATAAAGCTTCAGCGGCATCGCGCCGGCATAAAGCCCGTTTTCGATAACGGCGCGGGCGACACCGGCAGTGCCCTCCGGCCGCAGCGATATATTGCTGCCGTCCTTATCGTCAAGGGAATACATTTCCTTGCTGACAACGTCCGTCGTATCGCCGACACCGCGGCAGAAAAGGTCGGTAAGCTCGATCGTCGGCGTGCGGATCTCGGAAAAACCGCTCAGACGCGCCGTTTCGGCAAGCACCTTTTCTATATATTGCCATACCTCCGATTCACCGGGGAGTATGTCCATTGTTCCTTTGAGTTTTTGCAGTCTGTTCATATCATAAAACGCCTTCGCTTGATTTCATGTTGTCGCGCCAGTCGAGATCGCCCCTGTCGAGTGCGAGTATAAGCGCTTCCGCCGTGGCGATATTTGTCGCAACGGGGACTGTGTATTTATCGCACAGGCGGACAAGCCCGGGTTCGGTCTCGGCGTATTCGAGATCGTTGTCGGTATCCCGCAGGAGTATCAGAAGATCCACCTCGCCGTATATTACCTTGGAGGCTATCTGTTCGCTCCCTCCGCGCGCGCCGGGGAGCAGCTTTTCTATATGCAGGCCCGTGGCTTCGGAAATATATTTGCAGGTAATGGCTGTCGCGCACAGGCGGTGGCGCGAAAGAATGCCGCAGTACGCAATGCAAAACTCGGTCACAAGCTCTTTTTTCTTATCATTGGCGATGATTGCTATGTTCATGTTTCCCTCCGTACGGATTTGTATATTTCGACTGCATCGCAGCGGCGCTTCGGCTTGGAAACGCCGTCGAACAGCCTGACTCTTCCGCCGTCCAGCCGAACGGCAATGTTAAGAAATGCGATTTCGCTCCCGCTCGCTTTGCGGCGCTTATCCCCCGTGAAGGCAAGGTAAGCCGATTCCTGGCTTGCGGGCAGGCGCTCATCAAACGGGACAACGCCGGCAAGCCGCACCGAGGAGCGTTCTATGATATCCGGAATGGACGGCAGCTCCCCCGCCGCGGCGAATTTTTCGCGGTAGCCGTTCAGGACAAGCGCCGCGCTTTTCAGCCCGAGCGCGTAAAGCCGCGCAGCCGTTTTTTCCGCCGCGCGGACAGATGTGGACTGATGCAGCGTAACGATGAGCGCTTCATCCGCGGCAGCGGCAAAGGCGGTGTAATAATCCGTCGCTTCCGCGCAGGAATCGATGATGATATAATCGAAATCGCCGCGCAGCCCGTCCACCATTGCGGCATATGCCGCTTTATCGGTGCAACGGGCGCGGTAGTTCATCGGCGCGGGGATAAACGACAGCCCCGGGCAGGACGGGATATCCGTCATTGCGGCGCGTTCCGAGCATTCGCCCGAAAGCACGTCGCTGCAATCGAAAAGCGTTTCGCTTTCCACGCCGAGCACCATATCCATGCAGCGCATACCGAAATCCCCGTCGATAACGAGCACCGTACGGCCGAGCGCGCAAAGCGAAGCGGCGACATTCGCGGCGACGGTCGTCTTTCCCACGCCGCCCTTGAAGCCGGTAACGAATATTACTCTTGCCGTAGCGCACCCACCCCCGGAAATACAAATATACACGATACAATATACCACCGCGGAGCTTTTATGTCAAGATTTTTCGCGGCACGGGCAGCCTTTATTTGCTCTTTTGCGAATCCCCCGCGCGGCGGCGGCATAAACATTTTTCGGGGGGAGTACATTCTATGTATTACAGTGATATATTCGAGCGCTCCGTGGCGGTGGGCGAATACATTGCCGCAACGGGCGCAACGGTGCGGCAGGCGGCGAAAAGGTTCGGTGTCGGAAAAAGCACCGTGCACAAGGATGTTACATCGCGGCTTGCCGCCGCCGATCCGGCGCTTTTCCGCGCCGTGGCGGAGGTTCTGGAATCCAACCGCGCCCAGCGGCACCTGCGCGGCGGCATGGCGACAAAAATGCGCTACGGGAAAGAAAAAGTTGACAATTCCCGCCGTCTGTTGTAGAATAACCGTATATAAAAGGCGTTTGCCGCAAAAAAGCAAGCAACGGAAGGAAGCATAATATGTGCGCAAAAAGGATACTCACCGTCGGCAGCACAAACATTGATTTTGTGCTCACTACTCCTTATCTTCCCGCCCCGGGCGAAACATTACGCTCCGGCGGGGAATATTCCTTCATGCCGGGCGGCAAGGGCGCAAACGCCGCGGCGGCTGCCGCCGCGTTCGGCGCGGACAGCGTATTCTGCACCCGCGTGGGGGATGACGCCTATGGCGACAGAATGCTCCGTGCGCTGGAGGAACGCGGGATCAACACGAAATACGTCCGTGTGGATCGCCACGAGCAGACCGGGCTTGCCGTTATCACCGTCGAAAAGGACGGCACCAACCGCATTATCGTTTATCCCGGCGCGAACGACAAGATAAACCTCGGCGATCTCGAGGCGGCGTTCACCTGCTATCCGGATGCCGTGCTCGTACAGTTCGAAATCAACCGCGACACCGTTATAAGCGCCGCGCGCCTTGCGGCGGACGAATCCATACCGCTTATTGTCGATGCCGGGCCCGCAACGCCGGATTTCCCGCTCGAAAAGCTGGAACGGGTCGAAATACTCACCCCGAACGAAACCGAAACCGAAATACTCACCGGTATACGCCCGAACAGCCTGGAAAACTGTCTGCGCGCCTCCATGGCGCTGTGCAGCCGAGTGCCGACAAAATATGTCGTGCTCAAGCTCGGCGGCAGGGGCTGCTATGTTTACGACGGCAAATATTGCGATATCATCTCGCCGTTCGATACAAACGTTGTCGACACGACAGCCGCGGGCGATATCTTCACCGCCGCGCTTGCGGCGGAATACCTCCGCTCCGGCGATATCATCGCAAGCGCACGCTTTGCCAACGCCGCCGGCGCGCTTGCCGTTTCGAAGCGCGGCTCCATGAACTCCGTACCTGCGCTCGCGCAGGTCAACGAGCTTCTCGCAAACGGCTGAAAAGCCCTTCGCCCTTTCCTGCCGCGCCCGGCACGGCAGCACAAAAGGCGCTTCCCCGCGTGGGGAAGCGCCTTTTTTTGCGTTTTTTGCTTTATGCTTTATTTAACGCGGTCCTTCTTTTTTGCCGAAAGAA
>ERZ824600.429-NODE-429-length-62993-cov-6.123947_pt1 | contig 62993 bp, 60 predicted proteins | sample MGYA00519933_ERZ824600 | MGnify/ENA primary metagenome ERZ824600 (study PRJEB31778, sample SAMEA3449178) | human gut metagenome | biome: human gut; feature: human-associated habitat; material: faeces | place: United Kingdom | collected 2010/2012 ...
ATGACCATGATACGGGAGGAAAGTATATGAACCGACTATTCGCGGCGCTGATGGCGATATTGCTGCTTGCGCTGCCCATTGCCGCCTTTGCGGAGGGAACTGATCCGACCGCCTCGGAAGGGCTGGAGGCAACGTCCTCGCCCGCAGAAACCCAAACACCGACAATTACGCCGAAACCCACGCCGGAGCCTACACCTGTTGTGGATCAGCTCATCATCGACAGCCGGAACCTGTATGAAGGCATGGACAGAACCTACGCGCAGGGCTATGTACCCCGGATTGTCAACGGCAGGGCGTATATTATACTGCCGCTTCTCGGCGAAACGTATGACGGCAAAGTGACAATTACCGCCGACCTCGGCGCGACGGCGAACAGCCCCTTTATTTTCGGCAACTATTCGCAGACGGTGGGCGGCTGGGGCAGATATGTTTTTGTGCTGGAAATCCCGCTTCTGAGCGAGCGCATAAACGGCTCATATCCCGTGACGCTGAAAGCCGATTACCTCGACGTGCTGGGGCAGCAGAAGCAGCAGACCTTCACCGTGTATGTGACCATAACCGACGGCAAAAACCCGCCCGACCCCAACGACGTGCCCAAACAGGAGGTGGAAAAGCCGGAGCTGTTCATATCCGAATGCACGGTTGACCCCGGCACAGTGGGCGGCGAGCAGGAGTTCTCCGTGTCCGTCACAATAGACAACATAGGCGCCATCCGCGCCCGCTCCGTCCGCCTGTCCTACGGCAGCGAGGCGGCGGGCATAGTACCCGTGGAGACAAACAGCGCGATGCACCTCCCGAACATCGCAAGCGGAAAGAGCGAGACCGTTTCCTTCAAGCTGCGCACCACAAAGGATGTGCTTGCGGGGGAGCAGCCCTTTTACATCACGCTGGACTATGTTGACCTGTACGGCGGGGTGTATACAAATACAAGAACCTTCCTTGTGCATGTGACCCAGCCTGCGGAGATGAGCTATGACCCCGTTTCTCTGCCAAAGGAGGTCACGGCGGGGGAAACGGTATCCCTCCCTGCCAACGTCTTTAATATTGGCAAAAGCACCCTGCGCAACGTTAGCGTGAACCTGACGGGCGCGGGGCTTTTCCCCACCTCCAGCGTGTTCCTTGGGGACATACAGCCGGGTGAGGCCGGCTACGGCGAGATGAAGGTGTTCATCGGTATGCTCTCCATGACCGAGGGCTACACGGAAAGCTACGGCAAGACCACTGGCACATATACCATATCCTACACGGACGACGCGGGCGAAACCTACACCGCCGAGCAGCAGCTTTCGACCGAGATAAAGCAGCCGGTGATCGCCGGAGAAAAGACGGACGCCGAAAAGAAGGCCGAGGAGGAACAGAAGCGCGCCATGAGCCAATGGTGGATAAGCGCGCTTGCGGCCTTTGCGGTTATCGCGATAATAGTCGCGGTAATAGTGGTGAGTAGGTTCACACGGATGATGAGGATGAAATAGCTTTTCGGATAAGCTTAAATATTTGTTTTGCATTGATGACACACCTTGCTTTGCGCTGTGTGCTATTCGTATGTCTTTATGAGGTCGAAATGAGCAAAAGAAGATACAAAATGAACATATTAAGCGGACAAAAGCGATGCTGAAATGGCGCGCGCTCTTGCCGCGCCCCGCCTAAATTCGTATGCCGTTGCTCCTAAAAACGCAGGAAAAGTGTTTAGCTTCTCCTGTGTTTTTTTCATGTGTGTCATTCGGAATCATATCCGTGCGCCTCCTTCCTCTGCCTCATTCTTATGAAACCTTGAGCAGCAGACGAAACGGAGGTTATCTATGTCAAATAATATATTTTCTATTTTTGAAAAATCATCGAAGATTTCGACCATTTCAACCGGGATATTGAATGAAGGGTTAAGACCCGGCGAACTTTGCAAAAAGGATGTGGTTGCCTTGGATGATTCCAAACAACGAACGGTACAGCATCAATTCGATGCTTATGTTAAAAAGGCGCTTCGCGGGGAGGTCAATGACCACAAATCGGAGCTTGCGCGGCTTTCGTCACACGAAACGCTTTTTTCAGAGCTTCCGGACGGTATGCTTGAATCGCTCTGCACATATGATGAGTATCCGTGTGAGCAGCATTGCTTTAGCGCAGCGGGTCAAAGCATAACCGTTCGCAACGATACTCTTGCGAATGCCATATCTGAGCTTTCTGCAAGAAAGCGGGATGTGCTCCTGATGGCATATTGCCTTGGCTTCAGTGACGCAGAAATAGCGAGCCTGTTAAACCTGATGGCCAGCACCGTCCACTACCACCGGACAAGCTCACTCAAACAAATCAAACGACAGATGGGAGTTAAGAATGAAAAATAACTATCGGCTCGTTCCATATGAATTGATTGTATCCGCTAATCGTGGAAACATCAACGCGATAAACTCAATCATTGCTTTTTATTCCGGTTATATAGCCACACTTTCCACTCGCTTCTGTCAAGACGAGTATGGAAACCGATATAGGTTTACCGATGACACCATCCGCCATCGTCTGGAAACCAAGCTGATAACCAAGATACTCACGTTCAAAATATCAGCGTAACCCCACATATCCCAATGGGGCGCGTGTCCCCTTTCCACGCGCCCCGCGGCTCTTGTCGTGCTCTCCAAACGCATCACGATGAGTTTGCTCATCCACGGGTGGGCTTGGAGAGGCCGACAGGCCCATTACCCCCTACGCACCTTGAAAACCGCATACTTGGTGGCAAGACACACAAACCGTCCATCAGCGCATACGCCATGACCCCCTGCGGGCCTCAATAAGCCCGTCAAAGCGATAACTTCAAAGGGACGAGCGAGAAAATATGCGCTGCACCCACTCGCCACGGCAGGCGGGCGCGTAGGGCGGATAATGATACTCCCGCGTAGCTGAGGTTCAGTCCCAAGGCGCGGCCCGGAGGCTATCGGGGTGGTGAAAATCCAGTGCGGCGCTGCCAGCGCCGGTCTTGGCTATTTTTTCTTAAAACTATGTACTGACTCGTTATATGGCCACTTTCGTATGGCCTATCATTTTATTGAAAAATTAAGGAGTATATACATGAAACGAGTATTAGCACTCTACAAAACTAACACAAAGCCATTCTTATGCAGTCAAGACATACCAAAGCAGCGCGCTGCCTGCCACGATGAAGCAAAGCGGCAAAGGTGGAGCATCGTAAACGAAATAGAAGAAACAGGCACAGACAGATTTTCTCTTAGACAAGATACGCTTGCCCGTATCAAGAAATCTGCCGAGCTGAAGGAGTTCGATATTCTTTTAGTCCATAATATCGAATGTGTCGGAGTGCTCAATCTGGCTAAAATAGATTTTATTGAATGGCTGAATAGCAAAGGCATACTTGTATGGAGCGTTTCTCAGCACGGACAGCCCCCGTTGGACTTAGCGCATAGATATGCAGAGTTTTGGGCGCGAATGCGGCCATAAAGCACATCACAATATGGATGGTTTCCGGCGTAACCCAAAGGGGACTTTCGCTACCGATATTCCACAGGAGATAAAAATGAGAGATTTACTTTATTCCAAAAAGCCCGTTATAAAGTCAACAATAGGCGATGTAAAAATAACTATTCAGTTCAGCAATCAGGAAACGCAAGGGCTTCGGGAAAGCATCGTAAGCGCCCTGACCGTTTCATATGAGCAACGTATTCAAGGCCAGCTCAGCCAGTTGCTTGCTTCTTTAGAACCAGAACAAACCGCTTTATGAGTACAACTGCACGATTAAACGAAATACGGGCAGTTATACATGAAATGCTTTTGCACGTTTGCATTGATAGCATGGTTGCCATACAATAGCTGTAGCACCTTGACAGCCGAATACTCTATCAGCGTAATCTCGTGCAGAAAAAAGCACGGGAGGTAATGACTAATGAAACGAGTATATACACTATACAGAGTGTCCACAAAACAGCAGGTAGACCAAGCGAAAAATGATATTCCCATGCAGCGGATTGAATGCCGCGAATTTGCACAGAAACAAGGCTGGGAAATTGTCAGAGAATTAGAAGAAAAAGGCGTATCGGGCTTCAAGGTGTCTGCCGCTGACCGCGATGCAATACAGGATTTGAAAGTAGCCGCAGAAAAAAAGAAATTTGATGTGCTTTTAGTCTACATGTTTGACCGTATCGGGCGCATTGATGATGAAACCCCATTTGTGGTGGAATGGTTCTGCAAACACGGCATAGAGGTCTGGAGCGTCGAAGAAGGCGAACAACGCTTTGACAGCCACGTTGATAAGCTTACAAACTATATCCGCTTTTGGCAGGCGTCCGGCGAGAGCGGAAAAACGTCTATGCGCATTAAAACCCGTATCCATCAGCTTCGGATAGAAGGCGCATATACAGGCGGGCCAGTGCCCTATGGCTATTGTTTAGAGCAGAAGGGACGCCTAAACAGAAAAGGACAGCCTATACCCGATTTTGCGATAGAACCGCATGAAGCCGAGATAGTGCGCGAGATTTTTCGAAAGACGCTTTGCGATGGCTATGGTTCTCATCGAATGGCGCAGTATTTGAACAACCGGGGTCTCCGTACTCATGGCGGTGCGCGCTTCCATTCTATCGCCATCATCCGTATACTGCGGCAAAAGTTTTACTGCGGCTACATAGATGACGAAACCTCAGAGGGATTGCAAAACCTCAAAATAATAGACCTGGACGTTTTTAATCAAGTGCAATCTATTCTGGATCAACGAGCGGAAAAGGATACGGAAAAACGCCAAATTGCGCTACGCACACAGGGAGAGGCAATGCTTTCCGGCAATATCTTCTGCGCCCATTGCGGCGGAAGATTGAATGTGATCCGATACAAAGACCATTACACACGCAAGGACGGTTCAGAATACTCCGTAAACCAGATAAAATATGCCTGCTATCATAAAAGCCGAAAGCTATGTGATTGTGAGGGGCAGACTACATACCTTGCGGAACGGGTGGACGAAATCGTGTCCCAAGTGATAAGGCAGCTTTTCGCTACCATGAAGGGCGCACCCCAGCAGGAACGACTGGAAGCCACCTTAAAGCATCAAATCGCCTCTAACCGGGCGCAGCAAAAGAAGATAAACCATGAGCTGGAAAAGCGCCGCAGCAGGCTTGGAAAGCTGCAAGAGGAAATTGCAAATGCGTTATCCGGAGAAAGCATCTATTCCCCAGAGGATGTAGCTCAAGCTATCTCAAAAATAAAAGAGGGCATTTCCGCCTTAGAGCAGCAATTATACGATTTAGAGAATGACGCCTTTAAGCAGCGACGGACAATGCAAATGATTACTCCTTCCTACAACCAATTCAAAAGTTGGGCGGAAGAATTTGAACAAGCGTCAATCGAACAAAAAAAGATGATTGCTTGCCAGCTATTTAAGAAAATCGAGGTAGGACGCGAGTACAATGTCACGTTTGAACTCAATATGACCTATCAGCAGTTTTGCTCAGAATGGGATGGTTTAGCAACAATCTTTGAACAGCAAGACTTGATAGCACAGTAAACGGGAGCTTTTCTTTGTGTTCAGTGTCATTCCTCTCTTTTCGGTATTAGAGTGGTACATTATCGTTTAGATGGTGCGCTTACACATATTTGCACCCTTTGGGGCAATTTCGGTATGTGAGCGCAACATCGGTAGAGCATGCGGCTGTTAACCGCAGTGTCGTTGGTTCGAGTCCAACAGGGGGAGCCAAAGATTAAAGCCGGATTTTCATCTGGCTTTTTCTTTTATTTGCAGTGCTTGGTAAAGGCACGTACAGCTTTAAAGGGTAGGCAGAATCTGCAAATTGTTGCATCCGCTTGCCTTTGTGCCACTACGCCACACAATAAACACAGCCTGTCACCTCAGAACTCTTGGATCATAATTCTGATAGGTTTCTTGCGTTTTGTGGCCAAGGATAGCCCTTACATCGCATGCCTCCTTTGTCAACCGATAGGAACTTTAACTGCATCATTGTATAGCAAGGGCGCGGTTTTCCGCGCCCTCAACATACCCCTGAAGAGATTCTTTTTTATTCTTCCTCGTCATCCTCATGCTTTGCTGCATCGATGATCTTCTTTGCTTCGTTGGCCGGAACATCCTCATAGCGAATGAATTCGCTGGTGAAGGAACCGCGCGCCTGCGTCATGGAACGCAGATCCGTGGCATACTTGAACATTTCAGAAAGGGGCGCTTCCGCCTCAATCTTCGTGCCGCCGTCCACAGGATGCATGCCCAACATGCGGCCACGGCGACGGTTCAGGTCACCGATGATGTCGCCCACGTAATCGCTGGGAACGAAAATATCATAGTGATAGATCGGCTCGATAAGCGCCGGGGATGCCTTTGCGCAGGCTTCCTTATAAGCAAGGCGCGCAGCAGACTTGAACGCTACTTCCTTGGAATCCACAGGGTGATATTTACCGAAGTAAAGCGTTGCTTTGAGGCCAGTCATCGGATAACCGGCAAGGACGCCCTTACGCATGGCTTCGCGCGTGCCTTTTTCTACCGCAGGGATGTATTCCTTCGGAACCACGCCACCCACGATCGCGTTCACAAACTCGAAGTCCTCACCGTTATCAAGGGGCTCAAAGCGCATGTTTACAACGCCGAACTGGCCGCTGCCGCCCGTTTGCTTCTTATGCTTACCTTCGGCCTCCGCCTTGGCCCGGATCGTCTCACGGTACGGTATGCGCGGATCCGCAAGCTGCGCTTCCACATTGGTCTTATTCTTCAGCTTCGCGCAGACAACATCAAGATGTACCTCGCCGAGGCCGGAAAGAAGCACGTCGCCGGTTTCGGCATTTTTATCAAGCGTGATGGTGGGATCTTCCTCCAAGAGCTTGTTCAGGCCGGCAAAGACCTTATCCTCTTCCCCCTGTTTCTTCGCGCTGACCGCAAGGCTGATGCACGGCTTCGGGAATTCAATCGCATCAAATTTCACAGGTGCGGAAGCATCGCAAAGCGTATCTCCGGTCGCAGTGAACTGCAGCTTTGCCAACGCGCCGATATCGCCTGCAATCAGCTTATCGACCTGAACGGTCTTCTTGCCGCGCATGATGTAAATCGTGCCAGGTTTCTCGCTCTTCTCACTGTTGCTGTTGTAAGGGGTAACAGCTGCATCCAACGTACCGCTGTAAACCTTGATGATGGAATACTTGCCGAACTGATCCACAACCGTCTTTATGACCTGTGCAGCAAACTTGCCGTCCTGCTTGATTTCAACCGGCTCTCCGGTTTTTGCGTCCACAGCCTTGGGAGCTTTTGCTTCGCTTGCCGCAGGCATATAATTTACCAGATTGTCCAACAGCGTGGGGATGCCGATGTTCGGCTGCGCCGCACAGCAACACACAGGCGTAATTACGCCTTCCTTAACACCAAGGCTCAAACCTGTAAGGATTTCCTCACGGGAAAGCTCGCCTTCCTCAAAGTATTTTTCCATCAGCGCTTCATCCGCCTCTGCAGCAGCCTCGGTGAGGGCTTCATAAAGCTCCTGTGCGCGGCCTTCCAATGCGGCAGGGATCTGCATTTCCTTCTCGCCCTTACCGTCAAACTTCTTAGCCGTCATGTTTGGAATGTCAACATAGCCGACAAACGCACCCTTCTCCATGATAGGAAGCTGAATCGGCACCACGCTCGGCCCAAACTTCGCGTTCACAGCTTCCATAACCTTATCGAAATTGGCGTTCTCACGATCCATCTGGTTCACGACCATCATGCGTGCTTTGCCGGTTTTCTTGCACTGTTCCATGGCTTTTTCCGTTCCCACAACGGGACCGGAAACAGCGCCGACCACGATCAGCGCGGAATCTGCAAGCGCCATAGCCGCCGCAACCTCACCGTAGAAATCGAAGAACCCGGGTGCATCGATGATATTCAGCTTCACGTCTTTCCACTCAAGGGGTGCAAGCGCAGCGTTAATGGAGATCGTGCGCTTTACCTCTTCCGGATCGTAGTCCGTGGTCGTGGTGCCGTTCTCCACCCGGCCAAGGCGCTCAAGCAGGCCGGCGTTGAAGAGCATGGCCTCGGTAAGCGTGGTTTTACCCTCGCCGCCATGGCCGAAGATACCGATGTTGCGGATGTTTGCTGCGGTGTAATCTTTCATTGTGTGATGATTCCCCCTCACGGTATAAATGAAGTATTTCGATGCGGTCGCATAATATGGAAATGCGCCAAGGAAGGGCGCATAACGCACCATCTAATATTTTAGCAGTATGCGCGCGGGTTGTAAACCATTTTTCTGCCCGCGCGCAGGATTTCCCATTCTTTTATGCTGTTTTATGCTGTTTTCAACCGCACTTGCTGTATCCGCACGCGCGGCAGATCACACAGCCGCCCTCGTGCTCCAATTTGGAGCCGCATTCAGGGCATGGCGTACCGGCCCGGGCGGATGTACCATCCATGATCTCACAGCCATCGGTAAGCGGCTCTTTTTCAATCGGAGGGATCACGGCGCTATGCAGACGCTCCGCATCCTCCTGTGCCTTGATCTTGGCTACCTTTTCCAACACCTTTCCAATGGCGTCCGGGCAGGAAAGCACCTTGATGTTCGGGTTCGTCGCGCGCTGGCGCACTGTGGAAAGGCAGCGGATGCCTTTGAGCTGTTCGATGACGGCATTTACGTCCATGCCCGAGCGCAGTGCAGTAGAGATCAGGCGGCTCGCGGCTTCGCTCTGGCTCGGGCAACCGCCGGCACGGCCAAGGTTTGCGAACACCTCGCAGATGCCTTCGTCATCATAATTCACGGTAACATACAGGTTGCCGCACCCGATGACCACCTTTTCCGTGATGCCGCGGGTGATTTCCGGGCGCGGGCGCGGCGTAACCGCATGCACGATGGGAGCTTCCTCCGCCCCCTCCTTTTTCTTATCGCCCACATAAAGTACCTGACCGGAACGGCTGCCGTCGCGGTAAATGGTAACCCCCTTGCAGCCAAGCTTGTAGGCAAGCGTAAATACTTCCGCAACTTCCTCCCGCGTGGCCTCGTGGCGGAAATTTACGGTTTTTGAAACCGCGTTATCCGTGTGGCGCTGGAAAGCGGACTGCATGCGGATGTGGTATTTCGGCGAGATGTCATGCGCTGTAACGAATACGCGCTTCACATGCTCCGGTACCTCGTCGATATGCGCAAGCGTCCCTTCCTTGGCAATGCGGCGCATGAGCGTATCGGAATAGAAGCCTTCACGCTTTGCGACCTCCGCAAAGTAAGGATCAACCTGCGGCAGTTCGTCGTCATCCATAACGTTGCGCACGAAAGAAAGCGCAAAGAGCGGTTCAACGCCGCTGGACGCACCGCAGATGATCGAAATCGTGCCCGTGGGCGCTATGGTAGTGCAAGTCGCATTGCGATAGGGCTTTCCGCCCGCGGCGAGCGTGCTCTTTTCGTACAGCGGGAACGCGCCGCGCTTTTCTGCAAGCGCGATAGACGCAGCGTGCGCACGTTCGTTGATAAAGCTCATGATATCGTTTGCGGTTTGAATGCCTTCTTCCGAATTATACGGAATGCCAAGGCGGTAGAGCATGTCCGCAAAGCCCATCACGCCAAGACCGATTTTACGCGTGGCGAGCGTCATCTCTTCGATCTGCGGCAGCGGATACTTATTGACTTCAATCACGTTATCCAGGAAATGAACTGCGGCGTCCACCGTTTCCCCGAGAAGTGCATAATCGATTTCATAGGCGCCATCCTTCTCCCGAAGCATGCGCGCGAGGTTCAATGAACCGAGGTTGCAGCTTTCATAAGGGAGCAGCGGCTGTTCGCCGCAGGGATTTGTGGATTCGATTTCGCCCGCAGCTTCCAGAACGACATTGTCCCGGTTCATGCGGTCCAAAAACACAATGCCCGGCTCGCCATTGTTCCACGCCATATCCACGATGAGGTCGAACACCTCGCGGGCATTTCTGCGCGCCACAACGGTTTTGTCCCGCGGGTCAATGAGATCATATTCCTCGTTGCGCTCCACGGCCTCCATGATTTTTTCCGTAAGGCCCACGGAAATGTTGAAGTTTGTAATTTCTGAAGTATCCTTTTTGCACTGGATAAAATCCACGATATCCGGGTGATCCACGCGCAGGATGCCCATGTTTGCGCCGCGGCGCGTGCCGCCCTGTTTGACGGCCTCGGTCGCTGCGTTAAACACCTTCATGAAGCTGATCGGGCCGGATGCAACGCCGCCCGTGGAGCGCACCGTCGCGCCGGATGCACGCAGACGCGAAAATGAGAACCCCGTCCCGCCGCCGCTCTTATGGATGAGCGCCGCATTCTTTACCGCCTCAAAAATTTCCGGCATGGAATCCGCTACCGGCAACACGAAGCACGCGGAAAGCTGCCCGAGCGGCTTGCCCGCATTCATGAGCGTGGGCGAATTCGGCATGAACAAAAGCTCCGTCATGATTTCATAGAACTTGTCCGAAAGTGCCGCAACATCCGCATCGGGAGCATACGCCTTGTCCCCGGCGGCAATTGCATCCGCAACACGGCGGAACATGCCTTCCGGTGTTTCAATCAATTCCGATGCTTCGTTTCTGGCCAAATACCGGCGTTCCAGCACAGTAACGGCGTTTTTGCTCAGGCGTGTCATAGCAGTGTCCCCCCCAAATGCACTATATATATGAATTAAAATGCATTGCAGCCCAAAATATTGTGGTTGCTTGCTTGTCCATTTTACACCACACTATAGCCCATGTAAAGCCTTGGAGGCGTATTTTTCCAAACTTATCCGTTTTAATTACGTATTGTGTAACTTTGATTCTTCCGTTACCGTTTCATCCCGCGCAATAACGCTTTGTCCGAATCGCTCACGCGAAACGATTCACAGCATTTCTGGATTGCTTTGTTCTGTGTAAAGTCATCAAGCACACCATTTTCCAGCAGAAGAAGCGTTTCCTCCCGGAACTTCACAAAGCACACGGAGATCGCCCAGGCAACTGCCATTTTCACATAGTACCCTTCCTGTGAAATATCTGCGAGCACCGCAAGCACACGGCCAATCCACTCCGGAACAATAAAATGCGAAAGCAGAAGCACCACGGCAAAGCGCACCTCAAATTCCCGCTCGGAGGCAAGGTACGGCGCAAGAAACGTCCAATAGGCTTCACGGTTCTTTGCAGCGCTCTTGAGGCTGCCGCAGGTCACATCGCACACCGCCCAGTTGTCGATCTTCGGGATGAAAGTGCCAAGGTGCTCCATACGCTCTGCCTCCGGGCAGCGCATGCCTGCGATCACAAGCCCCTGCAGCATGCGTTCTTCGTGTGTATCATCCTGCGCCACGGCGAGGAAGCCTTTTGCATCGTTTTTGATGATCTCCTTTGCCATCGTGCGAAGCAATGGGATGCGCACGCCATAGGTTCCCGTCGTGCCCGGCATCAGCTTTTCGTTGAACGCACGGAATTTCTCCTCACCCAACTCCGCAAGGCGCATAAGCAGCGCAGCATACTCTGTTTCTGTAAACATGGCTTTTCCCTTTCTCGTTTTCATCCTGTTCTGTTGCTTCCCAGTATAGCATAGCACCTATTCATCTTGTGGGAACAAATAATATATGATTTTTTACATTGACATCCAATGTACGCCGGCGTATAATCGGAACAATTTTAACCGCAAAGGAGGGTTGCACATGAGCACGCCAACGGCAAACGTAAAGGCATACTACGATTCCTGCCCGGAAAAAGAATGGGAACGCCTTGCAAATGCACGTTTGGAATTCGACATAAACATGAGTTTTCTCACCCGCTATATCAAACCGGGCGACACGCTGCTCGATCTTGGCGGCGGTCCTGGGCGCTATGCGCTCGCACTTGCACAGCGGGGCGTGGAGGTGACGTTGTGCGACCTCTCGCCTGAAAACGCCGCCTTCGCGCTGCAAAAAGCAGAAGAAGCATCCCTTTCTCTGCAAGCGTTCGCGGGCGATGCGCGCGAAATCGCTTTGCTCACGCACGAGATGTTTGATCATGTCCTGCTCATGGGACCGCTGTACCACCTCTGGGAGGAGCAGGAACGGGAGGAAGCCATGCGTGCCGCGCTTTCCCGCCTGAAGCCTGGCGGAACGATCGCTGCAGCCTTCATCGGTTCGTATGCAGGGCTGATTTACGATATGCGGGATTACCCGGCGGACGTGCTGAATCCCGGGATCCTCGACCTGTTTGAGCTTTTGGTGCAGCAAAAGCCCTTTGCCGGCCGGGCGTTTACGGATGCTTATTTTGAGCGGCATCAGAATGTGCTGCCCTTCATGGCGAAGTTCCCGCTTGAAACGCTGCACTTTCTTTCAAGCGAATCCTTTTTTGCGCCGTGTTCGGACCGGCTTTATGCAGCCCCGGAGGAAGTATATCAGGAATGGCTCAGCATCGGCATTCGCCTGTGTGAGCTTCCGGATGCACTGCCCTTCGCGGAACACCTGCTTTATGTTGGAAGAAAAACAAAGGAGCTCTAAAAATGAACGTGATTTCCGTCCGGGAACATCCGGAAAGCGCAGCGCGCATGATTTCCTATTTTCAGGAGAAGTGGGCCAGCGAAGCGAGCAGGATGGTCTATGACGACTGCATTCGCCACGCGCTTACTGCCGCCGCCCCCCTGCCGCAATGGTATCTGCTTACAGAGGGCAGTGAAACCATTGGCTGTGCGGGGCTCATTACAAACGATTTTATCAGCCGCATGGATCTTTACCCTTGGCTCTGCGCGCTTTATATCGAGCCTGCGCACCGTGGTCATGCCTATGGCAGCCTTCTGATCGAACGCGGCAAAGCGGACGCACGCGCCGCAGGGTTCCCGTATCTATACCTGTGCAGCGACCACGTGGGGTTTTATGAAAAATACGGATTTGCACGCATCGGCACAGGATACCACCCATGGGGGGAAACCTCCGGGGTCTTCCGGGCGGAGCTGTAAGCAAAGCTCTGTAAGATTTGCTCCCTGCCAGCCTTTCAAGCAAGCGCAGCGACCTGCGCGTTTCGTTTTGCATCCCTTGTAAAAAAAACAATTGTCGATTTGCGGAAACAGGAAAGCGGGCTGATTTGCCCGCTTTCCTGTTTCATATTGCATTTTTCAGTCGAATATCCCTGTGGAAAGATATCGGTTTCCCGAATCCGGCAGGAGCGTGACGATCAGCTTGCCCGCGTTTTCCGGACGCTTTGCAAGCTCCGTTGCCGCTGCAAGCGCCGCGCCGGAAGAAATGCCCACGAGCAACCCTTCCGCACGTGACACGGCACGTGCCGCCGCGTTTGCCGCCGCGTTCTCGATGCAAATCACTTCATCATAAATTGAGGTGTCCAGTGCCTTCGGCACAAAACCTGCGCCAATGCCCTGAAGGCCGTGCGGCCCCGGCTTTCCGCCCGAAAGCACCGGCGAACCCGCAGGCTCCACAGCCACCACGCGCACAGCAGGGTTCTTTTCCTTCAAATATCGTCCCACACCTGTGATCGTGCCTCCGGTACCCACACCCGCAACAAAGATGTCCACCGTTCCATCCGTATCCGCCCAAATTTCCGGGCCCGTCGTTTCATAATGTGCCCGTGGGTTCGCGGGGTTTTCAAACTGTCCGGGGATGAACGCACCGGGTGTTTCCTGCGCTAGCTTCTCTGCCTTTTCGATTGCTCCCGTCATGCCTTTCGCACCTTCCGTCAGCACAAGCTCCGCGCCATAGGCTGCAAGCAGGCTACGGCGTTCCGCGCTCATGGTATCCGGCATCGTAAGAATCACGCGGTACCCCTTTGCCGCCGCAACCGAAGCAAGGCCAATCCCCGTGTTTCCGCTTGTAGGCTCAATGATGACCGCGCCGGGCTGGAGAAGCCCCCGCTGCTCCGCATCTTCGATCATCGCAAGGCCGATGCGATCTTTCGCGCTCCCCGCAGGGTTAAAGCATTCGAGCTTGGCAACTATGCGCGCAGGCGCGCCCACGGCTCTTTCATATCCCTGCAGCTCCATCAACGGTGTGCGGCCGATCAGCTCGGAAAGTCCTGTGGCAATCCGCTCCATACTTCTTGTCCTCCCAAATGAGACGCATGCGGTTCACGGCACATATTATATTCTGTGCGACATGCCGCAAGTGTGATTATGGTTCCATAATATATAATTTTGTGGTATTATAGCACAGATCATCAGGTAAGGAAAGAACGATGCATGTTTGAACGGTTAAAAAGTGACATTCGCTGTGTTTTGGAACGCGATCCAGCCGCGCGCAGCGGCTTTGAAGTCTTTCTCTGCTATCCGGGCTTCCATGCGGTACGCAACCACCGCACAGCCCATTTTCTGCATACGCATGGCATGAAGATGCTTGCGCGCGCCATTTCTCAGCTTTCCCGTTTCTTCACGGGTATTGAGATTCACCCCGGCGCAATCATCGGCAGGCAGCTGTTTATCGACCATGGTATGGGCGTGGTTATCGGTGAAACAACGGTCATAGGGGATAACGTAACGCTCTATCAGGGGGTAACGCTTGGCGGCACCGGCAAGGAAACCGGAAAACGCCACCCAAACATCGGGAACAACGTAATGGTTGCTGCGGGCGCGCGGGTGCTCGGCCCCATCACTGTCGGCGACTATGCAAAGATCGGCGCAGGTGCGGTTGTGCTGAAGGATGTGCCGCCCTATGCGACCGTTGTGGGCGTACCAGGGCATGTTGTAAAAATCGCAGGCTGCCCGCGCACGCCGGATGGAACGCCCGCCTGCACCCCCGGTGCTGAGGATTGCTCTGCCGTGCCGGATTGCCCCAGTGCAACCGCCTCCGCAAAGCCGCGCGACCAAATTGATTTGGATCAGATAAACCTGCCCGACCCGGTTGAAATGGAGTTGACGAAGCTGCGCATGCGGATTGCGGCGCTCGAAGCCGCGCTGCAGGAATGCGAAGATCGACAGGAAGAAAAATAGAGTATACCCGACTAAAGCAAAAATGCCGGCGGAGCTTCCTCCGCCGGCATTTGGTTTCGCGTTATTCTTATTTGCGCAGGCCAAGCCGTGCAACGATGGAACGGTAACGCTCGATGTCCGTATCCTTCAGATAGTTCAGAAGGCCACGGCGCCGGCCGACCATCTGCAGAAGGCCGCGGCGGGAATGGTGATCCTTCTTGTTGAGCTTAAGATGCTCGTTGAGGTGGTTGATGCGTTCGGTCAGAAGCGCGATCTGAACCTCCGGAGACCCCGTGTCACCTTCGTGAATCTGATATTCCGCGATGATTTCCTGTTTGGTTGCCATTGAAAATTTCCTCCTAAAAATTAATTGCCGTGAACCGAGTCAAGCGTCGGAGTGTCGCAAAACACAGCTAACGGTTCTTGCACCATGGAAGTATACCATAACACAGGCGGCTTGTAAACCGCCATTTCTCCCATTATTTCAAAATTGCGCGCGCATGTGCGGCATCGGCTGCAATCTGCGCTGCAAGCGCTTCCCTGCTGGGGAACTTCACCTCGCCGCGCAGCCGCGCCACAAATTCCACCCGCAGCGGCATACCATAGATATCCCGTTCAAAGTCAAGCAGGTGCGTTTCAACCGTGGTGCTCCGGCCTTCCACCGTTGGATTGTTGCCCACGTTTGTAACTGCGTTAAACGCCTCTCCCGCTACAAATGCACGCGCAGCATATACACCTGAAAGTGGCAATACCTTGTTGCCATATCCTTCAAGGTTCGCCGTTGGGAAACCGAGCGCATGTCCGATGCGGCGGTTGGCCGTCACCGCTCCGGACAGCGCATAACATGTGCCCAGCATTGCATTTGCCGTTTCCAACTCCCCTTGCTCCAGGCAGGCCCGAATGCGTGTGCTGGAAACCGGTTCGTTTTCATAGGACACGGGGCCGAGTACGCGCACGGCAATCCCCAACTCCTCCCCAAGGGTTTTGAGCAGCGCGGTATCCCCTGCGCCGCGATCCCCAAAGGTATAATTGAACCCGGCAACAACCCCACGCAGCGCAAAGCGCTCCACAAGCATGCACACGAAATCCCGCGGCGGTGTCGATGCAAGCTGTGCGTCAAACGCATCTGCGGCAACGGGAATTCCGGTTGCCGCAAGCGCGGCAATGCGTTCCTCCGGCGTCATCAGCAGCCGGGGTTCCCGCCCAAACAGGGACAAGGGATGATTCCGGAACGTATAAATCAACGGCGATGCATGGAGCGCCTTCGCAAGCCCGGCCGCCTCGCTGATCAGCGCGCGATGGCCTGCATGCACGCCATCGAACGTGCCAAGGGCAACGACCGCTCCCTGCGCTTTAATTTCCATGCTCCGCTTCCTCCCCAAAGAACGTAGTAATGTGCAGCTTTCCTGCCTCGATCAACCCAACGCCTAAAAATGCGCCGTTGGCATAAGCGCGAAGCGGCGTATTCTCCGGCAAGGCTGCAAGCGCAGGGTGCGCGATCTCCGCACCGTTTGTCAGAAGCCGTGCGTTGCGTGCGGAAAGGCCGTCAAGACGCGCTTCTGACAAATGGAGCAGTGCGTGCTCCACGCTGACGACTGCGCTTGCAAGCGCCCCAGCTTCCTTCAGTTCCCGCAACTCCGCGATGGAGTATGCCCCTTCCACATCGAACGCACCGGAACGCGTACGCAGCAAAAATGAAAGGTATGCCGGGATGCCGAGCGCCATGCCGATATCATGGCAGAGCGTGCGGACATACGTGCCCTTTGAGCATTGCACGCGCAGCAAAAAGCGGTTTTCTCCCGTCTGCGCAACAGGCTCCAAAGCATGCACCAGAACACGGCGTGTTTTTCGGATCTCCTCCGCTCCTTCGCGGGCGAGCTGGTAAAGCCGCTTTCCATCCACACATACGGCGGAATACATCGGCGCGACCTGCTCAATCTCGCCGATAAACGCCGGGAGCACCGCTTGCAGTTTCTCCATGCGGACAATCCCTTCGCCGCATGCAATCACCGTGCCATAGGAATCCTGCGTATCGGTGGCGCAGCCAAAGGCCACCTCCGCATAATACTCCTTTTCCTTATCCACAAGGTAGTCAAACAAGCGCGTAGCCCGTCCGAGGCAGATCGGCAATACGCCCGCTGCCCCGGGATCCAGCGTGCCCGTATGCCCTACGCGCTTCATGTCAAAAAGATGCCTTACATCCGCCACCGCATTCGACGAAGTCATACCCGGCGGCTTCAAAACATTTACAATTCCTTCCATACTTCCCTCAATGCGCGCTCGCAAAGGGTCACTGCTTCCGCACGCACCAAATCAAACGGTCCCTCGGCCGTATATCCCGCAGCATGTTTGTGTCCGCCGCCGCCCTTTGCCTGTGCAACCGCTCCCACATCCGCAGCCTTTTTGGAGCGTAGGCTCAGCTTGAATGCACCGGAGGGAGTTTCGCGCAACAGAAGCGCCGCTTCAACGCCCTCTACATCACGTACATGGTCGATGATGCCTTCGGTATCCTCCTCGCTTGCACCCGTTGCTGCAAAGTCGCTCTGCATCACATACGAAACGCCGAGCTTCCCTTCAAAAAGCAGCTCCATGTTCGCCAAAGCACGCCCTAAAAGCTTCTGTTTTGCAAAGGGTACCGTGCGGTATACCAGCCGGTTCAGCTCCGCATTGTCCGCTCCCGCTGCAAGCAAACGCCCCGCCAGATGGAACGTCTCCGGGCGCGTATTGCTGTAAGCAAAGTTTCCGGTGTCCGTCATAAGCGCCGTATACAGGCAGTTGGCAAGGGGTGCGTCAAGTTCCGGCAAAAGCATCTCTGCAAGCGATGCAATCAGTTCTCCCGTTGCTGCCGCCATATCATCCACCGCATTTAATTCCGCGTAAAAATCGTTGCTTGGATGGTGGTCAATGTTGCAGGTGTGCAGCGCCCCGTCAAACAGGCGGAGGGCAGCCCCCATGCGTGCCCGGTCAGCACAGTCCACCGCAATCACATGTTCCGTTTGCCTTGCATCCTCTGGAAGCAACACATGCTCTGCACCGGGGAGGAACGCATATGTGTGCGGCACCGGCTGCTCGCATACCACTGCGGCACGCTTTCCGATGCGCACAAGCACACCGTAGAGCGCCAGCGATGCGCCCAACGTATCGCCGTCCGGCGCCGTATGGGCAACCACCGTAAAATCATCGTTTTCCTTTATGAACGCAGCAATGCTGCGCAGCGCGTCCTCTCGCATGCCGCACGCTCCTTTTTTGAAAGATTTATGCATTTTACAAGGATGTTCAGCGTTCCTGTTCGTCCTGCCGTTCTTTTTTATCCTTGTTGAGGTCATTCAAAATCTGTGCGATATGCACGCTGTATTCGATCGAATTATCGAGCGTAAACTTCAGCTGCGGCAATGCGCGCAGTTCAATATGGGTTCCAAGCTCATGCCGGATAAATCCTGCCGCCCGGTTGAGCGCCGCAACGGACGCTTCGCGTACTGCATCGTCCGAATCGTAGACGCTCACGCGTACCTTGGCCTGTTTGAGGTCATTCGTGACCTCCGCGCTCATGATGGTCGTCATCGGAGAGATGCGCGGGTCCTTCATTTCACGCACAATCTCGCTGATGGCCTTTTTGACTTCTTCATTAATCCTGTCATATCTTACGTTTGCCATGGTTCTCCTTGCTGTTGCAGAAGGAGCAGGCGGCTTGCCTGCTCCTTCCGCCGGTTTTGTGTTTTACCGCTTGACCTCCACCATCTCAAACGCCTCGATGGTATCGCCCTCGCGGATATCATTGAAGTTTTCAATGCCGATGCCGCATTCGTAGCCGGCTGCAACTTCCTTGGCATCATCCTTAAAGCGTTTGAGGGATGCGATCTTACCTTCGTGAATCACGATGCCGTCGCGCACGACGCGAATCTGCGCGTTGCGCGTTACCTTGCCGTCCTGCACATAGGCGCCCGCAATGGTGCCTACGCCGCTGACCTTGAAGGTGTTGCGCACCGAAATGCGCCCAAGCGTATTTTCTTCATAAACGGGCTTAAACATGCCCTTCATCGCCTTTTCAATGTCCTCAATCGCATTATAAATGATGCGGTACAGGCGCATATCCACTTTTTCTTTCTCGGCTGCCGCACGTGCCGCCGCATCCGGGCGCACGTTAAAGCCGATGATGATGGCGTTGGATGCCGATGCGAACATGATATCCGAGCCCGTGATTGCACCTACGCCGCCGTGGATGCACCGGACGCGCACTTCGTCGTTGGAAAGCTTCTCAAGCGCCTGCTTGACAGCCTCAACAGAACCCTGCACATCTGCCTTAACAATGATGTTGAGATCCTTGATCTGTCCTTCCGCGATCTGGCTGAACAAATCGTCCAAGGAAACCTTGGAAAGGTTCTTGAGCTGTTCGGCCTTCTGCTTGTCGCGGCGCTCCTCCGCCACCTGACGCGAGAGCTTATCAATCTCGGCAACGTTGAGAATATCGCCCGCAGCGGGTACTTCCGAGAATCCCAGCACCTCGACTGGTTGGCTCGGCCCCGCCTTTGTGACGCGTTTACCCTTATCATCCACCATGGCACGTACGCGACCGTAAGCCGTGCCCGCAACGATGGTATCGCCGATTTTAAGCGTGCCGTTCTGCACAAGCACGGTTGCGATCGGGCCGCGGCCCTTGTCAAGCTCCGCCTCGATGATCGTTCCCTTTGCGAGGCGGTTCGGGTTGGCTTTAAGCTCCAGCACATCCGCTTCGAGGAGCACCATTTCAAGGAGGCTGTCAAGGCCCATCTGCGTTTTGGCAGAAACCGGCACGCAGATGGTGTCGCCGCCCCATTCTTCGCTCACAAGGCCATGCTCCGTCAGCTGTTGCTTGACGCGTTCCGGGTTAGCGGTTTCACGATCCATCTTGTTGATCGCTACGATAATCGGCACATTTGCCGCTTTTGCATGGTTAATCGCCTCCACGGTCTGCGGCATAATGCCATCGTCCGCCGCAACGACCAGAATGACGATGTCCGTCACCTGAGCGCCGCGCGCACGCATGGAAGTAAATGCCTCATGGCCTGGCGTATCGATGAAAGTAATTGTGCGGCCGTTGCAGGTGACGGTGTACGCACCAATGTGCTGCGTGATCCCGCCTGCCTCGCCCTCGGTGACGCTGCTGTTGCGGATCGCATCGAGCAGGGAAGTTTTGCCGTGGTCAACATGGCCCATGATGGTGACAACCGGCGGGCGTTCAACAAGCTCGGTGGATTCATCCACTTCATCGCTGCTCTCCTGCAAGACCTCTTCAAACGTCTTGGCAACATTGTGTTCAAGCTCAATTCCGTAATCGGATGCGATCAGCGAGCAGGTATCGAAGTCAATCTCCTGATTGATCGTTGCCATGATGCCGAGGATAAAGAGCTTCTTGATGATCTCCGCCGCCGGCTTTCCGATCTTTTCGGAGAGTTCTTTCACTGTGATGGTTTCCGAGGTAATCACCGCTTTCTCAATCTTTACAGGTTCCGGTTTGTGGATTGGAGCCTGTTGCTTTTTCTTTTTCTTTGAACCGTAGGCGCCGTCCTCATCCCAACCGCGCGCCATGGGCGCAAATTCTTTCATGAGGGTTTTCTTGTTCTTCGCCTTGTTGCGCTCGTCATCCCGCGTGCGTGTATGTGCGCTCTTGTTGGCATCAAAGGAACGCTGCTCCTTTCCTGCCGCCGGTATAGGCGCTGCTGCCGGGCGCTGTTGATAACCGCCCTGTCCTGCCGGGCGCTGCTGATAACCGCCCTGCCCCGCCGGGCGCTGCTGGTAACTACCCTGCCCCGCCGGGCGCTGCTGGTAACCGCCCTGCCCCGCCGGGCGCTGCTGGTAACCACCCTGCCCTGCCGGGCGCTGCTGGTAACCGCCCTGCCCCGCCGGGCGCTGCTGGTTGCCCCGCTGCTGATAAGCGGTCTGCGCCTGTGGCTGTGCCTGATACCCGCTCTGCGTACGCTGGCGCGGCTCCTGCCTGCGTGGTTCAGCAACAGGCTTCTGCTCCACCGGCTTCACGGGTTCGGCCGTTTTTTGCTGTTGCGCGTGTACCTTTTCCGGCTCCGGTTTTGCAGGTTTTTCCGCCGTCTTTTGAGGCTCTTCTTTTTGCGGCGCCTCTTTGGGCGGTTCTTCCTTTTGTATTTCTTCTTTATGCATCGGCATCGTTTCCTTTTCCGGCGCCGGCTCGTCCTGTGCCGCAGGCAGCTCTTCGCGCGGCTTCGCAGGCGGTTCGGCTGCAGCAGTTTTTTCCTCCTGCTGTACAGCACTCTGCACCTCGTCCGGCTCGCCTACGTGGAACGCAAGGTCTCCTTCTGAGGCCAGCAATTCGCGCAAACGCTCTGCACGTTCGGTTTCGATGCGCTCCTTTTCGGCCGCCTTCTCTTTTTCTATGAGCTTACCCTCGGCACGGCGCACCTCTTGCAGTGTCGTGCCCATATCGGTATGCGTCTTTTTAATTCGCTCAAAGAGCTGTTTCGCCTGCTGCTCCAGCTCTTTTGCCGAATCAATGAATTTTGCTTTCGCCATTCATGCCACCCCCGTGCTAATTTGCGTTCTTGTCCGATGCATATGCATCGCATATCATTTGCGCGAACCGTTCATCTGTGACCGCCGCCACCATGCGTCCGTCCTTGCCGATCGCCCGCCCGAGATCCACAACCGTGAAGCAGGGCAAACCAGCGCGCTCGCACATGCCGAAGTACCGTTCCTGCGTGGCTCCCGAGGCCGCTGCATCCAGCAAAACCAGACGCGCGCCACCGCGCTTCACCGCGCGCTCGCAGGCAAAGTCGCCCGCAATACATTTCCCGGCGCGCATGGCAAATCCCATCGCACCGCGCAGCTTTGTTTCATTCACCCTTGGTGATCTCCTCCTTAAGGCGCTCGAACACCTCAGGATCCACCTTATGTTCCAAAGCGCGCTCCAACGCGCGGATCTTCTGCGCTTTTTCAAGGCATTCCACCGCGGGGCAAACATATGCGCCGCGCCCGGAAGCCTTGCCGGTCCGGTCAAGCCGAATCTCGTTTTCCGGGGTGCGCACGACGCGCAAAAGCTCTTTTTTCGGCCGCATTTGCCTGCAGCCAACGCACATCCGCATCGGGATTTTCTTGCCGGTCATAGCACACCTCCTGTCCAGCCTTATTCCTGCGTTTCCTCCGCAGCCTCCGCGTCATAAAGCGCCAATTCTTCCTCGGCCTGCGTCTGGCTCTTGATGTCGATCTTCCACCCTGTGAGCTTTGCCGCAAGCCGCGCGTTCTGCCCTTCCTTGCCGATGGCAAGGGAAAGCTGGTTGTCCGGTACAATCACCTTCGCGGCCTTTTCGGATTCGTTGATGTAAACCATGATCACCTTCGCCGGGCTCAGTGCCTTTGCGATATAAACGGCCGGGTCGCTGTCCCATTCGATGATGTCGATCTTCTCGTTGTGCAGCTCGTTTACAATGCGCTCTACGCGGATGCCGCGCTGGCCAACGCATGCCCCAACCGCATCCACCTGCGGATCGGAAGAATACACCGCAACTTTCGTGCGGAAACCCGCCTCGCGCGCAATGGATTTTACCTGCACAATACCGGTTTGAATTTCCGGCACCTCAAGCTCAAACAAGCGCTTCACAAGGCCCGGATGCGTGCGGGAAACGAGCACCTGCGGCCCCTTATTGGTTTTGCGCACCTCAAGCACATAGACCTTGATGCGGTCATTGTTGTTGTATTCCTCGCCCGGAATCGTTTCGTTCATGGCAATCAGGCCGTCCGTTTTGCCCAGTTCAACATAAACGCCGCCCTTTTCCACGCGCTGCACAATGGCGGTAAGGATTTCGTTTTCCTTTTCAACATACTCATCGAAAATCACGCCGCGTTCCGCTTCGCGGATGCGCTGCACCACAACCTGCTTGGCCGTCTGTGCGGCAATGCGGCCAAAGTTGCGGGGATTCGCCTCTTCTTCGAGAACGTCGCCCACCTCATAAAGCGGGTTGATCGCACGCGCTTTTTCCAAAGAGATCTCAGCATGGATGTTTTCCACCTGCTCAACAACCGTTTTGGATGCAAAAATCTGCACCTCGCCCGTGTCACGATCCACCACGGCGCGCACATTGCCCGTAGTGCCGTAGTTGCGCTTATATGCCGCGATCAGCGCGGATTCAAACGCGTCAATCAGAATATCCTTGCTGATGCCGCGTTCCTTTTCAATTGCGTTGAGTGCCTCCATGAATTCGGCGTTCATTGATGATTCCTCCGTTTATCTTTCTGAAAATAATATCTCTGCTTTTCGTGCGTTTACTCAAAGTCGATATGCGGGCGCACCAGAGCCGCATCCTTTCGCGCAATGCGCATTTCGCTGCCCGCTGCGCCGCCCTTTCCCAAAAGGGCAATGGTGAACGAATCCGCGTCAAACGAAACGAGCGTGCCCACAAATTCCTTTTTTTTGTTCACTGGGGCATAGAGCTTTACATCCAGCTTGTTCCCTACATTGCGGGCAAAATCCTTATCCTTTCGGAGCGGCCTGTCGATGCCGATGGAAGACACGGAAAGATAGTATGCGTCCGGAATCGGATCAGCCTCATCCAGAATCGGATCAACCGCGCGGCTCACACGCTCGCAATCGTCAAGCGAAACGCCGTCCGGCGCATCGATGTACAGGGTAAGCACCCAATTGCCGTGCTCCTTCTGGTACTCCACCTCATCCAATTCAAAGCCTAACGCTTCGACCGTTGCGCGTACGGCACGATCTACCGCTTCCGTGATTTTCAATCCGCTTCCTCCGCCTTTAAAGCCAGTCTCTCAAAACAAAAGAGCGGGAGAAACGCCCACTCTTTCAAACCTCAAATACAGCTTTTGCTGACCAACAAATTAATTATAACAGCTTATTCTAATTTAATCAAGCATTATATTCAGACCACATCGCCTTTGCCGGGCACAGGATGCAGGCCATAGCTAAAACAGGGTGAGCTGGTTCGTTTCCGGCATGCCATCCAAACAGCCAAGCTCCCGCAATGCGTTTACAACGGCACTGTTGGCCTTTGTGCGGACGCGGAAGTCCTCCACCGAACCAAATGGTCCGCCGGACTGCGCTTCCTCAATGCCGATGGCGGCATTTTCACCCACGCCCGCAACGGAAGAAAACGGCGGCCGGATCGCATTGCCCTCGATCGTAAAGCGCTTCGCCTTCGATTTCATAAGATCCACGGGCAGCAACTCGATGCCGCGCAGATTCATTTCATATACCACCTCAAGGATAACGAGCAGATCCTTCTCCTTCGTTTCAATGGTTTTGTCCTTATCTTTTTGGCGCAGCGCCTTGATGTTTTTCAGCACACGCTCCGCTCCGCCGGAGGCTGCGGCGATGTCAAACGCATCGGCGCGCACGGTATAATACACGGAATAAAACGCGAGCGGCAGATGTACCTTGAAATATGCCACGCGGAACGCCATCATCACGTAAGCCGCAGCATGTGCACGCGGGAACATGTATTTGATTTTCTTGCATGCATCAATGTACCATTCCGGCGTGTCAATGGCGCGCATCGCCTCCTCCATCTCCGGGGAGACACCACGGCCTTTACGTACGCTTTCCATCGTTTTAAAGGACATGGAAGGATCGCCCCCGCGCAGAATGAGATAGTTCATGATATCATCGCGCGTGCAGGGAACCTGCGAAAGCGTTGCCGTGCCCGCTGCGATAAGATCCTGTGCATTGCCAAGCCAAAGGTTTTCGCCGTGGGAAAGGCCGGAAATGCGCACGAGTTCCTCCATCGTTGTGGGGCGCGTATCCATGATCATCCCGCGCACAAAGTTTGTGCCGAATTCAGGGATCGCAATGCAGCCTACGTCGCAGCCCAGTTCATCGAGCGAAACGCCAAGCGATTCAAGGGAGCGGAAAATCTCCATCGTGTCGGGGTCGTCCAACGGGATGGTTTTCGGGTCGATGCCGGTGAGATCCTCCAGCATGCGAAGCACCGTCGGGTCATCGTGCCCGAGAATATCAAGCTTCACGAGCCGGTCGTCCATTGCATGGAAATCAAAATGCGTGGTGATCGTGTTCTTTTCCTTTTTATCCGCGGGGTATTGCACAGGGGAAAACTCAATAATGTCGTTTTCCTGCGGCACGATAACGATGCCGCCCGGGTGCTGGCCCGTGGTGCGCTTCACGCCCACGCAGCCTGCAACAAGGCGTTCTGTCTCGCCTTTGTTAAAGCTCACGCCCTGCTGCTCACAATACCCCTTGATGTAGCCGTAAATCGTCTTATCCTGCAAGCCGGAAATTGTGCCTGCACGGAAGGCATGCCCTTCGCCGAACATTTCCTCCACGTACTTATGCGCAACCGGCTGATATTCACCGGAAAAGTTCAGGTCGATATCGGGCGTTTTATCGCCCTTGAAGCCCAGAAACACTTCAAACGGGATCTCGTAGCCAAGCTTTTTGTATTTCGTGCCGCACACGGGGCAGTCTGCATCCGGCATGTCCACGCCGCATGCATACTTCGTGCGGTCTATGTTGAAATCGCTGTGTTTGCAGTTGGGGCACACATAATGCGGCTGGAGGGGATTCACCTCCGTGATGCCCGCCATCGTAGCCACAAACGATGATCCTACCGAACCGCGCGAGCCGACAAGGTAGCCGTCCGAGTTGGACTTGTGCACGAGCCGCTGTGCCAGAAGATACAGCGTCGCATAGCTGTTGCCGATGATGGAATTCAGTTCTTTTTCAAGGCGTGCCTGCACCACCTCCGGCAGCGGATCGCCATAAATTTCGTGCGCGCGCTTTTCCGCCATGCCGCGCAATTCTTCGTTTGCTCCTTCAAACGTAGGAGCATACGTTCCTTTTTCAGAAAGAAACGCCTTGAGCCTGTCGCACGAATCAGCGATTGCGTTCGGATTTGTGACGACAACCTCAAAAGCCTTTTCTTCCCCCAAATACGAAAACTCTTCGAGCATCTCGTCCGTGGTCTTAAAATACAGTGGCGCCTGCTGCTCCGCATCCTTGAAATCCCGTGCGCTCATCAGGATGGCGCGGTAGATCGCGTCCTCAGGGTTCAGGAAATGCACATCCCCCGTTGCAACGACGGGGATTCCGAGCTCATCTCCAAGCGCAACAATCTTTCGGTTCAAATCACGCAGCCCTTCCTCATCCTTTACAGTTTCGTTGCGAACTAGGAAAGCATTGTTGCCGATGGGCTGGATTTCAAGGTAATCGTATTCCTTTGCAATCTCCACGAGTTTGTCATGCGGCTCTCCCGCAAGCACAGCGTGGAACAGTTCCCCCGCTTCGCATGCTGAACCGATGATAAGCCCTTCCCGGTGCATTTGCAGCAGGCTGCGCGGGATGCGCGGCACGCCCTTCAAGTGTTCAAGATGCGCGTAGGACACAAGGCGATACATGTTTTTGAGCCCTTCGTGATTTTTTGCGATTAGGATAATGTGATACGTGTTGCGCTGCCCCTTCACGCGCTCGCGCGGCACAATGTTCGTAAGCGGCAGGCGGCGCACGTTGCGTTCACGCATTTGCGATGAAAGCGCCCCGAGCAGCGCCCGCACCGCATCCGCCATCTGGACAGCCCCCGCGCCCGGCACGGGCAGCCCTGCCGCTGCAGAGGCCGCTGCAAGCCCCGTATCCTTTAGCGCGCGGAACAGATAGTGGGTGAGCATTTCAGTATTCACGCACTGCGAAGGAAGGTCAATCGAAAGCGACTGCGCCTTTTTCCAAATGGGGAGCAGCGTTTCAGACCCGTGGAATACGATGTGCGCATCCCCGGCAAACTCCAAAAGCGCATGGAGCGCTTCGCCCAGCAGCGGTGCCGCATCGATCTCCGCCTGCGTGAGGTTCGTCTCGGCGGCGAGTGCCTGTGGCAAAGGAATCGCAGGGTTCACAAGCGTATGAAAACGCATCGTTTCTTCGCCCGGCCTGTCGCGTACAGCCGCAATTTCAAACACGCCATCCTTATGCACGCCGCCGCCAAGCGTAAGTCCCACGGTGCAAAAGTCATTTTCCATCGGGATCAGAGCGCAGTCCGGCAAAAGGTACCCTTCCACGCCCAAAATGGCTTTAAAATCCTGCCCGTTTTTCGCGAGCTTGTCCGCTGCGGCCACCACCGTCGGGAATGCCTGTACCACGCCGTGATCCGTGATTGCAACGGCCTTATGCCCCCAGCGCGCGGCAGTCGCAATCGCCTCTTTGGGGTCAACAAGCCCATCCATAGAGGACATCTTCGTGTGAAGGTGCAGTTCCACGCGCTTGTGTTCAGCCTTGTCTTCCCGGCGGATGGGTTCTGTAAGGTACAACCAGTTCGGGAACACGCAGTGCATGCTCATGAAATCATCGCGCGCATACCGCCCGTGGGCAACAAGCCATTTCCCGTCCTTCCTGCATTTTTCGATGCGCTCCACAATGCTCTTTTCCTCCTTGCGCAGAAAAAGCTTAAGCGGGAGCGTCCCCGTTTTATCGGAAAGATAAAGCGACACGATGAAGCTTTCGTCCTTCCGCAGTTTCACATCCATAGAAAGGATTTCGCCCTGCACGGTAACGGTTCCGGATTCTTCATTAACCTCCTGCATGGGCATGAGCTTCGTGCCCGCAGGCGTGCCGAGCAGCACCGCATCCTTCGGGATCATTGCTTTTTTTGCGCCGCCGCGCGCGGGCGCAGCCTTCTTTGTTCCGGCCTGTGTCTGCATCCTGCGCTCTGGCTGCTCCTGCCTGTCCCCGCGTTCCGCCATGCCACGCGCAGGTTCCGCTGTCTGCTCGGGATTCGGCATTTGCAGGGTAGCATCCGGTACAAGGCACACCTGTATCTCCAAACCGTAAAACGTGTGCACAAATTCCGTCAACCGGGCTGCGCCGTTGTAGGTTTTCGCGGCTTCATATAGCTTTTCCGGGATATGTACGGCAAAGGAACCCGGTTCCGCCTGTTCCCAAACGGCATTGATGAGAACCGGCCGCATCAGGGGCGAAAAATGTGTCCAGCTTTCTGCAAGCACGGTGGATAACGCCCCCTCTGCCATGAGCGCCGCCGCGTTTGCCGCGCGCAATTCCACCGCACAGTCCGGCACAGCCGCGCCGAGAAGCGCAGAAATGCGCTCCGTTTCCCGCGCACCGATCAGCCGCGACAAGGTAAGCTCAGCCACAAGCCGCTTTTCGTTTTTATAAAGCTTTGCCCCGGCAAGCTCTGCGCCGAATTCTGCAAGGCCATAAGGATCGTCCCGCTGCATCACGCCCGCTCCTTTTTCCGTTCTTCCAGCATGCTCCTGATTTCATTAAGGAAACGCTCCGCCGTGCCGGGCAACTCGCCCGCAAAAGCCTGTTCCCCGCGCTTGAACACCACGGCATTTGTCCGGCCGAAGGCGATGCCGATCTCCGCCTCCCGCGCCTCGCCCGGGCCGTTCACCGCGCAGCCCATTACCGCAATTTTTATGTATTCTTTCTCATTTTTAAATTCCCGTTCCACGCGTTCCACAAGCGCCGCATGTGCCGCAAGGTTCTTGCAGCGGCCGCAGGTTGGGCAGCTGACAATCTCCACGCCTTCGCGGCGCAGGCCGAGCGCCTGCAGAATCGCCTTGCCCGCCACGACCTCCCGCACAGGATCGCCGGTAAGCGAAACGCGGATCGTGTCTCCGATCCCTTCCAGCAGCAGTGCCCCGATACCCACGGCGGATTTGATGAGCGCAAGCTCTCCTCCGCCCGCCTCCGTCACGCCGATATGCAGCGGATAGCTGCACGCCTGCTTCAGCAGGCGGTAGGTTTCCACCGTTTCCGGGACGCTTGAAATCTTGGCAGAAATGACGATATCCGAAAATCCCGCTCGCTCCAGAATGCGCACGTGGGAAAGCGCGCTTTCCGCAAGCGCGGCAGGCACCGGCGCGCCATAGCGCGCAAGCAGCGCCTTGTCGAGCGAGCCTGCGTTTACGCCGATGCGGATGGGCACATGATGCGCTTTTGCGCAGTCCACAAGCGCACGCACATTCGCTTCGCTGCCGATATTGCCCGGGTTAAAGCGTATCTTATCGATTCCGTTTTCGATGGAGGCAATTGCAAGCCTGTAATCGAAATGAATATCCGCCACAAGCGGAACCCGTGTACGCGCGCGGATTTCCCGCACGGCTGCGGCGGCAGGCACGTCATTGACCGCCATGCGCACAATCTCGCAGCCTGCCTCCGCAAGCTGCTGCACCTGCGCTGTGGTTGCCTCCACGTCCCCCGTATATGTGTTCGTCATGGATTGCACGGAAATGGGCGCGCCTGCGCCCATCCATACTCCGCCAACCCGTACGGCTTTCGTTTCGTTTCCCATTTTTAAGCCTCCGGCTTTTGTTTGCGCATTTATCCGCCGAACAGGCCGCTGAACAGCCCGCGCACATCGCTTACCGTCAGGTAAACCATCAGCCCGAGCAGCAGCACCAGCCCCGCAAAATGAACCATACCTTCCTTTTCCGGTGGAACCGGTTTTCGGCGAATCGCTTCAATCAGCAGAAACACCAACCTGCCGCCATCGAGCGCAGGCAAAGGCAGAAGGTTCATGAACGCAAGGTTTACGCTGATAAGCACAGAAAGGTAAAGCACCGTTTCAAATCCGGTACGCACAGCCTGACCGATAATCGTTACCGTGCCAACCGGGCCAACCACATCTCCCTGTTTTACGCCTTGCGTAAAGATGCTTCCAATGAAGCGCGCCACCTCCGCAAAGATATCCCAGACATAGCGGAACGAAGTGCCAATCGCGCGGAACAGGCCATACCGTTCCCTGCCATACCCATAGGTGATTCCAATGAAGTTGCGGCCTTCGGCTTCATCGTAAAAATCGCGCACAGTAAGGTCGACAAGCACGCCGTCCCGCTCCACGGTCACAGTCATCTCTTCCCCGCTCGCACCGAGGATCAAGTCGGAGGTCTGTTCATAGTTCTCGATCGTAACCCCGTTGATCGCATGCAGCACATCCCCCGGCTCAATCCCGGCCAGCGCCGCCGGTGAGGTTTCGCTTGCAAGCTCCTGTACCGTAGGAACATCCACATACACGCCATAGCCCATCAGCGAAACCGTCGCAAACAGAATGGCGGCAAGGATGTTCATCACCGGGCCTGCTGCCACCACGATGATGCGCTTCCAAACCGCATGCGCGGAAAACGAGCGGCCATCCTTTGCCTCCTCGTCCTCGCCATAAAAGCGGCACATGCCGCCGATTGGAAACGCGCGCAGAGAATAGGTGATACCGTTCTTTTCTTTTTTCAGGATTACAGGGCCCATGCCGACGGCGAACTCCAACACCGTGAAGCCCAAAAGCCGCCCTGCCAAAAAATGCCCGAGCTCATGCACTACAACGAACACCGAAAGCACGAGCAACGCCGCCAAAATGGATAAAAACGTCGTCAAATCTTCTTTTCCATCGCTTTCTCCGCAAGGCTTCGCGCCTCACGGTCGGTTTCAAGTATGTCCGCAAACGTGCGGATTGTGCCACGCGAAATATGCGCCATTGCATATTCCACCGCATGGAACACGCCGCAAAATCCGATTTCCCCACTGCGGAAGCGTGCTACTGCCGCTTCGTTCGCAGCGTTATAGGCAATCGGAAGCACTTCACCCTCCGCAAGGGCCGCATATGCAAGCGGGATGGATGGGAATCGTTCCTCATCCGGCGCTTCAAAGGTGAGCTTTCCCGCCTCCGCAAGATTGAGCGCGCCAAATGCGGATGGCATGCGCGCCGGCCAAGCCAGCGCATAATGGATTGCAAGGCGCATATCCGGCCTTGAGAGCTGCGCAAGCACGCTCGAATCGGAAAATTCCACCATGGAATGCACGATGGATTCCGGATGCACCAAAACTGAGATTCGTGCGCCGTCGATGCCGAACAGATAGCTTGCCTCCATGATCTCCAGCCCCTTGTTAAACAGGGTCGCCGAATCGATGGTAATCTTTGCGCCCATGCTCCACGTTGGGTGGTGAAGCGCATCCTCTGCGGTCACGGCGCAAAGCCGTTCTTTGGAAAGCGTGCGGAACGGCCCGCCGGAAGCCGTGAGCCAAAGCCGCTTTACCTCGCTGTGTGCGCCGCCGCAAAGGCATTGGAAAATCGCGGATTGCTCGCTGTCCACAGGCACAATCTTTCCACCGTACCGAAGCGCCTCATCCACGAGCTTATGCGCGCAGACGATGCTTTCCTTGTTCGCAAGCGCCACGGTTTTTTGTGCGCGAAGCGCTGCAAGAAGCGGTTCCGTGCCTACGAAGCCGGATACCCCGTTCACAACCGTGTCAACCTCCGTCAGCGCAGCTGCGACGGTCGCGGCCTGCGGGCCAACTTCCAAATGCGTCCCTTCCGGAAGATACGGCCGGAGCGCATCTGCCGCAGCCTCATCCGCAATGCCGACAAATGCGGGGCAAAACGCAAGCGCCTGTGCAAGCAACAGTTCCGCGTTTCCATGTGCGCAAAGCGCGCCAACCTGCCCAAGCTCCGGATGCGCGTGCAACACCTCCAGCGTTTGCCTGCCAATGGAGCCGGTGCTGCCAAGCACCGCAATGGTTTTCATACTCAAGTTTATTATACTCCCATAATTTTGAACACAGCGTAAACGATCGGGGCGCAAAAGAGAACGCTGTCCAAACGGTCAAGCATACCGCCGTGTTCGGAGAAAATGCGGCTATAGTCCTTGATGCCCGCCCAACGTTTGATGGCCGAAGCAAACAGATCGCCAAACTGGCCGAACACGCCGCAAAAAAGGCCCAGAACAAGCAGCGCCTGTAAGGAGACGCCTGCAGGATACAGCCCTTCGAGCGCATACACAAGCACTCCGCCCACAGCGCCGCCGAGAACGCCGCCGATGCCGCCTGCAACGGTTTTGTTGGGGCTCAGCTCCGGGGAAAGCTTCCGTTTGCCGAAGAGCCTGCCGAAGGTGTAGGCGAACGTATCGCCCATCAACGGCATGGCAAAAATCGAAAACAACGCAATTCTGCTTTTGTCATACTCCCCGGCATATTCCGCCACCATCGCCACAGCTGTGAAAAACGCAAGCGGATATACGAGCGGAACCAGCGCAAAAAATGCATCCTCCGTAGTGCGCGTGCGGTTCCAGATGCGTTCCATCAAAGCGAGCATCACCATAAAGATGCCGAGCAGCCATACGGCCTCTCCTCCGAAAAGTCGGTAGAGCGCAAAATAGCCCGCAGCATACAGGTAAGCGGGCAGCATAAACGGTTTACGGTCCCGCTTCTCGAACGCATTGCTGATTTCAAACACGCTTGCGATTGCGCCGATCGTGAAAATCGCGCACTGCAGCCATCCCCCCATGTGCAGGATCGCCGCAAGCACAAGCAAAAGAATCGCCGCAACAAGAAGGCGTTTTGCAAATTTCGGCATGGGTTTTCCCTCCTCCCATTTATTGCAGGCCGCCAAAACGCCTGCTGCGCTGTGCAAAGTTACGCAAGGCGCCCATATAAAGCGCATCCGAAAAATCCGGCCAAAGCGTATCTACAAATGCAAGCTCCGCATAGGCCGCCTGCAGCAGCAGAAAGTTTGAAAGCCGCTGCTCCCCGCCTGTGCGAATCAGGAGGTCAAGTTCTGGAAGGCCGCCCGTATCCAGGCGCGCAAACAGCAATTGTTCGTCAATGGCTTCCGGGTTGAGCGTCCCTGCTGCAGCCTCATGCGCAAGCGCTCGGATTGTGCGCACCGCCTCCGCCCGCGCGCCGTAATTGAGCGCCACATTTAGCCGGAGCCCCTCATTCCGTCCCGTCTTTTCCTCTGCCGCACGCACCGCTGCGCGCACGTTTGCAGGCAGGCCATTCACATCCCCCAGCATGCGGATGCGCACGCCGTTTGCATGGAGTTCCTCCACTTCGTTCGTAAAATATTCCATGAACAGGCCAAACAGAGCATCAACCTCGTTTTTCGGCCGCTTCCAATTTTCCGTTGAAAACGCATAAAGCGAAAGTGCGCGGATTCCGAGATCAGAGCTCAGCCGGATAATACCGCGCAGCCGTTCCGTGCCGGCACGGTGGCCAAGCGCGCGGGGCAAGCCCCGTTTGGTTGCCCAACGGCCGTTTCCATCCATGATGATTCCGACATGCGCAGGCAGATGCCCGGAAAGCTCCCGCCGTTCTTTGTCCATATCGATCTGCAAAGTTGCCTCCCTGAAAAAGAATGACGGCGTGGCAAACGCCGTCATCCCGTTTATTCCTGATATTCCAAGTCCGTTTTAAACACGGAATAGGCAAGTTCGACCTCCGCTGCGCCCGTTTGGCGTTGGCGGATCACACGGGATTCGTTGCCTTTCACACCTTTGCGGCTTGAAACGGCCACACAGTGCACCGCAACACCTTCCGCCTCAAGCGCGGCACACGCACGGGAAAGCTCCCACCCCAAAACGCAGGTCAAACCTCCATGATCTCCTTTTCCTTATCGGCTATGATCTTATCGATATCCTTGATGGTGGAATCCGTCAGTTTCTGCGCCTGTTCCTCGAGCTTTTTCTGATCGTCCTCCGTCACCTCGCCGTCCTTCTTCTGTTTCTTGATCTGCTCAATTGCATCCCGGCGGATGGATCGGATTGCCACCTTGGAATCTTCGCCCTTTTTGCGCACAGCCTTCACAAGCTCCTTGCGGCGTTCCTCGGTCAGTTCCGGAAAAACAAGGCGGATGCATTTGCCGTCGTTGGAGGGATTGATGCCGAGGTCGGATTTCTGGATCGCCTTTTCGAGCGGGTTAAGCACGCTCGGGTCATACGGCGTGATGACAAGAAGGCGCGGTTCCGGGGAGGAGATGTTGCCCACCTGATTAACGGGCGTGGGGGACCCATAATAATCCACCAAAATGCGATCAAGCACCTGTGCGCTTGCACGGCCGGCGCGCAAGCTGGAAAGCTCCTTCACGAGCACTGCGACGGTTTTACCCATCTTTTCTTTTGCGGTTGCGATAGCGTCCATGTTTCTGCCTCCATTTCCTGTAAAACATCACTTTTATTGTAAAGGAAAACCCGCGCCGATACAAGCCTAAAAAGCAAATCAGTGGATCAGCGTGCCGATGTCCTCACCTTGAACGGCTTTTAGAATGTTTCCCTTTTCTTTCATGGCAAATACGAGGATTGGAATGTGCTGCTCGCGGCAAAGCGTAATTGCCGTAAGATCCGTAGCCTTCAGGTCGCGCTCGATGACTTCGTCATACGTCAGGCGGGAATACCGCTCGGCATCCGGCACAACGTTCGGATCTGCAGAATAGACTGCATCCACATTCTTCGCAAGCAGCAGCACATCCGCGTGCGTTTCCGCAGCCTTGAGCGCTGCCGCCGTGTCTGTGGAAAAAAACGGCAGCCCTGAGCCGCACGCAAACAGCACCACCTTGCCCGCAGCGAACGCTTCTTCCGCGCGCTGGGAAGTGAACGTGTCGCAAACGCGCTCCATCGGAAGGCTTGAAAGCACCTTGCACGGGACGCCAAGTCCCCGGAGCGCCGCTTCCATCGCAAGGGAGTTGATGGCCGTTGCAAGCATACCCATTTGATCCGCCTTATTGCGGTCCATATCGCCTGCGCTGCGGCCGCGCCAAATATTGCCGCCGCCGATTGTCACGCCAACCTGCACCCCTGCGTCATTGAGCGTTTTTATGTCCGCTGCGATGCGTTCCACCGCCTCAAAATCCACCGTATCACTACCACCCATAGCCTCACCGCTGAGTTTGAGTGAAACGCGTTTATATTTCAGTTCCATTCCTATTCTGTCCTTCCTGGCCGGCGCTTGCATGTTGCATCCACAATTTCAGTTTTTGATACAAAAAAGGGGAACATGTTGGATGTTCCCCCATTTTCGGTTTTATTTGTTCATTTGACCCATAACTTCTTCCGCGAAGTTATCCTGACGTTTTTGGAGGCCTTCGCCCATTTCAAAGCGATAGAAGCGGACGATTTCAAGGCCGCCGTTCGCCTTGAGCATGGTGCGGATGTTCTGATCCTGATCCTTCACAAAGGGCTGCTCAAGCAGGCAGACTTCCTTGTAGTATTTCTCGATGCGGCCTTCCACCATCTTTTCGATGATGTTGGCGGGCTTCGGCTTAGGCTCGTTCATAGCCTGCTCACGGAGGATCTTCTTCTCATGCTCAATGTCCTCCTGGTTGCAGTCTTCCTTGGAAATGCAAACCGGTTTGGCTGCTGCAATATGCATCGCAACATCGTGAATCGCGGCCTCATGGCCCGCAACATCGCCGGCTACCTCAACCAACACGCCAATTTTGCCGCCGAGGTGAATATAGGTATCCACGCAGCCGTTTGCAGCTTCCACGCGTGCAAAGCGGCGAATGGTGATCTTCTCACCGATCTTGGCAACAGCGCGGGTAATCATCTCGGCAACGGTGCCGTTCCCGCAGTCTGCCGCCATCAGGGCATCCACGTCCGCAGGGTTCTTTTCGGCAACAAGCTTCGCAACGTTTGCCACAAGCGCCTTGAAGTCATCCGTCTTGGCAACGAAGTCCGTCTCGCAGTTCACTTCAACGATCACGCCCAGCTTCGCATCCTGGGAAACATAGTTCGAAACGATGCCTTCCGCAGCGATACGGGCAGCCTTCTTGGCGGAGGCGGCAAGGCTCTTCTCGCGCAGATAATCCATGGCCTTATCCATATCGCCGTTGCACTCGGTAAGGGCCTTCTTGCAGTCCATCATGCCGGCGCCGCTCATCTCGCGCAGCGACATTACATCCTTGGCTGTAAACATAATCTATTTCTCCTTCCGAATCAAAGTCGTCAATTAAAACTCGTCTTCCGCTTCAGCGGCAGGAGCTTCTTCATCCGCCATCTGCTCACCCTGCTTGCCTTCGAGCACCGCATCCGCCATCTTGGAAGCGATGAGTTTAACCGCACGGATGGCGTCGTCGTTGCCGGGGATCGGGTAGTCCGCTTCGTCAGGGTCGCAGTTGGTATCGACGATGGCCACCACCGGGATACCGAGGGTCTGCGCTTCAAGAATTGCGATGTGCTCTTTACGCGGGTCAACCACGAAGAGCGCGCCGGGCAGCTTCTTCATGTCCTTGATGCCGCCGAGGTTCTTTTCAAGCTTTTCCTGCTCCGCCTTAAGCTTGATGACTTCCTTCTTGGGAAGGAACGCGAAATCGCCGTCCGCCTCCATCTTTTCGATCTTGCGCAGCTGTGCGATGCGTCCCTGGATCGTCTTGAAGTTGGTGAGCATGCCGCCCAGCCAACGCTGGTTGACATAGAACATTTCGCAGCGCTTCGCTTCCTGCTCGATGGATTCCTGCGCCTGCTTCTTGGTGCCGACGAACAGGATGCTCTTGCCATCCATGGCAAGATCGCGCACGAAGTAATACGCTTCGTCGATCTTCTTAACGGTTTTCTGCAGATCGATGATGTAGATGCCGTTGCGCTCGGTGAAGATGTATTCCTTCATCTTCGGGTTCCAGCGGCGGGTCTGGTGGCCGAAATGGACACCGGCTTCAAGCAGTTGTTTCATGGAAATCACAGACATGGGTAATATACCTCCTCGTTTTTTCCTCCCCGCACATCCTCCCGCAAGAGAGCCGCTTCCGCGGCACGAGCCTTGCAGTCCGCGCGGGTGCGTATTTGAATTTTACGCGGGCGCACCGTTTCCACGCAATGCACCATCGGTGATTATAGCACGAAAAAGGCCGGAACGCAAGCGTTTTTGCTGCGTTCCGGCCGAAATTCGCGCCCTATTCCACCTCGCCGAACATGCATGCTTCCGCGTCCATGCGGAAACGCTTGCCAAGCGGCAGGGACATCGTGGGCGTGCAGTGGCCGCAGCGCACCCCTTTGATGGTGGGTTTTCCGGCGGGCTTCACGATCTCATCGATCAGCACATCAAGCGAAAGCGTCTTTTCATCCGGTTTCGGGTCGCAGTCGGAAAAATCTCCGATGAGAATGCCCGCACAATCCGCAAACTTCCCGGCGTTGCGCAGCTGCGTCAGCATACTGTCGATGCGGTACGGCCGTTCGCCGACATCCTCGAAAAAGAGAATCTTTCCATGCGTGTCAATCTCCCACGGCGTGCCGAGCGAAGCTGCGAGCAACGAAAGGTTCCCGCCGCAGAGCATGCCTTCCGCCGTTCCGGGCACAAGCGTTTCCCGCAGGTAGCCTTCGGGATTTTGATAATTCGCTTCCGTGCCGAACAGCATCGCTTCTGCACAGGCAAGCGTATACGCATCCGGTTCGTGGAGCGCACAGGCCATGGGCATGTGGTAGGTCACAAACCCACAGCGCTGGTTGAACGCCGTGTGATAGGCGGTAATGTCGCTGTATCCGCCGAAAAACTTAGGGTTCTTTGCGATCATATCGTAATCCAGCAGCGGGAGTACCCGGTGTCCGCCATAACCGCCGCGCGTTGCGAGGATGCCGTCGATACTCTTGTCAGCGAACGCAGCGTTGATGTCCTGCGCGCGCACAGCATCCGTGCCTGCGAAATAGCCGTGCATGGAACGCGCGCTCTCATATACCACGGGTTCAAGTCCAAGCCGCTTCATAGCCTCCACGCCTTCCACAAGGCGTTCTGCCGTGACGGAACTTGACGGGCCGACGATTGCAATGCGCGCCCCCTTGAACAGCTTCGGTGCAAACATGTTTATTCTTCCTCCTCATCCAACTCGTCCATCAGTTCCAAGAACCGGCCGAACACCTCGTCCAGCAGCACTTCGTTCTCCACCGGCTGGTATGTATCGCCATCCTCGCCGCGCACGATGTGCATGAGCACAATCTCCGCTTCTTCTTCTTCCTCTTCCGGCTGCTCTGCACCTTCCTCAATCGGTTCAAGCGCAACATAGCGTTCGCCCTCATAAAGGAACGTCAGGATATGCGAGAAGCGCGCCTCCTCGCCGTTTTCATCCAGCAAAATAACCTCGTCAAACCGTTCTTCCATGCCGTTCTCCTATTGTTCAGAGTTTTGGGTTCCCGTCCAAATAGCCCTGCAAAATGATGGTTGCCGCAAGCTTGTCCACCACCTTGCGCCGTTTTTGCCAGTTCATTTCCGCCTCGCAAAGCACGCGTTCCGCAGAAACGGTGCTCAAGCGTTCATCATAAAACACATGCTCGCCATCCCACTCTGCAAGAACCGCATCTGCAAACGCGCGCACCTTTTCAGACTGAAAGCCATAGCTGCCATCCATGTTGCGCGGCATTCCGAACAGCAGGCGAACGGGGCGGTATTTTTCCGCGACAGAGCGGATATATGCCGCATCCTTCTCCAAATCGCCTGTGCGCGTATACGTTTCGATCCCCTGTGCAGTAATGCCGAGCGCATCGCTTACCGCAAGGCCAATGCGTCTGTCGCCCACATCCAGCGCCAATACTCTCTGCATGCCGTTACCGCTCCATGCCCGATTGGTCCTGGTGCTCCGGTGCATTTACATAAAAACGCACAAGCTCCTCCAACAGCTCGTCCCGTTCCAACATGCGGATCAGATAGCGCGCGTTATTGTAGCTGGTAATATACGTCGGGTCTCCCGAAATCAGATATCCTACAATTTGATTAATTGGGTCGTACCCTTTTTCTTTCATGGCGGCATAGACGCGCATGAGCACTTCGTTTGCGGTGTTTTTCTCCCGCGGGATGCGGAATTGCATGGTTTCGTTTGTGTTATCCGTCATCTCGTACCTCCATGTTGCTTGACATATTTTTCATGCGTTCATTATAGCGTATTCCAGCACAAAATACAAATGCGGATGACGCCGGGGCCATCCGCATTTTTCTGCAAAGCAAGGCGTTTAACCGAACAGGTTGCCGATCTGCCCCACCGCACGCCTGCCGCAGCGCAGCGCGCGCCTGGAATCGCGCATCATGCGTCTCGAAACGTCCGGATACATCGCGATAACGCCTGCCGTAGCCATTGCCATGCCTGCCGCGATTCCGATTACAAAGGTTGCCGCTTTCATTTTGCTCACTCCTTTCAAGCTCTATATGCGGTTAGTTTCTCCGGCTTACAGCGAAAAAGCGATGGGAGTTTTTGTTATGCAGCATTGCAGTTCCCGTCTGATTCAATATTTTTAATAAAACGGAAAGCTGTCCGCATGGGGCGTTCAGGCAATGCTACCATTCCCCCTGATACCATCATGCGGGCAGCTTTTTTTGATTTTTCCGGATCGTTTTACAGAAGGCCGATCAGGTAAAAGGAGACCGTCAATCCTGAAAACACAATCGAAACCGTAGAACAGAGTTTAATCAGGATGTTAAGCGACGGGCCTGCGGTATCTTTAAAAGGATCGCCTACGGTATCGCCCACAACCGCGGCCTTATGCTGTTTGGAGCCTTTTCCGCCATGATGGCCGCTTTCAATATATTTTTTTGCATTGTCCCAGGCGCCGCCGGCATTGGACATAAAGACTGCAAGCGCAAACCCGGTCACAGATACGCCGCCCAAAAAACCGACCACACCCGTTGGCCCAAGCGTGAGGCCCGTCACGATGGGGACGACAATTGCAAGCAGCGCCGGGGCAACCATTTCGCGCAGGGCTCCTTTTGTGCAGAGTGAAACGCAGGAAGCATAATCCGGATCCGCCTTATGCTCCATGATGCCCGCAATTTCGCGGAACTGCCGCCGCACCTCCACTACGATGGACTCCGCGGCGCGCTGTACCGCCCCCATCGTGAATGCTGAGAATACGAACGTCAGCATAGCGCCAATAAACATGCCTACAAGAACCGTAGGGCTTGTGAGCGTGAAGTTCAATACTTCCACGGTGCGTGCCTGTACGATGTCGACATAGGATACAAGCAGCGCAAGCGCCGTCAGCGAAGCAGAACCGATCGCAAACCCTTTGCCGGTAGCTGCGGTTGTGTTGCCAAGCGAATCCAGCGCATCGGTGCGGCGGCGGACATCCTCCGGCATTCCGCTCATCTGTGCGATGCCGCCGGCGTTATCTGCAACAGGGCCATATGCGTCCGTTGCAAGCGTAATTCCCAAAGTGGAAAGCATACCCACACCCGCAACGCCAATGCCATACAGGCCACGGTTAAACGCCTCTGTAAACGCGCCGGCCTGATCCACAATCGTTGTGCTGCCACCGGCTGCAAAGTAACTGATGATCACGGCTGCGGCAACAATGAGAATGGAGGCCATTGTGGATTTCAAGCCCAAAGAAATGCCTCCGATGATGATCGTGGCCGAGCCGGTCTCCGATGCGGCCGCAAGATCCTGGGTGGGCTTGTAGGTGTCGGACGTATAGTATTCTGTGAAATAACCGATCGCACAGCCTCCGGCGAGGCCGCAAAGGATTGCGATATACACGCCCCAATTTCCAAGGATAAAATAGGTCAACGGCGCAGCAAAAATCGCAGAAAGGATCGCAGCGCTATAAGTTCCCGTGCGAAGGCTTCTGAGCAGAGCCTTCTGCGAAGCGTGTTCTTTTGTTTTCACCAAGAAAGACCCAATAATTGAGCAGAGGATCCCGCAGACAGCCAGTGCAACAGGCAGCAGCAAACCGCCCCAACCATATCCGCCAACGGCGCCAAGCGCAAACGTTGCCAAAATCGATCCGACATAGGATTCGTATAAATCCGCCCCCATTCCGGCCACATCGCCAACATTATCGCCTACGTTATCCGCAATCGTGGCAGGGTTGCGCGGGTCGTCCTCCGGAATGCCCGCTTCAACTTTACCGACCAAATCGGCTCCAACATCCGCTGCCTTGGTGTAGATGCCGCCCCCCACACGGGCAAAAAGCGCCATGAAGGAAGCGCCCATTCCGTTCATGACCATGATATTTCCCAACTGAATCGGATCATCAATTCCAAAAATGCCGTGGAGAATATAAAACCAAAGCGTAATATCAAGAATTCCGAGGCCGACCACCGTAAATCCCATTACGGAACCGGAAGAAAAAGCAACTCGAAGGCCATGATCCAAGCTTTCTGAAGCAGCATGTGCAGTACGCGCGTTGGAATTCGTTGCGATCTTCATGCCGATGTACCCTGCCAGCATGGACCAAATTCCGCCCGTGAGGAAAGCAAATGGGGTGAATTTTGAAAGAATTTTTCCATCGCCTGCAAAAGCGATCACGACCAAAATAATAAAAACAACAGCAAACACTTTTGATACCGTTGTGTACTGTTGCTTCAAATATGCGTTTGCGCCTGCGCGAATACTTCCCGCAATTTTGCGCATCTTTTCGTTTCCTTCCGAGTAAGAGAGAACCTTTTTTGCCTGAAGAACAGCAAAAAGGCCGGCGACAAGTGCTCCGGCAAAACCAATCCAGAACAAGTTTTCCATTCTTTGAATGCTCCTTAATAGTTCATGATGGGAACGCTCCACTATTCTAGCACAAGAATATATTTTTTCAAGTGCAATCTCAATCAATAATTATATTTAAGTTTTTATATATAATTTATTCTTATATCATGCATTGAATAATTCATTTTATTGGCTCCGATGTTCTTACACTGCCCTACAATACACAAAAGCTAAAAATGTTTTATTGGTCCCTTGTCCTACTTCGATATTTAAGAATTCCATCCTTGTGTTACTGCAAATTCGGTTTATTGTTCAGGTCAATCTTTGCATGTTGCAAGAAAACTCCTTGCAATATGCAGAACAATTGAGCCGCACACAAAACAGCAACTGCCAATTTTTTCGAAAAAACGACGAATACATTTGTGGTTTTCAAGAAAATGCACCTTGGGCAATGCAATATTGTTCGCGCAAAATTGCTTATTGACTTTGCAAATGATATCATTTTTTATAATACCCAATAGATTTTATCAATAATATAGGGAACAACAAAAAGCAGCGGGATTACCTCGCTGCTTTTGGGCATGCCTTCAAGCTCGCTGACTTTCGATGCTTTCATCGCCATTGCCTTAGATGCTTTTCTCTACAGCTGACTTTATTTTGCCTTGGAATGCTATGCTTCCGCTATTCCTTCATAAGCTGTGTGATTATGTTGTAGAAACGATCCGCATCCCATGCGGCTCGGCCAATAAACAGACCGTCTACTCTGGATTGTTCCAAGTAAAGCTGCGCATTTGTCTCATTAACACTCCCACCAAATAATACAGGTACCATGCAACCGGGGAACAGTGTCTGTATTGCCTTCCGAATAGAAACCATACGCGCTGCAACATAATCTGGGGCCGCCACTTCCCCCGCCATGCCTATAGCCCATACCGGTTCGTAAGCAACAAGCAGTTTTTCCACATTTTCCTTAAGAACGTTTTTCAAACCTATTTTGATCTGCATGGATAATACTTCATCTGACACCCCATTCTCTTTGTCGAACGCCGTTTCACCTACGCACAATAAGGCCGTAAACCCATGCTTGATTGCAGCATCCACCTTATGCTGTATCATTTCATTCGTTTCTCCGAACTTATGTCTGCGCTCGCTATGTCCTATTTCTACAATGCTTATCCCGAATTCCTCTAACATTCGGGGTGAAACTTCCCCGGTATATTCCCCTTGTTCTTCCCAATGCATATTCTGCGCACCGATTTCGATTTTTATCGTTTCGTGCATGGTTCTTATCCCTGGGATCGCTGTGAAAGACGGAATTACAAACAACCTTAGTTGTTCGTGGTTAAGCTTCCCAGTTAGCTCATTCAATCGACTTATATAGGAGCGTGTCTGGGCAAAGTTCATAAACATTTTCAGGTTTGTTCCGAGAATCAGTTCTTTCATATCGCTTACTTCCGATGACATTCATCAATATCTCTCATTGCCTGCACTTTCGGAGTTGATTTTCCATCCACAAACTCCAATGGAAGCCATTCTGCTACAATCTTCTTAGCCAATTCCACACCAATCACTCTTGCACCCATGCAAAGTACGTTGGCATTATTGCTTAACTTTGCACGCTCAGCTGAAAACGAATCATGGCATACTGCGGCGAATATACCCGGCAGTTTATTGGCCGTCATTGCCATGCCAATACCGGTACCGCAAAGAAGAATGCCCAGTTTGCTATAATCGGAATCGATAATGCGTTGGCATAGCCGGTCTGCAATAATTGGATATAATGTCTGATCTGAAACATCATCTACTCCCACATCCTCCACGGTATAGCCCATGCCCTGCGCAATTCCCATTATTGTTTTTTTGAGTTCTACAGCTGCGTTATCGCAGCCGATAACCACACTTCTTTTTTTCATTTGATAACCTCTTTCTAATCAACTCCGTTAAATTGAAAACGGATTTTCGTTTTCGTAAAGCATGCGATCCATAACGTTATGGTCTATTTCATTTACTTGCAGCATGCGCAACGCTTCAAATATTGTTTTCCCATAATGTCCAAAGACTACAACTGCATGGTGGGGGTAGCGCTTAGCAAGCAGGACATTGCGGTAAAAACGATCCAGTCCCTTTATTCCGATTACCCCAATGCCGCCAAAAGAGCAAGGGGCAATCGGCAGTACCTCACCCTGCGCAATATATGAGGACAAATGCCCGTCCGCACTGGCTTGAAGGCGAAAGAGTGTGATGTCACCATCCACCAGCGCACCTTCCAGCGTTCCCCGCGAAAGATTCGGTTTTCCAGAGGCTTCATTTTCCCGATGCATGATAAGCTGGTACTTCATATCAGCTTGTTTCAAGTAGCATATGGGCGTATTTCCACAGTGAAACCCCATAAATACTTCTCGTTGACTATAGCCCTTTTTCTGAGCCTTATCTGCGGAGCAGAACATCTCTTTGGGTACAGTATTGTTTATGTCAAGCAGCGTGACAGGAGTTCCGCTTACGCAGTTAGCAAAGTATTCTGACAGAGCGCCGTAAATGTCTACCTCGCATGCAATGGGAATTCCCCGCCTTGCCATCCGACTGTTTACATAACATGGAACGAATTTAAAGCTACGTTGGAACGCCGGCCAACATTTGTTGGCGAACGCCACATATTGGGCAGCTCCCTTGTGCTCCTCCATCCAATCCAAAAGGGTGAGCTCAAACTGCGCCAACTGAGGCAATAGATCGGGCATGTGATTGCCCGTTCCGAGCTCGCAAGCCATATCTTTAACCACGGCTCCAATCCGCGGATCATTCGCATGTTTATCAAAAGCAAGCAAAAGATCGAGTTCTGAGTTTTCCTCGATGTTCACGCCAAGGCGGTATAATGGTGCAATGGGAGCATTACAGGCAAAAAAGTCCTGCGGTCTTGGACCGAATGTAATAATTTTTAGATGCCTGACTCCTAAATACGTGCGCGCAATCGGCACAAATTCAGCAATCATTTCTGCAACTTCGCCAGCATCGCCTACGGGATATGTTGGTAAATACGGTGTTAAGCCACGAAGCCCAAGATTATAGCATGCATTGAGCAACCCGCAAAATGCATCTCCTCTGTCACTTTTCAAAACAGCAATACGTTCTTCTGCTGCAGCGGCAAACATCACAGGCCCATCAAAGCGTTCTGCGAGCAGTGTTTCAGGTGCTTCCGGGCCAAAGTTTCCGAGATAAATCACCAGTGCATTTACGCCAGCAGCCCTGAGCGTATCTATGGCATGCACAACGTCTCTTTCGTTTTCGACAACATCTTCTACGCGAAAAATATTACCATACTTGCCGTATTCATCTACCACCGCTTTGCATCTAGTGTAAGATAATTCTTTGGGGAAGCAATCGCGGGAAACCGCTACTATTCCGAGTTTTACTTCTGGCAGATTGCTGTTGTACATATCAATAACCTCCGCTTTACAGTGTGCTTATGAATTGATGCATGGCGCTAAAAATCAGCCAAACTGAAGTGGCACCGGCATCCTGATAACCGATACTGCGCTCCATAAGAGATTTTGCGCGGCCAAACTTAGCCACATAATTTTTAGTAGATTCCATTCCAACCTGTGCGGCAGATTCCGCTGCCTGTAGTCCCACAAGCATATCATCGTCTGCGTGGGCGGCTATGGCCTCAACTGCGGGGCATAAAGCATCAAGCATAGTCTTGTCCCCCTGCTGGGCCTTGCCACGTTTCATGATTTGTTCCTTTGCTTTATTCAACACACGGTATAAAATAGGAAGAGTGAGCTCAGTTTCCCCCTTCGCTTCGCTCGCTCCGCCGAAAAACATGGTAGCGAATATTACCCCGGACGCCCCTCCCATGCAGTTGAGCATAGTCATGCCCACCGTTTGGAATAAGCCAGCTACGTCCTGAGCGGCTGCTATCTTTAGCTGTGCAGCTGCCTTTTCCATGCCTAGAGACATTCCTGTACCATGGTCTCCATCGCCGATTGCGCTATCCACTTTTGTGAGCAATGGTTCGTTTTCAATTATGGACTGTGCAACAAATATGAGCATTTCCTTTACTTGTTCAAGCGTAATACTTTTCATATTTTCTTCTCCATCAGTCTATTGCTTTAGAATAATAAGCCGAATGGCAGGGTTCATCATAAAACCGCTTCAATTCTGCATCAAGCTTGAGAATCGTAATGGAAAAGCCCCCCATGTCCTGGCAGGTACACCAACTTTTTATCTCACCATCATGTACCTTTATTTTTTCTGCATTTAACAATTCGTAAAGCTTCCTATATACTATTGAAAGCTCCATTAGGGTTGTTGATCCGAGGCCATTGACAAGTGCACACACCGTATCGCCTGCTTTTAGGGCGTAGTCCGCCTTGAGGGCAGTATACATATATTCAACAAGTTCGTCGGCCTTTGCCATCTGGGTCCGCTGTATCCCCTTCTCGCCGTGCAACCCCATTCCATATTCAATTTCGTTTTCGCCCAGTTCAAACATTGCTTCCTTTCGCCCAGGCGCAGTGCCGGGTTGTGTAGCAATACCGAGCGATCTGATCTGATCTCTAGCTTTTTCTGCAATTCGGACAACTTCTTCGAGCGGAAGCCCTGCATCGCAGGCAGCACCGGCAATTTTGATTACAAAAGCATCTCCTGCAATTCCACGGCGATCCTCCATTCTGTCAATAGGCGCAGAAGCACAGTCATCGTAAACGCGCACATGAGCTGTCTGTATACCGGCTATCTCGCAAAGTTCTTCGGCAACATCGAAGTTCATATTGTCTCCGGCATAATTTCCATATATAAATAAGACTCCGTTCCCGTTGTGTACTCGCTGCACAGTCTGAAAAATAACGTTGGGGTTGGGTGCCGCAAAAATATTGCCACATACGGCTGCATCCGCCAGTCCACTACCAACAAATCCTCCAAACAGTGGCTCATGCCCACTCCCACCTCCTATAACCAATGTGACGCCCTTTTTCCTGCGTTTTTTTGCAACCACACAACTATCCATGCCGCAGTTTTCATAAAGATCGGAATATGCAGCGAGATACCCTTCTAACATCTCCTGTACACAATTCCTATCATCGTTAATGATTTTTTTCATCATATCTCTCCGATCGTCATCTTGAGGTAACCATAGCTGTCAGTATTTGACGTGCATAATATTGAAAAAAATCAAGCCGGCATAGCCGCAGCGGCAATGCCGGCTTATTGTTCAACCCATCACATTATACACATGTGAAGTTTCACTCGCCCTTAGGTACAACCCAAGCAATGTGAGGGTTGCCTGCAGGCTGTGCTTCAAGGTTGGTCAACGTGGAACGAATGCCATAAGTATACGTGCCGCAGGCTACAGGTATCCACGGGAGTTCCTGACGCAAAATGCTCTGCACCTTCTCATAGCATTCCTGACGGAAAGCAGGGTCAGATGAGGTTCTTGCTGCGTCAATGGCCTCGTCGTATTCGGGGTTCTTATAACCCTGCTTGTTACGTGTGTAGTCAAGCTTGGAGTAGAACATATCGTGCATATAGTCGCCATCATCACCTGCAGAAACAAAGCCAAGGAAAAATACGTCTTGTTCGCCAGCAGCAAGCTTTTCAAGGTAGCTGCCGAACTCCATTATCTGCACATTGGCAGTTATACCGATTTCCTTCCATGCATTTTGAACCATTTCGCACATGTCAATACGGGACTGGTTCTCGTTTGCCCACAGGTTAATTTCGAAGCCATCTGCATATCCAGCCTCGGCAAGCAAAGCCTTGGCTTTTTCGACATCATAGGTATATGTTTCATCCTCTGATGCCGGAGGCACGTAGCAGGACAAGGACGTGGTGTAAGGGCCATCGGCCAGGGTTGCTGTTCCAGAGTAAGCAATCTCAATCATAGAACCGAGATCCAGTGCATAACGAAGCGCTTTACGGACGCGCACATCTGCAAGAGGGCCTTCCTTACCGCAGTTTATGCCCATGTACTGCATGGTGTAGCTTGGGATAGTCAGAAGATCGACAGCATCCACGCTTTTGAGTGCTTCAAGCTGCGCACCGGGGACATCGATGCAAATATCTATGTCACCAGACTCAAGGGACAATGCGCGCGTAGTATCATCGGTAATATTACGGATTACAAGTTTATCGAAATACGGTTGTTCGCCCCAATAGTTCTCATTGCGTTCAAGAACGATCCGGTCGCCGGCGACCCATTCCACAAACTTGTATGGGCCGGTAGCACCAACAGGGTTACGAGCATACTCTTCCAGAGTAGTGCTTTCAACAGCCTTTTGGCTTACCATGAGTGCAGCGTTGTTGGTGAGATAATCCAGCATAGGGCCAAAAGGCTCCTTGGTAGCTATATCGATGGTGTAATCATCCACAACTTTGGTAGATTCTCCATCAAATACACCCCAGCAATAGGACTTAAGAGCGCTTTCAATACCACGTTGAACAGTGAAATAGACATCATGCGCAGTAAAAGGATCTCCAGCGTGGCTCACAATGTTCTGGCGTATATGGAAGCGGATAGTCCTCTCGTCAATCTGCTCCCAACTTTCGGCCAGCATGGGCTTAAATTCGCCAGTTGCACTGTCTTTGTAAAGCAAGGTCTCATAAAGCTGGAAAACGGCAAAGGTGCTAGGCTGGTCGTTCTGCATCTGAGGATCCAAGCAAGTGGGCTCACCACGGCTTGCAACCGTAAGTGTACCTTCAACGGCGGTTACAGGCATCCCTGAGGGAGGTGTATTCACGACCGCTTCGGGGGAGGCATCGACTTGTGGAGTCTGCTCAGCGGAAGGCTGTACATTGGGTTCCGTCGTGGTGGGTTCGTTGCTTGTTTGGCATGCTGAAATGGAAACAAACATTGCCAGCACAAGCAAAAGTGCCAAAAACTTCTTCATATTCTTCCTCCGTTTTTGTATTCACAGCCGAATTTTACCGGCATTGTGTCAGGAACGAGTACGCTTATCTACCATTGCGGCCAAGTATCCAAAAGCTGACCACCATTGTTTGTCACCAGCCTGCAGAATCTTCTCAATCATTTGATTGGATTTAGCCACATCGCCCATAATATAATAGTAGTTTGAAACCCCGTAATAACGAGTAATCACCTGTAAGTCATCATCATTCTCAGAGAACAGGTCTTCAGGCTTTAAAATCCCCTTATACATCAGTAACCTGTTGTAATATGCCGTATTCTCCTTTGGATCCATATTTTCAGTAATACGCGCCAGTACCGCATCCGCAGTATCTTTGTGTCCGCTACGCATCAGCGTCATCCAATACCAGTCGCTTACGGCAATCAGTTTATCCTCTGCTTCCGACATCTCATAACATACCTTATAGGCTTTAAGTGCCTTTTCATAATTACCCAAAAGGTAATAAGAAAGGCCAAGATGATACCACACATCCCAGTTGTCTGGAATCAAGCGGGAGGCAATGGTGAAGTCTGCACAGGCCTCGTCGAATTCCCAACAGGAGAGATGCCTATGGGCACGGTGCCGGTAAAGGATGCCACAGAATGGATCTACTGCAATCGCCTTGGAAAACCACTCTACCGCTTCACGCATCAGCCTCATGTCAGCAAGCGCAAGGCCGCGCTTCATCAGCAGGTCTACCTGATCCGGGTTTTCTTTGAGCTGTTCGTCGATTGCCTTTACTTTTTCCGACAGTTCGATGTCCGTTCTTTGAGGATTGGCTACCTGATGTTCTTTGAGAATCATGTTGTTTCCTTTCTTTTGTGTATAATGTCAGCTGTCAGGCCTTCCAGTTTTTCAGATCACGTTCAGCAGCCTGCTCGGCGAAACCCGACCAAAGCGTACCACGCTCACAAATTCGTTCCATCAAATTCTTTGCCTTTTCTTTCTCTCCCCGGAACAGATAGAGTCGCGCAATTCCGTAACAATACGTTGCAAACATATGATCATCGAGCGTTTCAGCTTTTTTAATTACCTCTTCTGGCGAGAGCACTCCTTTATATGCCAACACCCGATCATAATATCCGGCGCTATCTCCAGCCTCAAGGCCTTCTCCAATTTCCTGAAGCAAAGATTCCCCTTCGGAGCTTCTTCCGAGTATATTCAGCGTCATATAGAACCAGTCTGTAGGGGCAATTTTTCTCTCAGGGGTATGAGATACCTTCATGCAGTTTGCATATGTCTCCGCCGCACGTTCGTAGTTCTCCATAAGGAAATATGACAGAGCCAAATGGTACCAACAATCCCAGTTGTCTGGCTCCAACCGCAGTGCGAGCTCAAAGTCTGCAGCCGCCTCCCTGTACCGCCGTACGTTGACATATGCATGTCCACGGTGACGGTAGAGAGGAACATAAAATGGTGCATGGGTTAGTCCTTCGGAATAAGCTTCAATGGCTTCAATCATCAGCATCTGTCCACGTAGAGAAATTCCCAATTGTACATAAAGCGATGCATTCTCCGGGTTAGCGCGTACATCTTCTATCAGCTTTTTTACTGCGTCGCTCAGCTCGACCTCTGTTTCATGGGTAAATATCTGGTTTTCCTTGGTAGCACTTTGCATGTTCTTCTCCTTTTTAATGACTCACTTATTGTTAACAGCGTGGCATGCCACAAAGTGTCCCGGAGCTACCTCGCTTAACTGCGGATCAACCTTAAAACACTCTTCAGTGGCATTTGTGCATCTCTGAGCAAAACGACAACCGGGCTTCGGGTTAATTGGAGACGAAAGCTCCCCCTGAAGCAAAATACGATTTCGTGGCGCATCCGGATCGGGAATAGGTATTGCAGAAAGCAGTGCTTTCGTATAAGGATGCAGCGTGTTGTCAAACAGTTCATCCACATCGCTGATTTCCATTACCCGGCCGAGATACATCACGCAAATCCTGTTGGAAATATGTTTTACCACGGATAAGTCATGTGTAATAAACAGGTAAGTCAGGTTCATGCTCTCCTGAAGATCCTGCATAAGGTTGAGGATCTGCGCCTGAATCGAGACATCCAGCGCGGAGACAGGCTCGTCGCAAACTATAAACTTAGGCTTGAGTGCAAGCGCGCGGGCAACGCCTATGCGCTGACGCCTACCTCCATCAAGTTCATGAGGGTAAGAGCGCTTTAACCTGGAAGCGAGTCCAACTACATCCATCAATTCCTCAACCCGGGCATCCAATTGCGCGGAGCTGTCGCATTCTTGGTAAATTCTCAGCGGTTCCGCAATGATATCTTCCAAAGTCATGCGGGGATTCAGCGACGAAAAGGGATCTTGAAAAATAATCTGCATATCCCGCCGCAGTGCTTTCAGTTTTGCACCGCTGGCAGTAGTTATGTCCTCGCCGTTAAAAAAAATCTTTCCATCGGAAGGTTCCAATAGGTGCAGAATAGTTCTTCCAAGGGTAGACTTTCCGCAACCGGATTCACCAACAACACCAAGAGTTTCGCCGGCGTTAATCGAAAAGCTCACATCGTCTACAGCATGGAGCCACCCGTCTGGAGTTTTAAAATATTTTTTTAGATTGTCAACCTTTAGCATTGTTCCCATATCAGTTATCCTCTTTCTGGTATTGCATGCACTTTACAAAGTGCCCGGGAGTAACCTCTACAGTCCCAGATTCATGTTTGCGGCATTTTTCGGAAGCATAATCACATCTATCGTAAAAGCTGCAATATTCCGGCAATGCGCTTGGATCGGGCATCAATCCTTTGATAGGATGGAGCCTACGCATTTTCCTATCAACACTCGGCAATGAGCCAAACAACCCTTTCGTATATGGATGAAGCGAATTTTTAAACACATCACGCAACGGGCCAAATTCTACGATTTCACCTGCATATATGATGCCCACCTTGTCACACGTCTCCGCCACAACACCAAGGTCATGCGTAATAAGCAGCATCGAAGTATTATACTCCTTCTGGAGTTCGCGGATCCTTTCAAGCACCTGCGCTTGTATGGTTACATCCAAAGCCGTGGTAGGCTCATCCGCAATCAGCAGTTTCGGATTACATGCAAGAGCCATCGCAATAACAACCCGTTGCTTCATACCGCCAGAAAACTGGTGCGGGTAGTCAGAATAACGTTGCTTTGTAATGCCGACCATCTCAAGCATTTTTTGCGCTTTAAGCGCGGCTTCCTGTCTTGAAAGCTTATAGTGCAACCGAATAACTTCGCTGATCTGGTCTCCTACCGGAATAACTGGGTTAAGCGAAGTCATCGGATCCTGAAAGATCATTGAAATGCTGTTGCCGCGGATCTTTCTCATGGCGTGTTCGCTCTTTTTGATCAGATCCTCGCCTTCAAAAATAATCTCTCCATCTATAATCCTGCCGGGAGGGGACTGTATAAGGCGCATGATGCCCAAGGCAGTAGTAGTTTTTCCAGCGCCGGTTTCCCCAACAAGGCCTACTGCTTCAGATTCAAGGATATCAAAGCTAACGCCGTTGACGGCTTCTACAACCGCATTCTCTGTTTCATAATGAATTACGAGATCTTTTACGCTTAATATCTTTTTCTTTTCCATCTTCTGTCACCTTTTCATCTTAGGATCAAGCGCATCTCTGAGCCCATCTCCTAAAAGATTGAGCGCAAAGACAGACAGCATTATGGTAAGTCCCGGGAAGGTTACGATATTCCAGTTTGTGCGGATATATTGCTTTCCAGCGCTGAGCATAGCCCCCCATTCCGGCGTTGGAGGCTGCACGCCAAGGCCTATGAAACTCAATCCAGCAGCAGAGATGATAGCACCGGCAACGCCCAATGTGGCCTGGACGATGATCGGCGCAAGCGCATTGGGAATCAAATGCTTAAATATGATGCGCCTGTCATTGGAACCGATTGCCCTAGCCGCTTCTATATATTCAAGATCTTTTACCGTTAAGATAGACGCCCTTGTAACACGAGCATAATTCGGTATGCTGCCAAACGCAATGGCGACAATTACATTCAGCATGCTGGGGCCCAATGCCGCAGCTATTGCAATCGCTAGGAGAAAACTCGGCAATGCAATCAGTATATCCATGATGCGCATTATGATATTGTCTGTTTTTCCGCTGTAAAATGCCGCAGCAGCACCCAACAGACCGCCCACAACAAGCCCAAGGGTTACTGAACAAAGGCCGATAACCAAAGAAATACGTGAGCCATAGATAATTCTTGTCAAAATATCACGGCCAAGGTTATCAGTTCCGAAAGGATGTTTCCAATTTGGGAATTGAAAAGCCTCAGCATAATTCTGATCGTCATAGCCCGAACCCGTGAGGAGTCTTGGGCAGAGAGCGCATACGCAGAAAAGAAAAAGAATGATCATTCCCGCCACCGCCATTTTATTGCGTTTTAACCGCACCCATATTTCTATCCACGGACCAGTTTTCTGCACTTTCCCTTTTTGTTTTTCTTTCTTTTTCGCAAGTTGTACAGAGTATGGTGTTACACGTTTAGGCATTTAGGCTACCTCCTTTTCCGATTCTTTCTCGTCATATATGTTATCCCTCTTTTTATAAATGGACTTCAAGCGCGGATCAATGAAGGAATACAGAACATCTACAAGCAGATTAACAATACTAGAAATAACTGCCATAATAAGAACGCCGCCTTGCACTATGGGGTAGTCCCTTGCTTTAATTGCATCCACCATAAACTTACCAACGCCTGGAATGGCAAATACTGTTTCTGTCAAAACTGCACCACCCAACAGACCGCCAAATTGAATGCCCACAACCGTGACAATCGGAATAAGGGCGTTTTTCAGAGCGTGATAGATAATTATTTTGCTTTCTTTCTGTCCCTTTGCCCTCGCAGTACGGATATAATCCTGACGGATAACCTCTAACATGCTTGAGCGTGTCATTCGGGTGAGAAGCGCTGCCGAGCTGGTGCCAATTGTAAGAGCAGGCAGTATCCAATATTGCCAACCATAAAAGCCAGAGGCTGGGAGCCATTTGAGCCAAATGGAAAAAACAATAATATTCATCAGTCCCTGCCAAAAGTTTGGCATGGATACACCAAGGAGTGCCGTTACCATGCTTATATTATCTATCAATGAGTACTGGCGTGTGGCCGAGATGATGCCTGCTGGAATTCCAAGGCCAACTGCAAACAGCATACTCACAAGAGCGAGCAGCAACGTAGTGGGAAAGCGCGCAAATATCTCGGATGAAACCGGCTGACTCGTTTGATAAGAGGTGCCAAGATCCAACCTTGTTATAAGACCCCAAACATAACGCCCGAAGCGTTCAAGAAATGGCTTATTTAATCCCAGCTGCTCACGAATTGCCTCGACATCTTCTTCGCTCGCAAATTCACCTGCAAGTTGCCGTGCAGCATCACCAGGTGTAATTTCGCTAAGTATGAAAATAATTAGCAAAACGCCAATCAGCACAGGAATCAACATTGCTAAACGCTTCAAGATATATCGATACATATAGATTCCATACCCCCCTATAAATTACTTTGCCTGTTGGTAAGCCGATTAAAGGTGCTATTGACGTTCACACAAAAAGGCTCTTTTTACAGGACTGAAATTTGTATGCTTTTTGTTAATTGTACAGAATACAGCCGTCTTCAAAAACTATAGATTTTTCAGAATAGCCTGAAATATTTAGATTTTGGAAAAGGCGGCCTGATTGACAAACATTTTTCGACAGTATATCATTATTGATGTTTGGACGGCTTAATTCATAACGGGAGGGATATCCATTGTTCCGCAACATGAGCATAGCAAAAAAACTGATGTTGGTAATTTATAGCTATTTGCTTGTGATGTTCATTTTGTTATCTGTCATAGCCTTCGCTGTTATAGATGCTACCGTAAAATCCGAAATGCGAGAATCCTCTCTTAACAACGTAATCCATGCTAACCTCCTCATCGAAAAAGAGCAGCAATATTTATATGGCATAGCGAAATATTATAGTATTTCGCCAGAGGTTCAAGACCTTTTGGTTATGAGCAATGCAGGACTTCATACTGAAGGCATGACAGATGAACTTATATCCGTTAGCAAAGCACGTATGTATGTGTTGGGCTTGGCATTGTATAACATCAATGGCGATGTTGTGGATTACATGAGTATTGATAACTCCAACGGCCCCGTCAATCAATCCAATACGCAGTATGAACGCCCGTTTACTCGGTTGATTAACGAAAAGAGAACCTTTGAATGGGAATTTATCGATCAGGGAGATACTGTTTACCTCAAAATGGATAATTCGCCAAAACTTTGCCTTTGGTATGTGATTAAAAGCACGAATACGATGCGGCCTATCGGTGCTTTGGCAATATCCATTGACACGCGCAAGCTCCTTACTGCAGAGAATATATTTAATGATTTATATAACAATATTATTATTTTGGATACAAACGGGCGTATTGTGTATTCAAAAAACGAATCGTTGCGTGCAATGTCTGAGGAGTCACAGTCTCAGTTGCTATTAAGAATTAAAAAATATAATAAAACCGGAAGCTTTGTATTCGATAGCGATAAGGCGCAGTACTTAGTTGCGTATGGAAAGCTTGCAAACAGCAATCTTATTACCTATATCCTACTGCCATACACTCTTTTTTCTTGGAACGCGCGCACTATGATCTGCTATGTTTTGGTATGCATAATTTTGGCAAGCCTGATGCTCCCCATTGGTTTTTTAATCCGGGGTATGATTTCCAAGCCACTTAACATCCTGATTTGTTCCATGGAAAAGTTTCGCAACGGAAACCGTTCTGTTCAGGTTCCGTTTAAGTACAGAGACGAAATTGGCCGACTTGGAACGATTTTCAACCAAGTTGTAAGTGAAAACAATGCTCTGATCGAGAAGACGTATATACTGAAGATTAAGGAACAGGAAGCCAAGCTAACATCTATGCAGGCACAAATCAACCCACATTTCCTGTATAATATGATAAATCATATGCAATGGATGGCGCTTAGAAACGGACAGGAAGAGATTGCTGATATTGCATATTCCATTGGTCAGGTATTCCGGATGAGCCTGAATAGGGGCAACGGTATGATTACCGTAATGAAAGAATGCGAAATCATACAGTACTACATTGAACTGCAGGAAAAGCGTTTTGAAAACCGTCTTACTTTTGAACTGGATGTTGAACCTGCGGCTTTCAATGCCATAATACCTAAGCTGATTATCCAACCCATCATCGAAAATTCGATTTTGCATGGGGTCAATGACAGCACCGGCGCTGTACATATTATGGTCACGATTCGCCTTATCCAAAATAGCACAAGACTTGAGATAATCGTACAAGATGACGGCGTAGGGATACCACCAGAAGTTCTCGAGTTACTGCCTGATCGCTTATCGGAAGGCCATACTTCAACCTCTAGCAGTGGCTTTGCATTGAAAAATATCAGCGACAGATTACGCCTTACTTATAACAACAATTATGTGTTCGACATCAAAAGCGTACCCGGTTCGTTTACATCATCCCGGATTGTCGTCGATTATCACACTGAAATGCCATCCACGCAAAACATGCCAAAGTAGGAGGGAACTTGCAATGCTAAAAATTTTGGTTGTCGATGATGAGAAGCAAGCGCGGGACAATATGATTCACTGCATAAATGTTGCAACGAACGGATTTGAGATCATTGGCGCTGCCGCCGACGGCTCGGAAGCACTTGAAATGATCCGGCAGACGCAACCTGATATTGTGCTGATTGATATTCAAATGCCCGGAATATCTGGTTTGGATGTGATTGCTGAAGCCAGAAAGGAAGACTTGCCGGTAACATTTATTATCATCAGCAGCTATAGTGAGTTTTCCTTCGCTCAGGAAGCAATCCGGCTTGGAGTTTTCGAATATTTGTTAAAACCTTTTATGCCCGCTGATGTATGCGCAGCTGTATATAAGGCGGCAAAACGTATTGTGCCTCCAGCAATTCTTCCATTCTGCGCAAATGAGGATGATGGGACTTCAGCAATGAGTCACTTACATGTAGGCAAAATTCGTCACTCTCGCAAAGAACTGGTCTATCCATTTGAAAGCGAACGAGCCATAATTGATGCCGTGCAAAGTGGAACTGCACCAGCACAATCGGTGCTCTCTGCCTTCTATTCAGCGGTCGTACGTAACAATGCCACGCAATCCTCTCAAATAAATTGCCTGATTATCCTCTATGTTGAGCTGCATCATCTTGCAATCAAATGCGGCATTGCGTTTGCTTCCCTGTCATCTGGTTCAGTCACTGCAGATACATACAGTGTGCAAGGCTTCTATGAAATCCTACTTGATTTGTGTACTGAAATACAATCCCGCCTTACGCGTCAAAGTCCTGGCAGCGCTTCTGTGGTACGCGCAATGGATTTCATTCAAGAGCACTTCACTGAAGAACTGTCGCTAGAATATGTTTCTTCGCAGGCATATATATCCCCCGCATACTTGAGCGGGCTCTTCAAGCAGGTAGCCGGCGTAAGCTTTACAGACTATGTCCATATCCTTCGTATTGAATATGCCAAAAAGCTGATTCAGGAGCAGCCCCATCTGAAAAACTATGAGCTGAGTGATATGGTTGGTTATTCCTCCGATAAATATTTTTCTCAGATATTCAAAAAATTTAGCGGAATTACCGTATGTCAGTATCGTTCCCAATTAAGGTGAGCATATAATTCCGGGATGCGCATGGCGTGATACATGCATAAAACCCGCCCTAGATAGTTAGTACTAAGCACTAACTATCTAGGGCGGGTTTTGTCATTAGCCAATGACAATATCATGCAACATACAGTATGTCTGTCAGGTGCGTTGCGGGAAAAGGAATTCGTCCATCCACGCGGTTATTTCTTGTATCCTTTTAAGCCTGCTTCTGGGTTTTCCCGTTCTGGAAAGGTCATGATTCTCTCCATAGAACAAGCACATGCGAGTCTTTGTGCCATTCATCTTCAGCGCAGTATACATTTGCATCGCCTCAGAAACAGGGCAGCGGTAATCTTGCATAGCTTGTATAAAAAGAGTAGGTGTTTTTACATTATGGGCATACTTAAGCGGTGAATGCCACCAGGTTTTTTCAATGTCATGAAATGTGCCAGCAAGTTGCTGACCTTCGCTGAGCACAATACCATAATCGCTTGTACCTTCAAGCGAAATAAAATTTGATATGGAACGCTGGGATACAGCAGCTGCAAATCGGTCAGTATGCCCTATAATCCAATTCGTCATAAACCCTCCATAGCTACCTCCCATTACCCCCATTCTGGATTCATCGATGCAAGGATATGCTTTTAGCAGCTCATCTGTGAACTGCATCAGGTCATCGTAGTCGACCGTGCCAAACTTGCCGCACAGATAGCCAAACTGCTGGCCAAATCCATCACTGCCGGTAGGATTAGCATACGCAACTATATATCCGTGGTTAGCAAGGTACTGCATTTCGTGGTAGAAGATTTCCCCATATGAAAGTCGGGGACCTCCATGAATGCAAAGGATCAGTGGATAATCTTTGGAACTATCAAAATCAATGGGTTCCAAAACAAAACCGTGGATCGTACTTCCCTGTGCATTTTTATAAAACAGTTTTTTGGGTACAGATATGGCATGCGTTTCATAATACGTCTCGTTGCAAGAAGTAAGCCTGTGCTTTTCGCCATCTGCTGTTTGCAGATATAATTCCTGCAGACGCATATCATGCATACCCACAAATAGCACCCCTCTTTCGCTTGCATCAAAGCAGTCCACACTGCCGCTATACTCCACCAGAGGTTCTAATCCCGTGTCCGTACTCCATGAGATGATATGACTACTGTCTTCCACCGAAGACACAAACATGAGGGTCTTCTCTTTTCCACTGAACTCTTTCCCACTGCCATAGCGGCAATCGCCACATACAGAATTATGCACAGAAATTTCACCATGATACAGAGTTTCTGTTCTCCCATTACTCAAATCAAGAGAAAAAATCTCCGGGCACTGCGAAACATTGTAAATATCCAGCTTTGATCCTACAAATACTGCGGTTTTTCCCATAAACCCTATATGCTCAACCCGATATTCATCCTTTGGTATCAGGCTCCTTAGTGCAGTATTCGAAACATCCAGTACTGATATTCCAGTCTTATAAGGGCGAATTATCTCATATTCGCTGCCTGCAAGTAACATGAGGTTCAGCTTTGAGCTGTAAGCTGCATTTTCCACATGAAAGTATTCAGGAGTCGCACGCATACATTGGCGGCCTTGTGGCTCCAGAAAATATAATCCGCAACGGATTTTGTTAATGAAGCCCTCCCCATTCATCCAAAAAGGATACTCATCCACTATGGTGAAGTAGTTTTTTTCTTGAGCAATCGCTTGCTCTTCCAGAATACGCGCATCCCCATGCTTTTCCAGCAGCCTTCGCTCATCTGAGATGGAGCTTTGGGCCAAAAAAGCAATCCGTCCATCATTCAAGATCGTCAATGGTTTTGCTCGATAAGGGATCTCAAAACAATCGAGACAAATGTTATCACAAACGGAAATTCTTGATATTTTGCTTCCGCCTTTCGCTCCTGCGAATTGCCAAATGTGTTCATTGTCCTCCCAAAGGAATCCAATGCAGCTTTTCTCGTCGGTTAACGCCCGAGGGATAGGATCATTCAAATCATCTATGACCATAATCCGGCTATAGTATCCGTTTGTTTCAATATCCGCGCCATGCTCCAAAAACGCAGCATGTGATGCATCCGGTGAAAATGCTGGCGCGGATAAAAAAGTATACTCTAAAAAATCTTCTGCTTCAATTTTCTTTTTCATGGTACCCCCTATACTTTAGTCACAATCCGGCTGCAAATAGCAATCCATCCATGCAGTAATCTCTCTGATTCTTTTTATACGATTATATGGCCTTCCCGACCTTGAGAGCTCGTGGTTTTCTCCTTTGAAAATGCACATGCGCGCGGGCACACCGTTATTTATTACCGCCGTATACAGCATCAGAGCTCCTGCCAACGGGCAGCGAAAATCCTCGTCTGCATGGATAAAGAGCATCGGTGTCTTTATCTGTTTTGCGAACTGCAACGGTGACTGATTCCATGCCTTATCAAAGCTAATCCTAGGGGAAGGGGCATACATGTGCGGCATAAAATGAAAGCCGCCATCGCTAGTACCTTCATCTACAAGATAGTTGGATATGCTTCGCTGCGTTACAGCAGCTGCAAAACGCTCCGTATGGCCCACTATCCAATTGGTCATATATCCGCCATATGAACCACCCGTAACGCCCAACCTAGATGCGTCGATATCTGGATATCTTTCTAGCACGGTGTCCACAAACTTCATGATATCATCATAATCGATAGTTCCGTAACGTTCAATCAAGTCTCCAAACGCATTTCCTCTGCCATCACTGCCACGTGGGTTACAGTAGATAACATAGTACCCCCTAGCACACCAGTACTGCATTTCATGATTATATACAGTGCCATACGCTGTTTTGGGTCCACCGTGGATATTAAGTATGGCAGGGTATTTTCTTCTTCCTTCTAGTCTCTTCGGTTGCAGGACAAAGCCCTGAACAGTTTGTCCTGCGTTGTTGATAAAATCGCAGCTTTGAGGTCTGGAAATGATATGGCTTTTATAATATGCCTCATTTACCCCAGTCAGTCGCCGCTCCACTCCGTTCAAACCTGCACGGTATAATTCTTGAAGGCGCTCGCCATGCATTCCCACGTATAGGATACTGTCATTGCGGATGTCAAAGCTGTCCACCGATCCCTCTTCCAGTGGAATGCGAGCTACATCGCCGTCTAATGTCATGCGATAAAGATTACAGTTGTGCATCTCTGTAGCAGTGAAGTATAGGGCGTCGCCCTCAACAGAAAACACGTTGCCGCCGCCATAGCGGCAGTCCGAAGCAATGCCAAGGCCCATTGGCATCAAATCAGGGTCACTGATAATCCTTATGTCCAATGTATTAGGGTCAATGGAATAAAAGCAGGGGTTTTCGGATGCATGATAGCGTTCGCAAAGTGATGCTGCCATTATAATCACCTCGCCTAAAGCCACCGCTTTTCGCACACGATATATCCCCGGACAAACAAGTACACGTGTTTGCTGCTCTACCAAATCATATGTGTATACGCCATCGCGCGTTTGCCATACATCCGTAAACTCACTTCCAGTGTAAATAACTCTGCGATGTTTTGCGTCAAATGAAAAAGAAGCTGTTTCAAACCACTTGGGAGTGATCTGTACAATATCCCCATTATCCGCATCAAACAGCATTAGGCTGCGGCGAGTTTTGGATACATATCCTCTTCCGTTTTCTAAAAAGGGCAGTTCATCCACAATTTCCCAATCCGTTCCCTGTCCGGCATTGCATTTTTCCTCCCGGTATTCACAGATAGTGTGCATCAAAAACAGGCTTCCACCTAAATGGACGATTGCCTGGGGGCAAATTGATAATGTAATGCGGCTTTCCTCTGAAGTGCCATCAAGCTTGGCTCTTACCAATTCCCTAGTTCCGTCCTCTTCCTTGTGTACATAGGCTATGTAGCTATTTCCAGCAAATGCCGCGCACTGAATACCATCTTCCGGCGCCTGCCAAATTATTGTGCCATCAGTTGCGGAAAGCACCTGTAACGATTTCCGATATCCCATTTGGTCAGGCTTGCAGGCAGAGAAAATGACCATCGCCAATTTCCCATCCACCGACAGCGTAGGGGAAGACAAAAAGCGAAAGTCTAATAAATCTTCTATTTTTATGTTCTGCATTGTTTTCTCCATAGTGAAAGGCCCAGAAAAAATCCTGGGCCTGATGTTTTAGTCGGTTGCGACAATCAACGCAAGTTCAAGCAGATAATCTGGATCGGCACACAAGGCTTGAACGGTAACGCCAGCAGGGGCATTCTCGGTACCGCACCACTCATTAAAAATGGGTTCAAACTCTTCTTTATATTTTGATATATCCTGCACATAAGCGTTTGAGTACAGAATATTCTCTTTTTTTAGTCCAAATCTCTCAAACAGCTCGTCATACCGTTTCAGAACAGCTTCACCCTGTTCTCTGAGAGTTGGCTGTTTTCCAGCCGCTACATGCCCGGTAAAATAAGCAACATGGTTATGGATAACTACTCTAGAGCATCCCGGACGTTTGTCAAACCTTTGGATTTCCATTTTGTTTCTCCTTTGCACGATTTACTGTTGATCACCAAAAAGCTTTTCATAGGTAGAATTGATCAGCATCAGTTCCTCCTTGGATAGCTCCCAGTTCCCTGCTTCCGCATTGGAAATGGCCTGTTCTGGAGTCTTCATACCTACAAGCGATGTGGTAATGCCAGGTTGCTGATTTACCCAATTTATAGCCACATGGCTAATTGGTTTCTGATGGTCGTTAGCGATCATCTCCAGCACATCCACAAGCTTCATTGCCTTTTTAAATGCCTCCCCATGATAAAACGGATAGGTTTGCGTACGTCCGTCTTTTGGGCAATCCTCTTCGGTACGATATTTTCCGGAAAGAATTCCTCCGGCAATGGAGCCATAGGTCAATATTCCAATGTTGTTTTTAGCACAAAGGTCAATACTCTTCTGATTTTCACGGTATAACAAAGAGTACTGAGGTTGATAGCTACACACATATCCCAGAGAAATCACTTTTTCTATCTGATCATAAGAATAGTTGGATACTCCCCAATGCCTGATTTTCCCCTGCATCACCAACTTTTGCATCGCAGCGGTGGATTCCTCAATAGGCGTTGTTCCCGCATAATGAACTTGATAAAAATCAAGATAGTCCGTCTGCAAACGCTTAAGAGATTCTTCAATCTGCGTCATCACCACACGTTCGTTACACTTTAGACACTTGGTAGCCTCGTTATATACTCCATCTGGCTCGTACCATATGCCAACCTTGGTCGTAAGAACCACTTTGTCGCGGCCAATTTCTTTTACGGCCTTTCCTACTACTGTTTCCGAATGACCTGCCCCATACACGTGTGCAGTATCAATGAGGTTAATACCATGATCAACAGCTGTACGGATGGTATCAATGCTTGTACGGTCATTCAGGTTTGCATTCCAATGTGAACCATTTCCCATCTGCCACGTTCCAATGCCAATAGCAGATACATCGATTCCGGTCTTCCCTAGCTTCTTATATCTCATGTTCTTCCTCCCATTCATTATTTACTTTCATAATATCGATAAATACCGCTTACCAAAACCGTCAACATTCTTATTTTTCTTAAGATATTATGATTATTGTCCTCTAAACCAAGTCCACTAAAGTACAAGTACGCACAAAGTCATTGGCATAACGGGAAAAGCAGCACAGGATGTTGTTTGAAGGTAAGAAGGCTGTGTTGTCGTTCGTCCTTAATTTTTTCATATTACAGCAAGTCAATGCAGTAGTCTTGAATAAAAGGCAAGAATCAATCCTTTGTTTGAACCTCTATTATTATGATAAGAGCATGTTTATTCACTATACCGCCCTGCACCCCGCCATTTTGGCATAAGAGCCTCTAAAGCTTCAGTTTTTATCTTACTATAATTAACTAGAATCTCCATATTTTTGTTTTCTAAAAAAAGCTGCGTGAAAAACTCACGGCACGCGCTGCAAGGCATTCCACCGTCCTCTCCATATGGTGGTTTATCGCTGAACGCTATCATCCCTCTTTCTACGGTTTGGCCACTGTTGACACCCATGTTAAGCGCTGCCACCTTTTCAGCGCATAGTACCATTACACCACAGCAGCCTTCGATGGAAAAGCCAGTATAAATCTCCCCATTCTCGCTTTCAAACACGCATACTACATGATGCGCATATATAAACGGCGTCACATCTTCCGGATGATACTAGCGCTTTGCTGCTTCGTAAAGTCTTTCCCTTATGTCCATAATGTGTACCTCCAAATCGCGATCTATTGCAGATACCTATTATATCATTTACTATTGTTAATCAACAAAATTGGTGCGGCAAGGTTGTGCAGCGTAGTCGCAGGAGCGGCGAGCTCGCGTGCCCTGCCTTCTGCAGCTCCGGTAAGTTTTCAGCCAAAAACGCAAAGCGCCATGGCAACGACAAGGAACGACAAGACCCGAAAAATAAGCTGTGCTCACATTTGGGGAGATGCGTTTTCTGAACACAAAAATACAGGAAACAAAAGAAACGCCCTGGATTAG
>ERZ824600.430-NODE-430-length-62888-cov-10.120414_pt1 | contig 62888 bp, 56 predicted proteins | sample MGYA00519933_ERZ824600 | MGnify/ENA primary metagenome ERZ824600 (study PRJEB31778, sample SAMEA3449178) | human gut metagenome | biome: human gut; feature: human-associated habitat; material: faeces | place: United Kingdom | collected 2010/2012 ...
CCTCTTCCACCACCGCCTACGGCGGCGGTCCCCCTTCCCCGGAGGGGAAGGTTAAAAGCTCCCCCTTCGGGCGGTGCGTCCCCCTTCCCCGGAGGGGAAAAATACCCCCTGCCGCATTTTGCGCGGCAGGGGGTATCCGCTTTATACCTTGCTCTCCAGCCAGTGGAGCATTTCTTCCCGGCCTGCGTCGGTCAGGGGGAAGTCCTTGGTCTCCTCCATGGTGCTCTTTTCGTAGCAGAACAGGCCGTGCCAGTAGGTTGCATGGAGGGTGGAGGCCTCGTAGTTTACCTCCTTCGGCGTGGCCATGACCACCTCCGGCACAATGCGGAAGCGGAACAGGCCCTTGGAGCCGGTGAAGATATTGTCCATGGCGAAGGTGTGCAGGGTGGGCAGGAAGATGCCGGTGTTCTCTTCCATATTACTCCGCCATCAGGCTTTCCATCTCGTCCAGCAGCTCGCCGAAGAGCTTCAAAGCATCGTTCACGGGGGCGGGGCTGGTCATGTCCACACCGGCCCCCTTCAGCAGGTCGATGGGGCTCTTGGAGCAGCCGCCGGACAGGAAGCCCAGATAGTCCTTCACAGCGTTCTCCCCTTCCCGCAGAATGCGGCGGGACAGGGCAATGGCAGCAGAATAGCCGGTGGCGTACTGGAAGACATAGTAATTATAGTAGAAGTGGGGAATTCTGGCCCACTCCATGGCGATCTGATCGTCCACCACCATGTCCTCGCCGTAATACAGCTTGCACAGCCGGGCATACTCGGCGCAGAGCATATCGGCGGTCAGGGTCTGGCCTGCGTCCACGGCTGCGCCCATGAACTTCTCGAACTCGGCAAACATGGTCTGGCGGTAGATGGTGCCCTTGAACTGGTCCAGGAAATGGTTGATCAGGAAGACCCGCTCCTTCTTGTCGGTGGTCTTCTTCAGCAGGTACTCCATGAGCAGGGCCTCGTTGCAGGTGGAGGCCACCTCGGCCACGAAGATCACATAGTCGGAGTCGATCTGGTTCTGGTGCTTGTTGGACAGGTAGGAGTGCAGGGCGTGGCCCATCTCGTGGGCCAGGGTGAACTGGCTGTCCAGGGAGCCGGAGTAGTTCAGCAGCACGAAGGGATGGACCTTGGTGCCTGCGGAGTAAGCGCCGCCCCGCTTGCCCTGGTTCTCATAGACATCGATCCAGCGGTTCTCGAAGCCCTCCTTCAGAATGGCCCGGTAGCCGTCGCCCAGAGGATACAGCGCATCATACACGGTCTGCTTGGCCTGGGCAAAGGGGATCTTGGCGGGCTCGTCCTTGAGAAGCGGGGTATACACGTCGTAGAAGTGCAGCTCGTCCACGCCCAGCAGCTTCTTGCGCAGGCGGACATAGCGGTGCATCTTGTCCATGTTCTGGTGGACCGCCTCGATCAGGTTGTCGTAGACGGATACGGGCACATTGGTCCGGTCCATGGCCGCCTCCCGGGCAGAGCCGTACTTCCGGGCCTCGGCAAAAAACTTCTGCTGCTTGTTCTGGGCATCCAGCAGACCGGCGGCGGTGTTGCGCATGCCGCCCAGGGTGTTGTACAGGTTTTCATAGGCGCTCTTGCGCAGCGCCCGGTCGCCGCTCTCCTCCAGGGGCACAAAGGTGCTCTGGCTCAGGGCATGGGGCTTTCCCTCGCTGTCCACGGCGTCGGGATAGCGCATATCGGCGTTGAGAAAGGAGCCGAAAACGGTTTCCGGAGCGTTGGCCATCTCCCCGGCGGCGGCCAGCAGCCGCTCTTCGGCGGCGGAGAGGGTGTGAGCCTTTCTGCGGCGCTCGTTGTTCAGGTAGCGGCGGTACCGCTCCAGCCCAGGGGCGGCCTTGTAGAAGCCCTCCAGGGCCTCCTCGGGAATGGCCATGATCTCGGGGGTAGAAAAGCTGAACGCGGCGCTGACGGCGGTGAGCACGCCCATGAGCTTGCCAACCATGGCCTGATAGGTGGCGTTGCGGGTGTCCTGGTCCGCCTTGCGCATGGCGTAGTTCGCCAGCAGCTCGCTCTGGCCGTCCACCTCCTCTACCAGGTGCAGGAACGCGCAGAGGGTCTCGCCGCTCTCGCCCAGCTTTCCGGCAAAGGCGGCGGCTTCAGCCTGTCTGGCCGTCAGGGCGGACAGTGCCTGCTCCCAGCTTTCATCCGAGGGGTACAGGTCCTCCAGCGCCCAGGTATCCTCCTGGGGGATCTGGTCGCGGGCACGAATGGTTTCGGAATTCGACATAGTTAAACCTCCATTTATTTTTATGGAGCCATTATACCACACAATGCACAAATTTCCAATGGCCTGGGAAATTATTCTTTGCATTGTATTTTTATTCATATTATGGTATATTGTTCCAGGGTGATCGTATGAAGAAACAATTATCGGGGGTAATCGCGCTTTTGGGCGCTACCGTGATCTGGGGCTCGGCCTTTATTGCCCAGAGCGTGGGCATGGACAAAATCGGCCCCTTTACCTTCCAGGCAGTCCGGTGCTTTCTGGCCGTTGTGTTCCTCTTTCCGGCCTCGGCCCTGTTCTCCAAGGGAAAGCCCTTTTGGAAGAGCTGGGCAGACCCGGCGCTGTGGCGGTCCGGCGTCATCTGCGGTCTGGCCCTGTTTGCCGCCAGCAGCTTACAGCAGATCGGCCTTGTGTATACGGATGCAGGCAAGGCGGGGTTTCTCACCGCCATGTATATCGTCTTCGTCCCCTTTTTGGGGCTCTTTGTGGGCCAGAGGCCCGGGCGGAACGCCTTGCTGAGCCTGATTCCCGCCATTGTGGGGCTGTACCTGCTCAGCTGCACCTCCGTCAGCGGCATCAACAAGGGGGATGTGCTGCTGCTGCTGTGCGCCGTGGCCTTCTCCGTGCAGATTTTGCTCATCGACCGGCACTGCGCCGGGCTGGACGGGTTGAAGCTCAACTGCATCCAGGCGCTGGTTGTGGCGGTGCTCTCCGTCCCCAGCGCGCTGTTGACGGAGACCGTTGACGCTTCCCTCATCGCCTCCTGCTGGCTGCCCCTGGGGTATGCGGGCATTCTCTCCATGGGCGTTGCCTATACCCTGCAAATCGTGGGCCAGAAGCGGGTGGCCCCCAGCGCCGCCGCCCTGCTCATGAGCCTGGAATCCGTCTTTGCCGCCCTCTTCGGCTGGCTGCTGCTCCACGAGACCATGACCAGGGCCGAAGAGCTTGGCTGCGTGCTGGTTTTCGCAGCAGTGATCATCAGTCAGCTGCCGGAGAAGAAGGAATAAGAGACAAAGACCAAAAAAGGAGCTGTTAGAAAGGTATGTCGCTGCGAACCAGTGACCGACGTCACTGGTGTGGCAGCCCCCCGGTTGGATGGAAACAGCTTGGTTTTACGGCCAAGATGTTTGAAAATCCGGGGGATTGCCACACCAGCGTGCGCGCTGGTTCGCAATGACAGAGCGTTTTCTAACAGCCCCTTTGTGCATACTTCTGACCCGATGACCTTCCCCTCCGGGGCAATGTCATCAACTCAGGCAAGTTCACCCATTTCCCGTAGGGGCCAAATTCTCAGGTTGACGGCATTTCCCGCCGGGGAAGGGGGACCGCCCGGAGGGGAAGCTCTTTTTAAATCACCTGTAAAACGTATTCCCGCCGATGAACTCCCTTATCAGGCTGGTGGGAGGGATCTCGTCGTCTACGTCGGCCTCCTGAATATAGTCCAGGATTTTTACGATGTACTGCACCTCGTCGTAGCAGCTCTCCTCCGGCTGGACGGCGGCGAGCAGGGGGTAGATGTGCTTTTTCAGCACGGCCAGCTCATAGAGCGTGGAGCTGTTGAAGATCATGTCCGCGTTCTCCTGGAAGGGGAATATCCACCGCTTTTCCCCCTGCTGGACGGATTCCCACATGGACAGGGTGTGCTGGACCGAGGAGCCCCGGGTCTCGTAGTCCCGGACGATGCGGCGCAGCAGCCGCAGATAGCTGGTGGGGATGCGGTTGTGATCGTCCAGGTTCAGGGGCAGCAGGGGGCTGACATAGAGCCTGAAAATCCTTGCCATATCCACATTCTCCGGCAGCATGACGGGGTTCAATGCGTGCAGCCCCTCGGCGATGATGACGGAATCCTTTTCCAGCCCCAGCTTCTTGCCCTTCCACTCCCGCTTGCCGGTCTTAAAATTGAAGGTGGGCAGCTCCACGGTCCGGCCCCCGATGAGGGCGGCAATGTCCTTGCGGAACAGCTCGCAGTCCAGGGTGTTGATGTGCTCCAGGTCCAGCTTGCCGTCCGGCCCCGGGGCGATCCTGTCCCGGTCGATATAGTAGTCGTCCAGGCTCATGAGCACGGGCTGCTTGCCGTAGACCCGGAGCTGGACCGCCAGGCGGTTGGCCGAGGTGGTCTTTCCGGAGGAGCTGGGGCCTGCCAGCAGCACCACCTGAGCCCCCCGGGAGCAGACCAGGTCCGCCACCTGGGCGAAGCGCTTCTCGTGGAGGGCCTCATTCACCCGGATGAGCTCCCGGATGCGGCCGGAGGCGGTCAGCTCGTTCAGGTCTGCCACATTCTGGCATTCCATCAGGCGGCACCAGCGCTCTCCCTCGGAGAACACGCTGAAAAACTGGGGCATGGGGCTGAGCTTCGCCAGGCGGTCCGGGTTCAGGTCATCCGGGAGGACAAACAGGAAGCCCCCGTCGGCGCAGAGCACATCCCACACGGCCAGATACCCCGTAGAGGGGGCCATCTCCCCGAGAAAATCGTCCATATAGTCCCCGTAGCCATAGGCGCTGCAATATTCGCCCTTCTGCCAGGACAGAAGCCTTGCCTTGTTGGGCTGCCCCTGGGCGGCATAGCAGCTGATGGCCTCCTGCCGGGACACCTTCCGGCGCTCCAAGGGAATATCCTGGGCCACGATTTTTTGAATCTGCCCCTTCAGGCGCTCTGCGGAAAAATCCGCCGCCCCCCGGACGGAGACAAAGACGCTGGAGCCCAGGGTGCAGTCCATAGTGGCCTCGGCCTGGGGCCACAGCTGCCGCAGGGCCAGGAACATGACAAACTGGGCCGTGCGGAAATACACGTCCTTTCCCGCGCTGTCGCCGTAGCGCAGAAGCTTTATTTTTCCGCCGGAGGCCGCCATGGCCCGGCGCATGGAGGGCCGGTCCCCTTCCGCCTCCTGCTCCCGCTGGGGGATATAATTTAATGTGAAGACCTCTCCCGCGATTCTTGCCGCCAGAGGGCGGCGGGACAGGTACCTGTCGTCCAGCCCCAGGGCGCACACCAGCTCCCGCAGGGACTGCTGAGGCCTGGCCTGAATGGCTTTTCCGTCGATATACAGCTGCAAAAGATCACCCTCTTGTTGATTTTGCCTATACATTACCATAGAAGCCGTTATTTTTCAACAGATTCACCATAATTTAACAATATCGTCCCGGGATAATAGTGGCTGAGGATTGTTTGAAAGTCCGCCCCACCGGCTGCCATGGCATTGGCTCCGTACTGGCTCAGCCCTACCCGGTGGCCGTAGCCCCGGGTATCGAAGCGCAGCCCCCCTTCCTCCACCGTCACGGTGAAGGCCGTGGACCGCAGTCCCAGGGCCTTGCGCAGATACACCCCGGTGAAGCGCTGCCCTCCCAGCTCCATTGCCTCCACACCGCCCCCTTCCGTGAAGGTGGCCGCCCCAACCCAGCTGCCCTTGTCCTCTCCCAGGGATATGTCCAGGGCATCCTCCAGGGCTTCCCGGGAAAAGGTCACGCTGTCCCGGTCGTATTGCGCAGCTTCCTCTCCCGGGCTTGCCACGCTGCACAAATAGGGCACGTCTGTGCCCCACACCGCCAGAGCCTCCTCCGTCCGGCCCCCGGAGCAGGAGAAGAAGGTGGCGTCGATGAGCGCCCCCGCATAGGTCAGCACCAGGCCGTCGGTCTCCCGAAGGGCGGCGGCGGCCCGTTCCCGGTCCTCCTCGGAAAAGGCCGCAAATACTGCATCATCGCAGAAGGCCTGGCAGCAGGTGCTGTCTGTGCAGAGCTTGCCGTTGTGTTTCTCCCGGTGCTTCACGGTATAGGTTCGTGCGGCAACTGCCTGGGCTTTCAGGGCCTCCGGCTCAAAGGAGGCGGGCATCTCCCCCAGGAGCACCCGCTGCAGGTAGGCATCCAGGGCCATGTCATCACGGTCCGTCAGATGAACGGTGACGCTGCTGTCCTGCCCCGAAAAGGCGGGGGGCCTTTGGGGCAGCTTCCCCACCGCCCCCACCACAACCAGCGGGGCCAAGACCCCTACGCAGACGGACTGCATCATTTGCGAAAGCTTCTCCACGGTGCATTTCCCCTTCCGAAGATGAATGGCTTTATGGTAGCACAGAGAAAGCGCAAAGCCTAGGGAAAGCGCAGGAAAGCTTCCCCCTTCCCCGGAGGGGAAGGTTAAAAGCTTCCCCTTCGGGGGAGCTGGCTCGCGTCAGCGAGACTGAGGAGGGGTGTACCGGGCGGGAGTAGCTGATAAATACGCACCGCTCTCTCCCGTAACGCCCCTCTTCCACCGCTGCGGCGGTCCCCCTTCCCCGAAGGGGAAGGTTTAGAGCTTCCCCTTCGGGCGCTGCGGCGGTCCCCCTTCCCCGGTGGGGAAGGTTTAGAGCTTCCCCTCCGGGGAATGGGGCGGGATGCCTTGGCGATATTGCAAAATACCGGGGTAGAATCTACCCCGGTACGGTTTTCAGGAAAGCTTACTCGGCGTCCTCGCCGTCCTCCAGCAGGGCGCGGATGGACAGGGAGATGCGCTTGTTCTCAGCGTCAACATCGGTGATCTTGACCTTGACCTGCTGACCCTCGGACAGGACATCCTCGGGCTTGTTGATGCGGCGGTCGGCGATCTGGGAGATATGGATCAGGCCGTCCACACCGGGCAGGATCTCGGCAAAGGCGCCGAAGGTCATCAGCTTCACGACCTTGGCATCCACCACATCACCAACGGCGTAGTTGGTCATGAACTGGTTCCAGGGGTTCATCTCGGCGGTCTTGTAGCCCAGGGAGATCTTGTGCTTCTCGGGGTCGAAGGAGATGACGTAAACATCGATCTCGTCGCCGACCTTGACAACGTCGGCAGGGGTCTTGATGCGGTTCCAGCTCAGCTCGGAAACATGGACCATGCCGTCCACGCCGCCGATGTCCACGAAAGCGCCGTAGGAAGTCAGGGACTTCACAACGCCGTGGTACTTCTTGCCGACCTCGATCTCGCTCCAGATCTTCTCCTGAGCGGCCTTGCGGGACTCGGCGTTCACGGCCCGGATGGAGCCGATGGCCCGGCGGCGGGCACGGTTGACCTCGGTGATCTTCAGCTGAACGGGCTTGCCCACCATAGCAGCCATGTCGCCGCCCTTGGCAACGCCGGACTGAGAAGCGGGGATGAAGACGCGAACGCCCTTCACATTGGCAACCAGGCCGCCCTTGTTCTCCTCGGTGATGACGGCGTCGATGGTGGTCTTGTTCTCCACGTAATCAGCCATCTCGTCCCAGACCTTCAGGCCGTCCAGCTTCTTCTTGGACAGCTGCACGGTGCCCTCCTGATCGTTGACGCGAACGACGAAGACCTCGATCTGGTCGCCGACGTGCAGGATATCCTCGGGCTTCACGGAAGGATCGTTGCTGACTTCGTCATAAGGAATGTAACCGGCATGCTTGGTGCCCAGGTCTACCTGGATTTCGGTATTGCCGATTCCGGTAACGGTGCCGATAACCTTATCTCCTGTATTTAAAGTCTTGATGGACTGCTCGAGAAGCTCTGCAAAGTTCTCCTCCTGTACAGCCTCAACATTGGTAATTTCGCTCATAGTCTTGTTGACCTCCTTTATAATCCACGCCGGTGTGGACGCACCAGCCGTGATTCCAACATCAGTGATACCGGCGAAAAACGCGGGCTCCAGTTCGCTGGCATCGTCAACAAGAGCTACACGGTCGCAGTATTCGCGGCAAATCATGGCGAGCCGGCCGGTATTGGAGCTTTTCGCATCCCCAACCACAACCATAGCCTGGCTCCGGCGGCTCAAAAGCGCCGCCTCGGTTTGCCTATCCTCAGTCGCTTTACATATTGTATCAAAAATTTTCAAGTTAGTAAACTGTTTTTTTGCAAAATTTCTGCATAATTTCCACAAATTTTCTGTGGAAGTTGTCTGGCAAACCATGCAAATTGGCAAGTCCGCAGCAATTCTCTCTTCCGTGACCCATTTTTTTAGTGAATCTGCACTATCAAAAATCTTACAGGCGGTACACCAGCCGGCAATGCCCTCCACCTCGGGGTGGGTGGGCGTGCCGATGATGATGGGAAGCCGCCCCTCCTCCTCCGCACGGCTCACAAGGCCATGGATGCGCTTGACAAAGGGACAGGTGGCGTCCACGATCTCGGCCCCCCGGGCTTCCAGCCGGGCATAGACCTCCCGGCCCACGCCGTGGGAGCGGATGATGACGGTATCGCCGGGGTTTGCCTCCTCCGGAGAATCGATGACCCCGACCCCCGCCTGATGGAAGGCCTCCACCACATGGCGATTGTGAATGATCGGCCCCAGGGTCACGGTGCGCTTCCCCGCTGCGGCGGAGGACTGGACCAGCTCCACCGCCCGGCTGACGCCGAAGCAGAACCCGGCGCTTTTGGCAACACGTACACTCATCGGGAAATCTTCTCCTCTACGATCTTCCGGATGGCCGCCACGGACTGCTCCAGGTCCATTTCGGAGGTATCCACCTTCACGGAATCCCGGCACATCTTCAGGGGGGCGATGTCCCGGTGGGTGTCCTGGTAGTCCCGCTGCTGCACATCCTTGAGTACCTGCTCGTAGCTTGCCTTCTGGCCCTTTTCCAGCAGCTCCTGATAGCGCCGCTTGGCCCGGACCTCGGGAGAAGCCGTGAGGAAGATCTTCACCGTGGCCTTGGGCAGCACCACGGAGCCGATGTCCCGGCCGTCCATGACCACATCATATTCTTCCGCCATATTCCGCTGCATATCCAGCAGCACATCCCGGACAACGGCGTGGGCGGAGATGAGGCTGGCCTTCTGGGAGATCTCCGGTGTGCGGATGTCCCCCGTCACGTCCATGCCGTTCATGAGCATATGCTGCACGCCCTCGTCATCGTATTCAATGCCGACGGTCAGTTCGTCGATGTAGCGGTTCACCCCGTCCACATCCTTGGGGCTCACCCCCCACAGGTCCATAAAATAGGCCACGGTGCGGTAAATGGCCCCGGTATCCACATAGCGGAAGCCCAGCTCCCCCGCCAGACGGCGGGCAATGGTGCTCTTGCCTGCACCGGCAGGGCCATCGATGGCCACAGAAATTTTCTTTCCCATATGTTTCCTCATTTCCCGGCTAAGCTGCCGCCTTTATTTTTCTTCCCGCAGAAGGGATAGGGCCTTTGCCTCCCGCTGCACCACCTGGTCCACCGTCAGGCCCAGGGCCTTGCCGGTCTCCTCGGGGGTCATGGGCAGGCCCTTTTCCAGGCCGTAGCGCAGGGTCAGAAGCTTTGCATCCTCCGAAGGCAGGACGCTCAGCAGCTCTGCAATGCGCTGGCGCATCTGGAAATAGGCCGTATCCTCCACGGCCTGGTTCTCCTCCCCGGCTGCTTCCTCCTCCTTGGGCGCCGTGGCCCGCTGGAGCATCCTGGCATCCTCCAGGACGCGGCGCACCGTATCGGCATCCTCGGGGGTCATGTGCATTTCCAGAGCGATCTCCTCCAGGGTGGGGTTTCTGCCCAGTTCCGAGAGCAGCCGCTCGTCCACCGCCCGGTAGTCCTCCATGGCCTGGCGCAGCTTCTGGCCCACGCCGTTGGCCCGGGCCTGCAAGGTCACCGCCCGGGCCATGGCGGCCCGAATGGCGCTGTCCCGGCGGGCGAGATAGTCCTCTGTGCCGATGGCCTGCCAGAGGGCCAGACCGCCCTCCTGCAAAAGGTCCATCAGCAGCACCCCGCAGCCGGCGTATTCCCTGGCAATTTCCACCACACGGTGCAGTCCCAGATTCATGAGTTTTTCTGCGGCGCGCTCCCGGCCCTGGGCGGCCTGCTCCGCCAGAGAGGCCTCATCCTCCCCAAGGGGGATCTGGGCGATCTCCTCCAGGTAGAGCCGCAGCGGGTCGGTCTCGCTCAGGCCGGACACATCCATGCCCTGCTCGGCCAGCTCCGCCTCCTGCCGCAGCCGCAGGGCCGCCTGGCCCTGGTGGTGCTTCACCGGCAGCTGGGAGATATCCAGCAACAGGCGCTTGGCCTCCAAGGCAGCAAAGGCGTCCTCCACGGCCTCCTCCGTCTCCTGCTCCAGCAGGGTCAGGAAGTGGGCGGCGTTTACCGTATCCCCCGGCTGCCTGCCCGCCAGGAACCGCTCCCAGGGGCTGTCGTCAAAGGAAAAATCCAATGTATTCATTCCAGAAAATCCTCCAATCCCATGCTTGTGCCCATGGCCTGGAGCTTGTCCATGGCCTGTTTTTCCACCTGGCGCACCCGCTCCTTGGAAATGCCCAGCTTCTGGCCGATCTCCTCCAGGGAGTGGCAGACGCCGTCCTCCATGCCGAAATGCAGACGCAGAATGGTCCGCTGCCGCTCGGTCAGATTGGAGAGCAGGCGGTCGATGGCGTCGTTCAGCTCCTTGCGGACCAGCTCCTCCTGGGGCTGGGGGGCCTCCAGGTCCTCTAAGAGGTTCCCGAAGCTGCTCTTGTCCTCGTCCCCCACAGGCACGTCCAGAGAGCAGACATCCGGGGAAAGCTGCAAAAGCTCCGCCACCTTCTCCCTGGGCATATCCACCCGGGCGGCGATTTCCTCCGCCGTGGGCTCCGTGCCCTGCTCCTGGCGCAGCACCGCCTGGGCCGCCTGGATCTTGCGCATCCGCTCCGCCGTATGGACCGGGACGCGGATGGCGCCCGCATGGTTCAGCAGGCACCGGGTCACGCCCTGGCGAATCCATTTGGTGGCATAGGTGGAAAAGCGAAGGTCCCGGGTGTAGTCAAACTTCCGGGCGGCTGCCAGCAGGCCGATGCTGCCCTCCTGGATCAGGTCCATCAGGGGCACGCCCCGGCCGGAATACTCCTTGGCCACGGACACCACCAGGCGCAGATTGGCATTGACCATCTTTCGGATGGCCTCCTCGTCTCCCTGGGCGCAGCGGCGGGCAAGCTCCCGCTCCTCCTCCGGGGTCAGCCGGGGGATCTGCCGAATTTCCCGGAGGTACTGCCGGATATCGTCCTCATCCCTGGGAACGGGGATGGCGGTGTCTTTCTCTGTCGTCTCAGTCATGCTTTGATCCCTTTGCTTTCCTGTATTTTCCGGTAAAATTCCATCAGCGTGTCATTGGTGCCGTCGGTGCTGGCCGACTTGAAATCGTGCAGCTGCCGGATCACCTGGATGCTGTCGTGAAGGGCCTGTTCGGAGACCGGGCCGGGGTTTCGCTGCAAAATCCCGGCAATGTGGGCCATTTCCTCCCCCGTAAAGTCCGTCAGCCCCGCAATGCCGGGGGCGAGGCCCTGGCGGCTCTGCTGCCGCAGCTGGTCGAATACCCGGCCCAGCAAGGGAGAGGAAAATTCCTCCGGCCTTAGATTCCCGGTCTCGTCCATCATGGCGGGGTCTGTCAGGCATTGCGCCAGGACGATCTCCTCTGCCTTGGCGGATTTCACATTGTCGTAGTGGATGGTGCGGCTCTTGGGCTGAGCCGCCACGGCAGGGGCCAGTTCGATGCGCTCCTGCTTCCGCTTCTCCCGATTCAAGCGGCGCTTGTAGGCCTTGCCCACCTCGATCTTCATGGCCTCGGGGGAGATTTTCCCCGCTTCCGCCACCCGGTTTCCGTAGATCTCCCGCTGGACGGCGCTCCCAAGGCTGCTGACCAGCTCTGCGGCCTCGCCGATGAATTTCACCCGGTCCTCGTCCACGCTTAGATCGTATTTCTTCTGAATGGCGCGCAGCTGGTATTCCACCCGGTTGGAGGACTCCTCCAGAAGAAGCCTAAACCGGTCCGCACCAAACTTTTTCAGGAATTCGTCCGGGTCTTTGGCGTCCCGCATTTGCAGGACCTTTACCTGTAACCCCGCCTTTTCCAGCATGGGGATGGCCCGCTTGGTGGCGTTCTGCCCGGCCTCGTCGCCGTCGTAGATGAGCACCACCTGCTCGGTATAGCGGGAGAGCAGAGTCGCGTGCTCCTCGGTCAGGGAGGTGCCCAGAGAGGCCACGGCGCAGTCGAAGCCGTACTGGTGCAGGGCGATGGCGTCCATATAGCCCTCCACCAGGATCAGATAGCCCAGCTTGGACTTCTTCGCCGCATTCAGGGCAAACAGGTTCTTCCGCTTGTTAAAAATCTCCGTTTCCGGGGAATTCAGGTATTTGGGCGTGGAATCGTCCATGACTCGGCCGCCGAAGCCGATGACGTTGCCCCGGACATCGATGATGGGGAACATGAGCCGGTTGCGGAACCGGTCGTAAAGATTCCCGTTCTTCTGAGAGACCGACACCAGGCCCGCACCTTGCAGCTCCTCATCCGTATAGCCCTTGGCCCGCATGGCCTTGCAGAGGCTGTCCCAGCTGTTGGGGGCGAAGCCGATGCCGAACCGGGTCAGCGTTCCCTTGGACATGCCCCGGCTCTCGGCATAGCGCAGACCCTCCGCCCCGGCGGGGGCATAGAGCTGGCTGACGAAAAACCGGGCGGCCTCCTTGGACAGCGCCCACAGCCGCTCCTGCTTCCGGTAGCGGCTCTGGTATTCCTCGTCGTCCGGCACCTCCATGCCCACTCTTTGGGCCAGGGCGCGGACGGCATCCGGGTAGCTCAGGCCCTCGATCTCCATCTCGAAATTGATGACCCCGCCGCCCTTGTGGCAGCCGAAGCAATAGTAGATCCCCTTGTCCGGCGCTACGGAAAAGGACGGCGTTTTTTCCCCATGGAAGGGGCAGAGGCCAAACAGATTGGAGCCGGAACGCTTCAGATTGACGTACTGGCCCACGACCTCTTCAATTGGGTTTCTGGCGGCAAGCTCATCCAGAAATGCCGGTGGAAACGGCATTGGCGCTCCCCTCCTCTCTCTTTTTGAAATTGTATTATAGCATATTATCCCCGGACATTCCAGCCGGAGGGCACAAAAATCTCATTGAATTTTTCGATGGCGTAGTTGTCCGTCATGCCTGCGATATAGTCGCAGACCGTGCGGCCCAGGCCGTCGAAGGACAGCTGGGGCTGGAAATCCGCCGGGAGCTGCTCCGGATGGTCCACATAAAACCGAAACAGCATTTGCAGCATATCCTTGGCCTTGCTCTCCTCCCCCTTGGCCACGGGGTTGTGATAGACCCGCGCAAACATGAAGCTGCGCAGATCCGCCAGGGCCTTTTGAATCTCCTGGGTCATGCAGATGCTCCCCGCCTCCCGGGAGGTGAAGATCATGTCGCAGACCAGGGTGTTGATCCGGTCCCGCTGGTTCTCCCCCAGAATGGCGGCAATGTCTCTTGGGATGTCCTCAGCCGTCAGAATGCCCGCCCGGATGGCATCGTCAATGTCGTGATTGACGTAGGCGATCTGGTCCGCCCGGCGGACGATCTGGCCCTCCAGGGTTTTCGGGATCACAGGGCCGGTGTGGCCCACAATGCCCTCCCGGACCTCGTTGCACAGGTTCAGGCCCTGGCCGTCCTTTTCCAGAATATCCACCACCCGCAGGCTCTGCTCATTGTGCCGGAAGGGCCGGCCCCAGCATTCCGTCAGGGCGGCCTCCCCCGCGTGGCCGAAGGGGGTGTGGCCCAGGTCGTGGCCCATGGCAATGGCCTCGGCCAGATCCTCATTGAGCCCCAGAGCCCGGGTAATCGTTTTGGCGATGCGGGTGACCTCCAGGGTATGGGTCATGCGGGTGCGGTAGTGGTCCCCCTCCGGGTTCAGGAACACCTGGGTCTTGTGCATGAGCCGCCGGAAGGCCTTGCTGTGGACAATGCGGTCCGTATCCCGCTGGAAGCAGGTGCGCACATCCTCCTCCCGCTCCGGCTCCGGCCTGGGGCGGCCTGTGGATCTGTCCGAAAAGGCCGCCAAGGGGTTCAAACGCCGATGCTCCAAACGCTCCAGTTCTTCCCGTACCGTCATGGAAATCACTCCTTATTCAAAGCTGTCTGCGATGTATGATGATCCGGAGAATCCCCCCGGGGTATCGCGCCGGTGCGCAATGCCTTCCTTATATCGGGAACGCCCGGTATTCCGTGCCGGTCTCCATGGCCTCCACGGTTCCGGCGGTCATGTCCGTGAGCTTTTCCAAAAATTCCGGGGTCTTGGCCTCCGGGAACAGCAGCTCCAGCTCCACCTCGGAGCCGAAGTCCGTGCTGCGGATGATGCCGCCGAAGCTTTCCGTTTCCAGCTTCACCCGCTCGTACCAGGAATAGGGACAGGGCAGATACAGCACCGTCCACACCCGCTTCATGGATTTGCCCGCCGCGTCCACGGCGATCTTGGCACCCTTGGTGTAGGCCCGGACCAGGCCACCGGCCCCCAGCAGAATGCCGCCGAAGTACCGGGTGACCACGCAGACCACGTTGAATAGCCCCTCCCGCTGCAAAACCTGGAGCATGGGCATTCCCGCGGTGCCGCCGGGCTCCCCGTCGTCGGAGAAGCGGACAGCCCCGTCCCGGATGATATAAGCCCAGCAATTGTGGGTGGCATCGTAGTGCTGCTTTTTCATCTCCTGGATCTTCGCCAGGGCCTCCTCCTCCGTCTCCGCAGGCCAGAGGCGGCCGATGAAGCGGGACTTCTTTTCAATGAATTCGTCTTCTCCGAAGCCGGTGGGCACAAGATACTCTTCCACGGCTCAAATCTCCTTTGTCACGTACTCCCGGAGCCTTCCATAGAGGATATCGTCCAGCACCGCGTCAATTTCGATTCCGCCCGCGGTGTAGTCCACGCTGTTCACCTTGGCCCCGCTGTGGAGCGCATCCACCTGGCCGCCCATGGAATAGGGCAGGCAGAGAACCACATGATGGCGGGCATGGCCCAGCATTTCCTCGATTCTTTGGAGCAGTGCCTCCATGCCCACGCCCTTGGCGGCGGATACGGCCACGGTGTTCTCCCCCAGGGGGATGTCCTCCCGGCTAACCAGGTCCGCCTTATTATAGCAGTAGAGCACCGGGGTGCCGGGCTTGGCCAGGGTGGTGATGAGCTTATCCACAACGGCGATGTGCTCCTGCCGGTTGGGGTCGGCGGAGTCGATGACGTGGAGCAGCAGGTCCGCATACTCCAGCTCCTCCAGGGTTGCCCGGAAGGCATCCACCAGGTGGTGGGGCAGCTTGGCGATGAAGCCCACGGTATCGGACAGGATCACATCCAGATTGTCCGAGACCTTCAGCAGCCGGGAGGTGGTATCCAGGGTATCGAACAGCCGGTTGTTGGCGGGGATGCCCGCACCGGTGAGCTGATTCAAAAGGGTGGATTTTCCCGCGTTGGTATAGCCCACAATGGCCACCACCGGCACGGAATTCTTCCTCCGGCGCTCCCGCTGGACGCCCCGGACCTGGCGGACCTGGGCAAGCTCCGATTCCAGCCGGGTGATCCGCTCCCGGATGTGCCGCCGGTCGCTCTCCAGCTTGGTTTCGCCGGGGCCGCGGGTGCCGATGCCGCCGCCCTGCCGGGACAGGCTCTTGCCCATGCCGGAGAGCCTTGGCAGGAGATACTTATACTGGGCCAGCTCCACCTGGAGGCGGCCCTCCTTGGTCTTGGCCCGCTGGGCGAAGATGTCCATGATCAGGGCGCTGCGGTCCAGCACCGTCAGGCCGATGATCTCCTCCAAAGCCCGGATATTTCCCGGGGAAAGCTCGTTGTCGAAGATGACCATGGTAGACGCCGTGGCCTCCGCCAGCATGCGTACCTCCTGGGCCTTGCCCTCGCCGATGAAGCTGTGGGGGTCTGGATTGGGCCGGTTTTGCAGCATCTTGCCGGTGCAGAAGCCGCCGGCGGTTTCCAGCAGGGCCTCCAGCTCTTCCAAGCTCTCCTCTGTGGCGGTCTGCTCCTTGGTAAAGCAGGCGGCGTTCAGCCCAACCAGCACCGCCCGCTCCTGCTTGCTTTCAAAATTTTCTTCCATATGTTCCTCCATTGATTGCCTCCCCTGAAAGGGGAGGTGGCCCGCAGGGCCGGAGGGGTTTTGTCTCAAGCCTCAGCATTTTCACAGAACCCCTCAGTCAGCTGCGCTGACAGCTCCAGCTTTGCATTAAGAGGCTGTAAGCCGCAAGCGGCAACAGTCTCTATACCTTTCAGGGGAGCCCCTTCTTTGCTATAACTATACCATACTCTCCCCTGCGCAGGCAACCGGAAAATGCAAAAAACCCGCACTACCAACGTAGTGCGGGTAATTGGATCTCTTACTTCAGGCCGAAACGCTTGTTGAAGCGATCAACACGTCCACCGGTGTCAACCAGCTTCTGCTTGCCGGTATAGAAAGGGTGGCACTTGGAGCAGATTTCAACGCGAATGTCCTTCTTGGTAGAACCGGTCGCGATGACGTTACCACAGGCACAGCGGATGGTGGTCTGTTCGTAGTTAGGATGGATACCTTCCTTCATTTCTTTCACCTCTTTCATATCAGTTAAAGGGCATAAATGTCCTTAGCAATCTTGAATCGCCTAGGTATAATATCATACACACAAGGAAATTGCAAGCATTATTTTTGTTTTTTGAAAAATTATTTTTCCGGAGGAGGGGCGTTCCGGGCGGGAGCGGTTGGGAATGCGCATTTAAGCTCCCCTGAAAGGGGAGCTGTCAGCGCAGCTGACTGAGGGGTTCCGGCTTGGCCTTAAGGCCAAGCCTCGCCGGAGGCGAAATACTGGGTTTGGTACAACTCCCGGCCGGTATTCCGCTTTCAGCGGAGGCTTTTCGTTCCGAAAAGCCGGAACCCCTCAGTCTCGGCTGCGCCGAGCCAGCTCCCCTTGCAGGGGAGCCAAAGAGCTTTCCCTCCGGAGGGGAAGGTTTGACGGAGCGGCTTTTTAGAACGCCCAGTTGCCGTTCCGGAAGATGGGCTTGGTGGAGCCGTCGGCGCAGAGGGCGTCGATGGTCATGCTGTCGCAGCCGATCATGAAGTCCTCGTGGATCATGGAATCGTTGATGCCCAGGCTGCGGCACTCCTCCAATGTCTTATTCTGGAAGTCCGCAATGGTATCCGGGAAGCCCATGCCCAGGGCCAGGTGGCAGGCGGCATTCTCATCGAACAGGGTGTTGTAGAACAGCAGGCCGCTCTCGGCAATGGGGCTGGCCTGGGGCACCAGGGCGCACTCGCCCAGGTAGGCAGCACCCTCGTCCATGGAGATCATGGCCTTGAGCAGGTCCTCGCCCTTCTCGGCGTGGACCTCCACGGCCTTGCCGCCGGCAAAGCGGATGGAGAAGCCCTCGATCAGCTGGCCCCGATAGCTCAGGGGCTTGGTGGCATAGACAATGCCCTCGGCCTGGCCTCTTCTGGGGGAGACGAAGCACTCCTCCGTGGGGATATTGGGGTTGAAGAAGATGCCGGTGCGGGCCGTCTCTCCGCCGCCGCAGAAGCGGCCCTCGGGAATGAGCCCCACGGTGAAGTCCGTGCCGTTGTCGGCGGTGTAGTGCAGGGAGCGGATGCCCAGGCTGTTCAGGTAGTCGCAGCGCGCCTGCAGGTCCTTGTCGTGGTCTGCCCAGGCCTTCTCGGGGTCATCGGTGACCCGGGAGGTGAAGAGGATGGCTTCCCAGAGCTTTTCCATGGCGGTGCCGGTGCGCTCGCCGGGGAAGACCTTCTTGGCCCAGGCTGCACCGGGGACGGCGGCAATGCACCACTGCTGGCGGTTCTCCAGCTGGTCCTGATAGGGCTTGATGATGGGGTAGCTCATGCGGCGGGCCTTGGTGACCTTCTCCATATTGATGCCCTTCAGGCCGTCGGGGTCTTCGGACATCAGATGGATGCGGCAGGGCACCACGTCCACCTCGTGCTGATACTTGGCCTTCTGCCACTCCTCCACGGTGCCCATGGTGGTGACGGAGCGATAGCGGGTATGGACCTTGGTCAGGGGCTGATAGCTCCACTCCACGGTAACCTTTTTGGCCTTGGCCTTATAGGCCTCCTCCACCACCATCCGGACAAACTCCGGCTGGTCCAGGTCCGCATAGACGATGACCTCCTGGCCCTTCTGAACATTGACGCCGCAGCGGACGATCAGGCGGGCATATTCCCGCAGTACGGTTTTTTTCACGGTAAAAGCTTCCTTTCTGAAAAAATTGTCCCTATTATAGCAGGTTTTATGAAAAAGGTCAACGGTATTGCAATTCTTACCCACTTCCTATATAATATACCCATCTTCTGAAAACTGAGGTAAAATCTTTATGCTGACAAAGGATAATTTTTCCGAACTGCTGGCCCAGGGGCCTTGCCTGCTGGACGGGGCCACCGGCTCTTACCTGCGCGCCAAGGGAATGCCCCGGGACTGCGCCACGGAGGAATGGGTTCTGCGCAACCCCGAGGTCCTGGTGGAGCTCCAGCGGGGCTATGCCAAGGCGGGCTCCAGAATCATCTATGCCCCCACCTTCCAGGCCCAGCCCATTGCCCTCCGGAAAATCGGCCTGGAAAACCACACCGAGGCCATCAATGCCCAGCTCATCGCTCTGAGCCGTTCCGCCGCCCCGGGCTGCCTGATCGCAGGCGACATTGCCACCCTGGCCGCCTTCTGCGACAGCTGGGATACGGACAACTTTGACCTGCTGGTGGAGAACTACCGCCGCCAGATCCGGGGCCTCATCGACGGCGGCGCGGACCTGCTGGTGGGCGAGACCCTGCTCTACCCCCAGGAGGCCGAGGCCATCCTCACCGCTGCGGAGCTGGAGGGAGCCGGGGCCACCATGATCACCTATTCCATGCAGTCCGGCGGCTTCCTCTACAGCGGCCACGATGCAGGGCCGCTGATGGGGCAGCTGGAGAACTGGGGCGCGGCTGCCGTGGGCTTCAACTGCGTGGCGGCAGACGGCATGGTCCCCCACCTGGTGAGCAAGCTGCGGCGGTTTACCAAGCTGCCGCTGATCTGCAAGCCCAACGCAGGCAATCCCATCATCAACGAAAAGGGGCAGGCCGAATACAAGCTGGAGCCGGAGCCCTTCGCCCGGATCGTCAAGGCCTGCTATGAAAACGGCGCTTCTTTCCTTGGCGGCTGCTGCGGCACCACCCCGGCCCACATGGCGGCGCTGAAAAAATCCCTGGATCGATAGGAGTATACCCCCATGAATAAAAACATTCATTTTTACGTCACCCCCAAAAACGGCTGGGCCTGGCTCATGGCAGTGTGTCTGGCCGGGTCGGCCATCAGCCGGACCGTGCTGTACGGCCTCCACCATATGCCCATCTACACCAGCCTGTGGCTCCAGATGGGGCTGCCTGTGGCGGCAACGGTGCTCTATATGCTCATCACCCTCTGCAACGGCCGGGAGCAGTTCTATAAGACCGCCATCCCCGTGTGGCTCTATGTGCTGTTTTCCGCCGTGTGGGTCATGCACAACCTCCAGGGGCGGATGCTCATTGCCCTGAGCTGGCTGGCCCTGATCTGCTTCGGCCTCATCTATACGGACATCACCTCCGGCGCACGGCTGCACCGGGCGTGGCTGCTGTTCCCCGTAATGCTCTTCCCCCTGGCCACCATCCTCTACTATAACCGGCAGGCCATTTTCCTGCAGGATTGGCCCGCCGTCATCCGGCTGCTGCCCAACACGCTGCTCTTTCTGGGGGCAACCGTGCTGATCTTCGCCATCCGCATCGACCCGGCGGGAGAATACCACCCCACCTGGGGCGACCGGGTGGACGGGCGGCGCATCCGCTCCCTGCCCCCCGTCAACTACATCATTCCCTACATCATGGTCAACCGCAACGGCTCCTCCAATCTCTTTGAGGAGGCCTTTGAGATCACCAATGTGGACCGCTACATCCGCCAGAAGCGCCGGGAGGGGCTGACGAACTTCGGCATCATGCACGTCTTCCTGACCGCCTATTGCAGAGGCGTTGCCAAATATCCCGGAGTGAACCGGTTCATCGCCGGGCAAAAGATCTACTCCCGCGGAGAAGACATCCAGTTCTGCATGACCATCAAAAAGGACATGACCACCGACGGCGCGGAGACGGAGATCAAGCTCCACCTGAGCCCCAGGGACACGGTTTACGACGTCTACAAGAAAATGAACGACGCCATTGTCAAAGTAAAAAACACCCCTCTGGACGCAGGCGTGGACAACACAGCCTATGCCCTGACCATGATTCCCGGCGTGGTGCTGAAATTTTTTGTGTGGTTCCTGAAAACCCTGGATTATTTCGGGCTTTTGCCCAAATTCCTGCTGGAGGTCAGCCCCTTCCACGGCAGCATCTTCTTCACCTCCATGGGCTCTCTGGGCATCCCGCCGGTGTATCACCACCTGTATGATTTCGGCAACCTGCCGGTCTTTGGCTCCTTCGGCTGCAAGCGCAGAGCCCTGGAGCTCCAGGAGGACGGCACCGTGGTCCAGCGGAAATACATAGACTTCCGGTTCACCCTGGACGAGCGGACCGTAGACGGCTTCTATTACGCCGCCTTCTTAAAATACTACAAGCGCCTCATCCAGCACCCGGAGGTTCTGGACGAAGCGCCTGCGGAAATTGTAAAGGACATGGACTGACATGGAACAGGAAATTCGTGGGGCCCTCTCCCCGGACTACCCCTGGGCGGACCGCTTCCACTACTTTGATACCATCGATTCCACCAATAATTTTCTGAAGCGGCAGGCCCTTCTGGGCGCGCCCCACGGCACCGTTGCCGTGGCGGACTGCCAGACCGGGGGCAAGGGGCGGCTGGGCCGCAGCTTCCAGTCCCCCGGGGGCGTGGGCATTTACCTGAGCATGCTGCTGCGGCCGGAATGCCCCCAGGAGCAGCTCATGCACCTGACCTGCGCCGTGGGCGCCGCCATGTGCGACGCCGTGGAGGCCTCCGCCGGATTCCGCCCCGGCATCAAATGGACCAACGATCTGGTCTGGGGGAAACGGAAGCTCTCCGGCATTCTGGTGGAGCTGTTGAATGATACGAACGGGAAGCTCTGCGTGGTCATCGGTATCGGGGTCAACTGCTGCCAGCGTCCGGAGGACTTCCCGGAGGAGCTCCGGGACCGGGCCGGGTCTCTCGCCATGGTCACGGGAAAGGAAATCGACCGCCCCAGAGTTGCCGCCGCCATGATGGAGGCCCTAGCCGAGATGGACAGAAATCTTCTCACCGGCAAGGAAGCCATCCTTGCCCGGTACCGCCGGGACTGCGTGACTCTGGGGCAGCACATCTCCGTAGTCCGTGGGGAGGAAATTCGCCACGGCACAGCCCTGGACATCGGAGAGAACGGCGATCTCACGGTCCGCTTTGACGACGGCCACACCGAGGCCGTCAGCAGCGGCGAGGTCAGCATCCGGGGGATGTACGGGTACGTATAAGCGCGAAAAACAGCAATGGGCACGCCAAAGGCGTGCCCACATTTTTTACTGCATTCTGAGAATATTCACCAGCATCTTCACGCACTGCTCCATATCCTCTACAGGGATATACTCAAAGCGGCCGTGGTAATTCTCGCCGCCGGTGCAGAGGTTGGGACAGGGCAGGCCCTCGTAGGAAAGCCGGGCGCCGTCGGTGCCGCCCCGGACGGGGACCTCCTTCGGCTCCATGCCCGCAAGGGCCATGGCCCTCTTCGCCCGGTCCACGATCTCCATGCAGGGCTCGATCTTCTCGCGCATATTGAAGTAGCTGTCCCGCAGGGCAATTTCCACCGTGCCCGGGCCGTACTTGTGGTTGAGGAAGTCCGCGGCAGCAGTCATCAGGCGCTTCTTCTCCTGGAATTTGGCCATATCGTGGTCCCGGATGATATAGCGCAGCTGGCTGTTCTCCACCTCGCCGCGCATATCGGTCAGATGGATGAAGCCCTCATACCCTTCCGTATACTCCGGCTTCTGGGCAGTGGGCAGCAGGCTCTGGTACTCCATGGCGATATACTGGGAGTTGACCATCTTATCCTTGGCGGAGCCGGGGTGGATGTTCAGGCCGTGGAAGGTCACGCAGGCAGAGGCGGCGTTGAAGTTCTCATACTCGATCTCCCCCACCGTGCCGCCGTCGGCGGTATAGGCATAGTCCGCGCCAAAGCCCCGGACATCAAACTTATCCGCGCCCCGGCCGATCTCCTCGTCGGGCGTGAAGCCGATTTTCAAGGTGGCGTGCTTGCCGCCCTGGGTCAGCAGGATTTCCGCAGCGGTGAGGATCTCCGCCACACCGGCCTTGTCGTCCGCCCCCAGAAGGGTGGTGCCGTCGGTGACGATCAGGTGCTTGCCCTTGTTGTGGGACAGAGACGCGTAATCACGCTCCCGGAGATAGATTCCCTTTTCCTCGTTCAGCAGGATATCTCCCCCGTTGAATTCCACGATCCGGGCCTTGATATTGGCGCCGCTGGCATCCGGAGCGGTATCCATGTGGGCGATCAGGCCGATGGTGGGCAGGCTCTCGTCGCCGGGCACCGTACCGTAGACATAACCGTTTTCGTCCATATGGGCATCGGCAATGCCCATGCTCTTCATTTCCTCCACAATGGCAGCGGCCAGAACCTTCTGATTTGCGGTAGAGGGGCAGGTTTCGGACATCTCATCCGAAGTGGTTTCATAGCTTACATAGCGCAGAAAGCGCTTTTCGACTGGTTCCATGTTGGTCTTCCTTTCTTTTGATAACGGGAAAAAGGGCTGTTAGAAAACGCACTGTCATTGCGAACCAGCGCGCACGCTGGTGTGGCAATCCCCCGGATTTTTGAACATCTTGGTAGTAAAACCAAGCTATTTTCATTCAACCGGGGGGCTGCCACGCCAGTGACATCGGTCACTGGCTCGCAGCGACATACTTCTCTAACAGCCCCTTTGGCTTACTATTTACTTCTTGGCAGCGTTGACCAGCTCAGCGGTGTCCTGCGCGATCATCAGCTCTTCGTTGGTGGGAACAACCCAGACCTGAACCTTGGAGTCGGGGGTGGAGATGACCATCTCCTTGCCGCGGCACTTGTTCAGCTCGGCATCCAGCTTGACGCCCATGAAGCCCAGGTAGTCGCAGACCATGGCGCGGACCAGGCCGTCGTTCTCGCCTACACCGGCGGTGAAGGTCAGCACATCGATGCCCTTCAGAGCGGCAGCGTAAGCGCCGACGTACTTGGCCACTTCGTAAGCGAACTTCTCAAGAGCCAGCTTGCAATCCTCGTTGCCCTTGTCTGCGCCCTCGCCCAGGTCACGGAAGTCGGAGGACACGCCGGACAGGGCCAGCATACCGGACTTCTTGTTCAGCATGGTCAGGCAATCATCCACGCTCATACCGTACTTGTTGCAGATGAACTGCACCACGCAGGCGTCGATGTCGCCGGAGCGGGTGCCCATGGGCACACCGGCCAGAGGGCTCAGGCCCATGGAGGTATCCATGCACTTGCCGTCCTTGATGGCGGACAGAGAGGAGCCGTTGCCCAGATGACAGTTGACCATCTTGAAGTTCTTCTTGCCAACCAGCTCGGCGGTACGCTTTGCCACGTACTTATGGGAGGTGCCGTGGAAGCCGTAGCGGCGGATGTCGTCATTCTCGTAGTACTCCTTGGGAATGGCGTAGCGGTAGGCCTTGGGGGGCATGGTCATATGGAAGGCGGTGTCGAACACGGCGACCTGAGGGGTATTGGGCATAACAGCCTGGCAGGCACGGATGCCCATCAGGTTTGCGGGGTTGTGCAGAGGTCCCAGAGGGATGCACTTCTCGATGGCCTTGATAACCTCGTCGTTGATGATGCAGGAGTCGGAGAACTCCATGCCGCCGTGCAGCACGCGGTGGCCCACGGCATCGATCTCGTCAACGGACTTGATCACGCCGTCAACAGGGTCAACCAGGATGTCCAGCACCGCGGCAATGGCCTCGGAATGGGTGGGCATGGGAATGTCCTTGACAACCTTCTTGTCGCCCACCTTGTGGGTCAGACGGCCGTCAATGTAGATACGCTCGCACAGGCCCTTGGCAGCGACGTCCCCGGTCTCGGGGTTCATCAGCTGGTACTTCAGGGAAGAACTGCCGGCGTTGATAATCAAAACGTTCATTGGAATCTCCTCCTAAAAATATTGTTTTCTTTTTCATTGATCTGTGATACAATATCGATGCTATTATATTCCATCTTTCCCATTTTCTCAAGCCCTATCTGAAAAATTTTTGCTTTTGGAGGAAAAACTTTGACCATCGTCGGCATTATCTGCGAATACAATCCCTTTCACAGGGGCCACCGGAAGCAATTTTCGGAAATACGGCAGCGGTTTGGGGCGGATGCGGCCATTGTGTGCCTCATGAGCGGAAATTACGTCCAGCGGGGCGCTCCTGCGGTTTTCGACCGGGAAGTCCGGGCCAGGGCAGCCATCTTAAGCGGTGCGGACCTGGTGCTGGAGCTGCCGGTGACGGCAAGCCTTTCCTCGGCAGAGGGGTTCGCCTCCGCCGGGGTTGCCATTCTGAGCCCGCTGTGCGACTGCCTGTGCTTCGGCACGGAGTCCGGAAATTCAGACGCGCTCATGCGCACGGCCCAGGCTCTGCTCTGCCCCGGCTTTTCGGAGCAGCTGCGGCAGCGGCTCGCCACGGGCGTCAGCTTTCCCGCCGCCCGGCAGCAGGCCCTGGAGGCCCTGGGCATTCCGGGCACCCTTCTGGAGCAGCCCAACGACATTCTGGCCACGGAATACTGCAAGGCCATTCTCGCCCAGGGCAGTTCTCTTCTCCCCTTCCCCGTGACCCGCCGGGGCAGCTACCACGCGGAAACGCCGGACGCAGAAAACCCCTCCGCCACGGCTCTGCGGCGGTGCATCGCCTCGGGAACGGACTGGCTGGGCTTCGTGCCGCCGGAGGCCGCCCCCTGCTTTGAAAGCGCCCCCGTGCACACCCTCGCCGCCGGGGAGCGGGCCATTCTGGCCAGGCTGCGCACCATGACAGACAGGGAATTTGAGGCCCTGCCCTATGGCTCCGAGGGGCTCTGGCGGCGGCTGATGCACGCCAGCCGGGAGGAGGGCTGCCTGGAGGACATCCTCACCCGGGTAAAAACCAAGCGCTACACCCGCTCCCGGTTAGACCGGATGGTGCTGTGCGCATTTCTGGGGCTGACCCAAGAGGACCTTGCCGCCCCCGCCCCCTACGCCCGGATTCTGGCCTTTGACGACGTTGGCCGCAGCCTTCTGAAAGGCAGCGATTTCTGCAAAAATCTTGGCTGGCAGGAGGAAAGCAGCTATGCCGCTCTGGAGCGGCGCTGCAATACCCTCTACGGTCTTTTCTGCCGGGACGGCATTCCCAAAGCCGATGCTGCCCAAAAGCAGCGGCTATCCTATCTGCACAGGTGATACCATGGTATTTTCATCCTATATCTTTCTCTTCGCCTTTCTGCCCCTGGTGCTGCTGGGGTACTATCTGCTCTCGGGTCTGAAAGATCCCATCTATCAGCGGCTGTTCCTCATCGGAGCCTCGCTGTTTTTCTATGGGTATTTTAACCCCAGCTATCTTCTGATCATCGTTGTCTCCATCTTTGTAAACTATCTTCTGGCCGCCTGTATCTCCGGGGGCAAGGGAAAATTTCAGACCGTGTGCTTCTGGCTGGGGGTACTCTTCAATGTGGGCCTGCTGGGCTACTTCAAGTACCGGGACTTTTTCGTTGAAAACATCAATGCCCTGTTCCATACCTCTTTCCTGCTCAAACACATTGCCCTGCCCCTGGGCATCAGCTTTTTTACCTTCCAGCAGCTGTCCTTTCTGGTCTCCATTCGGAAGGGCGAGGAGCAATTGGAGCGCTTTGACGACTACTGCATCTTCGTGCTCTTCTTCCCCCAGCTGGTGGCGGGGCCGATCGTGCTCTACAGCGAGATGATCCCCCAGTTCAAAGACCCCCGGCGGCGGTACTGGAACTGGGACAATGCAGCGGCGGGGGCCTACATCTTCACCGTTGGCCTATTTAAAAAGGCCGTAATTGCAGACACTCTGGCCCTGTTTGTGGACACGGGCTTTGGGGCAGCCAGCCTGGGCTTCTGCGCCGCCTGGGCCACAGCCCTGTCCTATACCTTCCAGGTCTATTTCGATTTCAGCGGCTATTCCGATATGGCCGTGGGCCTGGGAAAGCTCTTCAATATCGACATTCCCTTCAATTTCCGCTCCCCCTACCGGTCCGAAAGCATCGGCGTCTTCTGGCGGCGGTGGCACATCACCCTGGGCAGGGCCTTGCAGAGCTACATCTACTTTCCCCTGGGGGGCAGCCGGGAGGGAAAGCTGAAAACCTACCGGAATCTGCTCATCACCTTCCTGGTCAGCGGCCTGTGGCATGGGGCGGCCTGGACCTTCGTGCTCTGGGGGCTGCTCCATGGGCTCTTCAACGCCCTGGAGCGCATCTTTGCCAAGCCCCTTTCCAGGGTGCCCCACTGGGTTCGGGTGGGCTGCACCTTTCTGATCGTCAATGCCCTATGGGTGCTGTTCCGGGCGGAGAGCTTCCATAGCGCCGCCACGGTCTACCGGGGCATGGTGGACTTTTCCAACCTTGCCTTCGCCCAGGTTGGAACGCTGGCCGTGGACGGCTTTGTGGGCGTTCCGAACCGATTGAACGCAATCTATGTTGTGGGCATTCTGGCAGCTTTGGCGGTGGTCTGCTTCCGGTGCAAAAACAGCTGCCAGATGCTTACGGAATTCACCTGCCGCAAGGGCGCGCTGTGGGCAACGGCGATCCTCTTCTGCATTGCCCTGGTGCATCTGTCCCGGGAGAGCGTCTTTATCTATTTCAATTTCTAAGGAGCTGGCTATGGCAAAAAAATGGCTGCTGCGGCTGCTGGCACTGACGATGGCACTGGTGATGCTGATGTGCCTGTGCGCCTGGTGCATTGACCCCTATATGCTCTACCGGGTGCGGAACAACCAATACCTGCTGAATTCCCGGCTGGTCACCCCGGGGCTGATTAAAAACTACGACTACGACACCGTGCTCATCGGCTCCTCCATGATCCAGAATACGGACATGCAGCGCTTTCGGGACACCCTGGGGGGCAAGCCTCTGAAAATCACCACCGGGGCCATCAGCCTGACGGAGATCCAGAAGCTCACGGACAAAATAGGTGAGCTTGGCAAGGCGGAGCACTACTATATCTGCCTGGACCAATATCTCTTCGCCCCGGAAAAATGGGACGACATGGACCGGTTTCCGGACTACCTGGTGGATGACAACCCCTGGAATGACTACCGGTATCTGCTGGGCTACGAGACCTGGATGCGCTTTATCCCCATCGATATCGCCCTGTCCGGCGCCAGGGCGCTGGGGATCTCCCTGCCGGAAAAACTCACCCGGGCCATGAGCATTGACGGCATAGAGGACTGGCGGGACGACTGGACCTTCGGCGAAGAGGCCACCCTGTCCCTCTATACGCCCCCTTCCAAGGGCAGCAGCTTCGATGCAGAAACCGTGCTGGCCCGGATGAAGAAACGGTTCGAGGAATACCTGACCCATCTGGATTTTTCCCAGGGAGACTATACCTTCTTCTTCCCGCCCTATTCAGCCCTGTACTGGAACTATGCCTTTGGGGCCGGAAACGGGGAAACCTACCTGGAATTTAAGGCCTATGCGGAAAGAATGCTGCTGGGATACAAAAATGTCCGCATTTTTGACTTTCAGAATGCACCGTTCGTCACCGATTTGAACAACTACAAGGACTACACCCACTATGCCCCGGAAATCAACGACCGGATGCTGGGGTGCTTCGCAAGCGGCGAATACCTGGTAACAGAGGCATCCTCCACGGCGGAGCTGCTGGAGGCCACCCGCGCCCAGGCAGCGCAGCTGCTGGAACGGTACCCACAGATTCCGGAGTGAGTTTTCCTAACCTTCCCCTCCGGGGAAGGTGGCTCGCCGCTAGGCGAGACGGATGAGGGGCGTTATGGGAGAGAGTAGTACGTATTTTCCAATCACTTCCGCCCTGTACGCCCTGACTGCTCCACTTTTTATGGTATAGCTGCCACCGGCAGCTATTTTAGATTCCATTCGCTGCGCGACGCATCGCCCAGAGGGGAAGCTTTTGCAGCAAAAGACGAAGGAGGCCACCTATGAACTACAAAATTGCAATTTGTGACGATTCCCAGGCGGATCGGGACTATGTCGCTTCCCTGGTCCGGCGCTGGGCCTCCGAAGGGGATCGCACGGCACATATAGAAGCCTTTTCCTCCGCCGAGGGGTTTCTCTTCCACTATGCCGAGGAAAGCGACTTTGATATTCTGCTGCTGGACATCGAAATGGGCGGCATGGACGGGGTCACCATGGCCAAACGGCTGCGGCAAAGCAACGACACCGTTCAGATCATTTTCATCACCGGCTACTCGGATTACATCGCCGAGGGCTACGAGGTGGCGGCGCTGCACTATCTCGTGAAGCCCCTGGATGAAAACAAGCTCTTCTCCGTGCTGGACCGGGCTGCTGAAAAGCTGCAAAAGAACGAAAAGGTGCTGCACCTGGAGCTTTCCGGGGAGATGGTCCGCCTGCCTGTCCACCGCATCCGCTGGGCGGAGGTCAGCGGGAACTACGTCACCATTCACGCGAACCAGGACTACACCGTGAAAATGACCCTGGGCCAGCTGGAAAAGGAGCTGGACGAGCGGTTCTTCCGGGTCGGCCGCTCTGCCATTGTCAATCTGACCCAGATCAGCCGAGTGACCAAAGGGTCGATCATGCTCTCGGTTGGCGGCTCCATCCCCCTGCCCCGGGGGGCCTATGAGGCGGTGAACCGGGCAATCATTGCAATGAGGTAAAAAAATGGGATTCTTTTCCAAACGTGTGGACCGGCAGCTGCAGGCCTACCAGCAGGAGCTGATCGAGACCCACTACCGGGAAGTGGACAATATGTATAAGCAGATCCGGGGGTGGCGGCACGACTACCGGAATCACATCCAGACCATGAAGGCCTACGCCGCCAAGGGCGACTGGGAAGCCATCCGGAACTACCTGGACCTTCTGGATCAGGATTTGACCACCGTGGACACCGTCATCAAAACCGGCAACGCCATGACGGACGCCATTCTGAATTCCAAGATCTCCCTGGCAAAGTCCAAGGGCATTCAGGTGGTGGCCGACGCCCATATCCCCGTGAAGCTCAAGTCCTCGGAAATTGACCTGTGCTGCATCATCGGCAACCTCTTTGACAACGCCATTGAGGCAAGCCTGCCCCTGCCGGAGGACAAAAGGCTCATCCGGGTATACATGGACATGAAGAACACCCAGCTCTACATTTCCTTTACGAATTTCACCGCCGGGAAGAAGCTGCCAAAGCTGGGGGGCCGCTTCCGCACCACCAAGGGCGAGGGCCACGGCTTCGGCCTGCAGCGCATCGATGCCATTGTAGAGCGCTTAGAGGGCTATATCAGTAGGAACAGCGAGGACGGAGCGTTTACAACGGAAATATTATTGCCCCAGGTATGATTCCGCGTCATCGATACGACTTAGCCAAGACTCCGTCCGGGCCGATGTGGACATCGGTCCCTACGAGAAACAGATAGACCCGCAATGGTAAAATCTGCAATTCGTCCCCCGAAACCTACGATTCATCCCCGGATTCCCCCGGGGATGAAATTCTATGATAGGATAGGCGCAAAGAGAGGTGCATTCTATGAACACAAAACAAAAACGGTATTCCCTTCCCGGAAACGTGGCTTGGATGGTCAAGATCTGCTGGCAGGTCCGCAGACGGGCCCTTTTTCTATGCCTGACAATGGCCCTGTGCGACATCCTCAACAATCTGGCGGGACTCTACATTGGGCCGCAGGTATTGAGACTTGTAGAGGCCCATAGCAGCCTTTCCCAGCTCCTTGGCACCATCCTATTCTTTACCTTGGCACTGCTGCTGACCCAGTACGGGAAAACATATCTTGGCGGGTACAACCAGTTTTGTCTGGTAGAAAACCGGACCTCCATTATGATGGATATCAGCCGGAAATTCAACACCACCGGCTATCCCAATACCCTGCGTGCCGAATTTCTTCGGCTGCGGGGGAAGGCCGACGACGCCACAGATAACAACCAATCCTCCACAGAGGAGCTCTACCGGACCATCACAAGCTTACTGACCAATCTGGGCGGGCTTATTGCCTACCTTGCCATTCTGTCCGGGCTAAACGGCTGGCTGCTGCTTATCATTGCCGTCAGCTGCACCGGGGAATTCTGGGCCGCCCGGTATAAGGACAACTGGATTTACGCCCACCGGGATACAGAAAACCAGTTTTACCTGAAAAAACGGTATCTGCGGGACAAGTCAGAATCCATCGAGCTTGCCAAGGACATTCGGATTTTCGGTCTGCAAAACTGGATGAACGATCTTTTGACAAGCATCCACGATGCCTATTATGACTTTCAGCTGAAGGTTGAAAAAAAGCGGTTGCTGGTGGATCTGGTGGGAGCCATTTGCACTGTAGCCAGAAATGGCATTGCCTACTGGTATCTTATCCGGCTGGCTCTGCGAAACGGGTTGGGGGTACCGGAATTTCTGCTGTACTTTACCGCCGCCTCCACCTTTACCACCTGGGTACTGGGAATTCTCACGGACCTGAGCAAGTTGAATAAGCAAAGCCTGGATATTTCCCAGGTGCGGGAATTCTTAGACTATCCGGAGCCCTTCCAAGGAAGTGAGGGCACCCCCATTCCCACGGCAGCGCAATACGAGCTGCGGCTGGAAAACGTCTCCTTCCGTTACCCGGAGGCGGAGAAAGACACCATCGCAAACATGAATCTAACTATCCACTCCGGAGAGCGGCTTGCCATCGTGGGCCTGAACGGTGCGGGAAAGACAACGCTTGTAAAGCTTCTGTGCGGCCTTCTTGACCCCACAGAAGGGCGGGTACTCCTGAACGGTCAGGACATTCGGACGTTTGACCGGGCGGAATACTACCGGCTGTTCAGTGCCGTCTTCCAGGACTATTCTTTGCTTTGCACCACGGTTGCGGAGAATGTGGCCCAGACTGCCAGTCATATTGATGAAGAAAAGGTCTGGGACTGCCTTCAAAAAGCGGGGCTTGCGGAAGCAATCCAGGCCCTTCCAAAGGGCATTCATACCCATGTGGGCCGGGATGTGTTCTTAGATGGGGTTCTCTTCTCCGGCGGCCAGACCCAGCGGCTGATGCTGGCCCGAGCCCTTTATAAAGGCAGCCCCATTCTCTTCCTGGATGAGCCTACCGCCGCCCTAGACCCCATTGCGGAGGACGACATCTACCGGAAGTACAGCGCCATGACGGAAGGCAAAACCTCCCTCTTTATCTCCCACCGGCTGGCCTCCACAAGGTTCTGCGACCGAATTCTCTTTTTGGACCGGGGAAAAATCGCCGAGGAAGGCACCCACGAAACACTGCTTGCCCTTGGCGGCGGCTACGCCAAGCTCTTTGAAATCCAGAGCCGCTACTATCAGGAAGGGAGGGACTTCTAATGAAGCGCAGTTTCCAATATCACCTTTCCCGGGAAATCCGGGCGATTCGGATGCTCCACGGGGTTACGCCTCAGTTCTTTCCCATTGTGACCCTGAACGCCATTGTAAAAGCCGTTCTCCCCTACGCCACGGTATTTCTCTCCGCAAAAATCTTAACGGAGCTGGCAACCCTGAGAAGGGCCAATGTTCTCTGGAAATGGGTTATTGTCACCATTCTGGCAACCGCTCTTCTGTCCGTTCTGCGCTCGTTCTTTATGGAGCGGGAGGAGACCTTGCTCAACGACATTTATGGGCGGAAGGAGCTGCTTTTCAGCGAAAAAGCCATGTCCATGGACTTTGCCGATGCGGACAGGCAGGAGGTAAGGAGCCTCCGGGCACAGATTGCCCAGAATGAACAATGGGGCGGCCTGGGGCTTATCAATGCTGCCATCATCTATAAGCAGTTGATTGGGTCTCTGACCGGCATTTTCAGCGGCATCGCCCTGACCGTCCGGCTTTTCGCCACCCCGGTACCGGAAAGTGCGGGAAAGCTTGTGCTATTAAGCAGTCCTTGGTTTCTCCTTTCTTTGGGTGGACTCTTTGTGGGCATCAGCCTTCTTTCCGGCAGACTCTATACTGTATACGCCCAGGAAAACGATCGCCTCTCCAAAGATGCCACCTTTGGAAACCGGGTATATACCTATATTACGAAGCTGTCCCGGCAGAAAAATATTCAAATGGATATGCGTGTCTACCGGCAGCAGGAAATGATCGATCACTTGTCTTCCCAGAATCGGGTGTTTACGGCGACGGGGACCTTCGGCCGGGCCGCGCTGGGAAAGCCGGGCACCTGCTATTCTCTGGCAACCAGCATGTCCGCCATCGCCATCGGGTGTATTTACGTCTTTACCTGTCTCAAGGCCTGGGCCGGGGCCTTTGATATTGGCCTTGTCACCCAGTATGTTGGGGCCGCAACGGCGCTGGCGGAATCTCTCAACATTCTGATTTCCTCTTTGGGAGCTATGAAAGCCAACACCACCCATCTGGACAATACCTTCCGCTACCTGGACCTGCCCAACGCCATGTACCAGGGCAGTCTGACCACGGAAAAGCGGGCGGACCGGAACTATCAGGTGGAATTCAAAAACGTCTCCTTCAAATACCCCGGCAGCGAAACCTGGGCGCTGAAAAACGTTTCCATGAAGTTCCAAATCGGCAAGCGTCTGGCCATCGTCGGGGAAAACGGCAGCGGCAAGACCACCTTTATCAAGCTCTTGTGCCGCCTGTACGACCCTCAGGAGGGAGAAATTCTTCTAAACGGCATCGACATTCGGAAATACCGGTATGACGACTATATGGGCATTTTCTCCATCGTCTTCCAGGACTTCCAGCTGATCTCCCAGAGCCTGGGCAGCAATGTGGCGGGCTCTGTAGACTATGACCCCCAGCGGGTGAAACAGGCTCTGGCAGACGCAGGCTTCGGCCCCCGGCTGGAGAGCCTCCCCAAGGGGCTGAACACCCAGCTCTACAAGGACTACGGTGAGGACGGCATCGAGGTCTCCGGCGGCGAGGCCCAGAAGATCGCCATCGCCCGGGCGCTGTATAAGGACGCCCCCTTCATCATCCTGGACGAGCCCACCGCCGCCCTCGATCCCATGGCCGAGGCAGAGATCTACGCCAAGTTCAACGAGATCTCCGGCGACAAAACCGCCATCTACATCAGCCACCGGTTGTCCAGCTGCAAGTTCTGCGATGAGATTCTGGTCTTCGACCGGGGAAGCATCCTCCAGCAGGGCACCCACGAGGCATTGCTGGAACAGTCCTCCGGCAAATACGCCCAGCTTTGGAACGCTCAGGCGCAGTATTATACGGCGTAATTGCAAAATAACGCATATAATAATATGTGTCACATGTATTGACAAATAGAATAATATGTGTTAGTATATTTGCGTCAGGAGGGAGCATTCCATGAGAAGCTACAGCTCACGGGATGTTATCCAGGCGTTAAAAGCGGATGGGTGGTATCTCGTGAATGCCGTGGGAAGTCATCACCAATTTAAACATCCTCAGAAGCCGGGGCGCGTTACCGTTAAGCACCCGGATAAGGATATTCCCCGCAAGACCCTGGATAGCATCGAGCGGCAGTCAGGTCTCCGGTTCCGGTGATCTGGCGCCCTCCTGACATATCCTATGTTTTTGGAGGTATGTGTTGTGAAAAAGCCCGAAAGATATACCTTCCCCGCCGTTTTTTCCTATAAGGAAGGCGAAGAAATTTCCGTTTTTTTCCCGGATCTGGATGTTGCCACCAGCGGTGTGGACGACGATGATGCACTTACCAGCGCCAGGGAGCTGCTTGGCTGTGTTCTTTTTGGCATGGAGGAGGATGGGGAAAGGATTCCCGAGGCAACTTCTCTGAAAAATGTTCATCTGGAAGCCAACGAGCGGGCCGTCCTTGTGGATGTGTATATGCCCTCCATTCGCATGGCACAGGTCAACCGGTCCGTCAGCAGGACCGTGACGCTCCCCGCCTGGTTGAATGCCGCAGCACTGGAACACAACATCAACTTCTCTCAGGTTCTGCAGGGTGCACTGCGGGAGCAGCTGCACCTGTAAACACATCTTAACAGCAGCACAGCGGCGGCAGCCTCTTGTCTCCCAGCCCAAACGGGCCGGATGATACCAGGCTGCCGCCATTGTCATTTTGTGGGGCTTCCCTTACGAAATCTTCAGGACATGCCCTTGTATATTGTGGTATAATGGTTCAAAATTGGAGGTGTATGCCATGGCCTCTTCTATTCTTCTTGTGGAAGACGATCTTTATCTTTCCCAGGGGCTTACGGAACTGCTGCAAAAAAGCGGCTATGTCCCCTGCCAGGCCTGGAATCTTTCTCAGGCAAGGCAGTCCGTTTACAGCCGGAACTTTGACCTGCTGATCCTGGATGTGACACTGCCGGACGGGGACGGCATCTCCTTCTGCCGGGAGCTCCGGGCAAGGGGGTGCGCCGCGCCCATTCTCTTCCTCACCGCCCGGGATGAGGAATTCGACATTGTCACCGGACTGGACGCCGGGGGCAACGACTATGTGACCAAGCCCTTCCGGGTTCAGGAGCTTCTGAGCCGCATTCGGGTGCTGCTGCGCAAGGACAGCCCCAATCTGACCCGGGGGGAGCTGGAAATTGACCAGGCCCGTATGCAGGTGCTCCGCCAGGTGGCGGCGCTGCCTCTGACGCTGACGGAATACAAAATTCTCCTATGCCTTATAAGGCAGCGGGGCGTTGCCACACGGGACATTCTTTTAGGTGCTCTATGGGACAGCGACGGGAAATTCGTGGACGACAATACGCTCTCCGTCCACATCAGCCGCCTGCGGGAGAAGATCGGCGGGCAGCATATCCAAACCGTCCGGGGGGTGGGCTACCAATGGGTGGACTGAGCATTGCTCTGTCAGCCCTCTGCCTGGGCCTTCTCTGGGGGCTATTGCGGCAGCGGCAGAAGACGAAAAAGCTATACCGGCAAATGGAGGCGTTTTTGGACGGGCAAAAAGCGTCTCTGGAAATCTCTCTTGGGGAGAGCCCCAGTGCCCGGCTGCAAAACGCCGCCGCCCGGCTGGAAAACGCCCTGCTCCACGCCAGGGAGCAGACCCGGCTGGAGGCCCGCCGCAGCGAAAACCTGCTGACGGACATCTCCCACCAGCTGAAAACGCCCCTGGCCTCCCTGCAATTATTTGTGGAGCTGGACCAGGGGGCGCATCTGGAGCAGGAGCAGGTCCAGCTGGAGCGGATGCAGGCCCTGATCTCCGGCCTGCTGCGGCTGGAACGGCTCTGCGCCGACGGCTATGCCTTTCATTTTGAAAGCCATGATTTATTGGAGCTTGTAAGCAGCTGCTGGCAGCCCCTGGCGAAGCTATACCCGGAGAAAACATTGACGCTCACAGGCACGGCCGCGCTGCGCTGTGACGAGATCTGGATGGGCGAAGCCCTTACCAATCTGCTGAAAAACGCCTGTGAGCACACGCTTCCCTCCGGGCACATCCGCATTTCCATCGAGGAGACGGCGGGAGAGGTGGCGATTTGCCTTTCCGATGACGGCGGCGGCGTCAGCGCCGAGGAGCTTCCCAGGCTCTTCGAACGGTTTTACCACGGCAGCCACCCGGGCCACGGGGCGGGGATCGGCCTTGCCATTGTGAAAGAGGTGGTTCTGCGGCACCACGGCAGCGTCACCGCCGAAAACATCCCCGGCGGGCTGCAATTTACCCTGTTTTTTCCGAAGCTGGACAGCTGTCTTGCGAAATCGTAAGGCAGCCGTCACGGCAGCGTAAGCTTCCCGCATTACAATGGAGCTATCCAATACCAAAGGAGGCTTTTTCATGACAATTTTGCAGTGTACGTCCCTTTCCAAGCACTATGGCAGGGGCGAAGAGCTGGTAAAGGCCCTGGACGGTGTGTCCCTCTCTCTGGAGCAGGGCAGCTTCACGGCCATCACAGGCCCCAGCGGCTCGGGCAAATCCACCCTGCTGCATATGCTGGGGGGACTGGACCGGCCCACAGAAGGCAGCGTCCAATTTCGGGACAAGGACCTTTACCGGCTCCGGGATGACCAGCTGGCCATCCTCCGGCGGCGGCAGTTCGGCTTTGTATTCCAGAGCTACAATCTGGTGCGGGAGCTGACGGGGATGGAAAACATCCTGCTGCCCCTGATGCTGGACAAGCGCAGCCCGGATGAAGCTTACCTGAACCGGCTCATCGATATTCTGGGCATTGGCAGCCGACGGAACCACCTGCCCTCGGCCATGTCCGGCGGGCAGCAGCAGCGCTTTGCCATTGCCCGGGCTCTGGCCAACAAGCCGGAAATCCTCTTCGCCGACGAGCCCACAGGCAACCTGGACGGCCAGACCGGGCGGATGGTCCTGGAGCTGCTGCGGGAGCTGAACCGGGAGCTGGGCATCACCCTGGTGCTGGTGACCCACGACCTGGGGGTTGCGGAACAGGCCCAGCGGGTGATCCACCTGACGGACGGGAAGATCGCCCGGGACAGCGGAGGGGTGCAGCTATGAAAAAGCTGACCATGAACCGCCTGGCCTTTTCCGGCATCCGGGCCAATAAAAAGGACTATCTCCTGCTGGGTATCAGCGCGTTTCTGGCGATTTTCGCAGCGGTTTCCACGGTGCTGGGAACCCTTGCCCTGATGCAGGCCGCCACAGACCGGCGGAATGGGGCCTACGGCAGCGAGGACGCCTTTGTATTCGATGTACACTCTGTGCCGGAGAACATCCCCGGGGTGCGGCAGTATGGCTGCGTGACCGTGCTCGGGCAGGTGAAGGATTTCCCTGTGGGCTATTACGATGAAGCCGCCCAGCGAATCCTCAACCGCCGCTGCATGGAAGGGCGGCTGCCGGAAAAGGCCGGAGAGGCGGCAGTGGATCTCACGGCCCTGGAGCGGCTGCAGCCCGGGGCACAGGTGGGAGACAGTCTGGTCGTCCCCTTCACGGCCAAGGGCATAACCGAAACCAGACAATACCGCATCGTGGGCATTTTGCAGCCCCAGTTTGCAGATGACACCCGGGAGGACTTTCTGTCAGCGGTTCCTGTTTCCAGCCTTGCCATGCCGGAAATTCTGGTGTCATCCCAGGAGGGCGGCAGTGCGGTGAACCGGCATCTGGTGGTGATCTTTTCCGGAAAGGGCGGCATGGAAGCCCTTTCCGCTGCCTTTCCCGAAAACAGCTGTCGGGGCGTCGACTGGTTCGGAGACATCTACGAAACGGAGCCGTTTTACGGCTTTTGGGCGCAGTTCCGGGAGAATATAAACATCAGTGCTTCCCTTCTGCTGGGCGGCGCCTGCCTGCTGGGCGGCAGCCTCATCGGCATTTTGGAGGCCACCGGCGGCCAGTTTGACCGGAAGCGGCAGCAATACGCCATATATCGCACCATCGGCGCGACAAGGCATCAGCTGCGCAGCATCAGCAGCCGGGAGGCAATGGTTCTGTCTGCCCTGCTCTCCCCTGCCGCGGTAGGCTGCGCCTTTCTTTTGGTATGGGGCATGTGCCGGATTTTCCCGGACAGCCTGCATTTTGCGCCCAGGGTGCCCTGGATTCTGGGGGCTGCCCTTGGCAGCTTCCTGCTTGTCTGGCTGGCTGCCCGGCTGCCTGCGCTGTTTTCCCGCACCCAGGCGGCGGCATTCCAGGGGCCGGTGCTGGGGTTTCCCAAAATTCGCTCCAGGAAACGCTTCCGTCTTGCTTCCTTGTGGAATGCCCGGCGGTTTCGCTTCCACCCCCTGGGGCAGCTGGGCTGCCTGCTGATGACCGTTATCCTGAATCTGGCTGTCTATGGCAGCGTTTCGGAGATTTTCTATCAGGTGCAGGTCCTCCATTCCACCAAGGCATCCTATACGGACACACAAAGCATTGCTCTGGAACGGGAAAATTTCAATACCGGCTGTCCCCTGTTCACTGCGGAACGGGCCTACCATATCGATACGGAGGTTTTGGAGGAAATTCAGGCTCTTCCGGGTGTTGTCGACGCAAAGGGCTGCTGGTATGCCGATGTGATCGGCCTTACCGACCACGTGGGCAGTTATTTTGAAAAAGCCGCTTTTGATAACACCCAGCTATACCGGGATGCAGCCGGGAAGCACCCCCGGGCCTACGCCTGGCATGAGGCGCTGAAAGCGGCTCTGGGAACGGAGAAATCAACCATGGAGCTGACGCTTCTGGTGCTCTCCGATTTATTCGGGCTGGAGAAAAGCACCACCGGCGGAAAAATCGACCTTGCCAAAATCGATGCCGGAGAGGAAGTCATTGTAAATGTCCCGGAATTCTATGCGCAATACCGGGAAGACGGCATTGGAAGCATCTCCTACACGCCGAAGGAAGGCTATGCCCCTGTGGAGAACGACCAGTTTGAGGCGGGGGAAGTTTTGCCTCTTGTGCAGCTGTGCCTGACGCAGCAGCAATCGCAAAATATCGATCTGACAACCTCAGCCCAGGCGCTGCCTTTTGATGCGGCGAGAGGTTTGCGTGCGGAGCCGAAAATCGGCGCAGTGGTGAATGCGGAGCGCTTCACCGGCTCCGGCTGCCAGGTGATCACAACGCCTCAGGGGCTGAAAAATCTGGGCCTTATTTGCGACAACACCCAATATATTCGCATCAATAACCGGGAGGATATCACCCAAACACAGTATGACGCACTCCGGGCCGCCCTGGAGCGCATTGCCGCCCGGGAGGATGACATTGCTGTCCTGGATGACCGGGAAAGCCAGACCAGCCGGACCGGCAGCGGCATGCGCCGCATCGTCTTCTTCTGCGGCCTGAGCATTGCAATGCTGCTTTTAACGGTGCTCCTGCTCTGCGGCAGCATCCTTCGCCAGATACGCGCAGAAACGCGCACCCTTGGAACATTGCGGGCCGTGGGCTGCGACGAAAGGAGCCTGACCCAGCTCTTTTTCCGGCAGATCCCGGAAACCGCCGGGCTTGCCTGGCTGCTGGTGGTCGGGCTGCACCTTTTCAGCGCCTGGGGCTATCTGCAATACAATTGGCGGGAAATCCGGCTCAACGCCGCCACGAGCATCTTTACCGCCCTCCTGCTCACCGGGCTATGCTATCTGGTGATCCGTAGGCAGGTCAAAAAAATGCTTGAAGGCAGCATTGTGGAGAGCATTCGGGAAGAATAAACGCACATTTAAAAATTGCCCCAAAGCGCTTCTCAAACGCTTTGGGGCAGCTTTTTCGCTCAATCGTTAGGAACAACCTTGACGATTCCGGCTTTCCACATAATCCAGGAAATCAGAATCAGGATGGGGATCATCACAATCATCAGGATTCCGGCAATGCCGGTGGTGGCAATGCCCATGACGGTCAGCACGGATACAAGGATCACAGGAATAATGGCAGGGAGCAGCTTATTCTTGACCTTGGTCTTGCCGCTGCCCTTGCCCAGCAGGCCAAGGCTCATGCAGCCGAACAGCGCAGGCAGAAGATAGTTGCTGGCTGTTTCAAAGGTCTCGTTCTCCAGAATTGGCTGAATGAAGGACAGCAGCAGCATACCCAGCGCCAGGATGACAATGGTCACGCTGGAGGAAACAGCAGTGGCAATCAAGGCAATGGCATCGCCCTCTACCGTGCTCTGCTCCACCTTGGCGATCTTTTGGGCATTGATAATGCAGGGCATTTTCAGGTTCATCAGATTGCCGGAGGCAAAGGTCAGATAGCTGGAGGAACCCAAGATGGGGGTATAGCTGCCGATCTCCGCAACACTCATGGGAGTCATAATGACCAGAATGGAAATCAGGCCCGGAAGACACATCTTAAAGCTGGGCATGCAGTCATAGACGGTGCAGATGATAAAGGGCATTACCACCATGTACGCAGTGAAAACGATCATGAAGATACGGCCGGATTTATGGGCCCACTGGGTAAACGGATCAAGTGTTACAGGTGTTTTTTGTTTCGCCATTTTCTTTTCCTCCCTTACGCAAATACCTGCACCCAGAGAACGCTGGATGCCATTGCTACGATCATTGCGATTGCCATGGTGAAGTCATTGAGCACAGGGTGCTTCTTGGCAATGGTACCGCAAATCACGGTCACGATCAGGCTGACCACCAGGGTCATGGTTGTGGGCAGGTCCGTGAATACCATAATGGGGATATATACGCAGAACATTGCCAGCATGAAGCACCCTGCCATGATCTGGCCAAACTCGCTCTTGCCGGTCTTGGCCTGCATGATTCCGGTGGAGTACTTCTTTGCAAACAGGGTCACCATAATTGGGCCGGTGCAAATGCCAATGGACATGACGATCATAATCGCACCGAAGACCGTTGCATCGGAGGTCAGCACATCGGACAGCTGCACACCCAGGCCGTTGGCAGCATAGGAAGCGGCCATCGCTTCATAGGACAGCGAGCCGATAACAGACAGCCGCCACCAGGGCAGCGCCGCCCCCAGAGAAACCGTCAGGGTGATAAATCCCAACAGAATGGCAAGGCTGGGGACAATGGAGGACACAACGGTGGATTTCACAACATTCTTGATGACATCGCTTCCAATACCAAGCTCGGCACATCTTGCGGAGGCTTTCTTAACGCTCATAATTGCATATGCGATGATAATGCCCAGGCCCACAACGATCAGGGCATACAACAGCGGGCTGTTCGCAACAACAGATCCCTTTACCATAGTGATTTCCTCTCTTTCTGTTCTAAAATCCTTTATTTGTGCTCTTCCAGCCAGCGGGTGGCCACATAGACATAGGAAGCAGTTCCCTCGTAGAGAACCTCATCATTGAAGTTGGCCTTAGGATGGTGCTGGGGGTATGCATAGTTTTCCTTGTCGTCCCCCACGGTAGCCAGCATCAAAGCGCAGGCGGGAATCTCATTGCTGATAAAAGCGAAGTCCTCACTGCCGCCGCTGACCTTATTGCCGGGAGCAATCACGGACATAGGCACAGCACCGTCCCCCAGGAGCTCCTTCATATACTTGGTAGTAGCTGCCCCCACCTCCAGATCGGAGATCATGGGCGGGCAATGCTTGACAAATTCCACATCCGCCTCGCATCGGTAGGCCTTGGCAATGGTCTTGGCGATTTCCGTCAGCCGATCCATCAGCATCTTCTCGACCTTGATGTCTCCGGTACGGATGGTGCCCTCCATCACCGCATTGTCTGCAATAACATTGGGTGCGCCGCCTGCATGGAACATGCCCGTGGTGACAACGCCGAAGGTTCCGGGCTCCAATTCCCTGCTGTGGAGCTCTGCAAGCCCCACTTGAATATGGGCTGCAGCGGTGATTGGGTCAATGGTCAGATGGGGCATGGCGCCGTGGCCGCCCTTGCCCTTGACGGTGATCTTGTATTGGTCACAGGAGGCCATTCCCCTGCCTCCATCCAGAATGGCAACCATGCCCTTGGGGAAGGGCATGCCGGTCATGGAATGGATCATCAGTCCGGCGTCCACCTTCGGATTCTCCAGAACCCCTGCCGCCAGCATATCCTGTGCTCCCTCCAATGTTTCCTCGCCGGGCTGGAACATGAGCTTGACCGTGCCCTCAATTTCGTCCTCCATGCCCTTGAGCAGCTTTGCTGCGCCCAGCATCATAGCGGTATGGGTGTCATGGCCGCAGGCATGCATCTTGCCGGGATTCTGGGAACGGAATTCCACATTTGCCTGCTCCTCTACAGGCAGGGCATCCATATCGCCCCGAATCAGGAAGCACTTGCCGGGCTTCTTTCCACCGGCCAGGACCACCAGGCCGCTTTTGCCGCACTCCTGGGGCACATAGCCCATTTCCTCAAGCTTTGTTTTGACAAAGGCCTTGGTATAGACCAAATCCATACCCAGCTCCGGGTGACGGTGCAGCTCTCTGCGATTTGCCTGAATTTCCGGCTGGAGCGCCAGAGCCGCCTGCATGATTTTCTTTGCATCCATAGTTGAAACCTCCCATTGCTTTTAACACATTATTACTTTATCGTGTTAAAGAAAATGAATGAAATCAGTATAGCACTTCAATTTCGAAAGTCAATGCTTTATTTTCTTTTTGTAGAATTCCACAGATATCTGTAGAGAATTTCAAACATATAACGACTGATTGACTACATTTTCGAGGACATTTGATTTTCGCTCAAATACACTGTGCAGTTTCTTTCGTCAAAAGTTGCATTTATTCAAGCGGCAGTTTTCCTTCTTCCTGCCGCATTTCCTCCGAGAATGCAAAAAGCGCAGCGGCTTCCCTGCCCTTTCAGGCCATCAGGAAACGCTGCGCTTCTGGTTTGGAATTGTGTTACACTCTTTGGAACTGACTGTTATAGAGGGTATTGTAGAACCCGCCCTTGGCCAGGAGCTCCTCATGGGTTCCCTGCTCAATGATCTTGCCGTCGCGCATAACGAGAATCAGAGAGGCATTGCGGATGGTGGACAGGCGGTGGGCCACCACGAAGCTGGTGCGGCCCTCCATGAGCTTGTCGAAGGCCTGCTGAATCAGCATCTCCGTGCGGGTATCAATGCTGGAAGTGGCCTCATCCAAAATCAGCATAGGCGGCAGGGTCAGCATAACCCGGGTGATGCACAGCAGCTGCTTCTGGCCCTGGCTGATGCTGTCCTCATAGAGGACGGTATCCAGGCCCTGGGGCAGACGGCGGATGAACTCCCAGCTGTGGGCCTCCTTGGCGGCCCGGATGATCTCCTCATCCGTTGCATCGGGCTTGCCGAAGGCGATGTTCTCCCGGACGGTGCCCTGCTTGATCCAGGTGTCCTGCAAGACCATGCCGTAGCCGGACCGCAGAGCATGGCGGGAAAGGGTTTTGATCTCCTTGCCGTCTACGGTGATCTCGCCCTTGTCCGTGTCGTAGAAGCGCATAAGCAGATTGATAAAGGTGGTCTTGCCGCAGCCCGTGGGGCCGACGATGGCAATCCGCATTCCGGGCTTTACATCCAGGTTGAAGTGCTCAATCAGCTTCCGGTTGGGGTCATAGCTGAAGGAAACATCCTCAATTCCCACATTGCCCCTGGGCGCTTCCAGGGTACCGGCAGCATCCTCGCTTTCCTCCGGCTCCTCCAGCAGGGCGAAGAGCCTTGCTGCGCAGGCCAGAGCGTTCTGCATCTCCGTGACCACGGAGCTGATGTCATTGAAGGGCTTCATATACTGGTTGGCATAGGACAGCAGCACCGTCAGGCCGCCTACGGTCAGGCTGCCCACGGGAATCAGGATCGCCCCCAGCAGGGCCACGCCTGCATAGATCAGGCTGTTGACAAACCGGGTGCAGGGATTGGTCAGGCTGCTGTAGAACACCGCCTGGGCACTGTAGTCACGAAGCTCCCCGTTGATTTCGGCAAAGCGCCTGGAGGCCCGTTCCTCATAGCCATAGGCACGAACCACCTTCTGATTGCCGACGATCTCATCGATCAACGCCGTCTGCTTGCCCCGGGCCTCGCTCTGCTTGCGGAACATCCCGTAGGAGTGGGAGGAAATGAACTTCGCCACCCAGAAGCTGACAGGGGTCAGGCAGATGACCAGCAGCGTAATCCAAAAGTTCTTGGAGAACATGAATACCAGCGTCACCACAATGGTGACAATGCCGGAAAAGAGCTGGGAAAAGCCCAGCAGCAGGCCATCGGACAGGATATCCGCATCGGCGATGATCCGGCTGACAATGTCGCCGGAGCTGTGCTTATCCAAATAGGACAGCGGCAAATGCTGGATATGCCGGATGGACTGGGCGCGGATATCCTGGACCACACGGTAGGTCATACGGTTGTTGATGACGCTCATGACCCAGCCGGTCACTCCGGAGAGCACCGCCAGAATGACAACACGCTTCAGATAGAAGCCAACCATGGCAAAATCCACTTTTCCGGCCGCCAGGATGTTGTCGATGGCGTCGCCGAACAGGATGGGGACATACAGCTGCAAAACCACGGTAGCACCGGCCATGAGCACGCTGAGGATCAGCAGCACCCGGAATTTGGCAATGTGATCCCAGAGCTTTTTCAGGGTCTTTCCGTTCTCCGGATTGGTCTTTCTTTTCATCACACATTCCCCTCCTTCTTCTCCCGCTCCCCCGGGAACTGGGAATCAAAGATCTCCTGGTAGAGGCCGCAGCTTTCCAGCAGCTCCTCATGGGTGCCAACGCCCGCAAGGCTGCCGTTGTCCAGCACAAGGATCTGGTCCGCTTGCCGGATACAGGCAATGCGCTGGGACACCAGGAAGGTGGTGACGCCGCCGCCAAGGCCATGAATGGCGCTGCGCAGGGCGGCATCCGTGGCGAAATCCAGAGCGCTGGAGCTGTCGTCCAGAATCAGGATCTCCGGCTTCTTCACAAGCGCCCGGGCAATGGAAAGCCGCTGCTTCTGGCCGCCGGAGAGATTCCGTCCCCCCTGCTCCAGCCGGAAATCCAGCTGCCCCTCTTTGCCCTCTACAATTTCCCGGGCCTGGGCAACCTCAAGGGCCTGCCACAGCTCCTCATCCGAGGCATTCTCATTGCCCCAGCGCAGATTGTCCCGAATGGTACCCTGGAACAGCACAGAGCGCTGCTGCACCACGGCGACCTTCCGGCACAGGGCCTGCTGGGTGTATTCCTTCACATTGCAGCCGTCCAGGCAAACCGTACCGGAGGCTGCATCATAGAACCGGGGGATCAGGCTGATGAGGGTAGACTTGCCGCTGCCGGTGCCGCCGATGATACCGACGGTCTGGCCCTTCCCGGCGCAAAAGCTGATGTCCGTCAGACTGGGGGCGCCGGCATTGCGGTAGGTAAAGTTCACGTGGTCAAAGCGTACCGCCTCATCAGCATTTTCCCGGGGCTGGGCATTCTTCTCGGGATAGGTCATGGAGGTTGGCTGCTCCAGAACACCGGCCACACGGCCCGCACAGGCCATGGATTTGGTCAGGGTGATGATCAGAGAGGCCAGCTTAATGAGCTCCACGGTGATCTGGAGCATATAGTTGTTCAGCGCCACCACATCGCCCTGGGCGATGGAGCCGATGTTCACCCGGAGGGCCGCCCGGTCGATGAGGACCACGGCAGCAAGGTTGATGAGCACATAGGTCAGAGGGTTCAGCAGGGCGGAAATTTTGCCCACGAACTCATTGAGCTTGGTCAGGGCCTGGCTGCTCTCGTCAAACTCCCTGACGGAATGGTCCTCCCGGCAGAAGGCGCGGATGACCCGCACGCCGGTGAGGTTCTCCCGGGTCAGGCAGGTCACCCGGTCCAGAGCGGACTGAGCCTTCCGGTACAGCGGGATGCTGCTCAGCATAATGGCAAAGACGGCCACAAACAGCACGGGAATGACCACCGCATAGACCCATGCACAGGATACATCGATGGTGAAGGCCATAATCATGGCTCCAAAAACCACAAAGGGGCTGCGCAGCAGCAGCCGCAGGCCCATATTGACGCCGGTCTGGACCTGGTTGATGTCGTCCGTCAGCCGGGTGATCATGGTGTCGGCCCCCAGGGTATCCAGCTCCGTAAAGGAGAAGCCCTGGATATGGTCAAATACCGCCTGCCGCAGGTCCGCCGCAAAGCCGGTACTGGCCTTGGCCGCAAAGAACTGGGCCGTAATGCTGGCCGCAAGGCCCAGCAGAGCCATAAGAATGAGAAGCAGGAAGCACCGGACCATATAGCCCCGGTCATTGCCCGCCACGCCGATATTGATCATGCGGGCAACTACCAATGGGACCATCAGGTCAAACACGACTTCCAGCAGCTTGAACAGCGGGGCCAGGATGCTCTCTTTGGTGTACCGCTTCAGGTAACTTGCCAGTTTTTTCATATTTGTCGCTCCTATTGCATTTTCTTGATTGACAAGCACATTATAGCACGGTATGATTCATATGAATAATATTGTTTCTATGCCTGTGTAATACAAAAAATATATCAGTGAGGGATGTCCTATGGAAATACGTCAGCTGGAATACTTTCGGAAAATCGCCCAGACCGGCAGCATCAACGAGGCAGCCCGGCAGCTCAATATGTCCCAGCCGCCCCTGAGCTATCAGCTGAAGCTGCTGGAGGAGGAGCTGGATGTGGTCCTATTCGAGCGCAGCCGCCAGGGCGTCACCATGACGGAGGCCGGAAAGCTCCTGTACCAGCGCTCTGAGGAGCTGCTGCAATTTGCGGACTCCACCAAACTGGAGGTCAGCAAGATCGGCAAGCGTCAGGTTCTGCGCCTGGGCATGACCTCCACCACCGTAGGTCCCATTCTGCCCAAAATTTCCGCCTTCGTGCAAAAGCACCCGGAGGCGACTTTTGAGGTCCACGACGGCTCCACCTACTCCCTGGCAGATCTGCTGCGGAACGGGATCATCGATGTTTCCGTAGTGCGCACCCCCTTGCAGCTGGACGATCTGGACTACCAGCTTTTCTGTGAGGAGCCCATGATCGCAGTTTCCGGCCCCGGCGTCTCCGGCGGGGGCCTTTCCCTGAAGGAGCTGACCGGCACCCCCCTCATCCTCTACCGGCGCTATGAGCGCTTCCTTCTGGATGCCTTCCACGCCCAGGATCTGGAGCCCAGGGTGCTGTGCGTCTGCGACGACGCCCGGGACGCCATGCAGTGGGCAGAGCAGGGCCTTGCCACCGCCATTTTCCCAAGATCCATGGAAAATCTCTGCAAGGGACTGTGCATCCGGCCCATCCTGGAGGAATCCCTGAACACCAGAATTCTGCTGATCTGGCGCAGCGGCAAGCCCCCCAGAGCCATCGTCCGGGAGTTTTTGGGAATCTGCGCAGATAACTCTTGACCGCATTCGCCCAGGAATCCCGGAACAGAACAAACTGCCATTGCCCATCCGCGAAAGCCGCGCAGAGGCAATGGCAGTCTTTTTTATTTCGCTTTTATCCCTACCCCAACGATTGACAGAAAGCCTTTTTTATTTCTCGTCCCGCAGGTGCTGTATGGAGGCGAGAATGTTCATCTGAAGCTCAAAATTCTGACGGGCACGTTTTCTCTGGCTGTCCAAAATCATGCCCACAGCCAGCACCAGCAGCGCCGCAACCATAAAGAAGCCGGAAACCACCAGCGTGGGAATTCTGGGCACCAGCCCCGTGGCATTGTACTCCGCCAGCACCGGAATGAACAGGAGCACGGACACCAGGGCCAGGATCGCCGCAATGCAGGTGAAAAAGGGCATCGGCTTGTAATCCTTTACCAGCGTGCCGATGGTCTTAAGGACCTTGAAGCCATCGGAGAAGGTATTCAGCTTGGATTCGCTGCCGGTGGGGCGGTCCCGATAGCCCACGGGGACAGAGGACAGGCACAGATTCTTATCCAGCGCATGAATGGTCATCTCCGTCTCGATCTCAAAGCCCTTGGAGAGGATGGGGAAGCTCTTGACGAAGGTCCGGCTAAAGGCGCGGTAGCCTGTCATAATGTCCGTCACATTGCCCCGGAAGAAACCGTTTACGAGCTTACGTACCAGCACATTGCCTGCATTGTGGAAGGGGCGCTTATTCTCCGTGAAATAGGTGGAGGACAGCCGGTCGCCAATGACCATATCCACTCCCTGCTCCAGCACCTGGTCCACCATCTCCCGGGCGTTCTCCGCCGGGTAGGTATCGTCGCCGTCGATCATCAGGTAGCAGTCCGCCTCGATGTCCCGGAACATGGTCCGGATCACGTTGCCCTTGCCCTGGCGGTGCTCGTAGCGAACGATGGCCCCCGCCCTCCGGGCGATCTCGTCGGTGCCGTCCTTGGAGTTGTTATCGTATACATAAATGTCTGCCTCCGGCAGCGCCGCGCGATAATCGGCGACAACCTTGGCAATGGTCTGACTTTCATTATAGCAGGGAATCAGAACTGCAATCTTTTTCATCGGCTTCCTCCAAATCCCCGGCCCGGGCCGGATGTGGTCTGATGAGACGATTATAGCATTCTTTCGGGAAAAAGTCCATTCCTTCTGCGCAGATCATCCATTTTCTTTCCCGCAAAGGCCATGCAAGCCCTTACCCAGGAAGCACATAAGGTGCAAATTCCGGCTAGAGGGAATTTGGAAACAGTCCACAGGACTGTTTCATCCAATGGGTTCGAATCGGGAACCTATTTTACAAAACAAGAAAACGCAGGAGCTACTGACTCCTGCGTTTGGTCGGAGTAGAATTATAGGGTTTCACGAAATTAGAAGTATAAAACGGTTTTGTTCTCATGTTTTTTGCAAAATGCTTTCCACATCTGACGCATCGGGGAACGGTTTGTGCCGTCCCCGGTTTTTCTCTTTGGGACACTTTGTCACAAAGTTAAGGCCCAGCGCGTTAGCGTCGGGCCGCAGACAGAGGGCGCAGCACGCCACGACTTCGGGACAACCTGTCCCGAAGTCGCCGGGTTTGGGGAGGCTCCCCAACAAGCGTTTTTGCAGCCCTACGGGATGCAAAAATAGCAAGTGTGGCCACACTTGCCCTGCTTGCCGTTAGTGAAATCCCCATCCGTAGCCTTGCCTGTTGAATGGAAAGAAACTACAATATATGTAGTCCAAGAAACTGATAGCTAAAAATTCTGAAATACTTTAAGTGTTTTTACGAATTTCACCGTACTATATATGACCGGTTAATTCACATGGCAAGAGGTGAACTTTATGAATGACGAGAGAACGATAACCGCAATCAAGAACCGAAACGAAGCCGCAATCAACGAAGTGATTACAAAGTACTCCAAACTGCTGTGGGCGGTTGCAGGCGCGGTTTTGAACAACATGGGATCAACTCAAGATGTCGAGGAGTGTGTTGCCGATACATTCATTTACTTATGGGAACATCCTGACAAATACGACCCCCAACGAGGGAAGTTAAAAACATGGCTTTCCATTGTTGCCAGAACACAAGCAGTAAACAGATGTCGGGAAATTTCAAAACGGAATACGATTTCGCTTGAGAATACCGATTTCACAGACCAGCTTGGTGTTGTCGATAACATCCTTGAAGCCGAAACCCGAAAGTCCCTGATTGCAGCAGTAAATACCTTGGGTGAGCCAGATCGGGAAATCTTGATCCGCCGCTATTACTATGATCAAAAGCCAAAGGAAATTGCGCTTGCAATGGATATGAGCGTTAAGCAGGTTGATAACCGCCTATATCAAACAAAGTTGAAATTGCGCGAGTCGCTTTCAAACTAAACAAGGAGGCCAATATGGATTCTTTCAATAAAACGAGTTTGCAGAATATAAAAGATATTTTCGAAGAAAAGACAGGCGTTGCGTTGGAAACTCGGCGCCGCCGTCAGCCCATCAGAGCGGCTATGCTTGTAGCTGCTGTATTGGTTTGTAGTCTCACCATGACGGCATTTGCTGTCAGCCTGTTTTCATCGTTATCCGGAGATGACCTTAGTCTGTCTGCCACCTATGAGGGTAATGGTATCGTGACTATTCAAGTGGCAAACAAATCCGACAAAGACCTAAGTTTCCAGCGACAGCTTAAACTTATGCGGTGGTCTACCGGAAAGGAAGTTGAGCCTGTTTCTGATACCATTGTTTTTGATGGAACAGAATTTGAAGCGCATACGAACGGCGTTATGACGGTAGACCTCTCCAAAGCATACGATATGGATTTTCTGGAGCAGCCGCTTGCCAATGATAACTATTACTTTGTGCTGACAAACAACAATTTTATGTTTGGGCAGGATTGGATGTGTTTTGTCACCTTTGCCGAGCCTATTAAAACAGTTGTCGATGACCCCATCCCTGTAACTCCCGTTGAAGCTGACAAAGAACTGGTAGCACAGATTATGGAAGAACTGCAGCCATACTTTGAAAACTATTATACCGATATTGCAGATCGGAGAAACCGCGCTGACAACTACCTTGTAAAGTGCCAAGAACTACTTGCCACACTTGATCGGGATATTGTTGCCTCGGAGGCATCTCCCTTGGCTATTGACGGCCTAAATCCGGATGTTGTTTTTGATAAAACCGCTCCGTTGGAAACGCAGCATTGGCTCACAGGGCTACATGAACATACACTTGACGGTTATGGTATCCCCGTTGGCTCCGCAGAGGGTGAAAGCGCATTGGTTTTAAGTGCTTATGTACCCCAGCACAAAGGCGAGGTTGATGGTGGTGCAGAGGTTCCCTTGCTCTATTTCTTCACTTACAGTGTAGATGACATTCAGAGCCCGGAAGATTATGCCTTTATCCACGGTCAAATTATCACATTTGAGCAGCTGGAGCAGTACAAGGTTTACGAAGATGACCAGTATGTTTGCTACGAAGTAACCGATCTATTCTATACAAACCTCCGACAACATGTCGAAAGCATTATCAGCCAGAGAAGTGATATCTATTTTGATGAACAGGTTTGGGAACGAGTGGAAAATATTTATACCTACTATAAGGACAGAGATGTTCTTGCTAGCCGTTTCTACTACAATGTACCTGTTGAATAATGATGGAATGGATCAACTGCCCTATTTGCAGGAGCAAAACACGGACAAAAATCCGCATTGATACTGTGCTCAAAAATTTTCCGCTATTTTGCCCAAGGTGTAAACAGGAGACGCTGATATGCGTTAACGAACTAAATATATCTGTTATCAAAGAGCCAGACGCATAGACGCAGAGCCGATAACCCGCAGCCTTTGGGCGCGAGTTATCGGCTCTTTTGTTTTCGGCGGCTGTCAATTAAAGCCGCCGCGTTATACGACGACTTTATAAGGAACACGGCGGTTTCCGAGGAGGGATCGTCGTGTTCATTTTGCTTTTTCACAGCACCCATGATTTGCACCAGCTAAAAAAAGCGTAGCTTCCCCTCCGGGTAAGTCTGACTTCGGATGTGAAATCTGCCAGTACACCAACTGCAACCATGTTTCGCGCGCCCGTACAGCGTCATGCTGTGCGGGCGTTTTTGTATGCCCGCACTTCGGGACAATTTGTCCCAAAGTGGCCTGCCCTGGCTGCCGATCTCCGCCGCCCCTCCGTTCAGATCGACTATCCACCCACAAAAAATCTGAACGGAGGAAAATATAATGACAACCATCAATCTGAAAGACTTTTATTCTTGGTATACCCATGATGAATATATCGAAGTTCCCGACGAGGTTGCAGAAGAGCTGAAGGCTGACAAGCGATACGAGGCCGCCTACCGCCGCCGTGTCACCCGCAACAAGGCACAGTATTCTCTGGACTGCGATGACGGCATCGAGTATTCCGCCTGTCTGCATGAGCCGTCCCCGGAGGAGCTGGTGCTGCGGGCAGAACGCTTTTTCTACCTCTGGAACGCATTGAACACCCTGCCCGAAATGCAGGGCCGCCGTGTGGAGGCCTGCGTCATTGATGACAAGAGCTATGCCGAGGTGGGCCGGACCGAGGGCGTACATAGCGGCTCGGTGCGCGGCTCCGTCCTGCGCGGCCTTGAGAGTATGAAGGAATATCTGAAAGAAAATTGGTAATTGGCATCCGGTTTTGCCTGTTTTCTGTCCTTGGTATATGAGGGATGAACTTTGGGACAAGTTGTCCCAAAGTCCCTTATGAGGGGGCCAAGGGGCGGTGCTGTGCGCCGCCCCTTGGTTTTTGTCTATTTGTGCGAAAGGAGGCGTAATGCCGGAGCAGTACACCTATCAAGTGGGCAAAATCAACTTCATCGTTACCCCGGTCTATAAGGACAAGAGGTCGGGTGAAACGATGAAGGATATCCTCTTAAAGCTCATGCTGGCAGACTTGGAAAGCGGCGACATCCTTAACATCGGGGGTAAGCGGAGGTACAATATACTTGGAAATACTGATTGTCCGACACCCGGGGAAGGAGGATATTTTGAAACTATCGGATAATCACAAGTTTGGCACTGCTGCCCTCTACTGCCGGCTGAGCCGTGATGATAACATGGACGCCGAGTCCAACAGCATCCAAAATCAAAAGAAATTACTGCAAAAGGTAGCACGGGAAAAAGGCTACACAGACACCTTATTTTTTGTGGACGACGGCATTACCGGCACCACCATGAAACGGCCCGGTTTTCAGAAAATGCTGACCGCAATCGAGGCCGGATACATATCGGCTGTATTCGTGAAAGACCTGTCCCGCCTTGGCCGTAACTACATAGAGGTCGGCAAGCTGACGGAGGAATTTTTTCCGCAGTACGATGTGCGTTTGGTTGCCGTTTCCGATGGCGTGGACAGCGATGAGGGTGACAATGAATTTACCCCGTTCCGCAACATTATGAACGAGTGGTACGCCAAGGACATCTCGAAAAAGCGGAAGATCGTCAACAAGATGAAAGGCAATGCGGGTATCCCGCTGTCACAGCCGCCCTATGGGTACATCAAAAACCCGGACGATCCTCGGTTTTGGGTGATCGACCCGGAGGCCGCCGATTTGGTGCGGCGTATCTATGATATGGCTTTGGAGGGGTATGGCTTGGCAGAGATTGCCACCGCCTTGGGTGCAGATGGCATCGTAAATCCCACCTACTACTGGCGAAGCAAGGGTGTCAACCGCAGCGGCTCCAAAAGCACCTTGGAGCCTACCAAATGGGGACACACCACCGTCAAGAAGATACTGACCTTACAGGAGTACTGCGGCGATGTCATCAACTTCAAAAGCTACTCCAAATCCTATAAAATGAAGCGGCGCATTGAAAATCCGGAAGAGAATAGAGCGATTTTCCTCAATGTCCATGAGCCGATTATTGACCGGGTCACATGGGAAAAGGTACAGGCTTTGCAGAAAGGAACACGGCGCAAAAAGCCGACTGTTACCCAAGAGCCGAGTGTGTTCTCCGGGCGGCTGAAATGCCCCGAATGCGGCGGCAACCTCAACTTCCATTTCAATCAGAAAAACCACGACATTAAGTTTTTCAGTTGTCAAAACCACAACTCCGGCTTGCGGAAGTGTTCTGCGACGCACTACATCCGTCTGGATTTTCTGGAACAGGTGGTACTGTATGAGGTCAACCGCTTGGCGACCTTTGCCAATGAGTACGAGCGTGACTTTGTAAAAGCTATGATGGGCCGTTCCGCAAAGGTGGCCGAAAATGACCGGGCAAGAAAACAGCGGGAACTGAACACACTGCTGACCCGCGACAAGGAACTGGATATGCTCTTTGAACGGCTGTATGAGGACAATGTAGCGGGCAAAATCGACGATACCCGGTTTGCTAGGATGTCAAAGCGGTACGAACAGGAACAGGGCGAAATCGGCGCAAAGGTCAAAACTCTGCGGTTGGAACTGAAAAAGGCTGAAGGCCAGCAGATGGATATGGAGGACTTTCTGGAAACGGTGAGGCGGTACACCCATGTGACGAAAATCACCCGGCGCATGGTATCCGAACTCATTGACCACATTGATGTGTACCACGCCGAAAAGCAGGATGGCGTGACCAATCAGCAGGTGGTCATCCACTACAACTGCATCGGGGCCTTTGAAGTGCCAGACCGCAAGAAAATCCCGGAGGCCGACATTATCATGGAAACGAGAAAAGGCGTAGCTGTCAGCTACGCCCCGGCACAGATTGCAGTATAAATTTTGCAGAAAACAAAAATACGGAGTGTCCGTTACAGGATACTCAAATCCTATAAGGACACTCCGCATGGTCCGAGTGACTGGATTCGATAACATTATGGTGCAAATTCCGTCCAGCCGGAATTTGGAAACAGTCCACAGGACTGTTTCATCCAATGGGTTCGAATCGGGAACCTATTTTACAAAACAAGAAAACGCAGGAGCTACTGACTCCTGCGTTTGGTCCGAGTGACTGGATTCGAACCAGCGGCCTCTTGAACCCCATTCAAGCGCGATACCAAACTTCGCCACACCCGGATATTCACTTGCTGTTCCCTGACAGCTAGGGTATTCTAGCATAGAATAAGAAAAATGTCAATCCCTTTTTTGACTTTTTTCCTCGCAGGATGGGGCGGCCCGGGAGGCCGCCCTGAAAGATCATTTTGCAGGAACGAAAGCATAAACAGCCGTTGCGGAGACACAGAGCCTTTCCGGAGCGGACGCCGAGAAAATCTCCCCACGCAGGTGCATCAGCGACTTTCCGGCTGTTAAAACCTCCACCCTGACCAGCAGCTCCTCCGGGGAGAAGTGCAGCCGGTCGCCTAGGGTATCCGGGGCCACGGTGTGCAGCCGCTCCAGCGCTTCCCGAAGCCGGGGAAGGACGTTACTCTCCCCGCTCGCTGGTGACGACCTTCCCGATGTTCCACAGGCGGACGACCATCTGCTCGGCGGACTGCTTCTCCTCTTCATTGCTGTACTCCACGTAAACCGTGTGGGCGGAGCAATCGGCGCACTCCACCTGGACGTTCCAGCCGCCCTCGTGCATCAGCATTCCGGGGCCGCGGCAAATGGGGCATTCTTCCAGAAAAAATTTCTCTTCCATGTTCATTTCTCCTTATCTGAAAACAGTTTGTGTATTGTCAAAAATTTCTTTTCGGGCAATGCGGGAATGGTTTGGGGCAAATTCCGGCAGATACCGGCAGACGGCCCCCACAAGAAGGGCGGGGTTCAGGGTCGGATTCTGGCAGCAGATGACTGCGTCCAGCATAAGCTCCCCGGGTGCCGCCGCTGCAACATCCATGCTGCGGATCATGGGGCGGATATCCTGCTCTACGGTGCCATTCTTGCCTTTCTTTTCCACGGGAATGCTTTCCCCGGCAAAAAGGTCTCGGATGGCCCCCTCGGCCCCCTCCGGGATACCGGCATCGTATTCCAGGGATACCCGGCAGCGCAGCAGGCTCAGGTCCCGGAGCTTGCGGCCGTTTTCGCAGCACTCCCGGACGAAGACCCCGGGAACAAGGGCCCCATTCAGCCGGTCCCGGATCTCCTCCATGGGGACGCTCTCCCCTTCCAGATCAAAATCCAGCAGCTCGCAGACGCTCTCCACCCCAACAGACAGCGGCAGGGCAATGGACACCGATGGCCTGGGGTTGAAGCCCTTGGTATGGGTCAGGGGCAGCCCCGCCCGCTTGAAGGCCCGCTGGAACACCCGCATCAGATCCAGATGGGACATCCAGACGGCAGTGCCCGTCTTCTCAAACAGAAGTCTAGGCATCGCAGGCCACCTCCTTCAGCAGGCAATTGGCCCCGCAGCCCGCGCAGCCCTTGCGGCAGTCCGGGGTGACCGTATCGGCATAGGCCCGCTTTCGCTCCCGGAGCAGGAACTTCTTGGTCACGCCCACATCGATCATATCCCAGGGCAGAAGCTCCTCCTCGCCATAGCCGCGAACGGTATAGAAATTCGGGTCAACGCCGCATTTTTGGAAGGCCTCCTGCCAGATATCATAGCGGAAGTATTCATCCCAGCCGTCCAGTCTGGCCCCCATATTCACGGCCGCTTCAATAACCGGTCCCAGGCGGCGGTCACCCCGGGCAAAGACGGCCTCCAGGCGGCTTAAATCCGGGCTGTGGTAATCGTACTCAATGGATTTGGAATAGAAGTGCTCTTTCAGCAGCTTGCAGCGGCGCAGATACTCCTGAGGGCTAATCTGCTGCTCCCACTGGAAGGGCGTGTGGGGCTTTGGCACAAAATAGGCCGTCGCCACATGGACACGGAGCCCCCGCTTCTTATTGACCGCGTGCTCCTTCCAGGCCAGGATGACCTTGTAGACCAGCTCCGCAATGCCCAGCACATCCTCGTCCGTCTCCGTGGGCAGGCCCAGCATGAAATAGAGCTTCACGCTGTTCCAGCCTCCGGCAAAGGCCTGGGTGCAGGTGGAGAGGATCTCCTCCTCCGTCAGGTTCTTATTGATCACATCCCGCAGCCGCTGGGTTCCCGCCTCCGGGGCAAAGGTCAGGCCGGATTTGCGCACGGCCTGGAGCTTCTCCATCAGCTCCCGGGAGAAGTTGTCCGCCCGGAGAGAGGGCACGGAGAGGCTGATGTGGTTTGCCTCGCAGTAGGGCAGCATTTTGTCCGTCAGCTCTTTCAGCCCCCGATAGTCCGAGGTGGAAAGGCTGGACAGGGTGATCTCATTGAAGCCGGAGCTTTCCAGCAGCTTCACAGCCTGGTCGTAGAGTACCTCCGGGCTCTTCTTCCGCACTGGGCGGCAGGAGAAGCCCGCCTGGCAGAACCGGCAGCCCCGGATGCAGCCCCGGAACACCTCCAGATTGGCCCGGTCGTGGACGATTTCCGTGGAAGGAACGATCATCTCCGTTGGGAAATAGGCCTTGTCCAGGTCCTCCACAATGCGCTTGGTGACCACCTTCGGCGCGCCGTCCTTGGGCGTCACCGCGGTGAGCACGCCGCTTTCGTCATAGGTGTGGGTATAAAAGGAGGGCACATAGACCCCGGGGACCTTGGAAACGGCCTCCAGGAAACGGGGCTTGTCCCAGTTTTCCCGTTTTGCCCGCTTATACACATCCAGGATCTCCACGGTAATGTCCTCTCCCTCCCCCAGGGAGAAGAAATCCACGAAATCCGCCAGAGGCTCGGGATTGAAGGCGCAGACGCCCCCGGCGAAGACCATATTTTTCAGGCCCTTCCGGTCCGCTGAATGCAGCGGGATACCGGCAAGGCGCAGCATATTGAGGATATTGGAATAGGACATCTCATAGCCGATGGTGAAGGCCACCATATCGAAGTCCTTCACCGGGTCTTGGCTTTCCAGTGCCCACAGGGGAAGGTGATTCTCCACCATGGCCTGCTCCATATCCCCCCAGGGTGCGAACACCCGCTCGCACCACACATCGCTGATCTGATTCATGACCCCGTAGAGAATGCGCATCCCCACATTGGACATGCCGATCTCATAGGTGTCCGGGAAGCAGAAGGCCACGCGGACGGCCATCTCTTCCTTCTTCTTGCACACCTGCCCCCATTCGCCGCCCACATACCGGGCCGGCTTCTGCACCGTGGGCAAGATGCGGCTTTTCAAATCTGTCATCTTGTTACCTCTTTGCGTAAATTGCCCATATATTGTACTCGGTGCAGGCCATGTTTGCAAGTTATTTTTCGAAATTTGGCGGATTTCCTTTCCTGCTTTGGATTTTTCCCTCTGCGCACGCTCGGTTGCCCCGAATCCAAGCCGCCGGGAACACCGCCGCACCGGGCAAAAATCCCAGCCGAAGGCAGAAAAACATGCCGCACAGCGCAAATGCAAAGCCTGTCCAGCAGGTGATCGCCGCTGCTGCGCGGTCCGGAAGCACCAGTTCAAGCGCTCTGCGCAAAATCCGCCCGCCATCCAGCGGATAAATAGGCAGCAGATTGAAAAGCCCCTGCACCAGACCGCAGAGCGCCAGTCTTGGGAAGAAACGGCCCATCAGCGTCAGGCTCAGGCTCCCCACCGGCCCCGCAGCAGCGGCAAGCAGCTCCGCAGCCGTTCCCAGACCACGCAGCTCCATGACGGCCCCCCGGGAACCGATCGCCATGCCGGACACACGCCCCCCCAGAGCACGGATGGCGAAATAATGGCAGCATTCGTGAAATGCCCCCGCCAGCAGTGCCGCGGCGATCCACGGCAGCGGCAGCACCAGAAGCAGCAGGGCCAGCGCGACACAGCCCCAGCCGGACAGTTCCACGTCACCCAAGCCCCGCCCCCCGGAGGATGCTCCCGCAGAAGGCCGCCACCGCCTGACCGGCGTTGGTCCCCTGCCGCAGCGTCTTCACAAGCTCCGACAGGGCCTGCGCCGTCACCTCCGGATTGCCGGGGAGAAGCCAATATTCCAAATCATCCTTCGGAACCGCCAGCAGCACCACAAACGCAAGGATCAGAAAAATCCAATAAGGAAATCGTCTCTTTTTTCGCCTCCCGGGGTAGTCAATTCGATAGGCCACAGGCGTCCACCTCCCGCTCTATGGTATGCTGACCGCACAGGAACCATGCGTCGCAAAAAACAGGCAGCCCCTTTCAGGACTGCCCGCTTGCGTTTCCCAATATGAAATATCAGAATTCCACCGCATTGTCCGCCGGCGACTTACCCTGCATACGGTAGGTCACGTTTGCCAGCTTCCGGTTTTTCAGGGAGCCAATGATTGTAGGCACCGCGCCGATCAGGGTAAAGAGATACAGCTGGAGCAGATTGCCAATGTAATCGCCAGCCTCGATCGCCTCTTCCTGAATCAGATAGGGAATTGCCCGGTAGGCGTCTGTAAAAGAGACCTCAAAATACTTCGCCACAGTAATGGCCCAGTCCAGCCGGTCGCCCACATAGGTCATAACCAGCATCAGCACACAGGCAATGACGATCCCTCTGGTGGACAGGCGGCCGCTCAGCAGCTCATAGCCCTTCAGGGTGCAGATTGCCAGCACGATGCCGGACAGGGCCGCCACATATCCCAGCTGCTCCAGCAGCACGATACAGGCCGCGCCGAGTACACTTCCCAGCAGCGCGCCCACGATACCCGCCAGCACATTTTCCGGCTTCCGTTCCATTTCCTGCCGGGCCTGCTCCTTCATGCTGTCCTGCTGCTGATAGCAGCTGTCGCACAGCAGGGACGGTACACCCGCCATGACGCAGGCCTCGGTCTGCACCGTCTGGCCGCAGCCCTGGCAGCAGCTTTGGTATCCCCGCGAACGCAGGAAGGACACGGTCTCCCGGGTGACCTGTTCCAGTTTGTCAATATCTTTCATGCTGCCGAAACGCGCCTTCAGAAGGAATTCCACCCGGCTGCGGCGGGCGGTGCAGTTTGCCACCAGCTTGTTGCCCTTGACAAAGGACTTCAGCTCCGCCCCATCAGGCTCCTGGCCGCCTCTGGTCAGAGAAAAGACCAGTGAAACATAATTCTGGTTGCTCGTGCCGCGCGTCAGCAGCATATTCATACCGCCCTGATTTCCGAAAAGAATCCCGCTCTGGGCATCCACCGACAGCCGAAGCCGCTGGGCCGCCTGAGTCAGATAATCCTGCATTGCATTGCTCATAATGTTCTCTCCTCTATCTCCGATATTCTCTTTCCGCTCGCCGCTCTTTCCAAAGTGGCTTTTGCCATTTGATTTTAGCATAGACGGCAAACCACGTCAAGCATCAGTTTTCTGATATGTCCCCGCCCGGGAAAATCCGCACGTTAATTCATCAAGGCACTTGACACATTGGAAAAAATTGAGTATAATACCCTAGCTATCGGGGTGTGGCGAAGCTTGGTATCGCGCTTGGTTCGGGTCCAAGAGGCCGCGGGTTCGAATCCCGCCACTCCGACCAAATTCCATTATACGATTCGCGCCGGACGAAATCGTATTTATCTCCGGCATTTTCCGGCTAACGTTCACAAGGCCTGCCCACTAATGGGCAGGCCTTGTGCTATTTTTACTTGCCGCGATACATTGCCTGCATCGCCACTACCTTGGCGGATGCATCAATGTGCATCTGATGCAGATACTCATACAACTCCGGCATCCCGGGTGGAATTTCCTCGCCGGACTTGCGGCCTTTTAGCGATTGCCTACCGTTATAGGAATGCGAAGCCGGCGGAGCTGCTGCTTCATTTCGGGCGTGATGCGGTAGCTTTCCACTGCCTTTTGAATGGTCTTGTTGTGCGTCCAGGCATCCAGCCGCCGCTCTGTGAGCCAGGGCAATGTTTCCTCCGGCTGCTTGGCCAGCGCCGTTGCGAAGAACCAGGCCCGCATCATATTGAGATAGTATTCTTCGCTGTGTACGCCCGCCACCCAGGCCAGATATTCCGGCTGGAATGGGTTGTCCAGGTAATAGCGCATCAGCATTTCCATGGCATAGCGCACAGTATAGAGCCTGTCGGAATCCAGCCACAGGCGAATGCTCACCAACAGTTCTTCTTTATGCTTTGCAAAAACCTTGGGGCAAAAGCAGTCGCAGGTGGCCCAATTGTCAATGTAAGGCAGGAATTTCTCTGTTTCTGCCAGTGCCCTATCATAGTGCCGGATGTTCTCCACGAGAAATGCATGGAGGTTATTCTCCTCGTAGTATTTGTGGGGCAGACTGCGCAGAAAGGCTTCCGCCTGGGCCGTTCCGGAGAGCTCCTTTGCAAGCTTCCGCAGCAGCGGTGTGCGCACGCCGATGATCGTTTCCGGGGATACGGTGGGCATCAGCTTGCTCTGAAAAGCCTGATAGGTTTCGTCCTGCAAGGCAAACAGCTTCTGCGTAATCGCTTCATCCATAAAAACGTTCTCCTTTGCATTGTTTTCGTTTCCCGCCCTGGCCCCCGGTTGCAGCGGTTCCGCCCTGCCGCTTGATAGCACTGCCGCGTGTGATGCTTTGCAGTATATCTGCACAGCATTAGGCTGTCAAGCCGTTTTTTACAAAGAATACATGCACAAAAAGGATAAAAAGGAAACGCCCGAAACCGCAAAGACTTCAAGCGTTTCCTTTCATTTTTGACCGCACCGGATTCAAAAACCGGCTCTGGTCAAATGGGGCTCTCCGATGACAATGGGCATATCGTCCTGCTGCGGGCATTCATTCCGTGCGTTGTTACAAATCGATCCAAATCCCCTCATCCCTGATTGCGGCGCAGGGCAGGCTGCGGTAGAACCGCTGGGCATCTTCGTTGGACGCAATCAGGCCGATCAGCGTATCAACGCCCTGCGCTTTCAGTTCCTTGCGCAGGGTCTGCATCAAGGCCTGGGCAACACCCCTATGGCGATAGCTTTTGATGACACAGATCCAGTCCAAGAGCCCCATATGTTTTCTTCCGTGCGTAAGTCACGCTCAAACCGCAAAACGTCGGGGATTCGGTCTTTGGTGTAGTGTTTGATTTCCATTCTATTCAACTCCGTCGCAAGCGAAAAAATCATCACAGAAGCGATTCCATTTTATTTCATATTCATCGTGGCTCACTAAAGTCATTTCTTTCGGGGTGTAGATCCCCCGTTTTTGTGCTTCGTCCACAAATTTATATATCCAAGCATCAGAGGTCTCTACTATAGCACGGACACAGTCCCAACCTTTCAAAAACGCATAGTACAACCGGGTATGCCCATCCAGCGAAATGAATCGCTCCTCGTTTGGAAGCACTTGAATAATAATATCTTGCGGTTTATGAATGAAGGAGCTGATAGCATTCATCTTATCTTCATCCACATAGAATTGTGACGGCTGAATCTGTTCTAAGCGCAAAGTCAGTAAGGATAACCGTGGATACTCCATAACCTTCTTCCCATCTTTGTCATAGAACTGTGTAATATGCGGAGTATAGAAGCGAAATTCTTCAATAACCGCTGTATACACGGCTTGATTTTCTCCTCGGATTATGGCTTCATAGTCGGAAATGATCTCCACTTCATATGGCTTTCCATCTACTAAAAAGCAACCGTGTTGAAGTAGAACTGCCTTGGAAAATTGGTTATCATTGTATGTATTTATTCGCTGAATGTCCATTATAGCCTCCGGCCGTTGCGCAAGGAAAAGCATCATTCAAGATACGCTCCCGCTGAACTTGAATAAATTCAAACACCAATGGGTTATGACAGTGCCATCACCCAAAAGTCTTCGATGCAGTCGGAATAGGCAATTTCATCCTGTATGGTTTCCAAATATCGGAAACCAGCCTTTTGGTAGGCTTTAATTGCTCTTTGATTGCGGGCCGAAACACGAAGAAGCACTCGTCCTTTGTGGCCTTTGACACGGCAGAGTTCCTCGACACACCGGCCTACAAACGCAGCACCGTTTCCTTTTCCGCAGAACTGCGGTGCCATAGACCAACCGACCCACAGATCGTCACCCTCATACTGGCAAGATACCTGTCCAAGAACGGCACCTCCACCAACCAAGCAGAACTGCTCTATTCCCCAAGTAGATTCATCCATTAGGTATTCATCATGATGTCCTTTGATACTATAGGCTTCATAGGGCGTTTCGTACTCCCATTGGGCTATTTCCTCTGCAATGTCTTTGGTAAGTGGTTTTAGCGAACTGTTTTCCAAATTAAATTGGTTTTCCATTTACATTCCTCCAAAATTTTCTTCGGAGGGTTAGGAAGCGTGAACCCTCCATACACGATTCATCTTCATAAAAAACACCCTTTCTAATGTTAATTTGTATGCAGACACCTACATTTGGTGTTGATACTGTTGTTCAGACCAGCTCTATCCGAGATTAAGGAGCCATCTGCACTAGAACCTCATTTACTTCTTAAGACACTTCATTGTGCCGCTCCAGAACATAGCAAAGCAAATCCATCGGCCCGTCTACAGGGTGATAGAACCCCTTTGTACGCCTGCCCTCAAAAGAGAAGCCCAGCTTTTGGAGCATATTTTTAGCCTTACATTACCCTGATTTCCGCGCTGTTTTTATCCCAGGAGCGGTACAGCGCTTCCAGCTCCGCGATTGCCTCATCCCGGGGGCGAATGAGCCCTTTGTAGTGGCTGACCAGCAGATACGGTGCTTTCAGCCCTTTCAAAACCTCGATTTCCTCTTTTACCAGCTGGGCATTGAAAACGTAGTAGCCGTCCCGGGCTTTGCTGTACAGGGCATCCCCCACGAATGCATAGGTTTCATCCACTTCCAGGCCCAGGCAGCCCTTGCAATGACTGGAAGGCAGGGGGAAAATATGCAGACCGCCAATAGAAATATCCTTATCAACCACAGTTCCCATTCGGACATGACGCTTGGTTTCAGGGGATACAAAGGCTTCCGCAACGGAAAGCTTCCCCAGATTGCCGGTATGATCCTGGTGGAAATGGGACAGGACCACATGATAGCTGCCCGTCAATTGGGAAATCGCCCGCTCGCCGCTGCCCACATCGTAGAGCCACAGGGCATCCCCCTCCTGGATGATTCCAATATCTGCCGACAGAGGATTCTCTGAGCACGCGATATAGCTTATTTTCTCATTGATGGCGATTTCTTTCACTTTCCGCTCCCTCTTTTCTACCCAATTGCCGCCTGCGCAATTCCGCGGTTTATTCGCTAAGCGATTTAATACAAGAATCATACCACACAAGCACAAATTTTTCCATATTTTTTCGTAAAAAACAGGAGCGCATCATTCAAGATGCACTCCCGCTAAAAGATGATGGGTTCGAATCAATAGGTCTTTCTATAAGGGAAGAAGCAGGAGCTTCTAATCTCCTGCTTCTTGGTCCGAGTGACTGGATTCGATATCATTATGGTGCAAATTCCGTCCAGCCGGAATTTGGAAACAGTCCACAGGACTGTTTCATCCAATGGGTTCGAATCGGGAACCTATTTTACAAAACAAGAAAACGCAGGAGCTACTGACTCCTGCGTTTGGTC
>ERZ824600.435-NODE-435-length-62516-cov-6.905237_pt1 | contig 62516 bp, 74 predicted proteins | sample MGYA00519933_ERZ824600 | MGnify/ENA primary metagenome ERZ824600 (study PRJEB31778, sample SAMEA3449178) | human gut metagenome | biome: human gut; feature: human-associated habitat; material: faeces | place: United Kingdom | collected 2010/2012 ...
CCCTGAAATTGTGAACAATTTGTTAACAATTCATTTTTCGTGACAGGAAAACGGCAGAAACAAAACCTGCCGCCCGAGTGATGAAACCCGAGCGGCAGGCGGCGGTTGTTGCCGATTCAATTGACCGCGAATTCGAAAGAGAACTTTGCGTGATGCAGAGAGACTATCGAGCGCAGCGCAGCAGGATTACACTTTACTTGCTTGTTTCGCTGTGTGTGAGCGTCATGCAGTGTGCGGGAACCTGATCCTGCATGTCAAAGTATTCAACGGTAGCATCGCTGAAGAACTGTGCAACAACACGTGCTTCGTTCCGGAATTCCGTGCTTTGGTCAAAGTCGCTGCTGAGACCGGTTCCTGCGATAAGGGCATAATACCAGTCCATATCGGTATCGTTTACCGTCAGCACAACCAACGGAAGATCGAAGCTGTTGCCGCTGCTGAGGATGTACCTGTGGTTGAAAACCTTGTCGTCCATGCCGCTGCCGTCATACTTTTGCACGCGCCATGTTCCGTCGCTCATGAGGTAATGAGTTGTGAGAATTGCGCTTGATTCAACATGCTCGCCGCTTTTATTCGTCAAAGCGGAATGCTTGTCGGTAAAGCTTGCGGCGTCGTAAACCTTAACGACGTAAGGTTCGGCCTGGGCTTTTTCCGCTTCGGCAGAAGAAGTTTCCGCATTGCGGGTCGTTTGGTTGTCGGAAATCGTGGATGCCTGCGCGCAAACAAGCACGGAGAGCGTCAACACGAAAACGAGGATGAGAGATACCAGTTTTTTCATTGATTAAATTCCTCCTTGAAACTGAGAGTGATTTGTTCACTTCCCCAACGGATTTTCAGCCGTCGGGTGCGGGACGTTTCTGCGCAGATTTTTTTGCAAAGGACTGAATTCCGATGCAGTTGTTGTATACAATTGCATGATAACATATCGAAGCAGCAGTGTCAACCCAGTTTTGCCCTGAAATTGTGAACAATTTGTTAACAATTCATTTTTCACGATGCGAAGCGATATAAACGGTTTTTAACCGAACGGTGGGATGCTGCTGCGGCAAGGCGCATGTTGAATTGAGAATTGTTTTTGCAGGAAAACACGGATTTTGAATGCCATGCAAAAAAAGAAATATAAAAGGAAGAGAAACATACATATACAACATGCACACATAAAGAAAACGGGATCCGCATCGAATCATGCAACTAATATAAAACGCTAAAAAACGAAAAAGTCCGCAGGGAGGGCACGCGGACTTTTTCGTTTTACAACAGAAACGCGGTAAACCAACGTTTCATTAAGGAAGGGGGGAATTTCTTTTCGGTGCTTCGGACAGAAGAATCAGCTCTTTGCCTGTCTGAAGCCTTTTTTGCCGACAAAAAACAATGCCAGTGTCCCCGGACCGACATGGGAACCCGTCACGGGCTCGTACATAACGGTTAAAATATCCTTCGGCGGAGCAATTTCTGATATAAGCTCCGCAAGAGTGTTTGCATCTTCAATACAGTCCGCATGTGCGATGCCGACTGTTTGGTTTGCAGCGTCAACAACATATTCGCGGTATTGTTCAGCAATTGCGCGCAGGGAGTTTTTCCTTCCGCGAACTTTGCCGAAATTGACGATTTTTCCCTCGCTGTCGCCCTTCAAAAGGGGTTTGATATTCAAAATGTTGCCGATTGCAGCCTTTGCATTCGAAAGCCTGCCCGTCGAACAGAGATATTTGAGGTTGTCAACCGTGAAAACCTGACACATCCTGTCGCGATAGTCCGAAAGCAGGTGCACCGCCGCAGAAAGGGCAATTCCCGAATCGCGGAGTTCCGCCGCGCGCAGAACAACAAGCCCTTCGCCGAGCGAGGCTCCGAGAGTGTCGATAAGCTCAATGCTCCGTTCGGGAAATTCGGCGCGCAGCTGAGCCGCCGCCACCATTCCGGCCTGAAATGATCCGCTCACGCCGGATGACATGCCGATAAAAAGAATATCCTGCCCCGCTTCAAGCAAGGGACGCATTTTTTCAGTATATTGAGCGGGCGTTATTTGGGAGGTTGTGACTCTTGTTCCGCTGCGCATTGCATCATAAAATGCTTTGGAATCAAAAGCCGAAAAATCCGGACAGTACAGCGCCTCGCCGCCTTTTTCCGGCATACTGAATGAAAACGGTATCTCCGCAATACCCTTCCGCTCCAAAAGCTCAAGCTCAAGATTGGCGGAAGTATCGGTAATAATTCGGTACACGTTCACTCACCTCACATCATCTAATCTTCCGTAACAGATTAACATGTTCATATGAATGTGTCAAGTACTCAATGCAACAAAATGAGACTTTTGAGCATATATTTCGTACAAATGCGCTTTACAGCGTTTGAATCCTGCACTATAATACAATTGCGAAAAATGCGGAACAATGCTTAAAATGTACAATATGCAAAATGCCGTATAATCTTTCGCAATTTGCGCTCCGAAAAGGGACGCAGGGGGAAAAATAATGTCATATGATAAAGCCTTGATTGCGGGTAAGCTCCGTCGGTGGGAAAAGCATCTTATGCGCTTTCGCCTTCCCGAATGGGATGAGATACCCGATTTCGGTCTGTATATGGAGCAGACCGTTGATTTGCTGCGCAAATATTTGGATTATTTGCCGCCCGAACTGAAGAATGAAGAGGTTGTTACAAGTTCCGCCATCAACAACTATGTTCGCCGCGGGATCATGCCGGGTCCGATTAAAAAAAAGTACTATCGACCCCATATTGCGTGCCTGCTGATGATTTGCACGCTGAAGCAGAGCCTTAACATGTCAATGATAAAAATCGCACTGCCCACATGTGAGTGCAGCGCAGATGCCCGCTGCGACGAATGTGCGAAATCTCCGGTCGGTTCGGCTGAAAACAGCTGCACATCGGGTGTGCGCAGCGCTTACGAGTCGTTCATAAGCCGCCATGATCTGACCGCAAAATATTTTGTTCAGCAGGTTCGTCTTGCAAGCGCGGCGCTTTTGGATCATGATGAAAAGCCGGATATTGCGGTTCAAACCACGGAAGAACTCGTTGCTTCCGCCGCAATAGTCGCGGGCTTTTCGCGTTTGCTTGCCGAAAAGCTGCTGCTTTTGGACGGAAGGGATCTTTCAAACGGCGGAAGCATCGATTGCGAGACGGATTCCGAACCTGTCGATGCCGGAGAATGAGCTGACTTAAAGCAAAAAAGGATACATAAAGCGTAAGCAAAAAGACTTGCCGCGTCAACAATAATGCGGAAAGCCTTTTTTCCTGCCGCCGGTGCGTCAAAAAGGCGCGGCAGCGGCACGAATTTGCCGAAAAACTGCCCGCAATGCTTTGTGCACGGTGATTTCAGCCTTGATTTACAGCAAAATATGAGTATAATAATAAGCGGAAGAATTCTGCCTGTGTGCAAAAAAGCGCAGGCGTTTCAATAACGAAAGGAATTATTGAACAAAAATGGAAAGAACCTTCATAAGGGATATTCGAACAAAATGCGGCGAAACGGCAAAGGTCTCGGGCTTTGTTGAAAACATCCGCGACGGCAAGTCAATGGCTTTTATCGTCATCAAGGACATCACCGGAAAGCTGCAAATAACCGTCGAAAAAGAGAAATGCCCCGCGCTTGTTGACGACATTGCGCGCATAACTCCCGATTCCGTAATCAGCTGCACCGGACTTGTTGCGGAAAACGAGTACGTTAAAATGGGCGGAATCGAGCTTCTGCCGACGGAACTTGAAATCGAATCCGTTGCGGACGCATTGCCCATTATCCGCAAGGAAATTCCCGCAACAAAGAAAAAGCAGGCGGTCGAACGCTCTGCAATCGATCAGAGGCTGAACTATCGCTGGATCGATCTGCGCACGGACGAGAACCAGCTCCTGTTTAAGGTTCAGAGCTGCCTTGTGAACGCAATGCGCGAATACCTCCTTAAAAAGGACTTTATCGAGATTCACACTCCGAAGCTTATCGGAGCGGCAAGCGAGAGCGGCGCGGATGTTTTTGAAGTTGAATATTTTGACCGCAAGGCGTATCTTGCCCAGAGTCCGCAGTTCTACAAGCAGATGGCAATGGCGGCGGGTTTTGAACGTATATTTGAAGTCGGTCCCGTTTTCCGTGCGGAAAAATCTTTCACAAGCAAGCACACAACCGAATTTACGGGCTTTGACCTTGAATTCAGCTATATCGAATCCTATCGCGATGTTATGCAGATTGAGGCCGAAATATTGACATATGCTCTCGGCGTTGTCAACGAAAAATACGGCGAACGCATAAAGGAAGCTTTCGGCATTGAACTCATTGTGCCCACGCTTCCGTTCCCCGTTATCACTCTTGCGGAGCTTTACGATGCTCTTGAAAAGGAATACGGCTATGTTCCCGCGGAAGGCGAACGCGGCGATTTGACCACCGAGGCAGAAAAACTCAGCTTTGATTGGGTGAAGAAGCATTACGATCACGAGTTCCTATTCATAACCGATTACTCCGCAGAAAAGCGCGCATTCTATCATATGCGCGATGAAAACGGCGTTCCGCAGGGTTATGACCTTATCTGGCGCGGTGTTGAAATCACAACCGGTGCACAGCGCGAGCACCGTTACGAAATCCTAAAAAAACAGGCGGGCGAAAAAGGACTCGGTGAAGACGTTAAGTTCTACCTTGAATTCTTTAAATACGGCTGTCCTCCGCACGGCGGTTTCGGTCTCGGTGTTGACCGTTTGACAATGCTGCTGCTCGGACTCAACATTAAGGAAGCTATGTTCCTGTTCCGCAGCCCCGACAGGCTCAATCCGTAAAACTTGCGAGTGCGGATGATTCTCAATTTTTTGAATCGATCCGACTTTAACATTGACAAAGCAGGTTGTTTTTTGAGAACCGCCCGTAACAGGACGGTTCTTTTTTTACTGAGTTTTCCGGCTGCAAAGCGGACAAAGCGGAACAAAAGCCGGCGGGTGAGGTTTCCGCCGGCTTCTGCATGAGGGGTTACGATAAAAAAGCTTCGGTGCTTTTACAATTGTATTATACCGCCCGAAATATACGGTGTCAACACAAAACAAAGCACTTTCGGTACATAAAACAGTACAGCTTCCGCAAATAAATGCAATACAAACAATAACGGAAGCTTTGTATTGTAAAAAATGCGTTCGATGCCGAAACATTGTTCGGAGACGGCACTGCATAAGGAGTACGGTACGCTTGGGGTGAAACAGCATATAAATCGGCAGAGGAAGCCGAAAACGGACATGCCGCATTGTGAACGGCCACACTGTCGATTTGTGCAAAATAAGCAAAAATTTTTGAGTTTTTTTGAAAAAAGGGGTTGACAAATTCCGAGTGCGGTTGTATGATATGTCTCGGTTAGCGAGAGCTAATTATTTTTAGACGAATCAAGTTAGCAAGAGCTAATTTTTTTGAACAGAAAGTTAGCAAAAGCTAATTTAAAATTCGGGTTATTGAGCAAGGAGTAATGATATGATGCCGTTAATGTTGGCCGGAATCGGCGAGGAGAACACGATAAAGAAGATCGGCGGCAGTCCGGAGATTAAAAAACATCTTGAGGATCTCGGCTTTGTTGTCGGCGGAAGCGTTACGATAGTGAATGCGCTCGGCGGAAACGTTATTGTGAACGTCAAGGAGTCGCGTGTTGCGATAAGTGAAGAAATGGCACGCCGCATAATGGTCTGATGCGGAAAAAACGCAACCTTTTGCGGTCCGCAAATTTTTGCGGTTTGCAAACGGCGATGCTGCGAATGTGAATAAAAAATTAAAGATAAATTATAAAAATAAAGTCGGGAGGAATAATCATGAATACACTCAGACAGGCAAAAATCGGAGACACCGTAAAGGTTGTAAAGCTGCACGGTGAGGGAGCCGTAAAACGCCGCATCATGGACATGGGCATCACCAAGGGGGTTGAGGTCTATGTTCGCAAGGTTGCACCGCTGGGCGACCCCATTGAAGTCACGGTGCGCGGCTATGAGCTTTCACTCCGCAAGGCGGACGCTGAAATGATCGAAATCGAATAAAACGGAAAACATGCGGGGGAAACCCCGTATTATTCGGAACAAAATGTTAGCCAAAGCTAACAATGCTTCGCCGAAAGGTGCGTTTCGGCTTTCGGCGGCAGAACGGAAAAAATATAACCGTATGACGGATAAGGAGGATAAAATGAATTTGAGAATCGCCCTTGCGGGCAACCCTAACAGCGGCAAAACAACGCTGTTCAATGCATTGACCGGCTCGAATCAGTTCGTCGGAAACTGGCCGGGTGTCACGGTTGAAAAAAAAGAAGGTAAACTTAAAAAACATGACGGAGTTATCATCACCGACCTTCCCGGTATTTATTCACTTTCACCATACACCCTTGAAGAGGTCGTTGCGCGCAACTACCTTATCGGCGAGCGTCCCGATGCGATACTGAACATCATTGACGGCACGAATTTGGAGCGCAACCTGTATCTTACAACTCAGCTTACGGAGCTTGGTATTCCGGTTGTTGTTGCAATCAACATGATCGACCTTGTTCGCAAGAACGGCGACAAAATCAATGTTGCCGAACTTTCGCGTCAGCTTGGCTGCAAAGTCGTTGAAATTTCCGCTTTGCGCGGAACCGGCATTGCGGAAGCTGCGGAAGCGGCAATCGATGCAGCAAAGAACGGAAAAACCGTTCCCATGCACACCTTCGCAGGCCCTGTTGAACATGCGCTTGCACATATCGAGGAAGCAGCTGTTCACGGACTGCCCGAGGAGCAGCAGCGTTGGTATGCCGTGAAGATTTTTGAGCGCGACGACAAGGTGCTTGAAAATCTGAATATCGATCCTAAGGTTATGGAGCATATCAATAAGGATATCGCGGCGGTAGAGAAGGAAATGGATGACGATTCCGAATCCATTATCACCAACGAACGTTATATCTACATCGGTTCGATTATCAAAGCTTGCTACAAAAAGAAAAACACGGGCAAGCTTTCGACTTCCGATAAGATCGACAAAATCGTGACCAACCGCTGGCTGGGTCTCCCCATCTTCGCTGCAGTAATGTTCCTTGTTTACTATATTTCAATGGTAACAGTCGGCAGCGCGGCAACGGATTGGGCAAACGACGGACTGTTCGGCGACGGCTGGCATCTGTTCGGCATCGGCTCAAAGGCATATAACGAAACTGCCGAAAATTACAGCAACGCAATGAACGCTGCCGGCGCATTTGTTGATTTCGACACTGAAGCCGAAGATTTTGATGCCGACAAAGTGCTTGCCGAACTCGAAGCATACAAGCCCGAGAGCGAGAACGCAACCGCAACCATCGGCGTTGAGGATGAGGAAACTCTTGCGGTAAACGAAATGACCGTTTATTATTCCACGATTCCCAAAGGCGCAAAGGAAGATGAAACCATCGGCATGACTTATGTTGATGCCGTTAAATACCTTAAGGAAAACGGATTCGACGAACCCGATCCCGCCGCATACGGCGTTTGGGTAAAGGGTATTCCCGTGCTTGTGGGCGAAGGTCTTGAAAAAGCAGGCGCAGCCGATTGGCTTGCAGGCCTTATCAACAACGGTATAGTTGCAGGTGTCGGTGCTGTTCTCGGCTTTGTTCCGCAGATGCTCGTTCTGTTCCTGCTGCTCGCTATCCTTGAAGGCTGCGGTTATATGGCGCGTATCGCATTCGTCCTTGACAGGATTTTCCGCAAATTCGGTCTTTCCGGCAAATCCTTCATCCCGATGCTCATCGGCACGGGCTGCGGCGTTCCCGGTATTATGGCATCCAGAACGATTGAAAACGAACGTGACCGCCGCATGACCATCATGACCACCACGTTCATCCCCTGCGGTGCAAAGGTTCCCTTTATTGCAATGATCGCAGGCGCAATCTTCGGCGGTTCCGCCTGGGTTGCAACAAGTGCATATTTCATCGGCATGGCGGCAATCATAATTTCCGGTATCATGCTGAAGAAAACCAAGATGTTCGCGGGCGAACCCGCTCCCTTCGTAATGGAGCTTCCCGCATATCATCTTCCCACTGTCAGCAACGTTCTCCGTTCCACTTGGGAGCGCGGCTGGTCCTTCATCAAGAAGGCGGGCACGATCATTCTTCTGTCCACGATACTCGTTTGGTTTACCTCCTACTTCGGATTTACTTCCGACGGGTTCAGAATGCTTGCGGAAGACGAGCTTGACAAGTCCATTCTTGCGGCAGTCGGCAATGCGATCGCCTGGATCTTCAAACCCCTCGGCTGGGGCGAATGGCAGGCAGCGGTTGCATCCATCACCGGCCTTGTTGCAAAAGAAAACATCGTTGGCACGATGGGCATTCTTTACGGCGCAGAAGGTCCCGTTTATGCGACCCTTGCACATGTTTTCAACGGCATTCAGGCATATTCGTTCCTGGTGTTCAACCTGCTCTGTGCACCTTGCTTTGCGGCAATCGGCGCAATAAAGCGCGAAATGAACAGCCCGAAATGGACTTGGTTCGCAGTTGCATACCAGTGCGGATTTGCGTACATCATCTCTCTGATGATTTATCAGTTCGGCTGCCTGTTCACGGGTAATGTACATGTTGTCGGCCTCATCTTTGCTGTTGCTGCACTTGCCGGCATTATCTACATGCTCGCCCGCCCCTACAAAGAGGCAACAAAGCTTACCAAGAACGTTAAGATTGGATAAATCAAAACGTTAGCAATGGTTTGAGTCGAACAGCGTTCGGCAATACGATGCGGTTCGACGAATGAATTCCCCCAACCCGGATGACGATGCGGACGGCGGTGCGCAATGCATTGCCTCCGCATCTTCCGGGCAAATTCGGGAATAAAATAAGCAAAAACCGATTTTATTTTTCACGAAAACAGAAACATGAAAGGAGAAGGTCATATGTTCAATTGGATAGCTCGGAATCTTTCAACGATTATTATCTGCCTTGTGCTTGCCGCTGTTGTGGTTCTTATCATTGTGAGCCTTGTTAAAGACAAAAGAAAAGGCAAGTCCGCCTGCGGCTGCAAGTGCGCCCATTGTCCGATGGCAGGCTCCTGCCATAAAAAATAATCAGTCGGCCGAAAACCGGTGCAAGCAGGAAAACTGCCGGCCGAATTTACGGAAACAGCTTTGCGGAAAGGAGAAAAAATGTTCAGAACCGTTGTAAAAATCGATGGAATGATGTGCGGAATGTGTGAAGCGCATATCAATGATGCAATAAGAAGGAATTTTAACGTTAAGAAAGTGAAATCATCGCACTCAAAAGGTGAAACGGTGATCGAGTCCGAAACAGAACCCGATGCAGCTGCGCTTAAGCGCGCAATTGAAGAGACAGGTTATGAATTCATCTCCGCCTCGACAAAAATCATTGAAGGCAGGCGCGGACTGTTTGCGGGCATTCTGCATAAAGACTGAAAAAGGTTGAAAAGTTGTGAAACAGAACGGATATGCTTTTCGCGCTTCAGCCCCTACGGAGAAGCATATCCGTATTGCTGTGAAAGCACCGGCAGAGAGTTTTATTTTTTAGGACTGAAGTTAGCATAGGCTAACTAAAAGCAAAACGGTCGGAATTGAAAACGGCACGGAAAGAAATTGAAGATTAAAGCGAAACGTTAAAAATAACGAACAGGAGAAAGGGAAAGAAAATGAGCGTTGTTATCGTCGGCGGAAATGAGCGCATGATAAGGCAGTATGAGCAGCTTTGCAAATCATATTCATGTAAAGCAAAGGTTTATATTGAAACGGATAAAGGAATTCAGAACTTCGGCACACCGGATTTGGTCGTGCTTTTCACAAGCACAATGTCTCATAAAATGCTTCAGATTGCCTCCGGGCAGGCGAAACGAAAGAATCTTCGCGTTGCAAGAAGTCATACAAGTTCAATGGCTGCACTGAAAAGCATTTTGGATGAGCACACGGCATGAGCATAACGGTGCATCAGGAAAATGAAATGGGAATGCTTTGACAGCAGTGTATATTAAGCAGTGCGTATGAATATGATAATCAAAGGACGGCAGAAACGGAACAATTCCGAATTTCTGCCGTCCTTATTTGATGTCTGCACCGTGCAGCCGCCGAATTATTTAAATATCGTCAGCTGCGCGGGAAAAGTTAATGGGTTAGGTGGGTTGAATCAGTTGTTGTTCAGCTTTGCCTGTGCTGCCGCAAGCCTTGCAATGGGTACGCGGAAGGGTGAACAGGAAACATACTGAAGACCGACTTTGTGGAAGAACTCGATGCTGGAGGGATCACCGCCGTGTTCGCCGCAAACGCCCAGCTTGATGTTGGGACGGGTCTGCTTGCCGAGCTCAACAGCCATCTTGACGAGCTTGCCTACGCCGTTTTGATCAACGCGTGCAAAGGGATCGCTCTCGAAGATTTTCTTCTTATAATAGTCATCAAGGAACTTCCCGGCATCGTCGCGGCTGAAGCCGAAAGTCATCTGGGTAAGGTCGTTGGTGCCGAAACTGAAGAATTCCGCCTCGGTTGCAACTTCGTCCGCAGTGAGAGCGGCGCGGGGGATTTCGATCATGGTGCCGACAAGGTAGGGGATTTCCATGCCCTTTTCTTCCATGACCTTCTTTGCGGTTTCAACAACGAAGCTCTTAACATATGCAAGCTCACGGGTTTCGCCGACAAGGGGAATCATGATTTCGGGGATGATTTCAAGCCCGGTTTCCTGACGAACCTCGATTGCGGCTTCAATAACGGCACGGGTCTGCATTTCCGCAATTTCGGGGTAAGTAACGGACAGACGGCAGCCGCGGTGGCCCATCATGGGGTTGCTCTCGTGCAGGCTGACAACGGTCTTTTTGAGCTCATCAAAGGTGATGCCCATGTTGCTTGCAAGAGCGGCGATCTCCTCATCCTTGGTGGGAAGGAACTCATGGAGGGGCGGATCCAGGAAGCGGATCGTAACGGGACGACCCTGCATTGCCTTGTAGATGCCCTTGAAGTCTTCACGCTGCATGGGCAGAATTTTTGCAAGAGCAGCCTTGCGCTCATCCGCATTCTTTGAAACGATCATCTCGCGCATTGCGGGGATTCGTGCTTCGTCAAAGAACATATGCTCGGTGCGGCAGAGACCGATGCCCTCTGCGCCGAACTTGACTGCCATTTCAGCCTGTGCGGGGGAGTCCGCATTGGTGCGGATCTTAAGGGTGCGAATTGCATCCGCCCATTCCATAATGGTTGCGAAATTGCCGGAAAGTTCGGCGGGGACGGTGCGGATCGCTTCGGCGTAAACTTTGCCGGTTGAGCCGTCAAGACTCATCCAGTCGCCTTCGTGAAGAACGGTGCCGTCGGTGAAGGTGAGCGTCTTTGCGGGTTCGTCGATAACGATTTCCTTGCAGCCGGAGACGCAGCAGGTGCCGAGCTGTCTTGCAACAACCGCAGCGTGGCTGGTCATGCCGCCGAAAGCGGTGAGGATGCCCTCGGAAGCGGTCATGCCCTCGATGTCCTCGGGACTGGTTTCTTTGCGGGCAAGGATAACCTTGTGGCCCGCTTCGCTTGCGCGCTTTGCATCGTCTGCCGAGAAGTAGACCATGCCGCATGCTGCACCGGGGGATGCGGCAAGACCGGTTGCCATTGCCTTTGCTGCCTTAAGTGCGGCGGCGTCAAAGGTGGGATGAAGCAGAGCGTCAAGGCTCTTGGGGTCGATCATTGCAATCGCTTCTTCGCGGGTGCGCATACCTTCGTTCACAAGGTCAACAGCGATCTGAAGAGCTGCCGCTGCGGTGCGCTTGCCGTTGCGGGTCTGGAGCATGAAGAGCTTGCCGCGTTCAATGGTGAACTCCATATCCTGCATGTCGCGATAGTGTTTTTCAAGAGTTTCGGCCGTTCTTACGAATTCGTTGTAAACGGCTTCGTTGGTCTGCCTGAGGTGGTCGATGGGTTCGGGAGTGCGGATGCCTGCAACAACGTCCTCGCCCTGTGCGTTCATGAGATACTCGCCGTAGAGTTTCTTTTCGCCGGTGGAGGGGTTGCGGGTGAATGCAACACCGGTACCGCTGTCGTTGCCCATGTTGCCGAATACCATGCTCTGAACGTTGACTGCGGTGCCCCAATCGGAGGGGATATCGTTCATGCGGCGGTAGATAATTGCGCGGGGGTTATCCCAGCTGCGGAAAACTGCCTTGATAGCGCCCATAAGCTGCTCTTTCGGGTCAGTCGGGAAGTCCTCGCCGATCTTTTCCTTATATTCTGCCTTGAACTTGCCTGCAAGTTCCTTAAGGTCGTCTGCGGTGAGCTCAACGTCCTGAGTTACGCCGCGTGCTTCCTTCATTTCATCAATGAGCTGTTCGAAGTATTTTTTGCCGACCTCCATAACAACGTCGGAGTACATCTGAATGAATCTTCTGTAGCAGTCCCAAGCCCATCTGGGGTTACCGGATTTCTTGGAAATAACCTCAACAACCTCTTCGTTAAGGCCGAGGTTAAGGATGGTATCCATCATACCGGGCATTGAAGCGCGGGCACCGGAACGAACGGAAACGAGAAGCGGATTCTCGTGGTCACCGAATTTCTTTCCTGTGATTTTCTCCATCTTGTCGATGTATTCCATGATTTCAGCCTGGATTTCGGGGTTGATCTGTTTGCCGTCCTCGTAATACTGAGTGCAGGCTTCTGTTGTGATAGTGAAGCCCTGGGGAACGGGGAGACCTATGTTGGTCATTTCGGCAAGGTTTGCACCTTTACCGCCGAGGAGCTCGCGCATATTTGCGTTACCTTCCGTAAACAGATAGCAATACTTTTTTGCCATGTGGTATTTTCCTCCATATATATTATTGATTTTTACGCATAAGAAAGTTGCCGCCGTTGGCGGCGGTTTTCATACAGATTATTATAACACAAATTCCATTTTATTACATACATTTATACAACATAATAGTAAATTTTTTTTGAACGCGTCATATTTGCTGCCATATAGGCATAAAATCGGTATAATATATCCGCAAATATCAGGCAAAGCATGAAAATCGTGTGAAAGAAACCTGAAAAGCACATAAATTCCGTTGACAAAAGCCACGGGATACTTTATAATATAACTAACGTTTGAATAAATAACATTATATGCGCAGCGGCATCGGGCAGACCTCCTGTCCCCGGATCATGTCGGTGCGCAAATGGGCGTTTGAAGAAATATGCCCGTAGCATAACAAAAGACGGCATCAAATACCGTAACCGAGTAAAAAAGAAAGCAGCAGAAAGAGAATATGTCCAACATTTTTGACCTTTTCAATAAAATAGCCGCCCAAAGAGAGAACCGCGCGGCAAACGATCAGCCCATAACATTTATTATAGTCGGACTCGGCAACCCAGGCCCGAAATATGAAACGACGCGCCATAACACCGGCTTTCTCGCAACGGATTATATCGCCTCGAAAGCGGGCGCCGATATAACGCGTTCGAAATTCAAGGCTCTTTGCGGCGAAGCCGTTTTCCGCGTTGAAAAGCCTTCGGCTCCGGCAAAAAAGACCGATGAAGAGACCGCCGCACCTGCCGGTGCGTCTCCGTCATATATCAATGTCAGAGCACTTCTCCTGAAGCCGCAGACCATGATGAACCTGTCCGGCGACGCCGTGCGCGAGGCGGCGGCATTTTATAAGATTTCCCCTGACCATATAATTGTTATTTACGACGATATATCGCTTGATGTCGGCAGAGTAAGAATCCGCAGAAAGGGCAGCGACGGCGGTCACAACGGAATAAAGGATATTACGCGAAAGCTCGGTACCGACGTATACCCGCGCATCAAAATCGGTGTCGGACAGAAACCGCACCCCGACTACGACCTTGCCGATTGGGTACTCAGCAATTTTACTCAGACCGAAATGCAGAAGCTTTCGTCACTTTTTCCGACGGTCTATGAGGGACTCTGCAAAATGCTTGCGGGTGATATAGATAACGCAATGCAGCTTTGCAACGGTGCCGGGACTCCGACCGATAAGCCCGGAGCAAACAAATAGACCGTAAAACAGTGTCCGACGGTCATCAACATATAAAATTCAAAAGGTTATAAATGCTAATGAATATTCTGACAGACGCCGTAAGACTTGACGGCGAATATACACATTTATCCGATGCCGTGCGCCGTGCTCTTGCGCCGACGTCAGCCGATACCCCGGCAAAACCTATGCCGTTGCTTGTCAACGGGCTTTGCGAGGGCGCGCAGGACGCCTTTGCGGTGTCGATTATCAACGATTACAAGAGCTTCGGAAGAATAGCTGGTGAAAACAGCGGCTTCCGCACGGCTCTGATCTTCTGCTCCGAGGAAAAGGAATGCCTGCGCCTTGTGCAAATATTTGAAGTCTTCGGGCTTCGCGCGGCTTTCTGGCCGGTGCGCGATCTGACGCTTTACAATATCACTGCGTCGCATGAATACGAATATGAGCGCCTGCGGGTGCTGTTCGGACTTGTGAACGGCAACTATGACGTCGTTCTTACAACGCCAGATGCGGCGCTCGGATATACTATCCCGGGAAAAAAGCTCGCAGAGCATAGAAATGAGCTTGACATATCCGTTCCCGTGGATCCGGATAAGCTTGCCTGCGAGCTTGTCGACGCGGGGTATGTGCGTATGGAGATGGTAGACGGCGCGGGGCAGTTTGCAATACGCGGCGGGATTATCGACATTTATCCGCCCTGCGGCCTTTACACCGACCCGGACGGAAAAACCAAATGCGGAGCTTATCCGATAAGACTTGAGCTTTTCGGCGATGAGATCGACCGTATGGGAATATTCGGGCTTGAGAGCCAGAGGTTCGAAACCAATATAACCAAAATCGTTTTTTCTCCCGCTCGCGAGCTTATAATCGGAAAGAACGAGCAGAAAAAGCTTTGCGATGTGATAACCGCGCATCTGCGTAACGCAAAGAACGCCGAGGCTGCGGCAGAGATCGCGCTTGAGCTCGGTGCGGTAAAGGCGGCGTATGAATCCGGTACTCCGATAAACTTTGCCGACAAATATATTTCACTTATATATCCGGAACACGTTTGCCTGCTTGATTATTTCAAAGACAACTCACCGCTTGTGATGGTGTTCGCAACCAACTCGGTCAACGACCGGTTGAAAACCGCAGAATGGCATCTCAATCAGAGTATAACCGACCTGCTTGAGCTCGGTACGCTTGCGCCAAAGTACGCCGAATATTCAAAGCCTGCGGCTGAGTTTGAGCATTTCTGCGACAATAATATGACCATCCATGTCGACTCGATGACATACGGAATGTCAGGAAAGCGCCTCGGAGGAATGTTCGGCTTCCGTACCCGTCAGCTTGTTTCACATTCGGAAAACTTCGACCTCCTTTGCGAGGATCTGACGGCATATATAAAACAGAATTACCGTGTGACGGTCATTGCCGAGAACGAGACCGCGGCGGAAAATCTGCGCGCAATGCTGCAGAACGTCGGCTTCAGCGCCATAAAGGAAGCCGACCTCGGCGACTTTACCGCAGAGACACTTCCGCGCGGGACCGTGCTGATAAAATACAGGGAAGCGATACCCCCGTATGAGCTGCTTGTGCCGAAGATCGCCATAATGACGACCGTTCCCGACTCAAGACGTATGGCTGCGGCTTCCGCAGTGCGAATGAAGCAAAAGGCAAAGCGAAAGAAAGGCACCGAGGCTATAATGTCCTATACCGACCTTGAGGTCGGTGACTATGTTGTACATGAAAAGTACGGTATAGGTCAGTACACCGGGATCGAAAATCTGACGATAAACGGCGTCAGCCGCGACTATTTCGGCGTCAGATATGCCGGAAGCGACAAGCTTTTCCTGCCGGTGGATAAGCTTGACATGGTGTCAAAATATATAGGTGCTCATGCCGACGACGGACTTATCAAGCTCGATAAGATGGGCGGCGAGTCGTGGAACCGAAGCAAAACAAAAGCCAAGGCGGCAGTGCGTGAGATGGCGGGCGAGCTTATCAGACTGTATGCGGAGCGTTCAAGACTTCCGGGCTTTGCATTTGACGCCGACAATGATTTTCAGCATGATTTCGAAGCGGCTTTTGAATACGAGGAGACACAGGGACAGCTCGACGCGATCGAAGACATAAAAGAAGACATGATGAAGCATACGCCCATGGACAGACTGCTTTGCGGCGACGTCGGCTTCGGCAAGACCGAGGTAGCATTGCGCGCGGCATACAAAGCGGTGCTGAGCGGCAAGCAGGTTGCAATACTTGTCCCGACGACAATACTCGCGCTTCAGCATTACCAGACGCTTCAGAGCAGATTCCGCGGCTTTGCGGTAAACTGCGATATGATCTCAAGATTCCGCACAAACAAGGAGATCGAAAAGTCTATCCGTAAGCTTCGCCGGAACGAGACCGATATAGTTGTCGGCACGCACAGACTGCTCTCAAAGGACGTTGCCTTCAACGACCTCGGACTTCTGATAATAGACGAGGAGCAGCGCTTCGGCGTTGCGCAGAAGGAGCGACTTAAGCAACTCTCCAAAAACGTTGATGTACTGACGCTTACCGCAACGCCTATCCCGAGAACGTTGAATATGGCGCTCGGCGGCATACGCGATATCTCGGTGCTTGACGAGGCTCCGGGCGACAGACTTCCGATACAGACCTATGTGCTTGAGCACGACGACATGATAATCCACGAAGCTATCCGCCGCGAGCTGCGCCGCGGAGGTCAGGTGTTCTATCTGCACAATATCGTTGAGGATATTCCCGAGGTTGCCGGAAGAATAGCAAAAGAGCATCCGGACGCGCGCGTGGTATATGCGCACGGAAAAATGTCCAAGGAGGAGCTTGAGGATATTTGGGCGGAAATGCTGAGCGGCGCGATAGATATTCTCGTATGTACCACTATAATAGAAACGGGAGTCGACGTGCCGAACGCAAACACTCTCATAGTCGATAACGCGCACAGGCTCGGACTTTCCCAGCTGCATCAGATAAGAGGACGTGTCGGCAGATCCTCCCGCAGGGCATACGCATATTTCACCTATCCGAAAGGACGCAGCATAAACGAGATAGCAGTAAAGCGCCTTGAAGCTATACGCGAATATACCGAATTCGGCTCCGGCTTCAGGATCGCCATGCGCGACCTTGAAATACGCGGTGCCGGGGATCTTCTCGGCGCAAAGCAGCACGGCAATCTTGACGCGGTCGGCTATGATCTGTATATAAAGCTGCTGAATGAAGCGATACTTGAAGAAAAGGGGGAAAAGCCGAAGCCGAGGACCGAATGCTCGGTCACACTCGAATACAGCGCCTTTATTCCCGAAAATTATATAAAATTCTCCTCCCAGAGAATGGGTATGTACAAGCGTATCGCCATGATACGGACGCAGGAGGACTGTGACGATATCGCCGACGAATTGCTTGACCGCTACGGAGAAATGCCGCAAACGGTCGATAATCTTCTGCGTATAGCATTGATAAAGGCGCGCGCCGAGGACTGCGGCATTACACAGGTCATTCAGTCGGGCAATGAGATACAGATTTATCCGGAGGAGGACGCCGATTTCGATATATGGTCGGAGATAAGTGAGATGAAGGGGATCAACCTGCGCGTAAAGGTCGGGGAGAAAACATATATCTGCCTGCTTCTCAACCGCAAGGACGCCGGACTTGCCACTGTTAACAAAATCTTTGAAAAATATATCGAAATTCTGCGTCGAAACCGTACAGATAAAAATGTATAATTAAAAGAACCGTATTAAAAATCAAGGGCGACAAAGCACGCTCACAGGATAAGAAAGGTCAAGGTCATATGAATATGATTAAAAATAAAACCACAAAGACAATTGCGATCGCGATGGCTGTCTTGCTGTTGCTTATGTCACTTGCCGGGTGCTCGAAAAAATCACTCGGGCCCCCATGTATGACGCTTGAAAATGAAACCTTGACGGTAAATATGTTCAGGTTTTATCTTTCACGCGCAAAGGGAGCGGTTGCAGGTAGCGTGACAGCGGCATACAACGACGCATTCTGGGATCAGATAGTGTCCGAGGAAGGGCTGACTTATAATGATCTTTATGTGAAGCTTGTGCTTGACAACGCAAAGAATATTATTTCAGCGATGTATCTTTTTGATGATATGGGGCTCAAGCTCGACGACGCGACAATTACCAAGGTCGACGATAACCTTGAGGAGCTTATGCGCAATGCCTCCGACGGAGGAACAAAGACAGAGTTCAATGCCGTGCTCGCGGGCTACGGAGTAAACTATGAGATACTGCGCGAAATAATGCTGATCGAAAAGAAAATGGAAGTGCTTAAAGACGAGCTTTACGGCGTCAATGCTTCAAAGGTGTCCGACCTTCTTAAGGAAAAGTATTATGAGGAGAATTATGTCCGCTTCAAGCAGGTATTTCTCTATACGGTCAAGAAGGTCGAGGAGACCGACAAGGACGGAAATGTTATCTATTATGACACAACAACAAAGGAATATATCTACAAGATAGACGAGACCACGAAAACAAAGATAGGCGAGGACGGAAAGGTAATAACCGATAAGTTCGGAAATATCGTTTATTATAACGAGGACGGTACGATAGCGTATGATTCCGAAAAGGGCAAGCCGGAATATAAAACAGACAGCGACGGAAATACACTGACGCGCGAAATGACCGACGAGGAGCTGACCAAGTGCAAGGAATATGCCGACAGAATACTTGCGATAGCCGAGCGCGGCGACGACTTCGACAAGCTCGTAGACCTTTATAATGAAGACGAGGGGCTTAAAGAATTTACAAACGGCTATTATCTTACTGAAAGCGACAGCTACAGCATAGATGATGTCAAGAACGCGGTCTTCGGAATGAAGGACGGCGAAATAAAAATGATAAAAAGCGAGTACGGCTATCACATTATCAAAAGGTATGAGCTTGATCAGGGCGCCTTCAATAATTCCGTCAACCAGGCATATTTCGAAAACTTCAACGATGCCGTGGTCGATTATCTGTTCTTCATAAAAATGGATGACTATAAAGATAGAATAGTTGTCGGCGAAAACGCACTCAAGGGCGTTGACATGAAATCTGTTGAACCGAACTATTACTATTGATATACAAAAATCTGAAAATAAAAGGGGATAAAAAGATGAATAAACCGATAGTTAAAATATATGTCAGAGATTACGGAGCAATGACCGCCGAGCTTTATCCGGACAAGGCTCCCGTGACCGTAGAGAACTTTGTGGGGCTTGTAAAATCCGGATTCTATTCGGGTATGATATTCCACAGAGTTATCAAGGGCTTTATGATCCAAGGCGGCGGCTTTGACGAAAGCTTTTCGCAGAAGCGCGCCAAGGCCATCAAAGGCGAGTTTGCCGCAAACGGCCATGTAATAAATGATATAAAGCACGTCAAGGGAGTGCTTTCCATGGCGCGCACAAGCGATCCGGATTCCGCATCCTCACAGTTCTTCATTATGCACGATGACGCACCGTATCTCGATTCTCAGTACGCGGCATTCGGTAAGGTCATCGACGGCGAGGATATCATAGACAGGATTGCCTCGGTAAAGACAAGCAGGCTCGGATATTACGATGACGTGCCGAGAGTTCCCGTCGTTATCGAAAAAATGGAAATAATCGAAGAATAATTGAATAATAACCTAAAAACAGTTAAATAAAAATATCCCTCTCCGACAGCCCTTGGGCAATGTAACCGGAGAGGGATATTTATTTTTATTAATTAATTCTGCCTGTCGTATTCAAAGCTGTTCTTCCGAGATCTTCGGCTTTTCGTACTTCATATTTATAATATATCTGAAGGTCGGTATGGCAAGGATTATTACGGCGGCGAGCCATGCGCCGGGGTCTCCGAAGCAGACAGCCGCAAACGAAAGCTCCGAAGCCTCACAGGTTATCTCCCCTCCGTTGACAAGCGGCGGGAGAAACGCGCAAATAACGATCCTCGCAATAAGCTCGGCAATCCCGGCACCGAGAACATAGCCGGCTTTTCCGATCCCCTGGACTGCACTGCGGGTTATGAACAGCGTTCCGAGCACAAAGAACAGCGCGATATCGACGTAAATGAAAATGTTTCCGAACTTTATTGATTCCGGCGTTATTTTTTCGGGACTCATAAATATATATTGATACGCGCCGTTTATCGAAAGCAGAAGTCCCGCCGCAAGACAAAATGCAAATATTATAAGCATTATCACAAGCGCCTGCAGGGTACCGCGCTTTATGCGGGCATATTCACCCTTGCCGTAATTCTGCGCATTGAAGCCGAGTATCGCCGCACCGAGTCCGTTCATAAGCGACATAAGAAAATTGGTCAACTTGTTTGCCGCGCCGAAGCCGTTCTGCGCGGGAGTCCCCGCAACCATTATACCGGTTTCGGTAAGGTCGAATTTTACCACCGCACCCTGCATCACTATTATGCCTACGGCAAGTATGGAAAACTGAAGTCCGAGAGGCACGCCTTGCTTGAGATGAAGCCCGATCGATGATCGGCTTATCTTCCAATCCTCTTTGCGAAGTCTTAAATCGCTGTATCTTGCAAAGGTGTATATGAAACAGCCGATCACGCTTAAAAACTGCGTAAGTACCGTCGCAATTGCGGCGCCGGCAGGTCCCATTTTGAAGGTGACAAGGAACAGTATGTCAAGTCCTACATTGAGAGCGGTTGAAATGATAAGGAATATAAGAGGGGTTACGGAATCGCCATACGCGCGTAAAATTCCGCAGATGAAATTGTAGCCCATCTGCGCTATAATGCCGATGAATATCACAAGGCAGTATATGTATGCCGCGTCGTATACCTCCTTGTTTTCGGGCGTGACGTTTATCATGCCGAGCATTGTCGGCAACAAAATGATTGAAATGAAGGTCAAAGCCGCGGAAATTATAACCGACAGATATATCTGCGTTACAAAGGAACGGCGCACACCCTTTGCATTTGCCGAGCCGACGCATCTTGCCGTTATAACACTGAAGCCGGCGGTACAGCCGAACGCGAACTGAAGAAAAATAAATGTTAGCGGGAAGGTGTCATTGACCCCCGCAACCTCCTCTGCCGTCAGTACCTGACCGCAGATCACGGCATCCGTCAGCACATATAGCTGTTGCAGAAAATATGAAAGAATTATCGGCGCGGCATATGTGAGTATCACCTTCCAAGGCGTTCCTACGGTCAGATTGACCGGACGGGATATCCTGCTTATAAAGCCGCCGAGCCCTTTTGAATTATTGTTTGCCTGTTTCATTCGTTTATTTGCTCCGTAAACCAACTGAAATTTAAATTTAAAGTAAAAATTAAATTAAGATTCGTATTTCGGAATCATTATATATTATACTTGCTTTAATGAAAAATGCAAGCCAAAAATCGGGACATTCGGGCAAAAAATCAAAATTCGACTTTTTGTCCGCAAATCCGCAAGTCAAGCCGCCCGGTTTGTGATATTTAACTTACGCTCCGGCTTGCGGTAATGATAAAATAATGTGGAAAAATTGCCGATATATGAAGGCGTTAACAGTTTTTATTCATTTTTTTATCACGACTGTAATAAAATTCAATTGAAAACATGATAAAATAAATAGAAATTCAGATTTAATAAATATGAAGGGAAGTGCAGTTGGATTAAATGTTGCAATTGAAAAGTAAAATGCTTGAGGCTCTGTCCTCGGTGATCCCTATAACGGTGATAGTACTGCTGCTCAGCGTTACCGTCGTTCCTCTCGATACGGGAACAATGGTTCTTTTTGGGTTCGGCGCTTTGCTGCTTATACTCGGTATGGGATTTTTCACACTCGGAGCCGAGATATCCATGCAGCCTATGGGCGAGGGCATCGGTATTCAGATAAGTAAATCGAAAAAGGTGTGGCTTTCACTGCTTGTCTGCTTTATACTCGGAGTTCTGATAACCATAGCCGAACCCGACCTGCAGGTGCTTGCCGAGCAGATACCGTCAATACCGAATATGGTGCTGATACTTACCGTGGCAATAGGAGTCGGCGTATTCCTTGTTATCTCAATGCTCAGAACCATATTCCATATAAAGCTTGCCAAACTCTTGCTTGGATTTTATGCTATTGTGTTTGTCCTTGCGGCATTCGCACCGGCTGACTTTATCCCCGCCGCATTCGATTCCGGCGGAGTTACGACAGGCCCGATAACCGTACCGTTTATCATGGCACTCGGTATAGGTATGGCTTCTATAAGAAGCGATAAGCATTCGGGCGAGGACAGCTTCGGTCTTATAGCCCTTTGCAGTATCGGCCCGATACTTTCCGTGATTATACTCAGCATTTGCTTCAAGCCCGACGCAACCGCGACCGAGACCGTGCTTCATGAGGTTAAAACCACCAAGGAAGCCATCGACGTTTTCGTGAAAGCCATTCCGCAGTATGCAAAAGAGGTCATGATCGCGTTCATGCCGCTTGTCGCAGTGTTCGCGGTATTCCAGCTCATATATAAACGCTTCCGCGGCAATCAGATATTCAGAATTATAAGCGGTTTTTTCTATACATATGTCGGACTTGTGCTGTTTCTGACCGGTGCAAACGTCGGATTCATGCCCGCCGGACACGTCATAGGCGAGGAAATAGGAAAAAGCTCCAGCCCTTATCTGCTCATCCCTATCGGAATGCTCGTGGGCTATTTCATAGTTGCCGCCGAGCCCGCTGTTCATGTACTTAAAAAGCAGGTCGAGGAGATATCCAACGGTCAGATATCGCAGAAGTCTATCGGAATAGGACTTTCGATAGGTGTTGCACTTTCCGTCGGAATCGCAATGATACGCGTGCTGACCGGCGTCTCTATCTTTTGGTTCCTTATCCCCGGATATGCCATCTCGCTTGTTATAAGCTTTTTTGTGCCGCCGATATATACCGGCGTCGCGTTCGACTCAGGCGGAGTTGCAAGCGGTCCCATGACGACCACATTTCTCCTGCCCTTTGCGATGGGGGCCTGTGTGGCTATAAACGGAGGCAGCAGCGCAAACATTATGACAGACGCCTTCGGCATAGTTGCAATGGTGGCAATGACACCTCTTATTACAATACAGCTGCTCGGTCTCAATTCGGAGATTAAACGCCGTGCATCCCATAAGAGAGCCGTCGCACGCTTTGAAAGCATCGACGATTGCGTGATCTATTATGACAACTGATAGCAAAGAAACCACAAAAGATGAAAGGGCACGTCGCGATGATGAAAAACAGTAAAAAAATACAACAAAAAGATAAAGATAAAAATATAAAGGGAAGAAATGAGTCGCTGTCATCCGCGTTGCGAAACGATATAAAAACCGGAGCGGAAAAAAGCATAGGCTCACAGGAAATACCCGTTCCCGAAAAGATAAGAATGCTTGTCTCGATAGTTGAGCGCGGGCACGGTAAAACTCTTATCGAATGGTTCGGCAAAAACGGCGTCACATATCATTACCGCTGTCACGGACACGGTACGGCTTCCTCAGATATGATGGATATTCTCGGTCTCGGAAGCAGCGAAAAGGACATAGTTATAAGCTTCGGAACCGAAAGCACAATAGCAAAGCTTGCCTGGATGCTCGGAGATTCGCTCGGAAATGTTCTCAGATGCCGCGGCATAACCATGCTGCTCTCACCCTCGGCAATGAGCAGTATGATAGCCGTTATGCTGACGGCAAAAAATAACCGTACGACACATCAGAGCCCCGCCGGAGAGAGCGGAAGCAACAACACCGAAAAGGAGAGTGAAGAAAAAATGGCTGATATACGCAGCGAACATAAACACAGTCTCATTCTGATAGCCGTGAATCAGGGCTATACCGAGCAGGTCATGCAGACCGCACGCACGGCTGGCGCGACCGGCGGAACGGTCATACGCGCACGCCTGAGCGACGCAAACCAGAGCGAGGAATTTTACGGTATCGCACTTCAGGCTGAAAAAGAGATAATCGCCATCATGGCGTCCGATACCGTCAGAAACGCGATTATGGACGCGGTCAACGCCGAACACGGAATGAGAAGCGAGGCGCAGGCAGCCATCTGCTCACTGCCCGTCGACAGAGCGTTCAAAATTTAACGTATTGTTTTCTTCTGCGCAACAATTGTGCGCTACATTATACCTGTAAATAGGTAAATATTGCTGATGGAGTGCACTGAAATGAAGCTGATTATCGGCTTTTTCAACATTTTAAGCAAAATTAATATTGCATCTGTTTCTATGCCCGGAAAATTCTGCTGACCCGGGGACACTGTCCCCTTTCGTATATTAGTTTTGATGCTTTATAATGGGGCATAATTTTGGAGGTAATAAGTGATGAAGCATTCTACTTTAGCGGCCCCTAAACTTGTTATGTATTCTGTTTTTTCTCCGACAGTTGTCTTGGCGATTCCGCTGATCATATGTATTTTGAGCAAAACAGTATTTGCACTTATCATTTTTGCTTCAATACATTTATTCGCGAATTTAATACTTTTTCTCTTCTTCCACAGAGCATTTATACCTGTAACCTATTCACAAGACGGAATAAAGAATAAGTATATAAATTTGAGCTTTGATGACATTCGGTATGCTACTATAATTGATGTGGAATTGTTAAAATACAGCTTTATTCCGACAGTCGACGTTCAGCTGATATGCCTCAGTACAAAAGAGCAAGAAGCTTCATTTTGGAATTATCCGGAAAAAGACTGCATATTGTTACCCAACACTCCAAAAGTATTACGCCAATTAAAAGAATGTTCAAATGCAATCTGCGATTTGTAAAAACGTTAAATAAACTTAATTATAATTAGGTTGGTTTTTCCTTGGCCGGCAAAATATCAGGTACTGTCACGCCCGACGTGACAGTACCTTTTTGTATTTTTCAATAAAAAGCGACACAAATTCGACCGCAAAGATACTAATATGACAAATTTGAAGAATCGCTTGATTTTTTCTTGACAAGTGATAAAAAATAGTATATTATATATATTACAATCCGGAAGAATGGCAAAAACAGAGATTGTCAAATTTTCGGATAACCTGTTCAAAGAATTCAATAAAAAATTTATAATAAATAAGAGGGAAATACTATGGAATATCGTATTGAACATGACTCAATGGGCGAGGTAAAGGTACCTGCCGACAAATACTGGGCTGCACAGACAGAAAGAAGCCATGAAAACTTTCTTATCGGCGTAGGAATCGAAACTATGCCCAGAGAGATCACTCACGCATTCGGCGTTCTCAAGAAAGCCTGCGCTATCGCAAACAGCTCTCTTAAACCCGAAAAAATGACCGCAGCAAAGCTCGCAGCTATTTCCGCAGCTTGCGACGAGGTCATGAGCGGTAAGCTCAACGATCATTTTCCGCTTGTTGTATGGCAGACAGGCTCGGGCACACAGTCCAATATGAACGCAAATGAAGTTATCGCAAACAGAGGAACCGAGATAGGCGGCAACACTCTTGAAAAACCGCTTCACCCGAACGACGATATCAACATGAGCCAGAGCTCAAACGATACATTCCCGGCAGCTATGCACATTGCCGCTACACTTATTATCGAAGACAAGCTCTTCCCGGCTATTGATATGCTCGTAGCTACCTTCAAGCGCCTCGAAGCTGAAAACGACGATGTCGTAAAGAGCGGCAGAACCCACCTCCAGGACGCAACTCCTATCAAGTTCTCACAGGAAATCTCCGGCTGGAGAGCTTCACTTGAAAGAGACCGCGCTATGCTTGAATCCGCACTTCCTTACCTCAGCGAGCTCGCTCTCGGCGGCACCGCAGTCGGAACCGGACTCAATGCCCCCAAGGGCTTCGACGTTAAGGTCGCTGAAGCTGTTTCCGAGATCACCGGTAAGCACTTCATCACAGCTCCCAACAAATTCCACGCTCTTACCTCCAAGGATGAGCTTGTATTCGCTCACGGCGCTCTCAAAGCTCTCGCAGCAGATATGATGAAGATAGCAAACGACGTAAGATGGCTTGCATCCGGTCCCCGTCTCGGTCTCGGTGAGATCAAGATCCCCGAAAACGAGCCCGGCTCCTCCATCATGCCCGGTAAGGTAAACCCGACACAGTGCGAGCAGGCAACAATGGTAGCCGTACAGGTCATGGGCAACGACGTTGCAGTAGGTATGGCAGCTTCACAGGGCAACTTCGAACTTAACGTTTTCATGCCCGTCTGCATTTATAACTTCCTTCAGTCCGCACGCCTTCTTTCCGAGTCCATCGTTTCCTTCAACAATAAGTGCGCTGTCGGTATCGTTGCAGACAGAGAGAAAATGCACCACAACCTCCACAACTCGCTTATGCTTGTAACCGCTCTTAACCCCTACATCGGTTACGAAAACGCTGCAAAAACAGTTAAAAAAGCATTCAAAGACAACATCTCACTTAAGGAAGCCTGCGTAGCTCTCGGATTCCTGACTGCGGAAAAATTCGACGAGGTGTTCCATCCCGAACAGATGGTCTGAACGTCCGTAATGACGCATTACATTGTATCAGATATTAAAAACTGATTTGATCTAAAGATTGCGTACCGGGGCTGTCGGAAACCGGCAGCCCCGGATACTGCGTATAAATATAAAACCGAAAATCAAGAGATTTATATTACCACTACCACTCACGAAAGGATGGTCATTTCATGGACATGGAAATGATGGTTTTCAATTACTATCCCGGATGCACACTGAAGACCAAAGCCAAGGATCTTGACATAACCGCACGCAAGGTCGCGGAGAGACTCGGCGTAAAGCTTAACGAGCTCCCGGAATGGCAATGCTGCGGCGGGGCATATCCGCTTGCGGAGGACGAGATAGCCACAAAGCTGTCGTCGGTTCGCGCCCTTATGTCTGCCAAGCAGTCCGGAGGCACTCTTGTAACGCTCTGCTCCGCCTGCCATAACGTTATCAAACAGGTCAATAACGATATGCGCACGAACGACTACATAGCGACAAGAGTAAACAATTATATAAAACCGGAGGAAGAATATCACGGCGAGACCGAGGTCATACATTATCTCGAAATGCTTCGCGATAAGGTCGGCTTTGAAAAAATAGCAGAGACGGTCGGCAAGGACAGTCCTCTCAAAGGCAAGAAAATCGCCGCATATTACGGATGCCTTCTTCTCCGTCCGAGTAAGGTCATGAGAATGGACGATCCGGAGAATCCGACAATAATGGAGAACCTTATCAAGGCTGCCGGAGCCGAACCGGTCGTATATGCTATGCGCAATGAGTGCTGCGGCGGATACGTCATGCTTGAAAGCGAAAAACTTGCGAAAAACAGATGCAATATGATTATCGAGAATGCCAAAGCACAGGGAGCCGAGATAATAGTGACTGCCTGCCCGCTCTGCCTCTATAATCTTAAAAAGAGCGCAGATGGAGCGGGAATACAGGTACGCTATTTCACCGAGATCCTTGCCGAAGCGCTCAATATAGAATGATAACGGAGGAGAGAAGTATGCACGCAAATAACGACGATAAAAAAGCAACCGTGATTCGTATAAGCGGCGTAAATCCGCGCAAATGTATGAAATGCGGCAAATGCACGGCTACCTGTCCCTCGTACGATGATATGGAGTACCATCCTCATGAGTTTGTATATATGGTCGAAAAGGGCGATATAGATAAGCTTGCAAAATCAGAATCGCTCTATAAATGTCTGACATGCTTTGCCTGCGTTGAACGCTGCCCGCGCGGCGTTGAACCCGCAAAGCTGATAGAAGCGGTACGCGATACCGTGATCCGCGAACAGGGAAACAACCACCTTTCGATGGAAGAATTTTCAAAGAGATTCAAAGAACTCGGTGAAGACCTGCCGCAGCAGGCGATAGTTACCGCGTTCCGTAAATACAATAAATAAGAAGGAGGAATATCATGCAAAGAATAGGCGTTTTTGTCTGCCATTGCGGTACCAATATTGCCGGAACGGTCGACGTTAAAAAGGTTGCCGAGCAGCTCGGTCATGAGCCCGGTGTGGTATTTTCTACCGACTATCAATATATGTGTTCCGAATCCGGTCAGAACCTGATAAAGAACGCAATAAAAGAATACGGACTTACAGGAGCGGTCATATGCTCATGCTCGCCGAGAATGCACGAGGCGACCTTCCGTAAAACAGCAACTGCCGCAGGTCTCAACCCGTATATGGTCGAGATTGCAAACATAAGAGAGCAGTGCTCGTGGATACATAAGGACATGATGTCAGCCACGGAAAAAGCAGTTATCCTCGGCAGAGCGGCAATTGCAAAGGTCCATCTCAACGCACCGCTTACTGCAGGTACAAGCCCTGTTGTTAAAAGAGCGCTTGTTATAGGCGGAGGTATCGCCGGAATACAGACAGCTCTTGATATTGCCGATGCCGGCTTTGAGGTCGATATAGTTGAAAAATCACCGACGATCGGCGGTAAAATGACCCAGCTTGACAAGACCTTCCCGACGCTTGACTGCGCAGCCTGCATCCTTACACCGAAAATGGTCGATGCGGCTCAGCATGAAAAGATAAAAATCTACGCATACAGCGAGGTCGAATCGGTCGGCGGCTTTGTCGGTAACTTCAATGTAAAAATACGCAGAAAAGCAAGATTTGTCAAGGAGGATGTCTGCACGGGATGCGGACTCTGCACCGAAAAATGCCCGCAGAAAAAGGTTCCGAATGAATTCAACCTCGGACTTGACAACCGTCATGCAATATATATACCCTTCGCTCAGGCAGTACCGAAGGTCGCAACGATAGATCCCAACTATTGTACAATGCTTAAGACCGGTAAATGCGGAGTCTGCTCCAAGATTTGCACAGCAAAGGCAATAGATTATACACAAAAGGACAGCTTTGTCGAGGAAAAATACGGCGCAATCGTTGTTGCGACCGGCTTCAATCCGATAAAGCTTGATAAATTCGATGAGTTCGCATACTCACAGAGCCCCGACGTTGTAAGCTCACTTGAGTTTGAGCGTATTACAAACGCCGCAGGTCCGACAGGAGGCAAGCTTCTCCGTCCGTCCGACGGAACTCATCCGCATACAATAGTTTTCGTTCAGTGCGTAGGCTCAAGATGCTCTGCCGAGAACGAAAAAGGAAAACAGTATTGCTCAAAGATCTGCTGTATGTATACCGCAAAGCACGCAATGCTGACAAGAGAAAAATATCCGGATACCGACGTTTATGTATTCTATATTGACGTCAGAACACCCGGTAAAGGCTTCGACGAATTCTACCGCCGCGCCGTTGAGGAATACGGAGTACACTATATCAAAGGCATGGTAGGCAAGGTAGTTCCCGAAAACGGCAAGCTCAAGGTTCAGGCGTCCGACCTTATCGCAGGCGAGCAGCTTCATATCGATGCCGATATGGTAGTCCTTGCAGCGGCTATCGAGCCCGATAAGAGCGCAAGACCGCTTGCAACAATGCTTACCGCAAGCATGGATACAAACGACTTCTTCACCGAAGCGCATCCCAAACTTCGTCCGGTCGAAAGCCCGACAGCAGGTATATTCCTTTCCGGCGCCTGCCAGGGACCGAAGGATATTCCGGAGACCGTTTCACAGGCAGGTGCCGCAGCCGCAAAGGTCATCGGACTGCTTGCCAAGGACAACCTCGTATGCAACCCGTGCGTGGCTCATTCAAACGAGCTTATGTGTAACGGTTGCTCGTCCTGTGAAAAGGTTTGCCCGTACGGCGCTATCACATATATAGATAAAGAATTCAGAATGCCCGACAGAACCATGAAGGTTCGCAGAGTGGCGTCGGTAAACGAAGCAGTCTGCCAGGGGTGCGGTGCCTGCACGGTAGCCTGCCCGTCGGGAGCTATGGACCTTAAGGGCTTCAGTAACAGACAGATTATGGCGGAGGTAGATGCAATATGCAGATGAACGAAAACAATTTGCCTGATAAAAACGAAAGCATAGGCACTGAAAACACAGAGTGGAAGCCTTTGATAGTGGCTTTCTGCTGCAACTGGTGCTCTTATGCAGGAGCCGATCTTGCCGGCACAAACCGTCTGGCGTATCCCGCCGACGTTAAAATTATCCGCGTGCCTTGCTCATGCCGCGTAAACCCGATGTTTATACTCAAAGCATTCCAAAGAGGTGCCGACGGCGTTATCATCTGCGGATGCCACCCGGGTGACTGTCACTATACAACAGGCAACTATTTTGCAAGACGCAGAATGACTCTCCTTTTCTCAATGCTCGATTATCTCGGTATCGAAAAGGAAAGAACCCGCGTTGAGTGGGTGTCCGCCGCCGAGGGCGCAAAGTTTGCCGAGACCATGAATTCCTTCGTAGGTACGGTAGCAAAGCTCGGTAAAAACAAGAGATTGGAGGATCTGAGATGCAGCAAGCAATGAAAAAACGCGCAATTGAGCTTCTTGCAGACGGAACCGTCGCACGCGTCATAGGCTGGGAAAACGGAGAATTCGGATACGATGTTACCGCCGCAGTCTTCGGCTCGGCAGAGGATCTCGAAAAGAGATTCGTTTATAACGAATTCTGCACTCCGAACCTTTCAAAATATCTTGTCGGACTCGGTACATCCGAGGGCAAGACTCTTGTATTCCTGAAGCCCTGCGACACATACAGCTTCAATCAGCTGCTTACCGAACACAGGATCAGCCGCGATAAGGCATATGTCATCGGAATTGAGTGCAACGGCAAGCTTGATTACAATAAGCTTAAGGACGCAGGTGTAAAAAGAATCAAAAACGCCGTTTTCGACGGAGATAAAGTAAAAGTCACAGATATGAACGGCGAAAAGGTGCTTGACGCCGCCGATGTCATGAGCGAAAGATGCGTAAACTGCAAGAGCCGCAAGCACGTCGTGTACGATGAGCTTATCGGCGGCGACGGCGAGGTCATTGATTCAAACCGCTTTGATATGGTCGAAAAACTTGAAAAAATGACAGCCGACGAAAGATTTGCCTTCTGGCAGAACGAACTTTCAAAGTGCATCCGCTGCAACGCCTGCCGTAAGGTATGCCCCGCCTGCACCTGTGAGAAATGCGTTTTCGATAACGATGAATCCGGCGTTGCCGCAAAGGCGAACTCGGACAGCTTCGAAGAAAAAATGTATCATATCATAAGAGCTTTCCATGTTGCCGGAAGATGCACAGACTGCGGTGAATGCTCAAGAGTCTGCCCCGAAAACATCCCGCTCCACCTGCTCAACCGCAAGTTTATAAAGGATATAAACGAGCTTTACGGAACCTATCAGGCAGGCGAGACAGCCGGAAATGTTTCTCCTCTGACAAGCTATACAAAAGACGACTGCGAGCCCGGCATCATATACAAAAGAACAAACGACTGAGAGCGGATCGTGTCTCCGATATGATTCCGACAAAGGGCGTGTACAAAAGCCCAATAACTTTAGTAACCATGAAAGGTATGGCTATATAAATGAAAACTGAAATCAGAAAAATAAAAGCCGACGATATATACTCGCTTCTCGCTCTCTGGTCGGACAATGCTGATGTTTTCGTTCCCGCCGACGGCGACGACGGACAGGCGCGTTTTGAAAAATGGTCTCAAGGTATAAAGGTAAGCGAGGCGGTCAATACCGTCAGAAGCGCGAAGGACTTTTTCTTCCCGCAGACCGAAAACCTTGTGGGCTTCAGACTTGAAGGCAAGAAGATAGATATCGTTGATATCAGAAAGGACGCAGAGGACTTTGTTGTGTTCGGAGTCCGCGCGTGCGACGCAAAAAGCTTTGATATACTTGACAGAGTATTTCTTTCACAACCCGTAGATACCTTCTACAAAAACAGACGCGAACACGGTACGATAGTAACGCTTGCCTGCAGTGCGGCGGAGGATACCTGCTTTTGCCATACATTCGGTATCGACGCTACCGAGCCCGGCGGCGACGTTTCGGCTTGGCGCGCAGGAGACGAGCTTTACATGAGAGCCAATACCGAAAAAGGCGAAAAGCTTCTCGCGGCTTCCGAAAAGTTGCTCGGAGCTGCAGAGGAAAGCGACAAAAAAACGCTTGAAGCGCAGAAAAAGGCAACAAAAGAGATGCTTGCCGAACTTCCGCTCGCAGGACTTACGACCGAAAAATTCGACGGTGCAAACCTGCTTGAAAAGTTCCATTCCGAAAAATGGAAGGAGCTCTCGGCAGCCTGCCTCGGATGCGGCGTTTGCACCTTTGTTTGCCCCACCTGCCAGTGCTACGATATCAAGGAATTTGATACCGGACATGGAATCAGACGCTTCAGATGTTGGGACAGCTGTATGTATTCCGACTTCACAAAAATGGCTGCGGAAAACCCCAGACATACTCAGCTCGAACGCTTCCGCCAGAGATTCATGCACAAGCTTGTATATTTTCCGCAGAATAACGAAGGAATATACGGCTGCGTAGGCTGCGGCAGATGCCTTGCTAAATGTCCGATCTCAATGAACATAGTCAAGGTAATGAAGGCAGTCGGTGAGGACTGAGACTGCGCGACAAAAGCTAGTGCAAAAGCATAGCGCTAATGCAAAAGCATATTGCGCAAAAAGCGTAAAAGGGTAAAACGCAAATAAAATAACCGAAAAATCTTAAGAAAGGTTAAATACTTGCAATGGCAATTAACGATACGTTGATACCGAGCATCGGCGTTGTGACGGATATCAGAATTGATACCCCCGATGTAAAGACCTTCCGCGTGGTTACACCGGACGGAAAAAAAGCGTTTGAACATAAGCCGGGACAGTGTGCAATGCTGTCAATGCCGGGAGTCGGCGAGGCAATGTTTTCAATAACAAGCTCTCCTACAAATACCGAGTTTATGGAATTCAGCATAAAAAAATGCGGATGCCTGACCGAATGGCTTCACGGCATGGAGGTAGGCCAGGAGATAACAATAAGAGGCCCATACGGAAACGGATTTCCCGTTGATACGGAATTTGTCGGCAAGGATCTCTTGTTTATAGCAGGCGGTATCGGACTTGCACCGCTCCGCTCTGTAATAAACTACTGCCGCGCATACCGCGACCGTTACGGAAAAATAGACATAGTGTACGGTTCACGCTCCAAAAACGATCTCGTTGATTATCATGAGATAATCGACGAATGGATGAATGCGGAGGGCGTTGATGTACACCTCACCATAGACCGCGAACAGGAAGGCTGGGACGGTCATGTGGGATTTGTTCCCAACTATGTAAAAGAGCTTAATTTTAGCACGGACAAGACCGTAATCATGTGCGGTCCTCCGATAATGATTAAGTTCACTCTTGCGGGGCTCAAAGAGCTCGGATTTGTCGATACACAGATATTCACAACCATGGAAATGAGAATGAAATGCGGCATCGGCAAATGCGGAAGATGTAATATCGGTTCAAAATACGTCTGCAAGGACGGTCCGGTATTCAGCTTTGACCAGCTCGGGGAACTGCCCGACGAATATTGATTTATTGATTTACACTGAGAAAGGAATGGTCATAAAACCATGGAAAAAACAGTTAATGTCTATTTAATGGGCAAAAAGTACGAGGTGCCTTCTAACCTGACTATAATGGGCGCGATGGAATACGCCGGTTATCAGCTGGTAAGAGGCTGCGGATGCCGTTGCGGCTTCTGCGGTGCCTGCGCTACCATATACAGAATCAAGGGCGATAACGAGCTTAAGACCTGCCTTGCCTGCCAGACACAGGTAATGGACAATATGTATATCGCCACACTTCCGTTTTTCCCGCTTGATAAAAGACCTTACGAGCTTGAAAATATCAGACCTACCGAACAGATAATGATGCAGCTCTATCCGGAAATATATGCTTGCATAGGTTGCAATGCCTGCACAAAAGCCTGCACACAGGGACTCAATGTTATGCAGTACATAGCATACGCACAGAGAGGCGAATTCGAGAAATGCGCCGAGGAATCCTTTGACTGCGTAATGTGCGGCGTCTGCTCATCGCGTTGCCCTGCCGGCATAAGCCACCCGCAGGTAGGACTGCTTGCACGCAGACTGACCGGAAAATACATTTCCCCGAAATCACAGCACCTGCTTGACAGAGTTGCCGAGATCGAAAACGGCGACTATACGGCAATGATAGAGGCTCTTATGAATAAGCCTATCGAAGAGCTTAAAGAGCTTTATAACACAAGAGTAATCGAGAAATAAGGAGGCAGAGAATATGTACACACCCGAAATGCTTGAATCAATAAAAAAGGTAGAAGCTACCCGTGCCTCCAGAATGGGCGTTGAACCGAGAAGAATGACTGCGGACGAAAAGGAAAAGCTGCTTGCGGAATTTCATCCCGATCATATCGAATCGCAGTTCACAAACCTCAGAATAGGTCCGAATAAGGGCGAAAAGGTTCCGCTTGAGCTTGCTGAAATGCTTGAAGCAAACCCCAGAATAAAACCCAAGGATGTAGATCTCAATAAAATTGACTACGACGTTGACGTTCTTATTATCGGCGGCGGCGGCGCAGGCTCTTCCGCAGCTATCATGGCACACGAGGAAGGCGCAAACGTTATGATCGTTACAAAGCTTCGCCACGGCGACGCTAACACGATGATGGCAGAGGGCGGCATCCAGGCAGCGGATAAGGCTAACGACTCACCCGCACAGCACTATATCGACGCTCTCGGCGGCGGTCACTTCAAAAATATCCCCGAGCTTCTTTCGGAGCTTGTAACAAACGGTCCCGACGCGGTAAAGTGGCTCAGCGATCTCGGCGTTCTTTTCGATAAGGACGAGAACGGTACAATGATCACGACACACGGCGGCGGTACATCGCGCAAGAGAATGCACGCGGCAAAGGATTATACCGGCGCCGAGATAATGAGAGTGCTTCGCGATGAGGTTATCAACAGAGGAATTCCGGTGGTTGATTTTACAGCCGCAATCGAAATAATCCTTGATAACACCGGTAAGGCTGCAGGCGCGGTCCTTATGAATATGGAGACCGGAGAGCTTTCGGTCGCACGCGCAAAGACGGTCATTATCGCAACGGGCGGAGCGGGAAGAATGCACTACCAGGGATTCCCGACATCAAACCACTATGGCGCAACCGCAGACGGTCTTGTGCTCGGTTACAGAGTCGGCGCACCTCTTATATACGCATATACTCTTCAGTACCACCCGACCGGCGTTGCATATCCCGAACAGATCTTCGGCGCACTCGTAACGGAAAAGGTTCGTTCGATCGGCGCAATGCTCGTCAACTGCGAGGGCGAGGCATTCATGCACCCGCTTGAGACCCGTGACGTTGCCGCAGCCTCCATCATACGCGAATGCAAAGCACGTCATAAAGGCGTTGAGATCCCCGGCGGCAGCTACGGTATCTGGCTTGATACACCTATGATAGATATGCTTCACGGTGAGGGAACCATCGAAAAGAGAATCCCCGCAATGCTCCGTATGTATCTCAAATATGATATTGATATGAGAAAACAGCCGATACTTATCTACCCGACGCTTCACTATCAGAACGGCGGTATAAAGATAGACGCTGACGGTATGTCCGGTGTTGAGAATCTTTACGTTGCCGGAGAGGCGGTCGGCGGTATACACGGCGAAAACAGACTCATGGGCAACTCGCTTCTTGATATCATAGTATTCGGTCGTATCGCCGGAACAAACGCGGCAAAGAAAGCCAAAGAAACAAAGCTCGCCAAGCTTACACTTTCACATATTACAAGCTTTACAAAGGAAATGAAATCGGCAGGCATTTCCACAGATAAGGTATCTCCCAAACTTCTCCCCGTTTACACACACGGCAGCGGCAAGGAAAAGAAACCGTTCTGACAACAAGTAAAGCAATAAGAAATAAACCAAAATAAAATCACAATGTCAAGCAATGCCCGGTATGTCCCCCCTGCATATGCAGAGGAGATTATCAGGCATTGCACATTGATTTTAATACATAATATTTTTAATTAAAAAAGTTTTTGATTTTCGGAGGACAATTTTTACCATGTCACTATTGGGCGGCGCTTTAACAATAAAATCGGTTTCCTTCCTGATGTTTTCCGTATTCGCTATCGCGGCTCTCGGATACATTCTCGGCAGAATAACCATCAAAGGCGTAAATCTCGGCACGGCAGGCGTGTTTGTAATCGCACTTCTGTACGGCTGCTTCTTCTATAACGTGCTTGCCGATCAGTTCGGCAGCTATACAACAACCGCCCTTAAGACGGTTGAGAACATGGGACTTATCATGTTCGTAACACCTGTCGGATTTATAGCAGGTCCCAAATTTTTCGGCAACTTTGTTAAAAACTTCAAATCATATATTACTCTCGGACTAATAATCATTCTTACAGGCGGTATCGCCTGCGTTGTATGCCTGCTTATAGCAAGAGGCACAACAAGTCTTTCAATGGACGAGCTTAAGGCTATGATGGTCGGTCTTCTCTCCGGAGCTCTTACCTCGACACCTGCGTTCTCGGCTTCGAAAGAAGCGGTAGGCGAAGGACTTGAGAGCATCGTGTCGGTCGGATACGGTATCGCATACCTGTTCGGTGTTATCGGAGTTGTTCTCTTTGTCCAGATAATCCCCAAAATTTTAAAGGCGGATATGAATGTTGAAAGAGAAAAGCTCACAGAGGTCGGCGAAACCAGCAAGAAAAAATATACCGGTAAGGTCATCTATATGGACGACTTCGGACTTATGCCGTTCACGCTTGCGGCAGTTCTCGGTATTCTTCTCGGTTCAATCAAAATAGGAAACTTCTCGCTCACCACAACAGGCGGTTGCCTTGTCGTTTCCCTTATTGCCGGACACTTCGGTCTTATCAAGTTCAGAAAAATGTCCTCCAAAAAGACTCTGAAGCTGGTCAAGGACGATCCCGAGGCAGAACAGATAGCCATAAAGATCATGCCCTCTGACAAGGCGCTCAAAGCCTTCCGTGAGCTCGGACTTATGCTCTTCCTTATCGGCGCCGGCGTTTCCGGCGGAGCAAACTTTGTCAAGTACTTCCAGCCGATATACTTTGTGTACGGTATGTTGATGACATTGCTCCCTATGATAATCGGCTTCTTCTTTGCAAAATACGTTCTCAAAATGCACCTGCTCAATAACCTCGGCTCAATAACCGGCGGTATGACATCGACACCTGCTCTCGGCACACTTATTCACGTTTCCGGAACAGAGGACGTTGCATCGGCATACGCCGCAACCTATCCGATAGCACTTATCTCGGTCGTAATTATATGTCAGCTGATAATCATTATTTTCTGATCTGATTTGAGGCTTCTTGGTATTGAACTAAAATAATTAACCTCCGCGTTGGTCAAAACGATCGTACGCGGAGGTTTTTGATATTCCATAACACAAAAGGATCCTTTGCAAAAATCTTGCAGAATGCAATGCGAAGGATCCTATATTTTTAATTATTTTATTTAATACAGCTTTGCGCCTGCCGGGATATGCGGGTCAACCATCAGAAGATGAAGCTTTTCTTCGCCGTTTTCATGGTGAACTGCGCTGATAAGCATACCGCAGGAATCAATTCCCATCATGGCTCTCGGAGGAAGATTGAGAATTGCTATACAGGTCTTGCCTATGAGCTCCTCGGGCTCATAATATGCGTGAATTCCGCTGAGGATAGTCCTTTTTTCGCACGAACCGTCATCAAGCGTAAATTTCAAAAGCTTCTTTGACTTCGGAACCGCTTCGCATTCAAGAACCTTTACGGCACGGAAATCCGATTTTGAAAATGTTTCAAAGTCTACAAAATCCGTAAACAGCGGTTCGATCTGTACATTTGAAAAGTCAATGACTTCTTCAGCTGCGGTCACTGTTGCGCTTGTGCTGCAAGCATCCTGCGACGGGCAGGTGCTGCAGGCACAGCCTGCTGCTTTGGCACTGCTGTCGCCGTCAGCCTTATTGTCCGGACTGTTGCTTTCGTTGTTTTCGTTGCTTTCATTGCTTCCGTTGCTTCCGTCATTTCCGAGCGGCTTCATTGTCGGGACGAAAGCAACCATCTTTTCAATCTCTCCTAAACCTCCTCATATCTCATAACAGGTCTAAACAGCGTTTCTTCCTGAATTGCCATATCCCTATAAATTCGTGTAGTTTTTCGGTGGATTGGAGTATAAATTGGTGTAAATGGTGTAGAAGCTTTTATCCTCGCTCAAGAAATGCCACTTATTCGTTAGACACTTTATTATACTCGCTTTTGAAATATGAGTCAAGACCTTCAAACTCAGACTGCCTAAGCTCCTTCGTCACATCGGTATAGATATTGAGCGTTGTTGAAATATCCTTATGACCAAGCGTGTCTTGAATCACCTTAACATTCACTCCTGCTTCGCACATTCTCGTCGTAAATGTGTGTCTTAATGAATGGCAGCTAAAATGCGGAAGCAGCACTTCGGGATTTTCGTTCTTCAAAAACTGCTCATCGTTACAGTCACGAATTATGCGGCGGATTGCTTTATTCAGTGTTCCCTGATGTTGCGGATTTCCGAAGCGATTGATAAAGATAAAATCTGTGTATCCGTCAATGGTAGCGATACAATGAAGATCGAGCAGCTCCTGCCTTTCCTTTTCCATTATAATTGCCTCTTTCACAAAACTGAGCATTGGCACTTTTCTCTTTCCAGCCGGAGTTTTCGGCGTATTGACATTGAAGTAGCAGCCTTTTTTGCTTCCATCGGTGCGGTGGTCATAGTAAACCAAAGTATGATTTACATCAATAACACCGTTCTCCAGATCGACATCACACCATCTTAATCCGGTAAGTTCTCCGACTCGAAGCCCTGTCCCTACCAAAACCGCAAAGATCGGATACCAATATTGTGCGGCGGGAGTATTTTTCAAATAGCTTAAAAACAGCTCCTGTTCGGGACGGGTTAAAGCCCTGCGCTTTTCTGTCTTGAAGCAATGTGCTTGCTTTAACTCCCTAAGTACATTATCTGACGGATTATTCCTTATATAATCATCGTCAACAGCCATATCCAAAATCTGATGTAAAACCGTATGGATACTGTCAATAGTCGAAGGCTTTAGCTGGCGCTCGTCTGTAAGGTAATTATAAAACCTCTTTATATCTGTTTTTTTCAATGATGAAACAGTCTTTGAGCCTATTTGATGACGGACAAAGGTTTCATACATATATTTATAATTCTCAAAGGTGTTGTTCTTCAGCCCTCGCTTCAGCTCCTTCCAAAGCTCATAGACCTCGTTGACCGTCGTATATCGGGCTTCGGTTTTAATGCCATCGCTCTTATCCTTTTTAATCTGTTCTTCCTTGTAGCGCAATTCATCAAGCGTCTTGGCATATACGCAAAACCTCTTATGATTGCTGTCAGTCCATCGGAATTGATAAGTTCCGTCAGCCCTTTGCGATTCGCCTGTCCGAAGCACGGCTCTTGACTTGTCTTTTCTTTTTGTTCTCGGCATAATTCTCTCCTCCTATATGCGAAACTGCTTATCAAGATAATCAATGAACGCTTCTCGGATCACACAGATTTGTGTGCCGTTATTTACCGTGAAAGGACAATTCCCTTGTGAAATGATTTGGCGGATTTTTGCCCTTCCGATTCCGGTGTATGCGGCAGCTTCTTCAACGGTTAAAATCGTCCTCGTCCAAAATGGCTTGTTTTCAGACCTCTTTTGGATTTCATTCCTGTAAGCTAAAATTTTTTCGTCCATACAACCTCCATCATATTGAATACATTTGCTCAATGTATTCATCAAAAATCCTGCGCTTAATCATTCTCCGATTGCCTACCCATAGAACAAACGGACAATCGGCAAGGCTCGTCATTTCATAAAGCTTGTCCCTGCCTATTCCCGTATACTCTGCCGCTTCTTCTATCGTCAAATAAGGTTTTACCCAAATTGGAACAGCAGCCACACGCCTGTTGGAACTGCCTGTTTCAGTCAGTTTGTTATCCATTAGCTTGTCCTCCTCTCAGACGGAATATTGTGTTTCGAGATAATCCTCGAATTGTTTTCTTTTAATCAACCGCTTTGTTCCATTCCATAGGACAAAGGGACAGTTTTTTTGATTTGAAATTTCTTTAATTTTAGATACGCCTATTCCTGAGTATTCGGCGGCTTCTTCCACCGTCAAATTCATTTTCTTCCACAACGGGACTCTCGACATATCCTGATCGTACTTTTTGTTAAGCATATTGCTGCACCTCCTTGATTTTGTTAGTTACAGCATAGTCAATATCCTGCGATAAGCCAATTATGCGAATCGGCTCATCGCAGGCTTGACTTTTTCATTAAATTGAGTATTGCCGCTCTATATACTCATCAAAAGCTTTTCGCTTAATCATTCTCCGGCTACCTATCCATAAGACAAATGGGCAATCCTCACTTTCTGTCATCTCATAAAGCTTTGCCATTCCGATACCGGAATAGGCTGCGGCTTCTTCAATCGACAGATTTGCCTTACACCATATAGGAATGTCAAACTTCCGTTTCCTTTCCCTGTTTTGCGACATCCCTATACCCCTTTCCCTTTGAAAGAGGTGCGTTTGTCATAAACGATATAATCCCAACCTCTATCATTGCACTTATCACAAGTGCCTTTACTTTTAGCGAAAGGATCAAGGCGTCTGACAACATAGTTCGGATTGCGAAAATAGTCGTTTAAGCATTTCGGACACAGGCAGCGAATGTCGCCGATCCTGTTAGTGTTGTAAAGCCATAGACCGAATGTTTTTTTCAAGGCTGCGTTAATCTGTCTCCAAAGGCGCTCATCATCAACAAAGCCAATATACTCTGTCAAATCATCTTTATTCACAGTCTGTATTTGCTCAAGCAACACCATTGAAGGCTTCGTCAGACCAAAATCCTCGCCTAAAATAATGTGGGACGGCAAATACCTCTTTTTTATTACACTCGTAATGGACGCAACAATAACAGTAGGCGCATTCGCATTGAAATTGTCTGCCTGAATTACCAGCACAGGTCTTACACCTGATTGGATAGAGCCGATTCTTGTGCCAAAATCGTAGGAAAATATATCTCCACGCCTGATTTCTGTTTTCTTCATTTTATGTATAACCTCTCTGTTCATTGAGTTTTGAAAGCGCATTTCATATCCGGAATAGAAATACCCCTTCACTCATTTGGACAAAGGGGTGCGAAATGCACACCCAAAATCAGAGATTTTCATAAAATTTTTTGAAATTTTTTATTGCGGCAGCGATTGACTTATCTACGGAGCTATAATTTATGCCCTCCTCTTTCGCAATTTTCCTTGAACTAATCCCAAGCAAAACGGATTTAAGAAGGCGCTCCCTTTGAACAGGTTGCAGCATACTTAACGCTTGTCTTACCTTAGAAAGTTCTAATTGCCGCAGCTTTTCTTTTTCTTCCTCGATCTGTTCCTCCTCCGCTTTATCAAACGGATCAATAAATGGGGCGATAGATTTCGGATGGAACTGCTCAAAAATATCATCTTCGTAACCGTATACATCTATCGTCCTTTTGCTGCGCTTTTCATATTTATCATTATTTCTATGTGATTCACTAATCACTTCTCCCTGTGCCATTGACAGAAGTATAAAAGGCGTATACCTGCTGATGACATCAGGGTACTTATCCCACAATGCTTCTTCGGACAGCTCCGTTATAATTGCCCATTTTTCCGTTCCAGTGAAACCACTATACTCATACCGAAGGTTGATGAGTTTACAATCCTGTGCAAATAATTCTACCTGCTTTTTTACTGTAAGTTTTTTCATTTCCGTAATCTCCTTAAATTTGGAATTTTTGATATATAAGGTCACAATCAAAAACTCCGGAGATCACGGATACCTACATACAAACGCCTGCCATACTGTGATAGACATAAAGCTCCCTTTCCGCTTGACAAAAGCGAAAAGGGCTGCACAAAAAAAGCAGCTATAACATTCAAGCCCGAAGGCTGAAAGCTATAACTGCTTCTTCAAAACACATATTCAATTCGTTTTGCCTAAGCTGCTGTATTGCCGCCTAAAAGATATTCAACCAGCATTTAAAAATCAAGAAAAATTCTCAAAGCTTTAGGCATACTAATTGTAACAGATTTGCTTTTCCGTATCATCGGCAAAACTGTGCCAATTTTCTGCCATTTCGTTTTCAGCCTCGTTCTGTAAACGAAAGCCGTTCTTCGGGCAGCATACACAGTGTAGCATACGCAAGGTCGGACATTCAGTAGGGATTTCGTCGGACTTTAGTCGGACAAGCCTTTATTTGAAAAAATCGGGAATATCGCCGCTTTCATCAGCTCCCTTCATATTAAAGATTCCTTTGAAGCACGGAATCGCATATCCCCACAGGGATACGCCGAGAAGCAAAATCGCTTCCCGTTTCCGGTCGTAAAAGGTACTGCGCTCCATATTCAAGAGATCGAGCAGTTCGCTCTCCGTATACCGAAATGCTGTCAGGTAGCTTTTCGATATGATTTCGTGGTACAGCCTGCCGTTGTTATGGTAGTCATATATTTTCGCCATAGCGGTATCAATCAGGTCAACCATCCACTTGTTCTCAAACAAAGCGCTGATACGGCTCTCAAACTCCTGCTTCTCGGTATCCGGCGCAAACAGTTCCAAATAAACAAGGGCGCTGTCAAGTTCTTCCCCGTAATATACCAGCTCCTCATTCACACGGGCAGACTCGCTCAGCGTGATCCAGACCACATCACGGTACACACTGAGAAGCAATTTTGTTTTCGAGAATATATCCGATTGATTCAAATTGAGCTGCTCGTACATTTTCCGAATGCTTTTCACAGCGAGTGTATCTTTCCGTCCCATCTGTTCGCCTCAATCCTTAAAACGGGTATCATTTGTTGGTAGATAAAAGTTCAAGCTAATTTGCTGAACTCCCTTGACAAAACACGCAAGTTCAGGTATTATATATACGCAACTTACTTGCGTATTGACATTATACGAAATTAACTTGCGTTTGTCAATATGGATACGCAAGATATTTTCAAATCAGGTGGGATAATTTGGAGGTCAGATGAAATGAAATTCTGTGAGAAAGTAAAAGAAGCCCGCACGAAGGCAGGCTTAAAGCAAGATGAGCTTGCAAAAGCAATCGGCGTTTCTCTGCGGACAATATCGAATTATGAGGCTGGCACCCGCTACCCGAAAAAGAGGGAAACCTATTATAAGATGGCGGAAGTCCTGAAGGTCGATGTCAACTATCTGCTTACCGATGACGAGGAATTTCTGCTGAACGCTGAATCCAAATACGGAAGCAAAGGCGCAAGACAGGCAAAGGAGCTTATGGCAGAGGTTACGGGGCTTTTTGCAGGCGGCGAGCTTGCAGATGAGGATTTGGACGAGATGATGAAAGGCATTCAGGAAGCGTACTGGATCGCCAAAGAGAAGAATAAAAAGTACACTCCCAAAAAATACCGGAAATAACGCTTGATGTCCTCTTTTTCGGACAGTGTATTTGATAAGATATACTTACTGGCAGTAGAATGGGGGTGTTTGCTCTTGGATATTCAGACTTTAGAGATTGTCAGAAAGGCGAATCGGCTGGCAAATGACCTTTGCACAAGAGATCCGCATAGAATCGCACAAGAACTGGGCATAGAAGTTATCCCATTAGCCTTCAAGAAACAGCGAGGGGCATACAAGGTTTTAATGCGTAACCGTTTTATCTTCATAAAAGACGATCTGCACCCTGTAATGGAGCGTATCGTAATGCTGCACGAGATCGGACACGACGCATTACATAGAGAAGAAGCGGTCAAGGCTGGCGGCTTCAAGGAATTTAACATTTTCGATATGCGGCAAAGCCGAATGGAATACGAGGCAAACATCTTTGCTTCCCAAATTTCCCTGCCCGATGATGAAATACTGGAATATATCGAAAATGGGTATGATATTCAGCAGATCGCACGGGCAATGCACTCAGATATAAACTTGGTCGCATTGAAAACGGACACGCTGATCGCACAGGGCTATCGTTTCCGTCATCAGGAATATCGCAATCAATTTTTGAAATAGATAACTGGAGGGTATAAAGATGTTGATGAATAATAACGAGTATCTTGATTTGGTGCAAACTATCAAACAGGAAATTCAGCAGGCGCAGTACAAAGCTACTTTAAGTGTAAATAAAGAGCTGATTATGCTGTATTACAATATCGGAAAAATCATAAACGAGCATAAATCTTGGGGCAATAAATTTATTGAAAATCTGGCGGCTGATATTAAGCTCTCGTTCCCGAACGCAAAGGGCTATTCTGTTCGCAACCTTAAATATATGTCAAAATTTGCAAGCACTTATCCTGATGAGCAATTTGTGCAGACGGTGTCTGCACAAATTCCGTGGTCGCACAATGTTGCAATTTTGGATAAGGTTAAAGGAGAAAAGCAAAGAGAGTGGTATATACGAAAGACCGCAGAAAATGGCTGGTCGCATAATGTCTTGATTCATCAGATTGAAAGCGGCTTATATGAACGGCAGGCTATTGCTGATAAGATTTCAAACTTTGAAAGTCGACTTGCTTCGCCGCAGAGTGAGCTTGCCGTACAAACAATGAAAGATCCATACATTTTTGATTTTATCCCTTTCAAGGAAGATATGGTAGAACGGGATATAGAGCAGGCTCTTGTTCAGGATGTAACGAAGCTGCTTTTAGAGTTGGGAACGGGATTTGCGTTTCTCGGCAATCAATATCATCTCAATGTCGGCGGCGATGATTTTTACATTGATCTTCTGTTCTACAACCTTAATCTTCGCTGCTATGTTGTGATTGAGCTGAAAACCGGAGAATTTAAGCCGGAATATGCTGGACAGCTTAACTTTTATCTCTCAGCCGTTGACGGGATTTTGAAAAAGGATAATGACAATCCTTCTATCGGTCTGTTGCTGTGCAAAAGCAAAAACGCATTAGTCGCTGAATATGCCTTAAAAGATATGTCAAAGCCAATCGGTGTCAGCGAATACAAAGTTACAAGTGAGCTTCCTGAAGCTTTGAGCAAACAGCTCCCGTCTGTGGAAGATATACAAAAGCATATCAAAAGAGACTAAAATATCGAAAAGCTGAAAGCCGCAGAGCTATATATCGAAGTCCTGCGGTTTTCATTCTTTTCACTACTCAATGTTATGCTAAAAAATGGGGAAATAAAATTGATAACGCTTTTATGCTCAATGCGACAATACGGAATGGCAAATTAAATGGCGAGTTAAATGGCGACAATGGCAAAGTAGATGGCGAATTAAATCCAGCTCTGCTTTATCTGAACAAGAGTGAATTAGCGGTTTATCGAACATTCCAAAGTATTAGGCATAGCACAAAGATTTAGCGGATTTGTTCTTGCTTTTGCAATCATTCCACAACCACCTGCAATGAGCCGCAAAAATCATTGCCTTCTAAAGTAAGATAGTTGTCGCCTTCGTCAAGGGTAACGGAATATGTTCCGTTTTTACTTGTATCGGCAATCACTTTTTCCTCGCCCTTATCAAGCCAGTAAAGCCTTGCCGTGCCGGAATCAACCGTCAACTCGTAAGTTACAGTAAGCTCACTTCCTTTATCCCGTTCTAACGCAGTACCTCCAAAGATATATTCTTTATCATTGAAATCCTCATAATCTGCTGTATAGGAGCCGGTATAGGTATCTTCCCCTTTGGTCTTATCGCCCTGCAAATCTTTTTCGTCCGTAAGGGCATATTTGCTGAAATGCTGGAGCATATCATTAAAGCCGTTTATAACACTATCTTTCAGATTGTCGCCGCTGCACCCCGTAATGGTAAAGACTAAACATAAGGAGAGCAGTGCAGCAGTCAGAATTTTTATTTTTTTCATATCATCACCCGCCAATCCTCGTTACAATATTCATACCGATAATTGCGATTGCGCCAACCGCATAAATGCTGTTAATCACGACACATACCTGCATAAGTTTGGATTTTACTTTTCCTTTGGTATAGCTGAGAATGGAAAAGATACCTGAAAAAATCATAAAGGCGGCGTAACTGTAAACCATAATCTCCGCTACCGGGGATTCCAGCGCCCAATCAAAGGTACGCAGTGGCAGGATCGTCCATGGGACAAAGAGCATAATGGTAGAAATCGCAGTTAAAATTTTGTTTTTCATTGTAGTTATCTCCTTTCAGATGCGCCGTATCGCATACAGGATACGACAAGTGCCAAAATAGTGATTCCGACTGCAACAGGCAGCCACGGAAGCCAAGCGATTTGTGTTTCATAAACACCTTCAGCAGCTCTCCCATACGCCACCATTATCAGATAGAACGGATAGCTCATCGGGTAGGCAAACCATATTTTTGTGTTTATCATAAGCACGGAAGGTACAATCGAAGCCAGACCGATACCGACCGAAAAAATGGGAGATTGAATTAAAGTGGAAACCGCAAGGTATACAGCAGCCATTGGAATTGCAGCGGCATAGATACTGCATACATTTTTGCAGACATATAACGGCTCAAGGATAAAGTTATAATCCTGCGTATGGGTAACGATTGCCGCACAGATATAGTACGCTCCAATGGACATAACCATCTGAAATGCCGCCAACAAAATCAGGACTGTGAATTTAGCAAGACATAGTTTCGTTGTGCTAATCGGCAGGGACAGCATTTTCAAAATCCCTTTATTGGAGCGTTCCGTTTGATTCAGCAGTACCGTACAGATGACCAGCGACGCCGGGATCATAAACCAAACCATACCCATAAAGCCCTGAATGAAAAAGTTGTTTTCCGGCGTAATCGGGATTCCTCTCAGGTCGAAGTTCATATCCGCATTGATAATGCTCGGAATCCACATCATAATGACAGGGATTAGCAAGATCAATAAGATTTTAGAGCGGCGGATTTTTTTGAGTTCCACTCCGACTAATGATAAGAAATTCATTCAAAGCACCTCCTTACTTTCAGATAAAGGACTTCGGTAATACCGAACACGACCGTTTCAATCCCGCAAACAGCTAAAAATAAGGTGGTACGGCTATTTTCCACTGCCGCAGAGAGCATTTGATACGGGGAAGCAAACGGAAACAGGCTCAGCACAATATTATCCTGCGGAAGAATGGAAAGCGTAAATACTAAAATCACGCCAATACCGAGGGATACCCACATATTCTTACAGGCAGACGCAATAACCAGCATAAGCATTACGGTCGGCAGCGTAACTATAATTTGGAAACCTGCGGTTTTCAATATTTCGGTCAGGTCAAACACATAACTTGGAAACCAATACTTTGCACAGCCGACTAAGACTGCCATTTCTATGACCACCATTGCGGATAATACCAAAGCGGCAATTAGAAATTTTCCAAAGAACATACTACCTTGACGAATGGGCAGCACCGACATTTTCTGCATACCGTTATCGGCATATTCCGTGTGGTACATCATACAAGCGCCGCAAATGGAAATGAGAATATTCAACATCGCCATCATCTGCCAGTTCGCAGACATCAGTATGTTGATCGGATTGCCTGAGAGTGCAGTCATTTCCTCTGCTTTTACCATCATATAGACAACCGGAAAAGCTGCTGCAAGAAAGCCGCCTGCCAAAAACGCAGGGAGATAGCCTGTGCGCTTCAGCTTTTTAGATTCGATTAAGGGACTCATACCGTACCTCCTCTCCTGCGATTATCTTCATCAATCATAGCAAGGAAAGTATCTTCCAGATTATCCGTCGGGAATCCGGCGGCACGAGCGTTTGTTTTCAATTCTTCCTTTGTTCCTTCAAACAGCAGATGACCGTGATTCAGAATACCAATATCGTCAGCCATAAGTTCTACTTCAGGAAGCAAGTGAGAAGAAACCAATACCGTGCAGTCATATTTCTGCGGCAGGGAACGAATCAGGGTGCGTATCTCGTGAATACCCACCGGATCGAGTCCATTGGTCGGCTCGTCGAGAATCAGGATCGGCGGTCTGCCGATCAATGCGCCTGCTAAACCTAAACGCTGCTTCATACCAAGAGAGTATTTTTTTGCCAGTCTTTTTCTAAATTCAGTTAAGCCGACAAGCTCCAGAGCGTCATCGACACTGCTTTTTGGAAGCCCAAGAATTTTCCGTATAATTTCAAGGTTTTCCTCTCCGCTCAGATTCCCGTAAAAGGCGGGTGCTTCTATAAATGAGCCAACTTCCTTCAAAATGGGAACTCGGTCTGAAGGGTATGTTTTTCCGTCAATATGAAAGCTTCCTTCTGTCGGCTGCGTCAAACCGAGAAACATTTTCATCGTTGTGGATTTTCCCGCTCCGTTCGGACCTAAAAATCCATAAACGCTTCCTTTGCGAATATGGAGATTCAGATGGGATACTGCCGTGAAATCGCCGTAGGTTTTCGTCAGATTTTGAGTTTCGATTATATTCATATTGTGAAATCTCCTTTCCTTTGTTGTCTTTAGTATAAAGGCGCAACCTTGTGTCAACCTTCTCTCTACCTTACATTTACCTTACATTTGAACTGCACTGCGAAAATGCAGGAATGATATGCTATAATATAGAAAAAGGAGAATTGCATTATGGACTATGATTACTTAAAATACAAAAAAATCCTCATCGTAGATGATGAGGCTGATCTGCGTGAAATGGTAACATCTATTTTAGAGCAGGACGGTTTCAAAACAATCAAGACTGCTGGAACAGTAGCCGAAGCTCTGAAAATATGCAGGGATTGGGAGCCTGATCTTGCCATTCTCGATGTAATGCTGCCCGATGGGAACGGCTTTTCTCTGTTTGAACAAATGCGGACTTTTACCGAAGTCCCAGTTCTCTTTTTAACTGCCCGTGGAGAAGATGAGGACAAGCTGAAAGGATTGGGACTTGGTGCAGATGATTATATGGTAAAGCCGTTCCTGCCAAAAGAATTATCCCTGCGTATCGGAATCATTCTGCGGCGGTACTACAAAGGCGAAGATCCTATCGTCCAACTTGCCGGAAGCCAAATTGACTTTGACCGTGCCGAAGTGATAAAAGAAAATAAACATTTCCCGCTGACTGCAAAAGAACACGATATACTGCTGGCGCTCTACCGCAATGCGGGAAGAATTGTAACCATCGATCAGCTCTGCGAAGCTGCGTGGGGAGATAATCCATACGGATATGAAAACTCGCTGATGGCGCATATCCGCAGAATCCGAGAAAAAATTGAAGCTAACCCGTCAAAGCCGGTATCCCTCATTACGGTAAAAGGCTTAGGCTACAAGTTAGTATTAACGGGGAAATGATATGAAAGATATTACGAAACTCATTCGGCGGTTTGTAGGCATATTGCTGTTAAGCACAGTCTTGGTCATCGTCCTTAACATTATTATTCTTGCTGCTATTTCCGCAAGTCAAACGGCAAATGGCAGACCGTGGACGACTGCAAAAGAAACTGCTGAAGCTTTACAGAAAACAGAAACGGGATATATCTTATCCGGCGATATGACGGAGCGGTTAAGCGGGGAGAATGCGTGGGCAATCTATATAGATAATGACACATTAGAGGTAAAATGGCACACGGAAAATCTGCCGGATACCGTTCCTCTGCACTATACGATCTCCGACATTGCAAGTCTGACACGAGGATATATTGATGGATACCCGACCTATACGGGAGAATGCGAAAATGGATTGGTCGTTGTCGGCTATCCGAAAGACCGATATTGGAAACATATGTCTCCGAGTTGGGATTATGATTTCATCAAAAACGCCCCGTATACTGTCCTGATTGTAATCGGTGTGAATGTTTTTTTGATTTTCCTGATTTATATGATCGCCAATTCCAAGCTGCTGAAATCCGTTAAACCGATTACAAACGGCATACAGGCGCTACCTTCAGGTGAGCCTGTTTATGTCAAGGAAAAAGGACTTTTATCCGACCTTGCCGCTAAAATCAATCAAACATCGGATATTCTCCAAAAACAGAAGCGAAACCTGCAAAGAAAGGAAACAGCAAGAGCAAACTGGATTTCCGGAGTCTCTCACGACATTCGCACACCACTTTCTATGGTAATGGGATATGCCGGACAGATTGAGGACAATGAAAGCCTGCCGGAAAGCGAAAGGAAAAAGGCACGGATTATCCGTCAGCAAAGTACAAAAATGAAAAATCTCATCAATGACCTGAATCTTGCCTCGAAGTTAGAATATAATATGCAGCCGATCCATCCAGAGCCTGTCAATCTCGTAGCAATCGCAAGACAAAGCGTTGTTGACTTTATCAATTTAGATATGGAAGAAAAGTATCCGATAGAATGGAATACAGATGAAGCATTGACTGCCTGTGCCATAAATGGAGATAAAGAGTTGTTGCGGCGGGCAATCGGAAATCTGATTACAAATTCTCAAACGCACAATCCTGATGGCTGTACGATTTCAGTATGCGTCCGAAAAAGCGATACAGAATATAAAATAGTCGTAGAAGATAACGGCGTCGGCGTTACCGATGAAAAGTTAGAGAAACTCAGGACTACGCCCCACTATATGATGAGTGACAGCGGGACAACCGAGCCACGGCACGGCTTAGGGCTTTTGATTGTCGGACAGATCGTTTCCGCCCATAAGGGTACAGTGTCTTTCGATCACGGTAAACAAGGTGGATTTACCGTTACAATTTCTTTCCCTATTCCAAAGGATAGTCATACTCAATAAATGTTAAAAACCGTAGAGCTTCAATGAAAGCCCTACGGTTTTTCTGACCTATGATCTTATCCATTTTAGATGATTTTCAACCTGAATCAGTGATGATAAAAATAATTCTTGGATTTCAAATAATTCAAATTGTCCTTAACCCACGAATTATTCGCTACTACTTTGTTGATTTTCATTTCTATTTTCATTGCTGATGTTGACAGGATCATTTCATTTTCTAATAATCCATTTTTCATTTTGAAACTTGTTATTTCACTCCACGGAATGAATAAATTGTCTGCAATGTCCCAATCGCCGTGAACAGGAAACAGGTTAATCCCGTTATCGCTAAATCCGAACAAATACGATGTTGCTTGTTCAAATGCCATTACATTGACAATCCCTGTTGGCAAAGCCCATTTTACTTTAGATTTAGTATGTCCGCATAGAATATTGTTAGCATATTCATAACCAAAGGTTTCCAATCCGTTTTTTACTTTTTCTAAGCTTAACATATTTATACCTCCTATGGTATTAAAGAAGCTCCATAACTCTTTTATACAGCGGATCCAACTCACATCCGCAGCTTCCACATTCTTTATCAGCCTGTTTGATTGCTGATACCAAAGTATCCTTATCGGCTTTCCCGTCCAGCCATTCCTGAGCCGGAACAGCTATTAAGTCCCAACCGGACGCAGCGAATTTCTGCATAATCGCTTCCAATTCTTCCATAAGCGTACTCCTTTCTTTCAGACATTATTTCAACAGATTAATCTCGTTTTGCAAGTTCTTCAAAAATACGCCTGCGTGTGCGCCGTCCATCTGCGTGTGATGGAACTGGAAAGAGAGGGGCAGGTAATACCGAAACCATTTCTTTTTGTATCTGCCCCAAATAATAAAGGGATTGTTGAAAATGCCGCTGTTCATACCAACAGCTCCGTCGATTTCCGTATCTATGATGGCGGAAGTGCCGATGACCATACTGTTTTCGGATAAGTCCCTATCCTGACAGCTTGCGGCAACCTGTGCCGTATATTTCAGATACTCCTCGTTGAATTGATTTAACTCGGCGTTATAGGAAAGGTCGCAGGAGCTGACTTCGCCTTCTTTGTTTTTCACTATGGTATTGACTGCTATGGTGTCATACTGTATGAGTTTATCGCCGACCGGAAGGATATAAAATTCCTTTACCTTTACGGCAGCTCTGCCGATACAGTAATCGAGCAGCATATTGAATTTTAAGCTTCTTTTCCTGCTGACCTTTATCAGATTCGTCACATCAAAGGTCTTGAAAAAAGTTACCATTGGATTGGGCGCTTTCATCCAAAGTGCATACGCCGCAGCCCTTGTAGTGTCTTTAGGATCAACTTCTTTTGGCATACTAACCTCCGATTACTCCGTTTTCCGGATTGGGTGGCGCACGACCGTTTTCAATCGGCTCACATCGCATTTTCTCGGATCGCTCAGATAGATTTCGTGATGGTATCTCGTGTCCGTAATATCCAGCTCATACCCGTTTGCTTTCATATAGTCGTGCATGAGATCAACGGTAGCAGGCTCATCATCGTAAGAGCCGATGTGCATACACTGGACGCACAGTCCCTCATCATAGGGGAAGAATTCAACCTTAGAAAAATCCTGCTTTTTCTTTTTCGTTGCCTCCTGAACTGCCCACTCAAAATCTTCCTTCGTTACGAAATCCGGCAGCCGGATCATAGAGATAAAGTGCATATCTTCTTTTCTTGCATAATCAAGTCCCTGCGTATTTTCCTGCCACCAAAGACCTTCAAGGGGCGGCACTACATACTCGAAAAATCCCTCGATTTTATGCGTCCCCTTGTAGCTCATCTTTATAGTAAAGGCTATTCCATATAACAAGCCGATTGAGCTTTTATACTCCCCGTTTTCCTCGTTAGGATTGCCTTTCCCCCGGACTGCAATGTAGTTCATTTTTGGAATCTCTATAATTCCGGGCTTGTTCTTCGGCATATAAAATTCCTTGTATTCTTTCTTGTAATCAAAAGCCATTTTCTTCCTCCATTTTGCAAATAGAATTTAGGTCAGCTACCATAATGTATTCCTCAGTCGTTTCTTTGACCGTTGTAAAGCCCGCTTTTCGATATAACTTCACTGCATAATTGTCCTTTTGAACAGATAAGGAAATCTTTGCATAACCAGCAGCTTTTTCTGCTAACAACATTTGTGTAAGCAACAAAGTTCCAATTCCCATACCTCTGTACGCTTTAAGAACAGACATTGCAAGGGAAGGCGTATTCTCATCAATATGTCCGTAGTCGTTCATAATCCTTGCCCATATTGCTCCTACAATATTTCCGTCAACTTCTACAATCAAAGCCTTATCGTGTTTGCTGTTTCCAAAATCTGCAATGTATACTTGCAATTCGGGACAAGTTATCACTGATTTAGGCGGCGCAGCCGTACCATCCGGAATATAAATTGCTTCGTACAAAAAATCACTGAGCAGACTATATTCTTCCTTTCGCATTTCCCTTATAGAGTAGCTCATATTTTACTCGTTCCTTTGTCAAAAAATAGCCTTACCGCATACAGGCATTAACAAATTTCATAGGTACATCCATTCGCTTTGCAACCTGTTCCGGCGTCATTCCACTATCCAAAAAGCGCTTGCATACGACCTTCATATTCTCTCCGACTTCGATAATATGCTTATCCGGATCATAGAAGCGAACGACTCGCTGCCCCCAAGAATGTTCCATAATCGGGTGGACATATTCAATATCATATTCCTTCAGCTTATCAGCAAACTTGTCAAAGTCATCTTCCTCAAAATAAAGCTCAAAGTTGTTGCCGCCAAAAGAAATGTCACTTGTACCAATAAATTCCTTATATGTTTCAGCCGTTTGCAGGGCTAAGCCACCTGTCAGTGTCTTATTTGCTCCAAAGTCCATAATGATATGAAGTCCAAAGACTTTTTTATAAAATTCAACTGATCTGTCTATATCGGTCACTACCAACATAGGATTTTTCAACTTCATTCTAATTTTCTCCAAAACACAGTATCGTTATTTCCGATTAGGCTTTCTTTTAATAGCCAACAGTTTCATATAGTCATCGAACTCATAAGTATCAGTCGGCTCAAACATTACCCATTTCCCGTCACGATAAGTTGTTGCTTCATCATATTGCCTGCAAACGGGATCAGAAAGAGTTTCCCTTATCTCCTCAAATTTTACTCTTTCATCTTTTCCAAAGATAATCATAAAACCAAGGCTATTCTTTTTCGCATATAGACTGCAAAGCGTTTTACCGCCTCTGCGGTACTTATATTCATAAACCCAGTTCTTACCGCCTGTATTCCATAGCCGTTCCATATCGTATTTTTCATCAATCGCTGAACACAGCTCTTGCCAGACTGCAAACAAAGGTTGTCCGAGCAATTCAGTCATAGTTGACTGAGTAGGAGTATTTTCAAGCATTGTGTTCCCTCCGCATAACAGTATTTGTTTATGACTTGTTCAGATAAGCACTTGCTAATTTATGTACCTGTTTTATTTCTTTTGACGATAAATCCCATTGCTTCAGTTCATTGGAAACCAGTTCAGGATATTTTTTGCTTATATCTTTCAAAGCATTTCCTATTGATTTTCGTACATACTCGCTTTCATCATCTTTGAGAGAAGATAAAAACTGTATTGCCATCTGCGGATGCTCCTTAAAATAAGGGCGGCTTGTCCAAATTCTCAATCCTTCTGATACAGCTCTCCTTGTATTAGCACAATCACTTTTTAGCCATTCCTTAATAACCGGAATCGCTGTTTCATATCCAATAATTTTGCAGTAATTATCAAATGCCATTGCAAGAATTTCCTGCACCTTCCAGCTTTTGTGCTGACTCACGGTATCTTTCAGAAATGATAATGCGCTTGTATTTTTGCAGGCTGCATATCCTACCAAGAAAACACCGACTTCCTGTATCTGAAAATTTTCCGACTGATATAATTCCAATCCCGTAGCGAAACATTCATCAAGCGAATGCTGCTTGTAATAATTTTCAGCTTCCTTTTTCACGAGTTTTAGACTATCTTTTTCAGGTATAACTTCTTTCAAATGTGCTATGAAATTTTCCATTATGTATATTACCCTTTCAAATTATCCAAAGCAGCCGGATTGTTTTCAAGAATCGCCCCGACAGTCGGGCAGGTTTCTAAATCCGGGCAGTCTCCGCAGGTGGAAACACCTTTATTTAACGCACACTTCCGAATCCCGCACAGGCTATCACAAAATACCGTTTTTGCCCCATTCATACGGCAGCCTTCGCAGTTAATATGCTCTGGAAGAATCGGGGCGTTGTTTAACTCTGCCCACAGCTTCGCAGTTTTCTCCCGCAAAGCCTGATCGTCATTGACGGTCGCTATGTATGCGTCGCATTTTTCGCAGTCCAGTCCGCAGTATCCGATCATATCTTTCATAGGTTATACGCCTCCTGTCTATTATTCTTCATCATCAATTTCTCGCTCAAAGATCGAATACTTCCAGTCATCAGTTCCGGAAATCAAACGCCAACCCTGTTTTCCATATTCGTTGAGTTTCTCAATATACCGATCCAGCTTAATATGAACATTAAATGATGGCTCTGCGCTTAAATCAACTGTCATATACTCATACTTCTTCATAACAAACCGCCTTCCTATATATAAGTCTTTATGAAAAATTTTTCATTATATCCGCAACAAACTGTGTCTGCTGCTTTCTCAAATACGATTTCACAAAAGGCTTCAGCAGCCATTTCTTCGCTTTCACTTGTTCCGTAAAATCTATCTCTGTTTCATCGCCTTTGGCAGTGAAAATGCCAGTCCAATGACCTGTCATATTGCTGTTTTCCATATCAAATTCCCATCGTCTGTATGGCTTAACAAGCGTCACGGTAAAGGTCGTCGGGTAACCTTCTTTGGTGTATTCAATAAATTTCTTATCGCTGATAACTTCTGCCTTGCTCAAATCGCTTCTCCAAGCTCCATAATTTTCAATATCCAACACCAGATCCCACACTTTTTGAAGTTCGCCGGGGATCAGCGCTTTTATATTTGAAACCGCCATTTTTGCTCTCTCCTTAAATCAGTCGTATTTCTCAATATGCACGGTGGCAATCGCCGACTGATTTGGCTCTCCGGTAACAAGGTCTTGCGGCGCAGGCACGAGCAGCATAAATCCGTCCTTGCCATATCTTAATTCATACCCTTGTGCATACGCTTCTTCCACAGAGATGTGCTGTACCTGTCCGATGACCATAGCCGTAATACCTGCACCGCTTAAATCCTGTATATCTTTCAGGGTACATTCCATCGTGAGAAACGCTTCGCTGATCGCAGGTGCGTGAATGGTTTTAGCGTTGGAAACAGTAAAGCCTCCTGCTGCAAATTCGTCATCGTCCCATTCATTCTGATGAATGGTATTTACCAACCTGTCATAACAGCTTATCGGGAGAAAATTAATGCAAAAGCATTTTTCTCTTTGGATATTGGCATAGGTGTGGGTATGCTGATACAGGTTGCCCATCACGGCAAAGAAAGCGGTCTTATCTCCGTGAAAGCAGCTCCACGAATGAAAGCACACATTCGGTTTTCCGTTCTCTTTCCAAGTCGTGACAGCAAAGAGAACGGTCGGTATTCCTGCTGTTACTTCAAAGTGAGAGAACAGCTCAAATTCTTCCGGATAGGCTGGCTTAAAATACTGAGGGAAATCCTTTTCAATCTCTATCTTCATCGCTGCACCTTTCACAATTACAGTTTTTTTACGATTTCGATTGCAATGCGGAGCAATTCATATCGTATATTCTTTTGGTTGTTCCAGTTTCGAGAATCCCACTCCTCACCGCTTACATCATCACCTGCATATAATAACTGTGCAAGTGGAATATGGTAATAGTGAGATACAGCAAAAAAAGCCGCTGCTTCCATTTCCACCGTGATGCACCCTTCGCTTCGTCTGCGCTCAATCATATCTGGAGTTTCTCGGTATATGGCGTCGCTTGTCCAAGTCTTTCCCGTTTTGAATGGAACTTCCATTTCTTTTAAGTATGAAACAACTTTTTCAACGGTCTCTTTATGGCATTCTATTTCACGGGAGGGTGCTAAATAATGATAAGATGTTCCCTCGTCTCGAACCGCAGAGACTGGGACAATGATCTCTCCAACCTTGCTGTCATTGGTTAAGGCTCCAGCTCCGCCACAAACGATAAATGTTTCACACCCCATAGCATATAATTCTTCAAGTGCTACTGCTGCGCCCGGCGCTCCGCAAAGCGCCATTGTAATGCAGAGTCTGTCTGTATCGTTTGCGTATTCGTAAATCGGTATATCAAATACCTCCGAGTTAAGGTGACCAATGATCGGAAGCTTATTTTCTTTACAGAAATGCTCCAATTCCTTTCTCAAGTAGGTAATTACACATTTTTTCGGAAGGTTTTCCGTTAAAAAGTTTGTCGGATGAATGATGGGATTTTTATTGGTATCAAATTCACATATAGGGTATTGATTCTTCACAATCATATTATTTACCTCCGTAAATTACTTGTCGCTCATAGTTTCTATCTTACTCAGATTGCTTCTCAAAGTTATATAATCTTCGGTATTAAAAACCAGAGCGGTGGTAATCACAGACTGATTCAGCTCTTCGTTATCAGATTTATTCCTTCGGAATGAAATATAAAGAATAGCCATCTATATTGATTGGCAGCGTCGGAATTTCAGTTCCGTCATAGTATTCCGTAGGAGCTACGGTAGCATAGCCGTTTACTCCGTCAATGATAATCTCGTAGTCCGTTCCCTTCGGCGTTTTCTGCATTACCTCATAAGTTCCGTTATATGTCTTGCCGTTTGTGGTATCCGTTATCGTGATTTCTCCATCTTTAGCAGTCAAAGTCATATCCACGATTTCAGCGTCAGGATACAGCTCGTCGGCTTCTCCTACGGCAACCACAAGTTCATCCTGATATTGGGCAGATTCCGTATCATTGCTCATAACCGTTCTCATTTCCCACTCATAATCTTCAATCTTCACGACATCAGCATTGCAGGCAGAGAGAGCGAATACGATGAATGACATCAAAAACACAGATAAAATCTTTTTCATTTCATACAGCCTCCATTTACCGTCACAGCTTCTCTACATCTTCCACATAGATGGAGACTTCGCCGCACTTCGGACAGATTGCCACCTTCGGTTTCCCCATTCTGCCGCCGAACAGCTTGTTTTCGTCCGATGACATTATAATTCCGTATCCTGCGCCTTCTACCTTGATGGCGCAGTTTTCTTTCATTTCCGTTCCACATCTGAGACACTTTCTCATAAATAAATCCTCCGTTTCTTTTTATGGATTTCCGGCAGTAAAGCCGCCCCGTTATGTTCTCAGCCTAAAGGTTTTCGGCGCAAAGCGGTATACCAAAATGCTGGCGACAATACTGTAAAGCACACAGAAAACAATCGTCATTATTCCAAATATCATAATCGGCATACGCAGCCGCATAAGAGCAAAGCAGACGACATAGGTTACTGACAAAACAATCCGGTATGTGCCGCTTTTCAGCTCCGTCCCTGCGTTATAAGGCTGGAGCAGATAGTAAATCGTCAGGTAATGAATCGAGAAAAACAGGCTCATACACAGGATGGAAACAACCAGCACTACATAGTTCAGCGGATTGTCCGTCCCTCCGGTGGCAAACAGGATCAGCGCCAGTCCGATACCGATCACGAGCGCCGGAACAGCGTTGATTTTCATAATCTCACGCAGGCGAATCTGAAACAGCCGCAGGATAAAGCTCGGCTGCTTATAAAACGAATAGGTCAGCAGGCTGTGATCGCAGTTCATAAAAAGCGCCTGTGTAAAGTTCGTGCCACGGTTGATAGCGTACATTATAAATACAAAGTACGGAAGCCAAGTCATCACGATTTCGTTAATGACGGTTTTTTCTTCGGGCAGCAGATAGACGCCTGCCAGCACGGCGGCGACAAGGAAAGCGCACACATAGGAAATCTTCTTTGTCGAGTTCCAGAGTATCTTTTTATGCCTTTTGATAAACAGCTCATTCAGATACTCGAAGCCCTTGCGGTTGCTGCTAATGGAAGTATCTGCGGATATTTTCTTTTCATTTGCCTGTTTGATAAGCTTTGTCTGTGCCGTGCTGTCCATCTGATTGGTCAATCCGGCTAATAATTCCTTGTTGATTGCGTAATAATCACGGAAGGTAGTGAGCCTTGTGATACTTGCCATACCAAGGGGAATACACGCTAAAAATATAACCATTGGTACGACCGCAGGCAAAGCAAAACCAAAGGCGGGCGGAGCATAGGCTGCGGCTAAAAGCAGGGCGATACAGCACCACACATATTTGGACAGCTTATTTTCGTTGTAGCCAAATCCCCTTTTCTCATAATCCCACAGGGTAACAGCCGCCGCAAACAGCTTCATACCCGCTATGCAAAGGGGCAGGAGCAGACAAAACCACAAAGGTACGCCTCTGTCCATACCGAACAGAATCGTAAAGGGCAAAAAGCCCACAACGACCTTCAGGATGGAGTAGAAATAGTTTACAAGCGTATATTCTCGTGCGTCCATTTTCATCAGGATCATCGCATAATATTTATCCTTTGTCGGATTGAAAAGGTGTGTGTTTACAAAGCTGCCGATTACCGTGAGAATCAGCAGGATATGCAGGAACACCTCATTCTCCGGCAGTCCGTTATAAAGGATACCGATACCGCATACCATCGTGATAAAGTAAAGGAACTTGCCGAGGAATACAGAAACGATTTCCCACAGCACGGACAAAATGTTTGCAAAGATTTTCAGCCCCTTTACCTGATACAGCGTTGCCGGAAGCAGCCGCTTTACGAGCGGTATCTGCTTTAAGGAAAACAGGACACCGTTGACACGGTATGTATTTTTCAGGGAAAAAGATATTTTAAGCGTCTTATTCATTTCCTTCCTCCCTGAGTGCCGCAATGATTTTATCCTTAAATTCCCTGCTGTCCAGATCGGTTTTCTCCACGACCTCCAGTTCGCCGTGATTAAGCAGCACGATCTCATCGCAGAGGTCAAGCGCCAAATCCATAATATGAGTGGAGAAAATGGTAATGCGGTCTTGTTTCAGTGAACGGAGCAGTTGTTTCATTTCTTCCGCCACAACCACATCAAGGGATGTCAAAGGCTCGTCGAGCAGCAGGATATTCGGCTGAGCGATGATATTGATGAGCATTTGCATTTTGTTTTTCATACCGTGGGAGTAGTCCTTGAGCAGTTTATCCCTGTCCTCCGGCTCAATACTCATATAATCGAAATACTCGTCAATGCTTTTCGGATTTTTGATAGACTTCTCGTTGATGTCCATAAAGAATTTCAAAAACTCCCTGCCTGTAAGAAACTCCGGCACGGTCGGGGTAGAGAGTACATATCCAATATCCTCTGCGGCTACCTCACGACGAACGCCGTTTTCATCTTCTATATAGAAATTGCCGCTATCCGCCTTCAAATCCCTGTTCAGGCAGTTAAACAGCGTTGTTTTTCCAGCGCCGTTTCTGCCGAGCAGCCCATAAATTTTCCCTTCATCAAATGTAAAATCAATATCTCTGAGAACTTCCTTTTTCTCAAAGCTCTTTGATAAATGCTCAATCACAAATTTCATAATATCCTCCGTCACATCTTATGCTGGTAATATGCCATCAAAATAAAATCAAGGATTGTTTTAAGCAGGAAAGCGCCTACAAGAGTAAGAACAATCCATAGTGGTGCGTCGAAAAAAATACATACCCAAGCACCTGCCATCAGCAGCCAGTGCAGTATCTCTCCGGATATTGCCTGCGCTTTGCTGCGAATGAGCTGATTGCGCTCATCTTTTTCTTCAATCTCATTGATTTTCATCAAATCAGGATTTTTTGCGCCCCACAGACCGACACACCATTTCGCAATCCCATAGCCGAACAATCCGGCACCTATGCCGATCATCGCACCGCTTTGCGAATCGCTCAAACAGTCCTGTAAAAGAAATCTTGCGCTCAGAGCCAAAGCAATGCCGATTATGCCAATTACAAGATATATTCCGGTTTTCTTCTTCATTGCTTTTCCTCCTCGTAAATGAAAATATCTTCAATGCTCATATCAAAATACCGTGCAAGCTTAAACGCCAATGTAATTGAAGGATTGTATCGTCCGTTTTCCAACGAGCCGATGGTCTGCCGGGATACTTCCAGTGCGGCAGCCAGTTCTTCCTGCTTGATTCCCCGTTCTTTCCGAATTTCCTCTAAACGGTTTTTCACGGTGCGCCTCCTTTCTACGGAAAGCCAGCTTTCCATATCTCTATTATAGCAAAGAGGGCGCAAATGTCAAGTATACTTTCCATTCGGAGATGAACTTTTTTCAATCTTCCCATTCTTCACATCTATTGAGCAGCTAAGTTTATCACTTGCACATTGTTTTGCCGAGCATAATTTACCGTATATGCAGTCCCGCCTTTCTCCTGTGTTAAATAGGCTATGCAGACGCTGCTGCCATTTACCAAATGGCGGTTTCTTTTGAACATACAGCCCCGAAAATAGTCGTGAGAAGTATATACTACCTTATCCGCCTGACTTTTGATCTCCTCATAAACCGCTATATCATCTTTGCTCCAGCCTTTTGTCTGTGTGGTACACGGAAGGACTAAAATCAGCTTGATATGCGAATATCGCTTTCTCAAGGATAAAACGCATTGAGCAGCCAGCGTATCAAAGCCCAATGCTCCGCCTGCGCCAAAGTACATATATCCTTCTTCTATCAGTCGAAGCAAGGTGTTTTTTAACCGCTGAGAGAGTTCCGGTATGCTCTCCGGCGGTATTTTTCTATGTCCGGTAAAGCAAGCCGTTTTTCCCCTCATTACAGATCACCAGCCAGTCCAAAGCCTAAAAGCACAAAAAATCTAATTATAATACTTATAGTATATCAAAGTCAACAATAAATATCAATAGTCTGTGGAACTACGGAAACAATATTTATAGACTATGAATGGAGGCTGGAACTATGAGTGAAATTGCAAAAATAATCGGACAGCGTGTCCGCAATTATAGAATTGATAAGGGATTGAGCCAAGAGAAGCTTGCTGAGTTATCCGGTTGCCACCCTACTTATATCGGGCAAGTGGAACGAGGGGAAAAGAACGCTACTCTTGAAAGTATTGAAAAGATTGCTTCAGCTATGAATGTCTCGCTTGCTCAGCTTTTTGAGAAGATAGGCGAAAGCAGCACCGACAGCTATCCTATGAAATGTTACGAGCTGGTCGCAGCAAAAAGCAAATCTGAGCAGGAACATCTCTATAAGATGTTAGTTGAAATGGATAAATATAAAAATCAATAAAAGCGAAAAAAATACGGTGTTACCCAAGCGGGCAGCACCGTATTTTTCATAGGATATAGTTTCGTTTTAGCGATACTAACATCCTTACAAATATGGACAAACAATCTTGCTGTTCTAATCTTTTTTCAAAAACAACGAAAAAACACTTCCATTTTCATCAGAAGCAACTTTAATGTATCCTTTTTGCTTGTTGATAATATCACGGGTAAGATACAGTCCGATCCCCACACCGTCAATTCCTGCTGACTGCTTTCCACGGTAAAACCGTCCGAAAATCTTTGCCTGTTCTTCTTCGGGTATTCCGATACCATTATCGGAAATATCAAGCCGCAGATAGGACGGGTATTCTGTAATCTCTAATCCAACAATCCCACCGCTTGGAGTATATTTCACAGCGTTGTCAAGAACATTGGTAATAGCTTCTGCTGTCCAGTTGAAATCGAGCATAGCTTCAAAATTCTGCTCGCAGTCAAAAGTAATTGTTATGTTTTTTTCCTTTGCCTTCGCATAAACAGTTTTTACCGCTTGCAGGACAATATCATTCAAGCTGTTTTTTTCAGGCTTCAGGCTGATAATGCCGCTTTCCAAACGGGACATTTTAATCAGGCTGTTTGTCAAAAAGGTCAGCTTTTCAAGAGAAGTCTGCAAAGTGGCAATATATTCGCTGCGTTCTTCATCGGACAATTCTTTGTCATCCAGTAGCTGTGCAAAGGTATTTGCCGCCGCCACGGGTGTCTTGATTTGGTGGGAAATATCGGAGATCGTATTTTTCAAAAATTCCTTTTCCCGAAGCTCGTTATCTGCGTGGGCGTTCAAAA
>ERZ824600.444-NODE-444-length-61739-cov-3.351517_pt1 | contig 61739 bp, 55 predicted proteins | sample MGYA00519933_ERZ824600 | MGnify/ENA primary metagenome ERZ824600 (study PRJEB31778, sample SAMEA3449178) | human gut metagenome | biome: human gut; feature: human-associated habitat; material: faeces | place: United Kingdom | collected 2010/2012 ...
GGGAGGGAAAGTCACTCGCCGCGGAAGGTGACGCCCGGCCCACAGATGGTGCTCCGTCCGCAGTTGTTTTCCAGATGAAGAACGACCGGGACGGCGGTGTCGATCCCGTGGGCGTGGGAGATGATGCCGATGAGTTTCCCTTCCTGCCGGAGAGTGGAGAGCTGTTCCAGCGCATGTTGAAGAGTTTCTTCATCGAGGGTGCCGAATCCCTCATCGAGAAAGAGCGTGTCGATCCGCACCTTGTTCCGGGCCATCCGCGAGAGGGCGAGCGCAAGGGAGAGACTCACAAGAAAGGTCTCTCCGCCGGAAAGGTTGCGGGTGGAGCGGATCTCGTCGCCCCGGTAGTGATCCCGGATGTTGAATTCCAGTCCGCCGCCCGGCGTGCCGGTGAGCGAAAAGTGATCGGTAAACTTCTGAAGCTGTTCGTTCGCAAGGGCGATCAGCGTTTCGAAGGTCAGACTCTGGACGAACAGACGGTATTTTTTCCCGTCCGCCGATCCGATCAGGTCATCGAGCATCTCCCATTTTCTGCAGAGTTCGCGCTGTTCTGCAATCTGTTTTGTCAACGTGGCAAAACGCGCCTGATTGGCTGCGTGCTGATCCAGAAGAAGCGTTTTTTCTCCGATGGAGGAGAGAAGAGCCTGACGCCGGCTGTCAAGCTCCCGCAGTTCGGTCCGGATCGTTTCCGGATCGGCGGAGGGGTCGGAACCGTGTGATGCGAGAAACTCCCGGGCGCGGCGGATCCGCTCCTCCGATTCCCGGATGCTGGTTTGAAGAGATTCCGATTTCAGACGGAAATCCTGCAGCTGTGTGTCCACGGCATGAAGGGCGTTTTCCGCTTCTTTCAGAAGGAGTGCGGCTTTTTTCTCCTCTTCGTCCGGCTGTTTGTCGCCGAAGAGTCCGCGCCGTTCCGCGTCGAGGGCGTTCCATGCGGCGGTCTGTTCGTCCAGACGGGCTTTCCGGGTCTGCTGTTCCGCGGCGAGGGTGGCGGAGCGTTCCTGCGCGGTCCGGATCTCCGCGGTCAGAAGAAGTTGTTCCGCATCGAGGCTTTTCTGCTCCGCCGCGAGAGTTTCATAGAGGGTGCAGCGTTCCCGCAGCAGCGCGGGAAGGGTTGCCGGATCCGCGTCATCCTGCAGTCCGAGATCGGAAAGATGGTCGGAGAGAGTCCTGCGCAGCTGGGATTCGCGTTCTGTTTTCTCCGTCCGCATCCGCTCCAGCAGTTCCCTGCGCGACTGGCGCTCGGCCTGACGGCGGATCGCGGCTTCCTGTTCTCCGGAGAGGGTTTGAAGGATATTTCGGGTGTCCTCCAGGGCTTTCCGGGTCTGATCGCGATCGTTCCCGGCCCGTTCGATCATTGCACCGATCGTTGTCTGGCGCGCCATGGCGTTTTCCGCGTCGAGGTGCGCTTTTGCAGGTTCATCCGGAGCGCCTGTGAGAGAGGCGGCCGCCGCATCCAGTTCGGTCCGGAGCTGAAGAACCTTTGCTTCTTCCGTTTCCAGATGGAGCTGATGACGGGAGAGCGCAGTCTGGAGATCGGCAATTTCTTCTTCCGTCTGGCGGAGCGCGCGCTTCCTTTCCGGCAGTTCCCCGCTCCGGTTCTCCGGGAGATGGTGCACATACGGGTGTTCGAGCGATCCGCACAGCGGACAGGGCCTGTTCTCCTCCAGAGATTTCCGAAGTTCTTCCAGATGTGCGATCCGTGCGTGTTCCAGCGCCTGCTGTTCCAGAAGGGCGATCTGCTGTTCCCGGGCGGCCTTCAGACCGGTTTTCATCCGGAGGAGGGCGTGAACGGAGTCGAGTTCCTGACGGATTCTGTGCTGGAGGGCTTCCGATTCCTGAATCTTCGTGCGGAGAGCCGCCGCTTCGCTGTGCCGGCGGAGCTGCTGATCCAGAGAGAGGAGGGTCTGGGCAAGACGCTCTTTTTCCGCGAAGAATTCGGGGATGGTTTTCCCATCGAGCAGGGAGGAGAGAAAGGTCTCCTTGTTCCGAAGGAGTTCTTCCCTGTCCCGGGTAGTCCGGAGCTGGGATTCATAGCGGGTTCGCAGTTCATCAAGCTGTTTTCCGCCGAGGGAGAATTCGCGCTCCAGACTCTGGAGTTCCGCTTCGCCGTGTTCGATTTCGCGCCGGATTGCGGTCAGTTCGCCGCAGAGCAGTTCGATGGCGGGGAGGCGTGCGGAGAGCCTGGAATCCGCAGCGCGGCGTTTCAGCTCGTCGGCGATGGTCTGAAGCCGGTGTTTTCCCTGCTGGAGACGGGATTCCTTCTTCTGCGTGTCCACAGTCCATTTTTTATATACGGCTTCCTGTTCCTCGAATTCGCGGCGGAGGTTTTTCCGATTTTCTTCGAGCAGGGAGAGCCGGGTGTCGAGTTCCCGGACACGGCGGAGGAGCGGGACAAGAATGGTCCGTTCGGATTCGGCATGAAGTTTTGCCTGTTCCGCTTCGGTGCGGCGTTGCTCACAGCGGGAGAGTTCGCGTTTCTCCCCGGCAAGAGTTGTTTCCAGCGTGGAGAGGGTGGCGGATTCCTGTTGGAGGGCGTTCCGGGTCCGGAGAATTTCCGAAGCGGCGTCGTAGCGGGTGCTGATGGTCTGGACGGACTGCCGGAATGTCCGGATCGCATTTTGCAGTTCCTGAAGGCGTTCGTCGGAGAGAATCTCGATTCCGGCGCAGGACTGTTCCAGGGCCTCCCGCTCCAGATTTCGGGCGCGGGTGAGCTCATGAACCTTTCGGGAGATCTCGGCATAGATTCCGGTTCCGGTGATCTGCTCCAGAAGCGGAGAGCGTTCATCGGGGGAGGCTCGGAGAAAATCGGCAAACTGACCCTGCGGAAGAATCATCGCGCGGGAAAAATGGGAGAAATCCATTCCGGTCAGACTGCGGATCCGGTCGCGGGTCTCCTCGAGCTTGGACGAGAGAATCCGTCCTTCGCCGTCCCCCGTTCCGAGTTCGGAAAGCAGATGCTGCGCCTTCTGGAGTTTGCCGGTGCGCACCGCCCGGTGTTGTGACCAGCGGCAGAGAAAACGACCGCTGTCATTGGAAAACACAACTTCGGCAAAACACTCTGTTTCGCCCCGGGTCATGATTTCGTTGTCGTTCTGATTCACCCGGTCGAGGCGGGCGGTCCGTCCGTACAGCGCAAGGCGGACCGCGTCAAATACGGTCGATTTCCCCGATCCGACCGGTCCCGACAGCGCAAAAATCCCCGCATCGGCAAACAGCGTCCCCGTGAGGTCGATTTCCCACTCTCCCGCCAGCGATGCCAGATTTTTGAAACGGATCTTTTCAATTTTCATTTCGGCCGATAGACTTTCTGCATTCCGCGTTCCAGAAGCGGTTCGAAATCGCCGGTCAGCGAGAATCTCCGCTTCAGTTTTTCCAGATCCTCCCGGCTCCGGCAGACCAGCAGGCAGTTCGGGGGAAGGCGGACCACCCGCCCGTAATCCGGACGGTCGTAGAGCACCCTCTCTTCCGGCACTCCGCTGTTCAGCAGAAGAATGCGCAAGGATGGCGGATCCGCGTCAAAGTCGATGAACACCGTCCCCTCTTCCCCGATCTCCTTCCGGATCGTTTCCGCCGCCGCTGCCGGCATGAACTCTTCCGAAACCGGATATGCGCACAGCAGGTCGTCCGATCCCGGCGGTCCAAACAGAATCCGGGATGCCGCCGGTGTCAGAGCGGGCGTGATCAGCAGCCATGCGAACACCCCTCCCAGCAGCAGAATTTTTCCGCTCCTTCCCGCCGAATGCAGATACGCTCTCACCAGCATTCCGAGCAGAATCGTCCAGATCCCGAAAAAGGGAAAGAAGATCCGCGGGAACGGCGGCACCCTGGCCGGAATCAGACACGCGAGCGGCAGCGCATACACCAGCAGAATCACCGCAAGACGGATCCGCATTCCCTTCGATCTTCTCCACAGACGAATCCCTCCCGCCAGCGCCGCCGGCAGGAGCGGCAGAAATACAAACGCGAACGATCCGTACACATTCCAGTATGCGCTTCCGTATCCGGTCCACCCCTCCCGCAGCTGCGAGGCCGCGACCAGTTTGCGGAAAATATGCGCGTAGAACAGCGGCACGCTCAGAATCGGGATCCCCGCCAGAAGAACCCATTGCAGACGCTTTTCTTTTTTCCGGATCTCCGGCAGGAAAAACAGCGCTCCCCCCAGCAGTGCGAACAGCGCGGTCGGCATCACTCCGACCGCCAGAAGAGAGAAGAGCAAATACAGTCCGCCTTCCGGTCTGCAGATTTTCCCCCTCATCCACCGTTCCGCCGCAACGAACGCGGCCAGCGAGAACAGAAGCGCCGCCCCGTATCCGCGGAGTGCCGTGGAGAACAGCGTCATCGGTCCGGAGACCGCCAGAAGAAGCGTGCAGAGCGTCCCCGGGATCGTTCCGCATCTGCGGATGCACTCCTTCCCGAGGATCCAGATCGCCGCACCTCCGATCAGCAGCGAAAGCAGACGGAGCAGCAGAATCCAGTTTGTGCACCACTCTCTTCCCGCCGCCTCCCATGCGGAGAGCAGCATCGTGTAGACGATATGGTTGTTCGGGATCGGATAGGTGAACGGAATCCGGGAAAAACCGACCGTGAGCCATCCGAGCGTGAGCACCTCGTCAAACCACGGCGGCCGCGTCAGATACGGAATGGAAGCCAGGCAGAGGAGAAGGAGCGCAAAATACGGTACTCTTCCCTTCCACTGCTTCAGAATCTGTCCGGGATTATTCGGTTTCATTTTTCCAGAAGACGTTGTCGATTCCGGTCAGGCAGTCCGCTTCGCGGGGGCCCCAGGATCCGGCGGGATAGGTGTAAAGCGGCGGTGGTGCGCTTCCTTTTTCCCATGCGTCGAGAACGGGGGTCAGAAGGGTCCATGCGTGTTCGATGGTGTCGTTGCGGATGAAGAGGGTCTGATCGCCGAGCATGCAGTCGAGAAGCAGACGTTCATAGGCATCGGGCATGGTCTCCCCGGGTTCCAGAATGCTGGCGTATTTGAAATCCATGCTCAGGGCGCCCATGCAGAGTTTGGGACCCGGCTGTTTGGCCTGAATGGTCAGACGCAGTCCCTCTTCCGGCTGAACGTTGAGAATCAGCTGATTCGGCGTCAGGTCCTCCGCCCGGACCGGGGAGAAGATCGAGTGGGGAATCGGCTTGAAGTTGATGACGATCCGGCTGGTTTTCTCCTTCATGCGTTTGCCGCTGCGCAGGTAGAAGGGGACCCCGTGCCAGCGCCAGTTGTCGATCAGAAGACGCATGGCGACAAAGGTCTCCGTTGAGGACTCCGCGGGAATTCCGGGCTCTTCGCGGTATCCGGGAACACGTTCTCCGCGGATCTCCCCCGCGGAGTACTGCGCCCGGATAATTTCCGTGGACAGACGTTTCGGATCAAACGGACGAATGCTCCGGAGAAGTTTCAGTTTTTCCGACCGGATGCTGTCCGCATCAATGGATCCCGGATTTTCCATGGCCACCAGCGCCAGCATCTCCAGAATATGATTCTGGAACATGTCCCGCAGGAGTCCGCTTTTGTCGAAATATCCGGCGCGGCGTTCGACGCCGACAGTTTCCGCAACCGTGATCTGCACATTGTCGATGTAACGCGAGTTCCAGACCGGTTCGAAGATCAGATTGGCAAACCGGAAAATCAGGATGTTCTGAACGGTCTCTTTTCCGAGATAGTGGTCGATCCGGTAGATCTGCCGTTCCTGGAGCGTCCGGTGCAGTTCGAGATCCAGCTGCCTTGCGGAGTCGAGATCGCGCCCGAACGGTTTTTCCAGAATCACATGGCGCCAGGGGATCCCCGAAGGATCCTCCCTTGTCAGACCCGACTCGCCGAGGCGGCTGACAATGGCGGAATAGAGCGAGGAGGGCATTGCAAGATAGAAAATTCTTCCGAACGCTCCGGGTTCTCCGCCCGCCTCCCGTTCCGCCTGATCGAGAACGTTGCCGATTTTGCGGTAGAATTCCGGATCGTCGTACTCTCCCGCCACATAATGGACGCGGCGCAGAAACTCTTCCAGTTCTCCGCGTTCCGCCCGGATCCATCTGGCGATCAGCGCATGATAGGATTCGTCGTTCAGCGGAGAGCGGGCGCAGCCGACAATCCGCGACTGTTCATGCAGAAGTCCCCGTTTGAACAGCTGAAACAGCGCGGGAATCAGTTTTCTGCAGGCGAGATCGCCGGATGCTCCGAAAATCGCGATCGTATTCGGCACCGGGGCGACCTCCAGACAGAATCCCCCTCTCCAAGTGTATTTCCCGTTCACCATATTTTTCTCTCCTCCACGTTTCTGGGGATAAGATAACCGGGCTTCCGGAAAATGCAATCCCCCGATTCCATTTTCTGCATTTCCGCGCCTTTCCGTGCGGATTTGCGCGATTCCGGAAAAAACCGGGAGAATCCGCCGATGGAGTTCCCCGGAACTTGCATTTTTCAAAAGAGAGGTTATCTGTATATATGACACGTGACATATACACAGGAGTCCCCTTTTATGCAACCGAAAAATGCGACAGCCAAAGATGTGGCGGCCCGGGCCGGCGTTTCGCGTTCCCTCGTCTCCATGTACCTCAGCCGGAATCCGAATGTGTGGATTTCGGAAGAGACCCGGGCGCGGCTCGATGCGGCGATCCGGGAACTCGGATACCGTCCGAACCGGAGCGCCCAGATTCTGCGGGGCGGGAAATCCCGTGTGATCGGGGTTGTCCTGGGCGGAATTTCAGGCCTTTTCGCCTCCTGTCTTTCGGAGGCGCTGATGGAAAATCTGGAAGAGGCCGGATACCGTGTCTTTCTCGGAATCACCCGATACGATTCCGAACGCGAACGGCGCGTGCTGGAATCCATGATGAATTTTGAAATCGATGCGCTGGTCTATACGCTGGAACCGGATTATGTCAGCGATCTTCTGCTGCGCTGTTCCGCCCGGATTCCGGTCTTTCTGACAGAACGGAAAGAGGCGTATCCTTTTCACAGCGTCCAATTCGACCTGAGTGAAGCTTTGGGAAAGACGATGAAATTCCTTTCCGACCGGAAAGTTGAAAAAGTGGCTCTGATGACCAACCGGATCGGATTTGCGGAAACGCTGTTTCTGAAAGCGGGGGAAAACAGCCGGATGAAACTGCGTGTCTTCCGCGCGGAGAGTACGAGTGGGGATGACAGGAAATTCCTGAAGGAGCTTTCCCGCTTCCGTCCGGATGCGGTCATTGTCCTTGCCGGAGTCCGCGCGGACGCCGCATGGAAGCTCCTGGGACCCGAGACGATCTGGATCGACTCCTGGAGTCTTCCGTTTCAGCGGACGGAGTCCGGAAGCCGGATCCGTCCGGCTGGGAGCATCGTCCGTCCTTTCCGTCCGTATGCGGAGGCGCTCTCGGGGGCGTTGCTGGAGACTCTGCAAAATCCCGGAGACACGGTACTTCATCGCTCCATTTCCGCCCTTTTTCTCAAACGGAAAGAGCGGAAGGTGTTCCGGGAAACCCTTCTGAACGATCCTTATTTTCAAGCCTTTGAACATTGAACAACCATAAATGGAGAACACAACAATGAGTTCAGTCCTGCCAATCTGGGGAAACAATCCGAAAGAGGCGTTTTTCCGCCGGAAATTCCAGCTCCCGGAGCGATTTGCCCGGGCCGTCGTGCGGATTTTCGTGGATACCGGCTTCGAACTGTTTCTGAACGAACGGCTGGTCGCCGTGGTCGATGAGTGGAACAATCAGCGGGATTACGATGTAACGCCGTTTCTGAGGGGAGGAGAGAATCTGGCGGCGGTGCATGGAGTCAACCACTCCGGACACCGGGGATTCTCGTTTGAACTCTGCTGTGACGGCGTACCTGTGCTGGTGTCCGATGACTCCTGGGCCGTGGCGGACCGGGAAGTGTGGGATTTCTTCCGGATGAGTCTGGATGATCGTTCGTGGCCGTCCGCGCGTCCTCTTCCGCTCCAGTATGTGGGGATTCCGCAGTGGCGCGGACATGCGGGGGATTCACCGGAGAAGGTGATTCCCTGTCTGGAAGGCTCGCCGTTCTTTTCCGGAGCGATTCCGAAGGCGGTCCGCTCTCCGTTTTTCGAGGCGGAAGAACAGAAGGAGGAGGTGGTGGATCCGGAAGTTCTCTCCGTTGTCGGAGAGGGGTACCGCACCAGCCGGAACGCCCGTCCGCGAGCCCGGATCGACGCGGTCGCGTGGCCGGATGTGGATGGATGCGCGCATGGAACAGACGGCGTATTCCGTCTCCAGGGGGCCGGCCGCTATGAAGGTCCGTTCCTTTTTGTGGATTTCGGGGAGGAGACGGTCGGAACTCTCCGTTTCCGGACCTCGTCCGCCGAAAGGGTCCGCATCCGGATCCGCTACGGAGAGACTCTGGCGGAATGCGTGGCCGAGCCCGCGCGCGACCAGCTCCTCCACCGGATGCTCGTCGAAGAGATCCTGCTGGGAAGCGGCGTGCAGGAGTGGGAGAGCCGGGCAAGAGTCGGATTCCGTTTTGTCCGCGTGGAGGTGTTTGATTCGCCGGCAGAGGTGGAACTTTCATCGTTTTCCGTCCGCTCCTCGCTGTATCCGGTGACGTACCGCGGCTATTTCCACAGCTCCGATTCTCTGCTGAACCGGATCTGGGAAGCGGGACGAAAGACCGTTCACCTCTGCATGCAGGAGTACTATCTCGACGGCGTCAAGCGGGATCGTTTTCTGTGGGTCGGCGATACGCGGGCGGAGGCGCTTTACAATTACTATCTGTTTGCGGATCAGGAACTTTTCCGGTTCTGCTGGGAGGCGATCGCATCGGTCCAGTATGCCGACGGCGCGATTCCGTCAGAGATGGGCGAGGGCGCGTCTTGCCTCTGGGACTACATCGCGTGGTATGTGATCGCGTTTCACGACTACCGTCTGTTCACCGGCGACGACGAGTTTCCCCTTCGTCTCCGGAAGTCCCTCTATGCCGCCGTCGACTACCTTTCCGCCCAGGCCTCTCCGGATGGCCTGATCCATGTTCCGGAAAATCCGTATCCGACCTGGATGATCGTTCTGAACAAGGCCGTCGGAGCCTCTCCCTTCCTCAACACCCTTTATCTCCGGGCCCTCCGGACCGCTCAGGAGATCGCCGAACTTGCGAAGGATGCCGCCGCGGCCTGCGGATATCGGACTCTTGCCGATCGTCTGGAGCCGGCCGTGCAGCAGCTCCTTCAGGAAAAACCTCTTGCCGGGGAAGCGGGACTGAGCGAATCCTCGACCGGGGTGTATGAGATCCTTGAACAGCAGTTTGCCCATGGCGAGAGCGCCGGGGCGCTGGAACGGATCCGGGAAAACTGGGGCGCCCTTCTTTCCGGCGGTGCCGACACCCTGTACGAAGGCTTTTATATCCCGGACGGCCGCTATCCGGTTGTCAGCTCTCCGGAACCGAAACGTCTCTACATCAGTTACTGTCATGGATGGACGGCAGGACCGTGTGCGCTTCTTCCGGCGGAAGTTGCTGGGATTCGTCCTCTGGAGGGGGGCTTCCGTCGATTCCGAGTCGCCCCGAAGCCGGAGGATCTGGAGAGTCTGGAAGCGGTGGTCCCGACTCCTCACGGCGATATCGCTCTTTCTCTGACGCGCACGGAACTTGTTCTCCGCGTTCCGGAAGGGACGACAGCGGAAGTGGAGCTCCCTGCTCCGGTCTCCTTCCGCCGCACACTGGAACCGGGCATTCACCGGATCCCTCTGGAGCAATGACAATCGTCGAGGGAGAAAACGTTCAGAACGTTTCTGAATGAATTCTCATCCATGGCGCAGATCAATTCTCGAATTGCAGGAGTGTGAAAGACTGAAAACGGGATTTCACACTCCTGTCAATTTTCTGTTCAGAGGTGTTTCCTGGAAGGAAGATTTCAGCAATGTGAGTTCTTGAGAAAACTTGATATTGATGTTTTTCCGTTGTATTTTATTCTCTGTTTGAATTTGTCCCTGTATGGAGGAATGAGCTGTATGGTTCAATGCACATTGCAAGAGGGCGGAATGGGGGAAAAAGAGCCGCAGAAAAAATTTGTATTCCGGAGAAAGCCGTTTTTTCTTTTTTTGCTTTTCTTTCTGATCAATTCAATGACTTCCTGTTTCAGAATGGTTCTGAGCATGGAGTTTCATCTTCAAATTTTTCTTGGTCTTCTTGGGTCAGCGCTGCTTGCAGCCGAGTTTTTCTATCTTCCGGTGAAAAAATGGGTTCGGGTACTTTTGATTGCAGGATTTGAGATATTCTTTCTGCTGTCTCAGACATTTTATGATTTCTGTTTTTTTATAACCGGTTCCGATATTACGAAGGAGGCGCTTGGCAATATCGGAGTTCTTCAGATGGATGCGGCCTTTGCCCTCTGGAAATTCTGGTTTTTCTTTGGGGGGGGCTATTTTCTGATTTGTGTTGCGTGTTGTGTTCTTCTTTCGTTGTTTTATCCGCGGGAGAAAGGAACCGTCCGGTGGTATTTTCGGATCGGCATTCTGCTTGTCGGACTGATTCTGGTTCTGCAGGCACCATCTCTGCAGGTTTTGTATATGACAGAAATCCGGAATGAAACTTATACATCGAAGGAATTCTCTGAAAGCGGGATCAAGTTCTCCCGATTGAATAAAACCGACATTGAGGCGCTGCCGGGGAAAAACATCCTTCATATCTATCTGGAATCGTTTGATTCCCGATTTCTGGATGAAAAACGATTTCCGGAACTTCTTCCCAATCTGAAAAAACTGATGAAGGAGGGTTTGGTATTTTCTCATGTCAGCAATGCTCCGCTTGCGAATTATACATTTGGGGGAATTTATGCTTCCATTATGGGAATCAACGCGGTCCCGGAACATTTTTCCATGGCAAGAGGAGTTCATGGCGGGATCCGTTATCAGTATGGGGCCCAAATGCCTTCTCTTGTTTCCATTTTGAAGCAGGCAGGGTATTTTCAAACTTTTCTGAATGGTCCGGATATTCAGTTTGCTGGAATGGGGCCGTTTTTAAAACGGGAGGGAATGGATGAAGCACTCTCTTATAAGAAAGAGTTTCAGATCCGCGAGTGGACCTGTTCCGATGTTCAACTGTTTGAATGGGGGTATGAGAAATATCGGAACCTTCGGAAGAGAGGCCGCCCTTTCCACCTGATCCTGTTGACGATTGATACCCACTCCGTGACAGGATTTCCTCATTCCCGCATGATTCCGTATGATAAAATCCCTGGCACAAGAAAACAGATTCTGGACCTGTTTCATACCACGGATTTTTATCTGGGAGAATTTATTCGGAAAGTCCGGAGCACTCCCGGATCGGAAGATACCTGCATTATCATTACTTCGGATCATACCGTCAACTGGTCCTATCTGTATCCTGCGCTGTTTCAAGATCTTTCCGCTCCCGGCTATCATATAGCGTTTGCGCTCAATGCCGGGAAGCGCGGCATCTGCGATGTTCCCGCCATGACCTTTGATATGGCTCCGACGATCCTCTCTCTTGCAGGGGTCCGCCACAATTATCCGTTCCCCCTGGGAGAGGATTTGACAAAGCCGGAATCGTTGAATCCGAACCGTCTGCGTGCAGATCGGATTCATCCAAATATTGTTTCAAGTTTCATGAAGATTCGGAATCCGGAAGAATACAACTTGAAGATGCTGGATTCCATCGAAATTCTAACGACTCCGTATTTCCTTCTGAAACTCAACAAGGAAATCATCTTCTTCCCGACCGTGACAATTCCCCGTGAAAATGAGTTCATCTACTTTGATTTTTCCTTTGATCGAAAGATACGATTATGTCGCACCTATCCCGCCTACAAAGTCAAAATCTTAAACGAATTTCAAAAAATGCCATATTATGGCGTGATCACCCGGGATTCCGTCATTCTGCGTCAGCTTTTCCCGCGAGAGTCCTTTCAGGAAAATCTCTGGTACATGGTGCTGGCCTGCAATGGAAAAATTCAAAAAGTTTCCGGCAGACGCATAGAATGAAAATCAAGTTCTGATCCTTCCGGAAATAAAAAAGCCGATCAGAAATCTGATCGGCAAATCTTTGAAAATGGTGCGCCCACGGGGACTCGAACCCAGGACCCAATGATTAAGAGTCATTTGCTCTACCAACTGAGCTATGGGCGCAGTATCAGGAATAAACCCGATGAGAGAAATATACCGTTTCTTCCTGAAAATGCAAATGAAGTTCTGAAAAAATATTAAAATTCCATCCGTTCGGTCTTGATCTCGGAATGAAACGACTCTCCTTCCGGCGTCAGACACACCTGGATCCAGCGCTGAACCTCCTGATAAATGAGATCAAACCTCTGCGCCAGCATGCAGATCCCCGGATACCCGCTCAGAGACTCCAGACGGTCAAAACAGAGCAGCTTGAAGTCCGTTCCCGGATTCAGTCCGAACGACCGCGACGCCGTGATGAACGGGATCACCAGATTCGACCCCAGAATAAAGATCGATTCCGGCCGACGGGTCCGATGAAACAGCGTCGACGCAATCTCCGAAATCTCCCCCGGCACATCCCGGAACTCCCGGATGAACAGACTGTCCGGCTTCAACTCCGCCTTCAACTCCACCGCCGATTCAAAAAACGCCAGAATCCGATCGTACTGATAGGGATGCATTGTCCCGGCCGCCTGCGCAATCAGCGTGATTTCCGGTCCGCCTTTCCGGATCAGCCACTCCATCCCCTCCCGGATGCTCGCCTTCGAATCCGTGATGACATGGCTGTAGGTCTTGTACTTCCGATTCAGAAGAAGCTGAGGAACTTTGTTCGCCGCAAAAAAATCCATGATGTGAATGTTGCTCATCGACGGCATCAGCCAGACAACCGCATTGCCCGGCAGGCAGATCCGTGAAAAAAATCCACTCAGCTGTCCCGCTCCGATCCCGATCACCTGAATCTCCGACAACCCCCCCTGAAACAGCAGATCCCGCAGACTGAGCGAAAGCTCCTGACTCGGCTGCGTATCCGCTACCAGATACAACGTGTGAATCCGCTTGTCCGGCCGCATCTCATGCACATACGTCCGCGCCCCCTGCCGGGCGCACAGATATCCCGATTCCACCAGATTCCGGATCGCCCGCTCCACCGTCGTGCGCGAACAGTGATATTTCCGGCAGAGCTGGTGGCGTGACGGAATCGGATCTCCCTTCTGCGCTCCGCTTTCCAGCAGTTCCGCAAGAATCTTATTCTGAATGTAATCTGTCTTTTTCAGCATTGTCCGCTCCTTTTCTCTGAAAAGGAAAATAGTACAAGTTTTCAACTTTTCAATCTTCTTAACTTGCAAAAACAAGACAAGAATACAAGTTATTTCCCTTTTTCCCCGGGATTCCCTTTGCAAAGCCGTCCGGACGGATTTATCTTATTTTCAGAAGAGGATCTTCCATCAACAACCAGAAAGGAAAGGATTTCTGCCATGGACCAGGTGAAAATCGGTATTATCGGTGTTGGAAACATGGGAAGTGCCCATGTCGTCAGCATCGGACAGCTCGCCAATGCGAAGCTGACGGCCATTTGCGACATCAACCCGGAAAAACTCAAACGCTACAATCCCAAAGAGATCCAGCTCTTCACCGACTCGAAGGAGTTCTTCCGGAAAGCGGATATCGACGCCGTGATCGTCGCCACGCCCCATTACTTCCATGTTCCTCTCGCCATTGAAGCTCTGAAAAACAAAAAGCATGTCATTGTCGAGAAGCCCATCTCGGTTCACAAAGCTCTTGCGGAAGAGCTCGTGAAGGCGGCGAAGAAATATCCCAAACTCAAACTCGCCGCCATGTTCAACCAGAGAACGCTGCCCGCCCATCGGAAGATCAAACAGCTCATCGACAGCGGCGAACTTGGTGAAATCCGCCGCGTCAACTGGATCATCACCGACTGGTTCCGCTCCCAGGCCTACTACGATTCCGGCGACTGGCGCGCAAGCTGGCGCGGAGAAGGCGGCGGTGTCCTGCTCAACCAGTGCCCCCATCAGCTTGATCTGATGCAGTGGTTCTTCGGAATGCCGAGCAAGGTCTCCGCGGTGCTGACCCTCGGAAAATATCACGATATCGAGGTCGAGGACGATGTGACCGCGGTTCTGGAGTATCCCAACGGAGCAACCGGAGTGTTTGTCGCAACCACCGGCGAGGCCCCGGGAACCAACCGGCTTGAAATCGCCGCCGAACGCGGACGGCTCGTCTTTGAAGAAGGAAAACTCCGCTTCAAACGCAATGAAATCCCCACCTCCAAGTTCTGCCGCGAAACGAAAACTCAGTTCGACCGCCCGGAAACATGGGATATCGAAATCCCGGTCAACAACGACGGCTCCCATCAGCATCGCGACATCATTGAAAACTTCTGCAACGCCATTCTCAAAGGCACTCCGCTGATCGCTCCGGCAACCGAAGGCATCCGCGGTCTCGAACTCGGAAACGCCATGCTCCTTTCCGGTTTGAAAAAGAAAACCGTCGAACTGCCCATTGATGCGCAGGCGTTTGCGAAGATCATGGACAAGCTCATTGCAAAATCCCGCTATGTCAAGAAAACCGTCGCCCCGTCGGAAACGGTCGATTTCTCAAAATCGTTCCAGAAGTAACAACTCCGCGGAAGACGAAGAAAAAAGCCCGCCGGATGCTGAACTTGCATCCGGCGGGCTGCTCTTTTTGATTCATGCGAATCGTGTTGTCGGAAAAGCCTTTACTCCTCTTCGGTATATTCGTAGCGCTGCTTGTCAGAGGTGGAGGATTTGTATTTGAACGTATTTTTCGCCTTGTCCTGATCCATTCCCTCGACGCGGCCGTCCGCCATCAGGAAGTTGCCGCGGAAGTTGTGACGGAGCGCCGCTGTGTAGTTGGTGGAACTCTCCTCTTCTCCGAGAACATAGCTCTCTTCCTTGACGTCTCCTTTATATGCGGAGTCTGCCGCCAGGGCAAAGGAGGAATCCATCTCCGTCCGAATGCGGTAGTAAATACCGGATGATCCGACCTGCGTTCCATAGGTGGCAGTTCCTTTCGGAACACCGTAGGCATTGAAGGCTCCGGGATTGTTTCCGGAAAGGAGCGGACAGTTCACAACGGTTCTGTCGGTTTTCCGGGCATCGGCGAAGGGAGCCTTGTCCAGATATTTCTTCCGTGCCAGTTCCCCGTACCACGGACGCGTGGTCCCCGTGCTTTGCAGAAGTGCGTCTTCCGAGGTGGATTGTGTCCCGGGGGTGCCGAGCGTGCCGCCGAAATCGGCCGGCGGGAGTTTGTCTTCATTGTCGTTTGCAAACAGGGTGAAGGAGGCTCCGACCTGCTTCAGGTTACTGGAACAGGCGGTAGCAAGCGCACTGACCCGGGAGCGGTTCAGCGCGGGCAGCATCAGCCCCGCAAGGATCGCGATGATGGAGATGACGACGAGGAGTTCCGTCAGAGTGAAAGGATGTTTTTTCATGGTTCAAATCCTTCTGTTAAATTATTCCGGTTTTGTAACGATTCCGCCCCAGGAGGTCGCATAGCGCGTAGTCTCTGTCACCGTGATATTTCCCGGCAGGCCCTCTCCGGTATAGACAGCGATCGGCGTCAGAAGTTTGATTTTCCGGTCGTTTACTTCTGAACTTCCCGCATACAGGGAGAACTCCATGCTGGATTCTCCATCCACGCGGTACAGAATCGTATAGGGTTTCCCCCACGGATCCAGATAGGTCTTTCCTTCCGCATAGGAGGGCGGCGGATCCAGAAACACCATTTTCTTCACATTGTTTTTATATCCGGAAGTAATCTTCTGGGTATGGTTGCTGGGATCATACATGGTGAGCATGGTGAAAAGTTTGTAATAGGCGGATGTTGTTCCGACATCGCTTTCCTGTTTGAGCTCGTTGTCGGTCGGGGCATAGAGATTGTTGAATGTAGCAGTTGGAGCGGATGCTCCGTCTGACGCTGCTGCCGGATTGGGCATCTGGCCGTATTCCGTTTCGAAATTCTTGATGGCGAGGGCGATCGAGTTGCATTCGGCGGAAGCCTTGTTGAGTCTTGCGCTTGAGCGGGCGCTGTTCAGGACCGGAATCGCCAATCCGACCAGAATTGCGATGATTCCGACCACCATCAGGATTTCGACCAGCGTGTAGGATCTTCTTTTCATTTGCAAAACACTCCTTCTTTCTTCGTGTTTTCCTGTTCTGTGTCAGAGTATACAACATTTTTCTCCTGAAGTCAACCCCGGAGCGGAAAAAATTAAGTTTTTTTGTATTCCCAAACTGCCGGAAAACGGTCCACTTCTCCGTTAAACTCTGAAAAAAAATCCCGAACCGTTTGAAAAAAGATGAAAATGCTGTATTTTACAAAAAAATTTTAAACATCGAAAAAACACCGGGGGAGCCGATAACTATGGAAGAAACACCAGTTCTGAAACGCGGAATTCTGCGCCATATTTCCGTGAAGGCCCGCCCGATGCTGACACCGCTGCTTTCGGGAATGGTCGGGAATCTGGATACGGTCAGCGACCTGGACCGGAAAACGGAGGATCTGGAAAAAATCGTCTCCCGAATTCTCGGAGAGAACGGGAAACGGAAAATCTGGTCCCAGATCCTTTCTTCCGACATTCTTGCGCTGCGGAAGAGCCTCCGCCTTTCGCAGACGAAATTCGGACGCCTCACCGATGCGACACGCTTTTCCGTGGGGAACTGGGAACATGCGAAAACGATCCCGCACCCCAGCCAGAGACAGTGCATTTTCGAGATCGCCGAACTCAGCCTTTCGAATCTGAAACGAATCCGGAAATCCCTCCACGACTGACCGAACCCATACGGAAAAATGGGGAACCATTTTTCCGGGTCAAGGACAGAGTGTCCTTGTCGCGGTCCAGCGGCGAGACGCTGGTCGTGCGGAGCACGAAACCAACCCCCTGAACACACCCTTTCCCCCTCGAAACGCTCCACAAAGCTCCTGCGTCAGACTCCCTTTCTTAAAAATGTGCCATTTTGACACAATATTAAAAAAATAAAAATGCGCCAATTTGTCCCGTTTTTAAAGAAACAATCCCTTCCTCACGCAGAAAAAAGAATTGGCATGCGATCTGCTGAATACCGTTTTGCAACAATCAAACGAAACAAAACCGAAAAAATAAAAACAGGAGGTTCGATTATGCATCACATGACGAAATGGCAGAGAAAGGGAAACCACTATCAGCCGACTCTTTACGGATTGGATGAATTGCTCAATGAGATGTTCGGACCGATGAGCGACTTCACACCGGAATTTCTGAATACCCCGCACCACAGAAGACTGGAAATGAAGGTCGACCGCGACCATGTCACCGCACGCCTTGCGGTACCGGGATGCAAACCGGCCGACGTGAATGTGGAGGTTCTGGGCGATTATCTGACGGTCCGTGCGAAACGCTCCGACAACGTCGAACCGGGCAAAGACAAACACTACATCCGCCGGGAACGCTCCTTCGAGAGCTATGAAGAGACCGTCAAACTTCCGGTGAAGGTCAAAGGCTCCGAATGCAAGGCGAAATGCGCCGACGGCGTTCTGACCATCACAATGCCGCGGGAAGGCGAAACGAAACCCGCCGCTCACGTTGTCAACGTTCAATAACATTTGCAGGAGAAGGAGATTCAATCATGAGTGAAGATACAGTCAAAGTGGAAAACAAGACGGAAAACGAAGCCCTGGTCCTGATGCCGCTTGTCGATATTCTGGACGGAAACGACGGAATCACAATGTGGTTCGAAGTCCCCGGCGCCAACAGCAAAACCGTTGAAATCGAGGTCAAGGACCGCGTGATGACCATGAAAGCCGCAAGCTCGCTGCGCAGAGACGGTCAGCCGATCGTCTTCAAGCGCGAATTCCAGCTTTCCGACGGCATCGACGTCGAAAAGATCACCGCCAAGACCCAGGACGGCGTCCTGACTCTGAACCTGCCGAAGGCCGACAGCGCCAAGGTTCACAAGATCACGGTGGAATAATCATCCTCCACAGGTGACCCATACCCCCTTTCACAAGGGTTCATATAGACGGCGGCGGAAAGTCCGGAAAGGAGATTTTCCGCCGCTTTCTTCTTGCTTTTTTTCCGTTTGAATGATATGTTCCCGACAACAAGCCGGAGGTGCCGATGATGTCTGATTCAATCCGTTCCCCTTTCGCGGGCAGCTGGTATTCTGCGGATCCCGCTGAACTGAAAACCTTCTTTGCGGAAGCCGCGGGAGAGGTGAAAAGCGATCCCGGAACCGTGGCTCTGATTCTTCCCCATGCCGGATACGTCTATTCCGGGACGGCGGCGGCGCTGGCGGCGGCAAAGGTGCGCGGACTGCGGTTCGAACGGGTGATCCTTCTGGCTCCGTCGCACCGGGCGTATTTGGAGAACCGCTGCTGCGTGCCGTCGGCTTCGGCGTTTGAGACGCCGCTTGGGAAGGTGAACGTGGATACGGAATCTGTCGCCCGGCTTCTGAAATCGCCGCTGTTCTGCGCGGACGACCGGATTCAGAGAGAGGAACATGCCGCTCAGATCGAACTGCCGCTCCTTCAGGAGATGCTCCGGGGAGACTTCGCCGTCCTGCCGCTGATTGTCGGATGCTGCTCCGCGGAGACTCTGAAGGCGGTGGCGGCGGAACTGAAGAGCCTGACGGGAAAAGGCACTCTCCTTGTCGCCAGCTCCGATTTCACACACTACGGAGCCGCCTACGGGTACGTGCCGTTCCGCGAGCCGATCCGCGAAAATCTGAAAAAACTCGATTTCGGCGCATTCGATCGAATCGAAGAGAAGAATCCGGAACGCTTCCGCGCATACATTGAGAAAACCGGAGCGACGATCTGCGGAGCCCAGCCGATCGAACTGCTGCTCCGCCTTCTTCCGGAGAACGTCGAATGTTCGCTGGAGGCCTATTACACGTCCGGCGATGTGACGGGAGACTTTTCCAGCAGCGTAAGCTACCTCAGCGCCTCGTTCCATACCGTCCGGAAGACGGAGGGCGACGGGGAGACCCTGACCGGAACGGATCGGAAACTGCTGCTCGAACTGGCACGGGCGACGATTGCGCGAAAGTTCCATCCGGACACCCCTCTTCCGGATCTCTCCGCCCTCTCGCCGGCCGCGTATCGGAAATGCGGAGTCTTTGTCACGCTGAATATCGGCGATGCGCTGCGCGGATGCATCGGGGAAATTCTTCCGGTCCGTCCTCTTGTGAAAGGGGTTGCCGCACGGGCGCTCTCCGCGGCGTTTCACGATCCGCGCTTTTTCCCGCTCCGGGAGTCGGAGCTGGGCGAAATCACCATCGAGATTTCCGCTCTGACGCCGCCGCATCCGGTTGCGTCGTGGCAGGAGATCGAACTGGGCAGACATGGAATCCTGCTGCAGAAGGGCGATGCCGGAGCGGTGTTTCTGCCCCAGGTCGCTCCAGAGCAGGGATGGACGCTGGAGGAGACGCTGACTCATCTTGCGCTGAAGGCCGGTTTGAATCCGGACGACTGGCGCGAAGGCGCGTCGTTCGAAGTGTTTGAAGCGATCGTGTTCCGGGAGAAATAAGAGAAGAACGGAGACAGGCCGGAAGGAGAAAATCCCTCCGGCTTTTTTTATTTTTCCGCGGGCGTTTCGGTTGTGAACGGAGCGGCGGGCAGGGCGCTTGAATTGGTCAGATTGCCGAAGACGGTGCATCCCCAGTCGTAGCGGACCGCGGCCGGATTCGGAATGGCGGGATGGGAGACCAGAACGGTATTCCCGTCGATTTCCGCATGAGCCCATTGCCAGACCCCGTCCGTGCCGCGGATGGCGAATCCTTCCAGAGGGCTTGCGGGGCTCTTCCGTCTGACGTGTCCCGGAGCTTTTCCTTCCTGAACTTCATAGCGTTTTGGTACGTCTGCCGCACGGAGTCCCTCCGCATGATCGAAAAAGAGACGGATTTTCCCGTTTTCAACTTTCGCTTCCCGGTAGAGGGGGCCGGAGAAGGGGAGGGGGCGGCCGTAACATTTTGCCAGTGCGATTCCGGCAAGACGTTCTCCCACCTCCCGTTTCCGTCGAGGATGAACGTCGGCACTCTCCCCCAGATCGATCAGGACCGCCATCGCGGTTCCCGGCACGGCCTTCGATGTGAGGAACTGGCTGTTGCGCAGTCGGGCCCATGGCGGATTCGAATTCGGATCTTCTGGAACGGGTCCGAAACCCGGAAGCTGGCAGAACAGGAAGGGAAGATTCGGACGGCGGAGCTCGTTTCTCCAGTCGGCAATCATCCGGGAGAAATGGTTCTGATAGGCCTCCGGGATCGCGGAATCCTGTTCGCCCTGATACCAGATGACGCCGGCGACGGTCATGTTGCGAAGCGGGGAGAGCATCCCGTTTCGGAGGAAGGTCCACGCGGTTGGAGGATCGAAGGTCGGGTACGGCGCGGTTCCGTCGGGCAGGGGAGGATAGAGCAGCTCGGTTCTGGTTTCCCACTGGAGGGGAATTTCGTATTTTCCGGAACAGAGCCGGATGGTGTCGGGCGCGAGGATGGCGCCGTCGGCGGTCGGCCCGGCGAGACGGAGAGCGATCGTGTAGCGTCCGTCGTCGGTTCTGCCGGGAATAAACGGACGGCAGACCGGTTGTTCGCTGATGGCGGTGTGATGGCGTCCGTCGACAAATTCAATGTCATGTCCGTTGCAGAGCACCTTGCGGTACATGTTGCGGACCGTGAGCCCGCGCAAAGCAAAGGCGGAGTTCTGCATCTCCGGCGGAATGGAGACGGTTGTACGGAACCAGTGGACTCCACGCGGAGGCCGGATCGTTCCTTTGAGTTCAATCGGCAGCCACTTTCCGGAGGAGAGAACGGTCCGGGGATTCTGAAGCTTGTTCGGCTGATAGAGCGCGTGGACGGAGCGGCTCCAGCGGATGAATTTCTGCTGGGCGGCGAGATCGGCATCCTGCTTCCGGAGTTTTTCTGCGGTTTCGGGGGCGGCGAGCAGGGTGCCGCGTCCGGTCCACTGGAAAACGGAGGTCCCGCCGATGGAATTGTCGAGGATTCCGACCGGGACATTGAGTTCGCGGTTCAGCCGTTCCGCAAAGAAATACCCTGCCGCGGTAAATTTCGGCGTATTGACCTTCGAAGGCTTTTTCCAGCTTCCGGTTCGGAGATCCCTGACGGGAGAAGTGGCGTTTTTGTACGGGACATGAAAGACCCGGATCGGTTTTCCGATCGACTGGCGGACCGCATCCTCCCAGTTGATGCAGGGAAACTGATTGGGGTATGGCCCGATGATCTTTGCCATATTGGACTGACCGGCGGCGATCCAGACCTCCCCGAGGAGGATATCGCGGACCTGGATGGTGTTTTTCCCCTGAACGGTCATGGAGAAGGGGCCGTTTCCGGGAACGGATTGAAGATTGAGGTGAACGATCCAGGATCCGTCGGATGCGGCGATGGTTTCCGCACAGGCATTTTCGAGTTGAACGAGGATCCTTTCTCCGGGGGAAGCGGTGCCCCAGACCGCGGTTGCGGAGGAGCGCTGAAGAACCATGTGATTCCGAATGAGCGGGGAGAGCCTGACGCCGGCGGAAAGAGCAGGAACGGATCTCATGACCGGAAGTTTGGTCGATTTTTTCATGATGTTCAAAGTTCCTTGTGTTGACTGTCTGGGGAAAAGCAGAGCTTAATGCCGGGTGACAATAGCGGATCGGGAGGAAAAAAGCAAGGGAAAAAGCAGAAAAATTGGAAAAAGTTCAAAATTGTGTGAAAAGAGAATTTGCAAAAATGAAATTCGGCAGTATCTTATAAGACGCAGTAAAAATCAAACAAGTTGCTCGGGTGGCGGAATGGCAGACGCGCTAGCTTGAGGTGCTAGTGGAGCAATCCGTGGGAGTTCGAGTCTCCCCTCGAGCACCATATAAGGCAGAAGCGGAAAAGAGTCTTTCCCGGAGGCCTCGGGGTTGAAAGGATCCCGGATAAATTGAGTCTGAGAGAGGATTTTTTTTAGAAAAAGTCCGTCTGTTGATTTGAAATGTGGCGGAAACGCTGTATAGTATAGACTCGTTTCCTTTTGAATGAGGGAACGGCAGGCATTTATGCCCACGTGGCTCAGTTGGTAGAGCACGTCCTTGGTAAGGACGAGGTCACCGGTTCAATCCCGGTCGTGGGCTCCATTTTTGTCTGCGGACAGGATAAACGAAACGGACGTTTGCAAAACGGTAAACAATAAGCCATTATAGTCACCAGAAGGAGGCCCCGAGATGGCAAAAGAGAAGTTTGTAAGAGAGAAGCCCCACGTCAACGTGGGAACGATTGGTCACGTTGACCACGGCAAAACCACCCTGACAGCAGCGATCACGCATGTTCAGAACCTGAAGGGTCTTGCGGACTACATTCCGTACGATCAGGTTGCGAAAGCCTCTGAATCCCAGGGCCGCCGTGACTCGACGAAGATTCTGACGATTGCAACCTCCCATGTTGAGTATCAGAGCGACAAGCGCCACTATGCGCACGTTGACTGCCCGGGACATGCGGACTATGTGAAGAACATGATCACCGGTGCTGCTCAGATGGACGGAGCGATCCTCGTTGTGAGCGCGGTTGACGGCCCGATGCCGCAGACCCGTGAGCACATCCTTCTGGCGAAGCAGGTCGGTGTTCCGAAGATTGTGGTGTTCCTGAACAAGGTTGACCTGGTGGATGATCCGGAACTTCTGGACCTTGTCGAGATGGAGATCCGCGAGCTTCTGAGCAAATATGATTTTGATGGTGACAACACCCCGATCGTGAAGGGAGCCGCCTATCCGGCTCTGCAGGCGACGGATCCGAATGCTCCGGAATGCAAATGCATCCAGGATCTGATGGATGCGATCGACAGCTGGATTCCTGAGCCGCAGCGCGAAGTTGACAAGCCGTTCCTGATGCCGATCGAAGACGTGTTCTCGATTGAAGGCCGCGGAACCGTGGTTACCGGCCGTGTGGAGCGCGGAGAAGTGAAAGTCGGCGATGTGGTTGAAATCGTCGGAATCAAACCGACCGACAAGACGACGATCACCGGCGTTGAGATGTTCCACAAGGAACTGGACAAAGGCCAGGCCGGCGACAACATCGGCTGCCTCCTCCGCGGAACGAGAAAAGATCAGGTTGAGCGCGGACAGGTTCTTGCGAAACCGGGAACGATCACCCCGCACACGACGTTTACGGCAGAGATCTACGTTCTGTCGAAAGAAGAAGGTGGACGTCACAGTCCGTTCTTCAGCAACTATCGTCCTCAGTTCTACTTCAGAACGACGGACGTGACCGGCGTGATCAAGCTGCCGGAGGGTGTTGAGATGGTGATGCCGGGCGACAAGGTTTCCATCGAAGTGGAACTGATTGCCCCGATCGCGATGGAGAAGACCCAGCGTTTCGCAATCCGCGAAGGCGGCCGTACGGTTGCTTCCGGACGCGTGACGGAAATTCTGAAGTAATCGGAATTCAACATACGGATAATCAGAATGCGGCAGAAATGCCGCATTTCTGAATCCGGATTACGGAGCTTAAAATGCGTGAGATCATCACATTAGAATGCACCGAATGCAAGCGCAGGAACTATACAACGACGAAGGAGAAGAGAAACACTCCTGGTCGTCTTGAGAAGAAGAAATATTGTAAGTTTGACCGCAAACACACGGTTCATAAAGAGACCAAGTAAGCGCACGTTTGAGTGCGTGATTCATTCGAAAATTACAGGGGTTTAGCTCAGTTGGTAGAGCAGCGGTCTCCAAAACCGCAGGTCGGGAGTTCGAGGCTCTCAGCCCCTGCCATCATATCAATCATCAAGGCAAGGAAGAGAAGGGTACGGTACCATGACAAAGCTGGTCGGAGGATTACGGTCTTTCATCCGGTCGACGATCGATGAGATGACAAAGTGCACATGGCCTACGAAGGATCAGGTGCTGGAATCGACACTGCTGGTAATAATCGCCCTTGTCATCACTTCCATATTTGTGGCAGGCGTGGATCAGATTCTGTTTCGTGCCATCCAGCTTGTCATAACATTCTGACAGAGATACCCCAGGGGAGTTTATCATGGACAGGAACGCTGGACAGTGGTTCGTATTGCACGCTCTCTCCGGGCATGAGAACAAAGTCAAAGAGAATATCGAGATGGCGCTTCGGCAGGAGGAGTCGGCTCTTCCTGTGTACGAGGTGCTGATTCCGATCGAGAAGGTGTCCGAGTTCCGGAAGAATAAGAAGACGACCATCACGACGCGGAAGTTTTTTCCGGGCTATGTTCTTGCGCGGATGGATCTTTACAAGCCGGACGGTTCTCTGGATGAGCGGGTGTGGTATTTCATTCGCGGGATTCAGGGCGTGATTGGTTTTATCGGCGGCAGCGAGCGTCCGCAGCCGTTGTCCCAGCAGGAGATTGACTATATTCTCATGCAGACGGCGGAGCCGGAAGAGAAAGCGAAGCCGAAGATTCAGTACGAGATTGGAGAGACGGTACGGATCAAGGACGGAGCCTTCGAGAATTTTGAGGGCATTGTCCGGAAGATTGATGCGGAGCGCGGGAAGCTTGAATTGGAAGTTTCGATATTCGGGCGCTCGACTCCGGTGGAATTGGAATTCTGGCAGGTCGTTCGCGAACAGTTATAATGTTCGGTACGAAGAGTCGTTCATATAAAAATGACGTCGTGACGTGGGAGAAATCCTGACCTTTCTGACCACGTTGCGGAAACGGAGGAACAAATGGCGAAAAAGGTGACAGCGGAAATCCGTTTGCAGATTCCCGCCGGCGCAGCCAATCCGGCCCCCCCAGTGGGACCCGCGCTTGGCCAGGCTGGTGTGAACATCATGGAGTTCTGCAAGCAGTTTAATGCCGCAACACAGTCGCAGGCCGGGATGATTATTCCGGTTGTGATCACAGTCTACCAGGACCGCTCATTTACGTTTGTGACGAAATCTCCGCCGGCAGCAGTTCTGATCAAGAAGGTTGCCGGACTGGCGAGCGGATCGCACAATCCCGGACGCGAGAGCGCGGGAAAGATCACGATCAGCCAGATCAAGCAGATTGTCCAGACGAAAAAGAGCGACATCAACGCCCGCAGTGAAGAAGCCGCGATCAAGATTATCGCCGGCACTGCTCGCAGTATGGGAGTTGAGGTGATCGATGGCTAAGAGAAGCAAACTCTACAAATCGCAAGTTGCCAAGTACGACAAACAGGCAGTGTACTCCCTGATTGACGCGCTGAAGACACTCAAAGAGATGCCGGCGGTGAAGTTTGATCAGACGGTGGAGCTGTCGTTCAAGCTTGGAGTGGACCCGAAGCAGACGGATCAGACGGTCCGTGGAGCGGTTCCGCTGCCGAAAGGGACAGGCAAGAAGGTTGTCGTTACGGTCATCGCAGATGACGAGGCATTGAAGCAGCAGGCGGTCGACGCAGGCGCGGATTTCGTCGGATTCGACGATATCATTGCGAAGATCAAAGGCGGATGGGTGGACTTTGATGTCCTGATTGCCACGCCGTCGGCGATGAGTCAGATTCGTCCGCTGGGTCGTCAGCTCGGTCCGAAAGGTCTGATGCCGAATCCGAAGACGGGCACCGTTACCGAGAAGGTCGGTCATGCTGTTGCGGAGGCGAAGGCCGGACGAGTTGAGTTTCGTGCCGACAAGGGTGCCTGCGTTCAGGTTCCCGCCGGGAAGCTTTCCTTCTCCGCGGAGGATCTCGCAGAGAACTGTACGGCAATCATCAAGGCTATTATCAAGGCGAAACCGGCATCGGCGAAGGGTGTGTACATTCAGAGCTGCACGCTTTCCGCGACGATGACTCCCGGAGTGAAAGTCGAAACCCGCGACATTGCGAAGGAGATGGCATAATGAGACCGGAAAAAATCCAGCTCGCAAATGATATCGCCAACCTGATTGTCGGGGCACAGTTTGTCTATTTCATTTCCTACAAGGGACTGAAGAACAAGGAACTCAACGCGTTCCGGGACAAACTTTTCGAAGCTGGTGCCGTCTGCCACGTCCTGAAGAACCGGATGATTCGGAAGGTCGCTGAGCTGAATGGCCTGGAAGCGCTTGCGAACACCAAACTGACGGGCGACACTGCGGTGGTTGTCGGTCAGGGCGATGCAAATGCGGTGGCGAAAGTCATTGATGATTTCACAACCTCGACGAAGGGTGTGATTGCTCCGAAGTGCGGATACTTCGAGGGCGCCATGTTGACGGATGCCGAAGTCAAGGCGATTGCCGCCCTGCCTTCGAAGGATCAGCTGCGTGCGCAGCTGCTTGGACTCCTGGCCGCGGTGCCGACCGGACTGGTCCGTGTGCTCAATGCCAAGGTTTCAAGCATCGTCAACGTCATAAACGCGTACAAAAACAAGCTTGAAGAAGCAAACTGAACAAACTGTTCAATCAATCAATAACGGAGGACAATATAATGTCTGAGCAGGCAAATGTGGAAGTTTCGCAGGAAATGGAGCAGTTCATCTCCTACGTTGAGAAGCTCTCGGTTCTTGAGCTCTCCAAACTCGTCAAAGCGTTGGAAGATCGTCTTGGTGTGAGCGCTGCGGCTCCGGTCGCTGTTGCTGCGGCTCCGGCTGCTGCCGGTGCGGCTCCGGCCGCCGCTGCGGAAGAGCAGACTGAATTCACCGTGATCCTCGCGGAAGCGGGTGCCAGCAAGATCAACGTCATCAAGGAAGTCCGCGCCATCACCGGTCTCGGACTGAAAGATGCCAAGGACCTTGTCGAGGCCGCTCCGAAGGCTGTCAAGGAAGGCATTTCCAAAGAGGACGCTCAGAAGATCAAGGAGCAGCTTGAGGCTGCGGGAGCCAAAGTCGAGGTCAAATAAACGCCTCGCATCAGGTTTCTGAGATTATGAAGACTTGATGTTGCGGCGGGGAAATCCCCGGGAGGAAGCCCCCGCCGTTTTCTGTGTCTTCGATAATTGAACCTGCGGTGCAGATTCTGCACCGCAGGTATTTGTCACATTAAAGATCAGCCGATTTTTATGTGAACCGCTTAAAAAGACAGCTCCTCACGAATCAATACAAGGTGGAATCAATGCCTGAACGTGTGAATTTCGGAAAATTGAAGGATGTGCTGGAGATACCGGATCTGATCGGTATTCAAATCGACTCCTATAAATCCTTCCTGCAGCTCGATGTCCCAGTAGACCAGCGCAAGAACCAGGGCCTCCAGGAAGTTTTCAACGAAGTGTTCCCGATCGAGAGTTTCGACAAGCAGATGGTCCTGGAATTCGTTTCCTACTCCCTCGGCCTCCCGAAGCAGGACATCGTTGACTGTATCAAGGATGGGAATACTTACAGCGCCTCCCTTCATGTTGATTTCAGATTTAAAAATAAAGACGCCATTGTGAATGAAAACGTCTATATCGGCGAGATTCCGATGATGACGGAGCGTGGAACGTTTATCATCAACGGCGCGGAGCGCGTTATCATCAGCCAGCTGCACAGATCCCCGGGCATCTGCTTTGAAAAAACCCGTCATTCCAGCGGCAGAACGCTCTTTTCCTATCGAATTATTCCCGACCGGGGCTCCTGGATGGAGGTCCAGTTCGATATCAACGATTTGATTTACATCTATCTCGACCGCAAGCGCAGACGCCGCAAGTTCCTCATCACAACGTTCCTTCGCGCGATCGGCTACGATACCAACCGGGACATCATCGGTTCCGCTTATGAACTCAAGACCATGACGCCGGGTCAGCTCCTCAAGCAGGATGACATCTCGGCTTACTATACCTTCGAACCCGTTCTTGATTCCAACGGGGCTGTGGTTGTGCAGGAGTTCCTTCAGCTCAATGAATCCCATGTCAAATCCATGGTGGAAGCAAAAATCAAAAATGTGGAGCTCGCTTATATCCCGGATGGCGATGCATACCTCATCAACTGTCTCCAGCGCGATCCCGCACGCACGCCCGATGATGCGCTGAAGGAGATCTACCGCAGAATGCGTCCCGGCGATCCGCCGAGCGTCACAAATGCAAAGCAGCTGCTCAAGCGTCTCTTCTTCGATATCAAACGCTACGATCTCGGAGTGGTCGGACGCTACAAACTCAATGAGCGCCTGAAATCCAATCTGCCGCTCACGGAGCGGATCCTCGACAAGAGCGATCTGATGGGGGCGACCCGCGCGCTGATGAAGCTCCGCAGCAACACCGGCGGACAGACGGATGATATTGACCACCTCGGAAGCCGCCGCGTGAGAACGGTCGGCGAACTGCTTCAGAACCACTGCCGCGTCGGACTGCTCCGGACCGAACGTCTGATCCGCGAGCGCATGTCGCTGCTGGATTCGGACGACGCGAACACAACGCCGTCCAAACTCATCAATCAGAAGGCGTTTGCCGGGGTGATCCGCGACTTCTTTGCGCGCAATCAGCTCTCCCAGTTCATGGATCAGGTCAATCCGCTTTCGGAACTGACCAACAAGAGACGTCTTTCCGCTCTCGGTCCCGGCGGACTGAGCCGCGAACGCGCCGGATTCGAGGTCCGAGACGTTCACAACAGCCATTACGGAAGAATCTGCCCGATTGAGACGCCGGAAGGTCCGAACATCGGACTGATCTCCTCGCTGTCGCTGTATGCGAAGATCAACGAGTTCGGATTCCTCGAAACGCCGTACCGCCGCGTGGAAAACTGCCATGTGACGGATCAGATCGATTATCTCTCCGCGGACAAGGAAGAGCGGTTCGTGATCGCTCAGGCCAACGCGCCGCTGGATGAGAATAACAATTTTATTAATCCGACGGTGATGTCCCGTCTTCAGGGTGAGCCTGCGGAGCGTCCGCGTGAAGATGTCCAGTATATGGATGTCTCTCCGAAACAGCTTGTCAGCGCGGCGGCAGGTCTCGTTCCCTTCCTCGAGCACGACGACGCAAACCGCGCTCTGATGGGATCCAACATGCAGCGTCAGGCCGTTCCGCTGATGGTGACCGAGTCGCCGTATGTCGGAACCGGTCTGGAAAAGAAGGTGGCGTTCGATTCGCGCGCCGTGACCGCTTCCAAGACCGACGGAATCGTGGCGGAGGTCTCCGCTGCGGAAGTCGTGGTCACGACCGACGGAAAAACCCGCAAGGAGACTTCCGATCCGAACCCGGCTGTCTACAAGATGGTCAAGTTCCTGCGCAGCAACGCGGGGACGTGCGTCAACCAGCGGCCGATCGTCCGCAGCGGACAGACGGTCAAGGTCGGCGACGCGATCGCAGACGGATCGGCAACCGATCACGGAGAACTCGCTCTCGGAAAGAACGTGTTTGTCGCATTCATGCCGTGGTGCGGATACAACTTCGAGGACGCGATTGTTCTCAGCGAACGTCTGGTCAAAGAGGATGTCTACACGAGCGTTCATGTGGACGAATTTGAGATCACGAGCCGCGAAACCAAACTCGGACCTGAAGAGATCACCCGCGATATTCCGAACGTCAGCGACGAGGTGCTGCGCAATCTGGGACCGGACGGCGTGGTCCGTCTCGGAGCGGAGGTCAAACCGGGCGATATTCTCGTCGGCAAGATCACCCCGAAGTCGGAAACGGAACTCGCTCCGGAAGAGCGTCTTCTCCGTGCGATTTTCGGAGAAAAGGCCGCGGATGTGAAAGACTCCAGTCTGGTGGTCCCGAGCGGGAAGGGCGGTATCGTGATGGATGTCCGCATCGAATACGCCAAGGATCCCTCCCGGCAGTCCATGACCAAGTCCGAACGCCGGAAACAGATCAAACACAGCAAAGATCAGTATAAAGAGCAGTACACGGTGCTGATCGACGAGATGACCGAAAAGCTCGAAGCCGTTCTGAACGGCCAGAAGTTGCCGTGTCCGATCTACGACACCTCCTCCTCCCGCGATGACGTGATTCTCGTCTCCGCGAACCGGAAGGTGACCACCGCGTCCATCGCCAAACTGGCCAACAAGTATGACTCGTACCGGATGGACGACTGCGATATCAAACATACGATCGATGAGATCATCGGATCCTATAAATCCCGCTTCGAGAGCATCGAACGGATGAAATATGAGTCCATCGACGCGCTGGAAAACGGCGACGGCGACGATCTCGGCGCGATCAAGAAAGTCAAGGTCTACATTGCGTCGAAACGGAAGGTCCAGGTCGGCGACAAGATGGCAGGACGCCACGGAAACAAGGGTATCGTCTCCCGGATTGTTCCGATCGAGGATATGCCCTTCCTGCCGGACGGGACCCCGGTGGATATTGTTCTGAATCCTCTGGGCGTGCCGTCCCGAATGAACGTCGGACAGGTGCTGGAGACCCATCTGGGATGGGCCGCCAAGATGCTCGGCTTCAAAGTCGCCACCCCGGTGTTCGACGGCGTGACGGAAGAGACCATCGTCAAAATGATGAAGGAAGCCAACGAGAAGATCACCGAGAAGACCGGTGAGGACTTCAAGTGGGGATTCCGCGAGGTGAACGGAGAACGCGTGTTCGACGGAAAGACCGATCTGTATGACGGCCGGACCGGAAATAAATTCGATCAGCGCGTGATGGTCGGCCAGATCTACATGCTGAAGCTGGACCACCTGGTTGCCAACAAGATTCATGCCCGTTCCGTCGGACCCTACTCGCTGGTCACCCAGCAGCCGCTGGGAGGAAAGGCGCAGCACGGAGGTCAGCGTTTCGGAGAAATGGAAGTGTGGGCGCTCGAAGCGTACGGCGCCGCTCATACGCTGCAGGAAATGCTGACGGTCAAGAGCGACGACGTTTCGGGAAGAGCCAAGATCTACGAATCCATCGTCAAAGGACAGAACGTTCTGGAGGCCGGTCGTCCGGAATCCTTCAACGTGCTGCTTAAGGAAATGCAGAGTCTCGGTTTGGATGTACGTACCGTCAAACACGCGGATTTACCGAAGAATGAAACAGCCGGAGGGACTGAACAGTGATTGATAACAGCTACGTTCCCAAAGATAAGGAAATGCCGACGCACCATTCGTCCGGCAATTCCGCCTTCGAGGCGGTCTCCATCAAGGTCGCTTCCCCGGAGGTCATCAGGTCCTGGAGCCATGGGGAAATCAAAAATCCAGAAACTATCAATTATCGGAGCTTCAAACCCGAAAAGGGCGGTCTTTTCTGCGAGAGAATCTTCGGTCCTCAGCGCGACTGGGAGTGCAACTGCGGAAAATACAAGCGCACGCGCTATAAGGGCGTTGTGTGCGACAAGTGCGGCGTCGAGGTCACCCTGAGCAAGGTCCGCCGCGAACGCATGGGCCACATCGAACTGGCAGTGCCGGTTTCGCACATCTGGTTCTTCAAGTGCATGCCGAGCCGGATCGGGCTGATGCTGGATATGACCGCCCGCACGCTCGAACGTATCATCTATTATGAGGACTGGGTCGTCACCGATCCGGGCGATACCCCGCTGAAGCTGGGACAGCCCCTCAACGAAATGGATTACCGCCAGGCGCGGGAAGAGTATCAGGATGCGTTCCAGGCCGATATGGGCGCTCCCGCTATCCGCTCCCTGCTTTCCCAGATTGAGCTGGAGCCGCTCCGCCAGGAGCTGGAAGTGTTGCTCAGCGGAACCCGGAACAAGGCCAATCGGAAAAAACTTTCGAAGAGACTGCGTCTGGTGGAAGGATTCCAGAGAAGCAATTCGCGTCCGGAATGGATGATTCTCGAAGTGCTGCCGGTGATTCCGCCGGATCCGCGTCCGCTGGTGCCGCTGGAAGGCGGTCGGTTCGCGACGTCGGATCTGAACGATCTCTACCGCCGTGTCATCAACCGCAACAACCGTCTGAAAAATCTGCTCCAGCTGCGGACGCCGGAAGTGATTATCCGGAACGAAAAACGCATGCTGCAGGAGGCGGTGGATGCGCTGCTCGATAACGGCCGTCACGGCCGCGCCGTCACCGGAGCGGGAAACCGTCCGCTGAAATCGCTCAGCGACATGCTGAAAGGCAAGCAGGGCCGCTTCCGTCAGAACCTGCTGGGAAAACGCGTGGACTACTCCGGTCGTTCGGTGATCGTGGTGGGTCCGGAACTGAAACTTGCCCAGTGCGGTCTGCCGAAAAAAATGGCGCTGGTTCTCTTTGAGCCGTTCATCATCCGTCACCTGAAAGGCCGCGGATATGCTCACACGGTCCGCAGCGCGAAGAAGATGATCGAACGCGGAGAGTCCGTGGTGTGGGATATTCTCGAAGAGGTGACCAAGGGACATCCGGTGATGCTGAACCGCGCGCCGACCCTGCACCGTCTTTCGATTCAGGCCTTCGATCCGATTCTGATTGAGGGGTCGGCAATCCGCCTGCATCCGCTGGTCTGTACCGCGTTCAACGCGGACTTCGACGGAGACCAGATGGCGGTGCACGTTCCGCTTTCCGGCGCAGCTCAGCTGGAGTGCAAACTGCTGATGCTCTCCTCCAACAACATCTTCTCGCCCGCGAACGGCAAGCCGATCATGACGCCGACACAGGATATCACGCTCGGGTCGTACTATCTGACCATCGAGCCGCGCAATCCTGCCAAGGCGAGAGCGTTCAAGGATATTCACGAGGTGCTGTTTGCGCTGGATACGGGTCACATCCATATTCATGACGCGATCTATATTCCGAACCCGGATTTCGGCGTGGAGACTCCGCACGGAAACTCCAAGGACCGTTTCCTGCTGACGACCGCCGGACGCTGCATCTTCAACAGCATCTGGGACAAGAGCCTCGGATTCTACAACGGCGTGGCGAAAAAGAAGGAACTCGGCGCCCTGATTGCGGAAGCGTATGCGAATATCGGACATCAGAAGACGGTTGAACAGCTCGACCGCCTGAAGAATCTCGGATATGAATACGCGACCGTCGCCGGATTCTCGATTTCGATTGCCGACATGGTCGTTCCGAAACAGAAGGTGGAGCTGATCGCGAAGGCGCGCGCCGAGATCGACAAGATCAACGATCAGTACAACAAAGGTGCTCTGACCCAGCTGGAGCGGTATCACAATATTATTGATACGTGGACGAAAACCAGTAACGCGGTGGCCGAATCGCTGTTCCAGGAACTGGAGGGAATCAGCAAGAAAGAGATCAATCCGGTGTACGCGATGCTCGATTCCGGAGCGCGAGGCAGCAAAGACCAGATCCGTCAGCTGGCCGGAATGCGCGGACTGATGGCGAAACCGTCGGGCGATATTATCGAACGGCCGATTCTTTCGAACTTCCGGGAAGGACTTTCCGTTCTGGAGTACTTCATCAGTACCCACGGCGCCCGCAAAGGACTGGCCGATACCGCGCTGAAGACCGCTGACTCGGGTTACATGACCCGTAAGCTCGTCGACGTGGCACAGGATATCATCTGCCGGTCCGAAGACTGCGGCACGATGAAGGGGATCTGGATCAGCGCGATTGTGGAAGGCGACGATGTGATGCTTCCGCTGAAATCGCGTCTGATCGGACGCTTCAGCGCGCAGGATATCCGTGACCCGATTTATGAGGATGGACGTCTTCTGGTGAAGGCCGGCGAGGAATTCACGCCGGAACTGGCGGATCTGATTGAGAAACGCAATATTCAGCGCGTTCTGATCCGTTCGGTTCTCACCTGCGAGATTGAACACGGCGTCTGCGTGAAGTGCTACGGCCGCAACCTTGCAAGCGACAAGCCGGCTGAAATCGGCGATGCGCTGGGCATCATTGCCGCACAGTCGATCGGTGAGCCCGGAACGCAGCTGACGATGAGAACCTTCCATATCGGCGGTACCGCGACATCCAAATATACCAAACCGGAAATTGTGGCGAAGAGCGATGGAACCGTCCGTTTCGAGAATATCCGAACCGTGGAAAATGAAAACGGCGAAGTTGTGATCGTGAACAAGAACGGCTTCATCGTGATCTATGACGCCGCCAAGGCAAAAGAGATCGAAGAGAAGGCCCGCGAGCGCGCCAAACTCGAAGCGGAAGTGATCGGCGCATTCTACAACCGGGATTACGACTACTGGGCGGATGCCGTGAAAGAAGCGGAGATCGACCGGTATACGGCGGAAGTGGGTGCCATTCTCTATAAGAAGGACGGCGACAAGGTCAAAGCCAACGACCGGATTGCGACATGGGATTCCTCGCACCTGCCGATTATCGCGGAAGATGCCGGAACCGTGGAACTGCTCGACCTGATTGAGAACGTGACGCTGAACCGCACGGAGCGCGGCGGCAACGAGGAAATCACCGTGATGCCCCACCGCGAAGACCTGCATCCGCAGATTGTCATCAAGGATAAAGGCGGCGATGTGCTGTCCTACTATCCGCTTCCGGCCGGAGCGTTCATTATGACGAAGAAGGGCGCGAAAGTGCGTCCGGGTGTTGTTCTTGCCCGAGTCCCGCGTCAGCAGCTGAAGAACAAGGACATCACCGGAGGTCTTCCGCGTGTTGCCGAGCTGTTCGAAGCGCGTACGCCGAAAGAGGTGGCGGACATTGCGAAGATCGACGGACTGGTTGAATTCGGAAAGGTTCAGAGAAGCCGCCGTCAGATCATCATCCGCGATCCGGATACCAACGAGTTTGAGGAGCACAGCATTCCGACGAACAAGCATCTGTTTGTTGCGAAGGGCGACTATGTGAAGAAGGGACAGAAGCTGACCGGCGGATCGATTGTTCCGCAGGTGATGCTGTCGGTCTGCGGATCGCAGGAACTGCAGCGGTATCTGGTGAACGAGATTCAGACGGTGTACCGGTCCCAGGGTGTTGAGATCAACGACAAGCATATTGAGATCATTATCCGTCAGATGATGCAGAAGATCCGCATCACGGAACAGGGATCGACTCAGTTCCTTGTCGGAGAACAGGTGGATAAGTACGACTTCCAGAGAGCGAACGAGGAGGCCCGTGCGAAAGGGCTGGCTCCGGCGGAAGGAGAACCGGTGCTTCTGGGTATCACGAAGGCGTCGCTGGAGACCGACAGCTTCATTTCGTCGGCTTCGTTCCAGGATACGACACGAATTCTGACCGATGCGGCGACGCTCGGGAAGGTGGACCATCTCCGCGGATTCAAGGAGAACGTGATTACCGGACATCTGATTCCGGCCGGCACGGGCTCGGAGAAATTCCAGCGTCTGGTTCCGCAGAAACTCGGAGAGGAACTGCCGCCGGAACTGGATATTCTGGAGGATGACAGCGAAGCCTATTCCGATGAGGAGGATTCGATCCAGGAGGAATATGTGTACGATTCCGAGGAATCGGGCAACGATCTGGAAGAGGATTCGATGGCACCGGAAGAGGGAGCCGAAGAGGAAGAATAAAGCGAAAAGCTGAGAAAAATAGTTAAAAAAGCTGTCTGTACACTTGAAAACAGCAAATGGCGCATTATATTAAATGCCTGTTTGCTGTAACTCAAATGTATAAAGGACACAGGTGAAGGAAAAAAGATGCCGACAATCAACCAACTGGTAAAGTCCGGTCGCAGACCGAAAGTCGCCAAGAGCAAATCCAAGGCTCTTACCAAATGCCCGCAGAGACGTGGAGTCTGCCTGCAGGTTACAACAAGAACGCCGAAGAAGCCGAACTCCGCGCTGCGGAAGATCGCGAAGGTTCGTCTGACCAACGGTCAGGAAGTGACCGCGTACATTGGCGGAGAAGGCCACAATCTTCAGGAGCATTCCGTGGTTCTGGTGAAGGGCGGTCGTGTGCGTGACCTTCCTGGTGTTCGTTATCATATCGTCCGGGGAGCGCTTGACAGTCTCGGCGTCGAAGGCCGCAAGCAGGGTCGTTCCAAATACGGAGCGAAGGTTCCGAAGGCCGGCGAAACCGCAGGCAAAAAGAAAAAATAATCAGGATGAATTGAAATGAGAAGACGTAAGATAGCGAAAAGAGAACTGACGCCGGATGTCAAGTATAACAGCGAGCTTGTTGCCCGTCTGATCAACACGATCATGCGCAACGGGAAGAAATCCGTTGCCCAGAGCATCGTCTACGGCGCATTTGATATGCTCAAGGCCAAGAAGAAGGATATGGAGCCGCTGGAGGTTTTCATTCAGGCGGTGGAGAATATCAAGCCGAAACTGGAAGTGAAAAGCCGTCGAGTCGGCGGAGCCACCTATCAGGTTCCGATCGAAGTTCCGGCGGAACGGCAGATCGCCCTTGCGATGCGCTGGATCACGACCTATTCCCAGGCGAAAAAAGGAAAATCCATGACGGAAGCGCTTGCCAGCGAACTGCTGGATGCGTTCGACAACCAGGGCGCTTCGATCAAAAAGAAAGACGATACACACAAAATGGCGCAGGCCAACAAGGCTTTTGCCCATTACAGATGGTAATCTACAACCAAATTAATGCTCATTGAAAGACTGAATTATGACAGCAGAACCAGCACATACCTGTAACGAGTCACCGAAACGCGTTGCCTCGATCGTCAATACGCGAAACATCGGAATCATGGCTCACATCGATGCGGGAAAGACAACGCTTTCCGAACGAATTCTTTTCTATACCGGCAAGACCCACAAGATCGGAGAGGTTCACGACGGCGCCGCAACGATGGACTGGATGGTTCAGGAACAGGAACGCGGTATTACAATCACCTCCGCGGCGACGACCTGTTTCTGGATGCGCCACGGCAGAAAACACAGAATCAATCTGATCGACACTCCGGGACACGTGGACTTTACGGCGGAAGTGGAACGTTCCCTCCGCGTTCTGGACGGAGCAGTCGGCGTATTCTGCGCAGTCGGCGGGGTTCAGCCTCAGTCGGAAACGGTCTGGAGACAGGCGAAAAAATATCACGTTCCCTGCATGGCGTTCGTGAACAAGATGGACCGTACCGGCGCAAACTTCTTCAAAGTCGTTGAGGATATGCGCAAAAAACTGAAGGTCAACGCAACTCCGCTGGAGATTCCGATCGGAGCCGAAGCCGACTTCATCGGACTCGTTGACATTCTGGAAATGAAGGCCATCAAATTCAATGGCGACAACGGTGAAAACCCGCTGCCGATCGATATTCCCGCGGATATGATGGATCTCGCCAAGAAGTATCATGACGAACTGGTGGAAAAGGTTGCGGATTTCGACGATGAGATCGCGATGCGCTTCCTTGACGGCGAGGATATCCCGGCGGAAGAACTCCGTCCGATCATCCGCAAGGCCGTGCTTGCCGGAAAACTGGTTCCGGCGTTCTGCGGTTCAGCTTTCAAGAACAAAGGTGTCCAGTCGCTGCTCGACGCGGTGGCGGATTACCTTCCTTCCCCGGTCGACATCTGGGAAACCGTCGGCCACAATCCCTACAACATGGACGAGGAAGTCAGAGTCCATTGCGGAGACGATCAGCCGTTCACGGCTCTCGCATTCAAGATTGCGACCGACCCCTATGTCGGAAAACTCTTCTTCTTCCGAATCTATGCGGGCACCGCGACGTGCGGTCAGACTCTTCTGAATCCGCGTACCGGAAAGAGCGAGCGTTTCGGCCGTCTTCTCCAGATGCACGCGAACTCCCGTGAAGAGCGCGAGCAGATCTTCTGCGGAGACATCGCCGCGGCAGTCGGTCTGAAGAATGTGACAACCGGAGACACCCTCTGCGATGAGAAACACCCGATTGTTCTGGAATCCATGCACTTCCCGGACCCGGTGATCTCGATCGCGGTTGAGCCGAAGACGACGGCGGACCGCGACAAACTCTCGAACGCTCTGATCGCTCTTGCACAGGAAGACCCGACCTTCACGATCAAATCCGACCAGGAAACCGGACAGACGATTATTTCCGGAATGGGCGAGCTCCACCTTGAAATCATCATGGACCGTCTGGTTCGCGAGTTCCATGTGGAAGCCGTTGCGGGTCAGCCGGAAGTGGCATACCGCGAGGCGATGCTGAAGCCTGCGTCCTACGATTCGAAGTTTGTGCGTCAGTCCGGCGGCCGCGGTCAGTATGGTCACTGCGTGCTGAACGTTCAGCCGATGGAACAGGGCCATGGAATCACCATTCAGAACAAGATCGTCGGCGGAGCGATTCCGAAGGAGTACATCAAACCGATCGAGCAGGGAATTCGCGAAGCGGCGCAGACCGGAGTTCTTGCCGGTTATCCGATTATCGACTTCAATGTGGATATTGTGGATGGATCGTACCATCCGGTTGACTCGTCGGAAATGGCATTCAAGATTGCTGCGTCGATGGGTCTGAAAGAGGCTGCGAAGAAAGCGGGGCTCTGTCTTCTGGAGCCGATCATGAAGGTGGAAGTGACCTGCCCGGATGAAAACCAGGGCGATATCATCGGCGATATTACCAAACGTCGCGGTCAGATTGCGGAACTGACGCCGGAAAACGGTTCGACGAAAATTGTGGCGAATGTTCCGCTCTCCGAACTGTTCGGTTATGCCACAGCGATCCGCTCCCTCTCGAAAGGACGCGCTTCGTATGTGATGGAACCGAATGTGTTCGAACGTGTCCCGAGTCAAGTCCAAGAAAAAATTGTGGAGAAGAATAAAAAATGAGCACAAAACCGAGTGCAAAGCCCGTCCAGAAGATCCGTATCAAACTTCAGGCGTACGAACATCGTATCCTGGATCAGTCTGTTGCGGAGATTCTCAACACCGCCCGCAGAACCGGATCGATGGTTGCGGGACCGATTCCGCTTCCGACACGGATTCAGCGCTACACCGTCAACCGCTCGCCGCATGTTGACAAGAAGTCGATGGATCAGTTCGAGAGCCGGACACACAAACGTTTGATGGATATCATCAATCCGACAGCGAAGACAGTGGATGAACTCAAGAAGCTGAATCTTCCCGCGGGAGTTGATATTTTACTGAAGGTTGGGAAATAAGATTTCCAACAGAAACACTCCTCCGGCAACGGAGGAGCAACAGCTTGGGCACCAAGGCCTTTTCCGAGAGGGCAAGTGCCCGGAAGGAGCAGAATGAAAGGTATCATCGGAAAGAAAGTCGGAATGACACAGGTCTACGACGAGAAAGGAACACTTGTTCCGGTTACGGTCATCGAGGCCGGCCCGTGCGTGGTTCTTGATGTCAAGACGCAGGAGAGGGACGGCTATACCGCCGTTCAGGTTGGATTCGGCTCACGAAAAGTCAAAAACGTCACGAAACAGGTACTCGGTACGGTGGCGAAGGCCGGTCTGGAAAAGAACCCGCCGGCAGTGATCAAGGAGTTTCGCACGGAAGGCGACTGCAATCTGACAGTCGGTTCGGTTGTGAAGGCGGATATTTTTGCCGCAGGCGAATTCCTCGACATCACGGGAACCACCAAAGGAAAAGGCTACAACGGCGTAATGGTCCGTCATCACTTCAAGGGCGGACGTGACGGACACGGCGGCGGCTGGCACAGAAAACCCGGCTCCATCGGCTGCCGCGAGTGGCCTGGCAATATCATCAAGGGCAAGAAGATGGCCGGTCAGCTGGGAAATGCTTCCCGGACCGTTCAGAATCTGCGCATCGTCAGCGTCTCGGCAGAGGAGAACCTGCTGTTTGTAAGAGGCGCCGTCCCGGGACCGAATGGCGGAACTCTGTTCGTCAAGCAGGCCAAGAAGAAATAATCCGCGGCGGAAACCCTCAACAACGAAACAACAGGTGATACAATGTCCATGAATATTGACATCTTCAATATCAAGGGAGAGAAGGTCGGCGACTACACGCTCGATGATTCCTGCCTTGAATTTGACAAAGGTGCACAGGCCGTGCACGATACCGTGGTCGGTTTCCTTGCGGAACTCCGCGCCGGAACCGCGTCCACGAAAACCAGAGCGGAAGTTGCCGGAAGCGGCAAAAAGCCGTTCAAGCAGAAAGGTCTCGGCCGCGCCCGTGCAGGAAGCACCCGGAATCCGGTGTGGCGGCACGGCGGTGTTGCGTTCGGTCCTAAACCGCGCAGCTTTGCGACGAAACTCAATGCCAAGGTCAAACGCCTTGCCCTGAAACGTTCCTTCTCCGAAAAAGTGAAGGAAGGATCCGTGATCGTTCTGGAAAACTTCGATCTGCAGGATTACAAGACCAAAAACGCGGTCGCCGTTCTGAAGGCGTTCAAAGCTGAGGCCGCCAAGGTCCTGATCGCAGTCAAGGAGTATGAGGACAATCAGCTGCGGGCTACCGGAAATCTGCCTCTCGCAATCCTCATCAAAGCCGCGTCGGTGAATACCTATCAGGTTCTTTACTCCGACAAGTTGATGTTCACCAAGGAAGCGCTCGACGAATTCGTCAAGCGTCTCGCCTGATCAGGAGGCACGGGAAAATGTCCAAGGCTTATGAAATCATTCGAAATATTCTCGTAACAGAGAAAAGCGCGGTTCTGAAAGAAGCCAACCAGTATGCGTTCAAGGTGGCTCCCAAGGCAACCAAACTTGAGGTCGCCGACGCGATTGAGGAAATCTACGGCGTCAAGGTGAAATCCGTCAACATCATTCACTGCAAAGGCAAGATGAAACGCGCCGGCAGATCGCCCCGTCCGGGCAAACGCCCCGACTGGAAGAAGGCCGTGATTTCTCTCGCCGAAGGCTCGATCGACCTCGCGTAAGGAGAACAACATGCCTACAAAATCTTTTAATCCGATTACCAAGAGCCGCAGATACATCACGGTCCTTGATTATGCCGAACTGACCCGCACCGCTCCGGAAAAAAGCCTGACCAAAGGTCAGAAAGCTTCCGGCGGTCGCAATAACGCCGGCCGCGTCACCAGCCGTTTCCGCGGAAACGGAAACAAGCGCCGCTACCGGGCGATCGATTTCAAACGCACCAAAGACGGGGTCCCCGCCGTTGTGCAGCAGATTGAATACGATCCGAACCGTTCCGCGTTCATTGCTCTTCTGGCGTATGCCGATGGCGAGAAGAACTACATTCTCGCTCCGGAAGGCCTGAAGGTCGGGCAGACGGTTCTCTCCGGCGAAAAGGCGGAAATCAAGCCGGGCAATGCTCTGCAGCTCCGCAATATCCCGGTCGGTCTTGAAATCCACAACGTCGAGCTCGTCCCCGGACGCGGAGCAAAAATGGTCCGCTCCGCCGGACAGGTTGCCCTTCTCCGTTCCAAAGATGGCGACTATGCTCAGGTGAAACTGCCCAGCGGCGAAGTCCGTCTGGTCAATCTGGCCTGCAAAGCCACGATCGGAAAGGTCGGCAACGGCGATCACATGAACGTTTCTCTCGGGAAAGCCGGTAAGAAACGCTATCTCGGAAAGAGACCTCATGTCCGCGGTCTTGCGATGAACCCGGTCGACCATCCGATGGGCGGCGGTGAAGGCAGAACAAGCGGCGGCGGTCATCCCGTTTCGCCGTGGGGTCAGCTCGCCAAGGGCAAGAAGACTCGCTGCCCGAGAAAGAACAGCAAACGCTTCATCGTTGAACGGAGGAAGAAATAATGCCCAGATCTATCAAAAAAGGTCCCTTTGTGGATTATTATCTGATCGAAAAGATCGAGAAAATGGAGAAATCCGGCAAAAAGGCTCCGATCAAGACCTGGTCCCGCCGTTCCATGGTGATTCCGGATTTTGTCGGGTACACCTTCAATGTGCATAACGGAAAATCGTTCGTTTCCGTTTTCGTGACCGAGAACATGGTCGGTCACCGCCTCGGTGAATTCGCTCCGACCCGGACCTTCAAAGGCCACGGCGTCATCAGCGGAAAGACCGTCTGACGGTTGCCTGCTGTCTCTCACAGACCGGTTCCCTTTGCGGGAACCGGTTTTTTTTTGATTTTTTTTTCTTAACCTTTATTGATTTTTCCGAGATCCTGTTTATATTTAGCTATCGTTTTCTCCGGGAAAATGAACCGGAATCTTGTGCTCCGGCAATAAGTTTTTATCCTGGAATCACTTAGAAAAATACTGCGGGAACAAGCGCGAAAACGCCAGAGGTCGCTCATGAAGATTGTTATTGTCGGATGCGGAATCGCCGGTTTCACGGCGGCAAAAAATCTCAGGGAAAAACTTCCTTCTTCCGAAATCACTCTTGTTGATGGGGGGATTCACGGTCTGTATTCCAGAATGCGTCTTCCGGAAACTCTGGCGGGAACCCTGCCGGAGCAGAAGCTGATTCTGGCATCCCCGGAGGCAATTGAGAAATCGGGAATCCAGTTCCTTGCCGGCGTGGAGGCCGTTTCCATTCAGGTGCAGCAGAAAACTCTTACGCTTGCAGATGCCCGCGTTCTGCCCTATGACCGGCTGGTGCTGGCCACCGGAGCGGAACCGTCCATTCCGCCGATCGAAGGGGCCGGGACGGATATGACCCTGCGTTCCCTGGAGGATGTTCAGCGGTATAGTCGACTTCTCAAAGAGGGGGAGCGCGCAACCGTGATCGGGGGAGGTCTCCTCGGACTGGAGGCGGCTCATGCGCTCCGGGAACGGGGACTCAAGGTGGCGGTCGCGGAGTTCATGCCGCGTCTGCTGCCGCGTCAGCTTTCGGAAAAGGAGTCGGAAATCCTTCAGAAAAAGTTCGAGGAACTCGGATATGAGATCTTTACTGGACGGGCTCCCAAAACGTTGACTCGGACCGATTCCGGATGGATCCTCCGTCTTGAGGACGGAACGGAGATTCCAAGCTCCATCGTGCTGATCTCCGCCGGAATCCGTTCCAGAACCGCGCTGGCCAAAGCGGCCGGTGCGACGGTGGAACGCGGAATCGTGGTGAACAACCGATTGGAGACATCGCTCCCGGATGTCTATGCAATCGGAGATTGCGCCCAGCTCGGCGGAGTGGTGTATGGTTTGTGGCTCGCGTCCAAGGATCAGGGAACCGCTCTGGCGGAAATCCTGGCAGGAACACGCGAAACGTTTATATCCCCGGTGTACGAACCTTCTCTTAAAATCCCGGGAATCAAACTCAAAGAGATCAGAATGGCGGCTCAAGGGTGACGATGAGGATGCATCGAAGAAAAAATTATTCTGAAATCACGGTTCAGGACGGGGTCGTTCATTTCCCCGGACGGGATATCGCACTCAAAGAGGTCGCAAGTTTTCAGGTGGATCACCGGGCATTCGCCTGTACGACAGCGTTCCTCCTGTTTGTGCTCGGATCACTGGCGTGTCTCTATTATATGCCCGGTTTCATTATTCTGGTGGCCGGCTGCATTTTCATCTGGCTGAAAGTCGAATTCTCCCGGTATGTGGAACTGAAGGTGCAGTTCAAGGACGGTTCTTCCAGAAGAATGCTTTCCGCATCCATCACCGACCGAGTCGGATTGTACCGCCTTTATGACCGGCTCGCGGCCGCTCTGGAAAAGTTCAATTCCAACACGGGTGATTCCCGTGAAAACGGTTAATCTGAAAGCGGCGGTCAAAAGCAGGCCGCTGAAGAAGGCTTCCCGGAAAGCAAAGCTCATTCAGCAGTCCGGAAGCGCACCTTATATTGTTTACGGGTCGGAAATCCGGGTGATGCTGGTGACGCCGTCGGCTGGAGGAGGGTGGATTCTGCCGAAAGGGAATATCGCGAAACGGCTGGATACGTTGACGTCCGCCGCAAAAGAGGCCCTCGAAGAGGCCGGGGTCGTCGGCGAATGCGAAAACAATGTGCTGGGAACCATTCATATTGCAAAGACACCGGATGATGTGGCGTCCATCCGCATTTTCCCGCTGGAGATCAAACGGATCCTTCCTTCCTGGCAGGAGGAGGGAATGCGCAGTCGCCGTCTTTTCCGGATTGATCGGGCCATCCGGATTATGAACACGGAGGAGTCCGCCGAGGTGCTGCGCAATCTGAGGACTCTGATCCTCTCCCGCATGGAGGCGGAGCATGGGAATTGAAATCGAACGGAAATTCCTGCTGAAGGATGATTCGTGGCGGTCCGCTGTGAGCGCCTCCACTGTTTTCAAACAGAGGTATCTGCCGTTTCAGCCCGGACCGGAACATCTTTCCGGCCGTATCCGCATTGCCGGAAACCGCGCGTTCCTGACCTTGAAAAGCGCTGCGAAAGGATTCTCCCGCGATGAATTCGAATATGAGATCCCGCTCGAGGATGCGGAACAGATGCTGGAACGGTTCTGTACCGGAAATGCAGTTTCCAAAATCCGTCACAAGGTGGATTATCTCGGGTATCTCTGGGAGATCGATGAGTTCCTGGGGGAAAATGCGGGGCTGGTGGTCGCGGAACTGGAACTGGAGTCCGAGGATCAGCGCTTCCCGATCCCGCCCTGGCTCGGCGAAGAGGTGACCGGCGATTATCGCTATTCCAACTCCGTGCTGGCGGAAAATCCTTATTCCTCCTGGCACGGAAATTGAGGATGCGCGTTTCCCGCTTCTTCGGAAGAAGGGTGCTTCTGCGGTTGAAATTAAGAGGGGTTGTGCTATATTATCGTCCACAACGAAAGGCCCACGATCATGATCAGACTCATTGCGTCCGATATGGACGGAACGCTGCTCAACAGCAGAAAACAACTCCCGGAAGAAACATTCCAGATGCTCGAAAGTCTCGGGATGCGCGGAATCGAATTTGTCGTTGCGAGCGGCCGCCAGTATTATAATATCTACAATCTGTTCCGGGGCGGACCGGCGGACAGGATCTACTACTGTTCCGAAAACGGGGCGATCCTCTTTCACGGGAAGGAGAACCTCTTTTTCAGCGAGATCCCGCGCGACGGGGCCGAACGGATTCTTGAAGAAATCCGGAAACTGCCGCAGGTGTATCCCATTCTCTGCGGACTGCGGAACGCCTATATTCTGCATGATGATCCGGAGTTTGTCCGGAATGCCTGTTTGTACAACGACCGTCTGGAGAGGATCGCGGAACCCGGTCTGGCTCTGGAAGGGGACAGAATCTGCAAAATTGCCGCATTTTCGGCAAAGAATGCGGAGTCGGTGGTTTACCCGGCAATGAGGAAACTGGAGCCGGATTTCTCTGTCGTACTGTCGGGGGCGACGTGGGTGGATGTGATGAATCCGTCGGTTTCCAAAGGGGCTGCGCTCGACATCCTCCGGAAAAGACTGGGAATCGCTCCGGAAGAGTGCATCGTCTTCGGGGATTATCTGAACGATTCCTCCATGTTCGGAAACTATCCGAACAGTTATGCGATGGCAAATGCCCATCCCGGCCTCAAGGCCGTCGCCGCACATATCACCGAGGCGGATAATGAACACAATGGCGTCTGGGAGACCGTTCGCCGAATCCTGAAGGAGGACGCCTCTGCCATGGATCGGGGGGCCCATGATTAAAGATATGACGGTGGGGAATCCCACAAGGCTGATCCTCGGATTCACGCTGCCGCTGCTGGTCGGAAACATTTTCCAGCAGCTGTACAATATGGCCGATACCATCATTGTCGGACGGACGCTCGGATACAAGGCGCTTGCCGCGGTCGGGGGATCTTCCGGATCGATCATGTTTCTGGTTTTCGGTTTCTTCTTCGGACTCACCAGCGGACTCGCCGTCATCACCGCTCAGCGGTTCGGAGCGCACGATGACGAGGGGGTGCGGAAGTCCGTTGCCGCATCCACGGTCATCTGTACGGTGATTACGGTTTTTGTCACGCTCTTCTGTGTGCTCGGGGTGCGGACCATCCTCCGGATCATGGATACACCGGAGGAGATCTTCGAGGATACGTGCAATTATCTGATCGTGATTTTTTACGGAGCATGGACCCTTGTCTTCTACGGAATGCTCTCCAGCATCATCCGCGCTCTCGGAGACAGTCGGACTCCGCTCTATTTCCTGATCGTCTCCTCTCTGGTCAACGTGGTGCTGGATCTCTATTTCATTCTGAATTTGAAAAGCGGCGTGGCGGGGGCCGCGTGGGCCACCGTGATTTCGCAGGGACTTTCCGGATTCCTGTGTCTGATCTTCATGATCCGGAAATTTCCGATTCTGCATCTGCGTCTGCGCGACTGGGAATTCAACCGGGCTTTCTACTGGGAGCATCTGCGGGTCGCCCTGCCGATGGCGTTCCAGTTTTCGGTGACCGCCGTCGGTGTGCTGATCCTTCAGCGGGCCCTGAACGGATTCGGTCCGGTTGCCGTCGCCGGATATACCGCAGCATGCCGGATTGATCAGCTTTCCGTTCAGCCGCTCTTCTCCTTCAGCATCGCAATGGCGACTTTTGCGGCACAGAATTACGGAGCGGGCAACATCGCCCGGATTCGAAGCGGTGTGTATCAGTGTTCGGCCATGGCGATCGGTTTCAGTCTGATTGCCGGCGTGCTGCTGATCTCCTTCGGATCCGTGCTGACAGAGTGGTTCATCGGCGAGCGAAATGTCGACGTGATCCGCTGCTCCCAGATCTATCTCAACACGAATGCGAGCTGTTATGCGATTCTGGCAATGCTGCTGATCTATCGAAACGTGCAGCAGGGGATGGGGTTTGCGTTCATCCCGTTCTTGGCGGGGGTGGTGGAGCTGGTGCTGCGGATTGTCGGTGCATTCGGACTGGCGGTCTGGCTGCAGTATCCGGGAGTCTGTCTTTCGAATCCGCTGGCATGGGTCGGTGCGACTGTCATTCTCGCGTGGGACTACTGCCGGACCATGAAGCGTCTCCGGGCGGAATCTTCCGCCGGCGTTCTCCGCCGCGCCGAAGCGTAAAACCGGTTTCCTCCGGTCAGACCGCCGAAGAGGAAAAACGTTCCCGATAACGGCAGCGGAGACAGAAATCTTCCAGAACCTCTCCCCGGAGAAACCCGTTGCGCATCTGCTCAAACCGTCGCGCGAACAGAATCTCCGAAAGTCTCCGTTCCGCCGCGCTGCCGAAATTCAGGATTCCGTCCGCGTCCAGACAGCATGCGGTGACCCGTCCGTCCAGCAGAACCCCGAACTGAAAAACTCCGCCATGACAGAACCCCTTCTCCGATCTCCGCGGCGCATCCGCTTCCGGCCATTCAAACGGCCTGTCCTCATGGAGAAACAGACGCCGGAGCAGCTGCACTCTTTTTCCGCCGTCAGCCGGCGTTTCCCGCACAACGGGATAACGATCCGCGATCCGTTCCCGCACCGAACGGTCCGATCCCCTGTCCCAGAGACGGTAGTCTATATGAACATTCGCATTGGTGGACAACAGCTCTTCCGAAAACTCAAAAATCCTCTCCAGCTCGGAATCCGTCACACCGGAATGAAGCGAAATATTCAAGCGGCGATAGACCGGATCGTCCAGAATCCGTGCGTTCGGATGATCGAAAAGAGTTCCGTTGGTCGTCATGCCGAGCGGCAGGCCCGCCTCCTTCGCGAAAGCCGTGATCCGTTCCAGATCCGGATGCAGAAGTGCCTCTCCCAGAATGTGCAGATACGCGATCTCCGCCAGTTCCGCCACCTGAGGAGCCAGCTTCGAAAACAGGGCAGGATCCATAAATCCGGGCTCCCGGCTGCTGCCCCGGCAGAACGCACAGTGCCGGTTGCACCGGTTCGTCAGCTCCAGATAGGCCGCACGAAATCGCTTCGGCATGTCAGCGCGCTCTCCGCCGCAGAAGAGAGATCCCCCCATAGGCGAGAAGAGCCAGGAAAAGCAGAAACAGCAGTTCCCCTGTCAGCAGAGCTCCTCTCCCCGTCGCATTCCCCAGCAGCGGGAGAAGGGAAAGCGCAGTCCCTGTCGCCTCCAGAAGACAGAACCCTTTCAGCGCCAGTTCCGGTTCCACCGGTTCAAACTTCCCCAGCCGGCCGCCCTGCGGAAGCCGGGGCGTCAGAAGAAACAGCAGAGAGAGCAGCGCCAGCGTCACAAACAGCACAAACAGAACATTCATCCGGAACAGCAGCAGCGGAAACACCAGCAGCAGTGCCGCCGAAGCCGGCAGCAGCATCACTCTCTCCGGCCGGTTCCGCAGCAGCCAGATGCTCTGAACAATCGGCACACCGAGTCCCAGCGGAAAAAACAGCAGCATTCGCACTCCGGAGGCCGAGCAGAGGAAATCCGCAGTCTCCTTCCATTCCATTCCTTCCAGACGCCGGCCGAACGCCAGTCCCGCCAGCGGAAGCAGAAGCGAAACGAGCAGCAGAATGAGTGCGGTCCGGACCGCCCGAACTGTATTGGACGCGGTCACCGTCTTATCTCGGTCTCGGCTGCATGGTGTGGAACGACGGCTCATCCGTCAGCGGCTCCATCGTCTCTTTGGGCGTGACAATGGTCTCCCCTTCCTCATTCTGGGGATCTTTCAGAGAAACGGTCTCATCCAGAATCGCCTCCTCCAGCTCCTTGCGGTTGAGAAGGTGTGCTTTGACCGGTTTCCAGCGGAAAAGATTCTTTTTCGGCGCCTCTCCGGAGACCACGATCTGTTTCCCGTCCAGCGGACTGGTCCAGATCAGGGAGATCTGAACTCCGGACGGCCTGGAGGATTTCCCTCCGCGAATATACTGCATCCATTTCTGGACCTGCGTGTCACGGTTTGCCGACTCCTCTTCCGGATGCTGAAACGCCGTAACCGCAACGCGGGGTTCACTGAAACGGACCTGATTGATGTCCGCAACTTTCAGTTCCGGGAAAAAGTTTGCCAGGAAAACCGCCGCTTTGATCTTGGCGGCAGAAAACGCCGTGTTTTCCGGAACGAATTTCTTGTACACCATCTGAGTCGGGGTCCATCCGCGCTGGGTCCGTTCGCCCGCTCCGTCGACCACAACGGAAAAACCGGATTTCGGAAGGTGCCAGACAAAGGCGGAGTGCATGAAATCGTAGTTGTTGTTCCGTTCGGGAGTCCAGTCGTCATAGCGGTTCGGTCCGCCCCCGAGAGAACTGAAACGCGGTGGCTGGAACGCAAAGATCCGGTCCGACATCAAAATCGGATCATTGTATCGGATATAGTTGCGGTCCGACTCCGGAAGATCCAGAGTCCGATCCAATGCATAGGAACGAGCCCGTTCCGCAGCCTCTGTTCGATAATCCGTCCGGCAGGCCGCCGCAAGCAGAAGCAGCAGAAGAAGAGGAAGGAGCGAAACAATTTTTCCGGAAACCATATTTTCCCTCATTTTTTAACTGAAAATAAAGCAGATCAATATAATATACTCCGCTTCCTGTGGTTTTAAAGCGATGCTTTCAAGAAATGTTCAGACTCGAAGGATATGCCACTGCTCCGGCGCGTGGAACGTCTCTCCGGAAAAGGCGACGGTCGATGAAATCTCCGGCTTCGGACAACCCGCGTTGTAATTATAGCGGCAGATTGCAAAGGCAAGTCCGTTCCGCTGTTCCTTTGTCAGTCCGATTCCCGCAAACGGAATTTCCAGTTCTCCGCTCCAGAAATTCCGGTCCGGTTCCGCGCATGCCGCAACCCGCAGTCCGGTTTCGCAGAGCTTCTCCTCAAACGTCTGTTCCGCGCGGCGGAGCGCGGAGGAAAGATGAAGCTGAAGTTTCCGCTTCTCCGGCGTCACATGAAATTCGAAGTAATCCTCATGGCCGGGAAGCTGGATGAAACATTCCATGACATCGCCGGTTTCCCAGGTCTTTTCATTGTCGTTCCGGGCACGGTTCCCGATATCGGAATCGCGGAAGAGTCCGAGAATATGGAGAGTGTCCTCTTCCACAAGAATGGTCGCCACACCATTTTCCTTCGGCGGCATTCCGTCCTGAAGACGGAAAAAGGTCAGGAGCTGCCCGGGGACACAGCTTGTCCCGCCCGGCAGAATACGTCCTGAATTCAGAACATCAATCAGTTTGTCCCGCATGGAGTTCTCCGTTCGATTCCCGGATCCGTTTCCGATCCGTCGTTTTTTTTTCCATTGATTCGGGAAATGTAACTCCTTTTTCCCGAATCCGCAAGAGGCGGAAAAGGTTTTTTTCCGTTTTTCCGCTTATTCCCCAATGATCCTGCGGATTGCCGGATTGTAATCGTTTTTTGCGTAAAAATTTCCATGGCGTATTTGTTTTTTGGGGCGGGGAGGAGTATCTTACCATTCAGAAATTTCAATTCATTTTCATTCAGAAAGGACAAGATCCGAAATATGGGAAGATTATTTGGTACGGACGGAATCCGCGGAAAGGCGAATGAATACCCGATCACTCCGGAAATCGCCCTGAAAGTGGGGAAGGCTGTCGCTCAGATCTATGCAAAAAACAGCGGGACGGCAAAGGCCGTGATCGGAAAAGATACCCGCGTTTCCGGCTATATGCTCGAAACGGCTCTCACAAGCGGAATGCTCAGCATGGGGATGGATGTCCTCGAAATCGGTCCGATGCCGACCCCGGCGGTGGCACATCTGGTCCGGTCGATGGGCGCGGACTGCGGAATCATGATCACCGCCTCCCACAACCCCTCCGATGACAACGGAATCAAAATCTTCAGCGCGGACGGATTCAAACTCCCCGATGAAACCGAAGAGGAAATCGAAAAAATCATTCTCGGCGAAGTCCCCGAAATCACTCCCCGCCGCATCGGAAAGGCCTATCGGATCGAAGATGCGAGAGGACGCTATATCGAATTTGCAAAAAGCTCCATTCAGAACCGCAGTCTGAAAGGAATCAAGGCGGTTCTCGACTGCGCGAACGGAGCGGCATATTACATTGCTCCGCTGATCCTCAAGGAACTCGGGGTCGAGGTGCTGGCGATCTCCACGTCGCCGAACGGCTCCAACATCAACGAGAACTGCGGGGCAACGCATCCGGAGGAGATGTGCCGCCTGGTGCGCGAGCATCACGCCGATGTCGGCATTTCGCTCGACGGGGATGCCGACCGCGTCATCTTCTCCGATGCCGAGGGACATGTGGTCAACGGGGACCGCATCATCGGACTCTGCGCTCTGGATTACAAGGCGGAAGGAAAACTCACCTCCGATTCGATCGCCGTGACCAGCATGAGCAATATGGGACTCATCGCCGCAATGAAGAAAGCCGGTATTCGCGTGGAGATCACCGCGGTCGGGGACCGCTACGTGATCGAGAGAATGAAGGAGAAAGAGATCAAACTCGGCGGGGAGCAGTCCGGCCATCTCATCTTCCTCGACTATGCGACCACCGGAGACGGCATCATCTCCGCTCTCCACGTGCTCAAACTGATGAAGGAGAAAAACATGACGCTCGCCGAAATGGCATCGTTCATGGAAGAGTATCCTCAGCATCTGGAGAGCATGAAAGTGCGGGAAAAAGTCCCGGTTGCCGAAATTCCCGGTCTTTCCGATCTGATCGCCCGCGCCGAACAGGAGTTCGGAGAGGATGGGCGCGTCGTAATCCGCTATTCGGGAACGGAAAATAAAATCCGGGTTCTCGTGGAGTGCAAATCCGCCGAACTCGCCGACCGCTGGATCCGGACCCTTTGCAATCACATTCAAAAGGAGCTCTGCTGATGCTGATTCAAATCCTCCGCAATGAAAACCGTGAGACCCTTGCCCCGCTCTGCTGTCACCGCTCGCTCGCGGAACTGGAGATGGCGGGAACCGATGTCAACGATGTGATCCTCTCCCGCTGGGAAGGGGCGGTCTGCGATTTCAACAGCTCCGATATGATTACGGCAACAATCGCATTCTGGCCCTCCAAAGCTCTTCTGGAACGTCTGGCCGCTCTTCCGGGGCCGTACATCCTTCAGGATGCGGAACAGCAGCCGCTTGCCTGGCGTTCTCCCACCGGAGAACTCCCCGCCGGTGCAATGACCATTCCGGCCGATGAAGCCAGCTTCCGGATCCGCTATCCCTGGGATCTGCTCCGGGTTCATGAAGAGGTGCTTTCCGAAATCACCGAAAGCAAGATCTCCGGAACGGTACGGGAAGGGGCTCATATCGATGGAATCCTGATTCTCGGAGAGGGATCCGTGGTGCTGCCCGGAGTCTACATGGAAGGAGTGACCGTCATCGGGAAGAACTGCAAAATCGGACCGAACTGCTATTTCCGCGGCAATACATCACTGGGGGACAACTGCCATGTGGGACAGGCGGTCGAGGTCAAAAACTCGATCCTGATGAAAAAGGTTTCCGCCGGCCACCTCAGCTACATCGGAGACAGCATCGTCGGCTCATACACCAACTTCGGCGCCGGCACCATCACCTCCAACTTCCGCCACGACGGCAGGAACCATACAAGCAAAGTCTGCGGAAAACTCCTCGATACCGGACGACGCAAATTTGGATCCATCATCGGAGAAAACGTCCATACCGGCATCCACACCTCGATCTACCCGGGGCGCAAGATCTGGGCGGACCAGTGCACCATGCCGGGCGACATCGTGAAACACGACATCACCGGCCGCTGAACGAACAGCCACCCCACCCACCAGCAAAAAACAGTCCGGGGAAAATGCCATGGCATTTTCCCCGGGGTCAAGGACAAGGTGTCCTTGTCGCGGTCCAGCGGCGAGACGCTGGTCGTGCGCAGCACGAAACCAAACCCTCAAACCCTCAAACAACCCAGACCACCAGACCGGAAACAAAAAAACGCGGATCCCCTTTCGGAAATCCGCGTTTGAGTCCGCAAAGCCGCGAATCAGAACGAGCTGAGCAGAACGATTGCGAACGCCATGACGAAGATCGCAACGGTTTCAACGATACCGAGCACCATCAGCTGATTGGTAAATCCTTTTCCCGTTTCCGCGAACGCATCGGCGGATGCCGCAGCGGAGAGCCCCTGCCAGAGAGCGGAGATTCCCATGGAAATTCCGGAAAGAATACCGACCATCATGTAAACAAACCAGATTCCCGGCTTGGAAGCGAGAAGCGTTGCATCTCCCGCCGCACCCATGATGATGAACATGATAATCATACCGTAAATGGTCTGAGAGAGCGGAGCTCCGGCGAAGATCAGCAGCTGGAAGGGGGCGGGCTTGTTCTGTGCATAGCACTTCTTCCACGCGCCGACCGCCGCACACCCGGCTGCGCCTGCGCCGTATGCGGATCCGATGGCCGCGAAGCCGATGGAGGCGAACGCTCCGGCGAAGACCAGAGCCTTCTGCGCATAATCCGGAACGATGGTTGCCGCAGCCTGGGCTGCGTTTGCAGCGTCTGCCGCTGCCGCGAGTAACATGCTCATTGTTTTTCTCCTGTTTTGTTATGCTCTTTGATTGGGTTTTTGCTTGTTTTCGAGAAGGGTTTGTATCGGATTCCCGCCCACTGCATTTCCATGTGGTTGGAGAATTCCAGCGTGTTGAGTCGGATCGCATGGACCAGAACGCCGAGGAATCCGAGCGCGATGTTCAGGATATGGCCGAACACCGCAACGAGAATCAGGAAGATCAGTCCGATGACGAACAGATTCCGCGGCAGTGCATCCAGCACCATTCCGCCCATTTTATTGAAGTTTTCCGCAATATAAGTTCCGGAAAGCCCCACCGCAAACAGACGGATGTAGGAAAGCACGTCGACAAAACTTCCGATCAGCGCGAACGGCAGATTGAGCGCCGCCTCCAGCGTGATCGTTCCGACGATCAGCACCACGCCGATCCCGTAGAAATAATACGCGAACGTCGGGAACGTCCCGGAAAAGACGATCAGATTCACCGCCGTGAAGAAGTTGCCCCAGATCAGCAGCGCCCAGCCGAGATTGCCGAGCGCCCGCCAGCTGTGCCGCAGATCCACGATCGTTTTGAACAGCCGCGCCGCCGAAAGCTGCAGCGCCGCCAGCAGGAAGCAGAGCCACTGAACGAACTTGTCCTTCAGCCCCGCCGGATTCTGATGCAGCTTTTCCGCGATTTCGCACGCAAGCGGACTGTGCGCCGGATCCGCAAGGAAGTTGAGTCCCTGCATGAACGAAGGCAGCACATTCCGCGGAATTCCGAACCATGCCCCGTTCAGCCAGCCCCAGATCAGCGACATGCACGACAGCAGCAGAAACAGATTCAGCGGAAGTCTCGCCCCCTCTTTCCCCTTGCAGACCGTGTATTTGCAGATCAGCGCCGTCGCAATGAACAGCACCCCGTATCCCGCATCCCCGATCAGCATCCCGAAAAAGATCGGAAAGAAGATCAGGAAGAAGAGATTCACATCATTTTCCCGGTATCCCGGTGTGACTCCGATAAAGTCGAACAGCGGATCCATAATATTCAGCCATTTCGGCTTCCGGATGCAGGTCGGCACCTGATCGTCTCCGGGATCCGGATCGGTAATCAGCAGCGCCCAGCCGTTGGCGGCGGCCGCTTTCCGCAGTTCCTCGACCTTGTCGACCGGCACATAGCCGTTCAGATAGGCGACCGCGCGGTCTTCCCCCATTCCATCCCGGTTTCGTGCGAAGGTCAGCTCGTCCTCCACTTCCGCCCGGTATTCCCGGATCGCGTCCAGGGAGGAGGTCAGATTTTCCAGTTCCGTATACTGATTCTGAAGTTCCGCCTGATGTTCCCGAATCTCCGTCTCGATTTCGTTCATCGAGCGTTCGGGGAGCTGGACGGTGTTCAGATTGCGGATGTCGATCGGCCGCCGGGAGATCAGGGCAAGACAGACCTGGGCGGAATTTCTGGAGATCTCTTCCGCCGTCACCCCTTCCGGCAGTTCCGGCATCGCTTTCGGCGACGCGGTGCAGAGCGTCACAAAAATCCCCTTCCGCTCCAGCTCGTGAATCTGGGCGGGAGAGAAATTGCCCCACGGACGCAGCCGTTCATACTCCTTGTTGAGATTTTCCAGCGATTTTTCCGTTGCGCTCTGCGCATCGAGAATTTCATTGACCCGGTCGACCGCCTTTTCCGCATCCAGCGCCGGCGCATGGGAAACTCCTTTGCGTTCGAGCAGCGCAAGACCGGCCCGATTCACCTCGGCAAGCCGTTTGGCGAGCGAAGCGACATCGGCGGTTTCCACATTCGTGGAGATCGAGGTGTGGAGAATCGACAGGTCGCGCAGTTCCTCAAGAGTCCGGACCTTGTCGGAGTCCAGACAGAGGACCGTGATTTTTTTCATCGGAATAATCATGCCACGGTCTCCTGAAGTTTTTTCTTTGCGATTTTGGAGCGGGCGACCGCCGCCGTATCCATGTCTCCCAGGTAGATCTGAATGGCACGGATATTCTCCTTGCATTCCGGGATCTTGACCTTTTCGAACAGATTTACCCGCTGGGTCGTGACCCGCAGTTCATCGGCGATCAGCTCGTACTGCCTGCGGATGACCTCCCGCTCCTCCTGGATGGAGACGATTTTCTTGACGGATTCCGCCGCATCGTCGAGCCACGGATCCTCCGCGTACAGGTCGAACGGACGGTAGTCAAAGACGACCTCCTGAAAGACCGGCACATCCACCCCCGCAATGTTCTGCTCCCCGGTGATCACTTCCCGGACCGAGAGATTCTTCCGGATCTTTTCCACCGATTCCGGATCTCCGAACAGAGCGGTCCACGAGGCCAGCGCCTGCTTGGTCTCGCGTTCCAGTTCCCGGTTCCGCTCAATGCGGTCGAGGCAGGTCCGCATCTCCATCTGGAGCTGCTGTTTTTTCAGCTGAAGCGTCGGCAGGAATCTCTGGAACTGTTTCAGAGAATCCCGTTCCTGCTTCAAGGCTGTTTTGGTTAATTTGACTTTCGGCATGGCGCACCCTCCGGGTCATTTCGGCCAGAATTTCTCAACCAGTTCGGTTTTGATGCCGGTCTCGGTTTTGTCGAAGCACTCCGCAAGGATCTTCCACCCTTCGTCCAGCGCCTCCTCCAGCGGGATGTTGACCGAAAGGTCCATCATCTGCTTTTCGAAGGCAACGCCGTAGCGGAGAAGTTTCTTGTCCCAGTTGCTCATCTGGAAGCCCATCGACTGCTTTTCCAAAGTCTCCTTGTAATCGGCATAGAAACGGATCATGGTGTCCATGATCGCGCGGTGGTCCTCGCGGGTCTTGCCGTTGACCTGCTGTTTCAGACGGCTCAGGGAGCCGAACGGTTCGATGCGTCCGTTCTTCAGGTAGAACTGACCCTCCGTGATGTAGCCGGTGTTGTCCGGAATCGGGTGGGTGACGTCGTCGCCCGGCATCGTCGTGACCGTCAGAATCGTGATGGATCCGGCTCCGTCGAAGTCGACCGCCTTCTCATACCGCGCCGCAAGCTGCGAATAGAGATCGCCCGGATAGCCGCGGTTCGACGGAATCTGTTCCATCGTGATCGCAATCTCTTTCATCGCATCGGCAAAGTTGGTCATGTCGGTCAGCAGGACGAGGACCCGCTTCTTTTCCAGCGCGTACTTCTCCGCCACCGCCAGGCACATGTCCGGAACCAGCAGACATTCCACAATCGGGTCCGCCGCCGTATGAATGAACAGAACCGAACGCGAGAGCGCTCCATGCTCGTCCAGAACGTTTTTGAAGTAGAGATAATCGTCATACTTCAATCCCATTCCGCCGAGGATGATCACATCCACTTCCGCCTGCATCGCAATCCGTGCGAGCAGCTGGTTGTACGGTTCGCCTGCCACCGAGAAAATTGGCAGCTTCTGGGATTCCACCAGCGTGTTGAACAGGTCGATCATCGGAATACCGGTCCGGATCATCTTCCGCGGAATGATGCGCTTGGCGGGATTCACGGAGGGGCCTCCGATCTCGATCATGTCCGAGGTGATCTCCGGACGCATGTCGCGCGGCTTGCCCGCACCGTTGAACACCCGGCCCAGAAGATCGGTCGAGGAGGAGACTTTCATCGGATAGCCGAGGAAGCGCACCTCGTCGCCGGTGCTGATTCCGCGCGAACCGGCAAAGACCTGAAGATAGACTTTGTTGTCCTGAAGACGGATCACCTGCGCAAGCGAGGTCCCGCGGGCACTGGTGACCTCCGCAAGGTCGTTGTATGCAACATTGTCCGCCTCGACCGTAATCACGTTGCCGGCAATCTGAATGATTTTGTGATAAACCTTACGCATTGACGAGTCTCTCCTTGATTTTCGCGGCGATGGCTTCTTCGCCCTGTTTGAACTTATCGGAGTTGAACGGAGAATAGTTCCAGTCGGTGAACATCTGTCTCAGTTCAAGGAAGAATCGGCGCGCGGTGTCTTTGTCGTCGAAGCGGAACTCGTCGTTCAGCACGCCGACCACCCGGCGGAAAACGTACTTCTGGCGTTCCGCGCTGCAGGCCGAGTCCACCTCGTCAAACGTATTCTGCTGAAGATAGACAAAATCCAGAAATTCGCTCTTCAGATAGATCACAAAGTCGTCGATATGCGTTCCTTCCTCGCCGACGACCTTCATCATCTGATTGATCTCGTTGCCGCGGCGGAGAATCTCCCGCGCCCGTTTGATCTCGCTTTCGTCCACGATGCTCTTGTAGTGGCTCCAGCTGTCCAGCGGGTGGATCGCCGGGTACCGGCGCGCCGACGAGCGTTCCCGCGAAAGTCCGAGAAATGCGCCCACCACTTTCAGCGTCGCCTGAGTCACCGGCTCTTCAAAGTTGCCGCCTGCGGGACTCACCGCTCCGCCGATCGTCACCGATCCTCTGCTTCCGTCGTTGAGAACCACCAGCCCGGCCCGTTCATAGAAGCTGGCAATCAGCGATTCCAGGTACGCCGGGAACGCCTCTTCGCCCGGGATCTCCTCCAGTCGGCCGGACATCTCGCGCAGAGCCTGCGCCCACCGCGACGTCGAATCCGCCAGAAGCAGCACGTTCAGCCCCATCTGCCGGTAATACTCCGCCAGCGTCACCGCCGTGTAGACCGACGCTTCACGGGCCGCAACCGGCATCGAACTCGTGTTGCAGATGATGATGGAGCGGTCGATCAGCGGTTTGCCCGTCCGGGGGTCTTCCAGATGCGGGAATTCCCGGAGGATTTCCACCACTTCGCCCGCGCGCTCTCCGCACGCCGCGATAATGACCACGTCCGCTTCCGCGTTCCGGCTGATGGAGTGCTGAAGAACGGTCTTTCCCGCTCCGAAGGGTCCGGGGGTGCAGAAGGTGCCTCCCTTCGCCACGGGGAAGAAGGTGTCGATCGTCCGCATCTGCGTGATCATCGGCTCGGTCGGCATGAGTTTCTCCCGGTAGCAGGAGATCGGAATTTTCACCGGCCATTCCTGGACCATTGTGACGATCCGTTCCTCGCCTTTGGCGTTCCGCACTTTTGCCATCGTGTCCGTGAGTTTGTAGGTGCCCGCCGGTGCGATCTCCGTGATCTCCCAGACTCCCTTGAAGGAGAACGGAAGCATGATGCTGTGCTGGAAGATTCCTTCCGGAACCCAGCCGATCTTGTCGGAGGCGGAAAGTTTGTCGCCGACTTTGGCGGTCGGAGTGAACTGCCAGGTGGAGTTGTAATCCAGCGGATCCATGTAGAGCCCGCGTTTCAGGAAGAAGCCGGCTTTTTCGGCGAGTTTTTCCAGCGGGTTCTGGAGTCCGTCGTAGACCTGTGTGAGCAGGCCGGGACCCAGTTTCACGCTCAGAAGGGCATTGGTGAATTCGACGCTGTCTCCCACTTTGAGTCCGGCGGAGCTTTCGAAGATCTGGAGGTCGGCGCGGGAGCCGCGCACCCGGATGACTTCGCATTTGAGTCTGCTGTCGCCGACAAGCACGTAGGCGACTTCGTTCTGTGTGACGCTGGTGTCGAACTCAACGGTCAGAAGGTTGCCGTTGACGCCGACAATCCGGCCCATTTTCTTGTTTTCGAGCATAAAATATTATCTCCCTTTTCTAAGTTGCGATACCGGAAAGCCGTCAGACGGCTTCTTTGCGGACCTCCTCCGCGGCGAGATCAAGATTCTTCTGCGACTGTCCCGCATCTCTCGCCTTCCATTTCAGCAGCAGTTCCAGCTTCAGCTTGTATGCACAGAGGACGTTGAAGTTGAACCGGTTGCCGAATTCCAGTTCTTCGATTTTCTGCCAGCGGGAGAAATCCAGCATCTTCTCCCGCTCCAGCGGATTGCCTGCGGCAAAGGCCTCGCGCACGGACCGGTCCGCATCGGTCTCATAGGCTCCGTCCGCATGAAGATAGGGCGCCGCGTCGAGGTTTAGACGCGCCGCGCGGAGTTTGGCAATGGAGTTGCGGAACGCGGTCTCCCATGCCAGATAGTCCGCCGCAAAACTTTTCTTCGGAAAATCCGCCGCATCCGCTGAAAGACTCAGTTTCCGGAACTGTTCCGACCGGGTCGAATTCAGGTAAAGATCCGTCGAATCCGTCAGTTCTTCCAGTGTGATATGCGGCGCTTCGTCCCATTTCAGCTGGGGCAGGGAAGCGATCAGGGCATACAGGACCATGGTTCCTCTCCGATCCCGGCGTCAGCCCTTGAGCGCCGCTGCAAGTTTCGGGCCGACGTAAGCGCAGATCACATCGCAGAGCGCTTCATCGGTGAAGTCCAGAAACACATCGGAATCCTTGAAGCCGATCTGCAGGCCTGAGGCCGCATCTGCATTGATCCGGATCACCGGATTGGCCTTCAGATCCGCCAGAAGCGAACCCTTCAGCAGCGCCGCCATCTGTTCCGCCTCGCTCTGGGGCAGAAGAAGTTCCACGGTCGCATCGCCGGCCGGGTTCTTTTCGCGGTAGGCCTTCACCATTTCCAGAATGATTTTCCCCATCACATCGGGGGTTATGGCTTTGCCGATGCTTTCCGTGACAAGAGATTTCAGACGGGCCTCAATATCGGCGCGCAGAGCAATGAGAACGTCGCGGGCCGCCTGCCGGATGGCCGCATTGCCTTTGCTGACGCTGATTTCCGCTTCCTCATTGGCCTTCTTCACAATTGATGCGGCTTCTTCTTTGGCTTTTTCGATGATCTTTGCGGCTTCCGCTTTCGCGTTCCCGATGATTTCCGCTTTTTCAGCTTCCGCCTTTTCGATGCCTTCCGTCTGAATGCGGTTTAAAAGTCCCTGCAGTTCTTCCGCCATACTGTTCTCCTTTCTCTGATTTCGATTTCCCTCTTTTTTCCATTCCGGTTAATATACTCTGGCATTTCTGAAATTACAAGAAAAAAAACAACAATGTTAATGAAATTTAATTATTCGGCAAAACGAGTGTTGTTTCTGTGTAGGAAAAGGGGGATTGCTGTCGAGGAAACGGCATTGTGAATCCGGATATGTTTATTTTTCACAGCGGATGCGGGTGGTTTTTTCTGTTCCGGAGTCCGGGAGGAAGAGAGGTTTCGTCCGGAGAAACGATGTGGAAAATGGAAAAAATCGGAAAAAATCCGCTCCGCTATTTGACGAAGGCGCGATAACCGTGTATTATGCTCCCAAATAAGTTTTCACAGCCAGGAGAATGGAATGAAACAAACACCAGAAACTGTCGTGCTTCTGAATTTCGTCTGTGACGGGATCCAGAAAATCGCACGCGCCATCCGGGACCGTCATATCTATACGATGGTCATGCCGTACACGGTGAGCACGGAACGTCTGATGCAGGAGAAGCCGGTGGGGCTGATTTTCTGTTCCGACGCCGGGGTCCCGTCCCATGAAGAGGAGGAAAAACGTTTTCTGGCTCTCGGCCTTCCCGTTTTTCGTCTGACCGTTGAAAAGAACGGCGACCCCGCCGCGCTGGTGGAGAAAGCCGTGGAGTTCTGCAAAAAGACCTGCGGATGCACCGGTTCCTGGACAATGGAGAATTTCATCGAGGAGGCGGTTCGCGACATCCGGGAACAGGTCGGCGATAAAAAAGTGATTCTCGGCCTTTCCGGCGGCGTGGATTCCTCGGTGGTGGCCGCCCTGATCCACAAGGCGGTCGGAAAACAGCTGACCTGCGTGTTCGTCAATCACGGACTGTTGCGGAAGAACGAGCCGGAGATGGTGCAGGAGGTCTTTGCGCGGAATTTCGACATGAATCTCTGCTACATTGATGCGTCCGACCGTTTTCTGGACAAACTTGAGGGAGTCTCGGATCCGGAGCAGAAGAGAAAAATCATCGGCAAAGAGTTCATTGACGTCTTTGCGGAGGCCGCGGCGAAGATCGACGCGCCGTTCCTCGGACAGGGAACCATTTATCCCGATATTCTGGAAAGCATTCCGCTCGACGGGAATCCGGCCGGCGTCATCAAAAGTCATCACAATGTCGGAGGACTGCCCAAGGATCTGAAATTCAAGCTGGTCGAACCGGTGGAACGTCTGTTCAAGGACGAGGTCCGCGTTGTGGGACGCATGCTCGGGCTGCCGTCGGAACTGATCGACCGTCATCCGTTCCCGGGGCCGGGTCTGGGCGTTCGTATCCTGGGTGAAGTCAAGCGTGAATATGCCGATCTGTTGCGCGAAGCCGACGCCATCTTCATCGAAGAACTGCGCCGCGCCGGCTGGTACGACAAGGTAAGTCAGGCTTTCGTTGTATTCCTGCCCGTCAAGAGCGTGGGCGTCATGGGCGATGGCCGCACCTACGACTGGGTTGTGAGCCTGCGTTCCGTTGAAACGAGCGACTTCATGACCGCCAAGTGGTCTGAACTGCCGTACTCGCTTTTGGCCACCGTCTCCAACCGCATCATCAACGAAGTGAAAGGCATCAATCGCGTCGTATACGATGTCTCGGGCAAGCCGCCTGCCACAATTGAATGGGAATAATTCGGTCAAACATCTGATCTGATTGTCCGAAGGGCGAATCCGGTGTGGTTCGCCCTTTTTTTCCTCTTTGTGCCGGACTACGTCTTTTGACGGAAGTTTCTCAAGGTTTTTATACGAGCGGTCAGATAGAATCGGCAGATATATGTCGGCTAGCCTTCACGGCACGACAAATTTTCGAAAGGATTAATTATGTATCTGAAGTCCCCGAGCCTTGAAGAAGGCTCCCGCATGCCCGCCAAGCACTCCCTTAACGGGGGCAACCTGTCTCCCGAACTTTCCTGGGGCGACTTCCCGGCGGGAACAAAGAGTTTTGCGGTCACCTGCTACGATCCGGACGCTCCGACCGGTTCCGGCTGGTGGCATTGGGTTGCACTCGACATTCCGTCCAATGTCACAACGCTGGCCGAAGGAGCGAAGCTTGCGGCTCCGGCCCGTGAACTGACAACAGACTACGGCACCAAAGGCTTTGGCGGCGCCTGTCCTCCCTCGGGACACGGCATGCACCGCTACGTATTTACGGTTTGGGCACTTCCGGTGGAAAAACTTGACCTGCCCGACGGCGCCACCGCCGCCAACGCAGGCTTCATGCTCAACGCCATGGCTCTGGCAACCGCAAAAATCACGGCAACCTACGTCACACCGTAGTCCCTGCCCTTAATGAAACTTCCGGGCAGGTACGCGCCCGTGCCTGCCTTTCGACGAACTCAGCTGATAACTTGGATTTGATTGAGTTCGGCGAACTCAC